>Ga0302157_10001668_pt1 | contig 26729 bp, 25 predicted proteins | sample I_Bog_N3_3_FD_193502 | JGI IMG/M metagenome (GOLD analysis project Ga0302157, IMG submission 193502) | Peat permafrost microbial communities from Stordalen Mire near Abisko, Sweden - I_Bog_N3_3 | ecosystem: Environmental > Terrestrial > Soil > Wetlands > Peat | place: Sweden: Abisko, Stordalen... | reverse complement strand
GGTCAGCCGGGCATTACGGTGCGACATTGAAGACCTCCTGGTTGTGATGTGCGCAAACACCACATTCCTGGAGGTCTTCGCCTTAGGTCAACCAGTCACCAACCTTGTGGCCAAGTACACCTAGATCGCACATCGTCGGTGGGGAAGTGCTGAAACCGTTGAGGGCCGAACCGGACCAATAATGGTGCATGTGCGGATGTCAAGGGCCCGACGATGGCTGGTGCTCATATCAGTACCCGCCGCAGTTGCCCTAGCGGGGTGTGGAAGCACGAGCAGCACATCACCCGTTGCGACGCAGCGGCCAGGCGTGATTACCGGCATGGCCGAACAGTGTTCGGGACTGCCGGGCCAGCCAACTCACCAGATAAAGGTCATTGTGTACAGGGACCATCGGGTTGTCGCCCACCAGGCCAAGTTAGGAAGTCACGCCTATCGGTTCTCGCTCCCGCCGGGCCAGTACGAAGTCACTTCCGACCAGTCCTACGTTGTCCCAGCCAACGTTTCACTGCGGCAGGGCCAGCTAGTTCATGCGGACTTGATCAGCAGCTGTGACTAATCGGTAGTTTTCGCCCGCACTATCCCTGATCGCCGGGCTCAGGCGTGGCAGCGCCACGGGCTAGTCGACTGATCGTTCCGAGATCGAGCGGTATCCGGCATGATGCGCCCCCTCTGACTCGTCTCCGCCCTAGCGTTGGGAGGCGTGGTGCAGGTAGGTCTCATCTTCGCATTCCTACTGTTCTGGGGCGTCGGTCTTGTGACCCTTGGGCCGGGATGCATGGATGTAGTACCGACATCCGGTCTAGGTAGCCCACGGCCGATGGTGATCTGGGCCGTATGGATCGGTGGCCTCAATCTGGCAGTGAATGCTTCGTCGCTAGTGGTTCTCTTCTTCGTGTTCCCATCCATCTCGGCCGCACTTCTCATTTGGCTCATGCCGTACAGCCTGGTCCTCGGTGTCATCGACGTGGCGGTATACGTTCGTGAGCGCCACGCAGTGTCGATGTCATCCGCGCCACCCAGATCATGGGCGGTCACCCTCGTCCTCTCGCTTTCCATCGTCATGTTCGGGCTTGTCGTCCTCTGCGTCGCCCTATTCCACGGTGCCCAGCTGGGACCTCTTGATCCAGGAGGCTTTTAATGGAGCGACGGAACTCGTATGAATATTTGAGCGCGATAGGTGGGTCCCCGAACGCCGGCAGTGAGGCGGTCATGCGGAAGGAACCTCTTGTCGAATATTGCGGTACGACGCGCGTTGGCTAATCAAGACGTCCAGGCCAACCCGTGGCGTCGAACACTGCCACCGGGTCGAGGTAGTCCCGCCACCGTGTCACCTTGCCGTCTCTTATCGTCACGATGGAAACGAACCGGTTGTCGTACGGACGCCCCGTCTGAACTGATTCGCCATGCACCTCATACTCAAGGACCACGACTGACGCTGCGGGATCTCGATAGACATGGAGATTGTCAGCGCTGCTTACGGTCATGAAGCTGTCGTAGTCGCTATACAGGTCGATGATGTTCTGTCGACCTTCAACCTGTTTGGGATAACCAGGCACGGAGATGACGTACTCGAAGACGACATCGTCAGCCAGCAGGTCGAAGTAGTCCTCGCCTTCGGCGAGGCCCTGCAGACCTTCTCGAATGATGCGGAAGAAGGGGCCATCAGCTCCAAAATTTGAGCTGTCATCTGTGTACTTGGTCACGTGTCCTCGTCGGTTCCATACGGCGGCCATGCACTGTGCAGATCCATCGATACCGGCGGCGCAGGTCGTGATCGTAGTGTTCTCCTGGTGGAGGCTGAGCAGCCCTGATGACCCCCAACCACAAAGTCCTCTTCGGGTCTGCGCCTGTGCCCCGGACTGGACCGCGTCCCAGGGGCTTCCGAGCAGCGGGGTGTAGGAGAGGTCGAGCGCGCTCACGGCATCGACTGTCATCTGAAGATGGCGCCGGCGGCGATGTCGATCCGCTTGGCCACCTCGGAGGCCGTGCCACGGCCACCGCCGAAGAAGGGCGCCGAATCAGGGGTGGTCGGTCGTCCCGGGAATGGGAGCCCTTCGAGCCCCCTGTCGTGCGTCGACCTGGCCCAAGTGCAGTCGGGAATTCGAGGGTCACCGAGATGGCCGTCAATCCTTTCGTTCCAATTGAATGTGGCAGGAGCGGGAAGTACCGTCGTTGATGCCTGTTTGCCGAAAGGTGCCCCTGTGCTCTTCGTCCTACTGCCGCTGTTCATCACCGTCGTGATGGCGTACTCGACCTGGAAGATCCTCACGTGGTCGCCGATCCTCATCCCCTCGACGGTGCCCCGCGAGTGGGTGGAGGCCTACTGGAACGAGCTCGATAGCTGAGCGGGCCGGTTCGCGGCAGGCCTCCGGCCGCCGACCAGGTTGCACGCGTCCCGCGCCGGGTAGAGCTGGGGCATGTTGACTCACCGCCTCGCCCGCCCGCTGCTCGCCGCCATCTTCATCACCGGCGGCATCGACTCGGTGCTCCACCCCGCCTCGAAGGCGCCCGCCGCCGACAAGGTGGTGGGAGGGCTCCCGGACACCCTCGGGATGAACGCGCGCACCGAGGACCTCGTCCGGTTGAACGGTGCGGTGCAGCTCGGCGGCGGCCTGCTGCTGGCCCTCGGCGTCTTCCCCCGTCTGGCGTCCACCGCGCTGCTGGGCTCCCTCGTGCCGACCACGATGGCCGGGCACCGGTTCTGGGAGGATACCGATGACAAGAACCGCGCCGCGCAGCGCATCCACTTCTTGAAGAACGTCGCCATGCTCGGTGGCCTGCTGCTCGCCGCCACCGACACCGACGGCCGGCCGTCGCTCGGATGGCGGGCGCACCGCTCACTCGAGCACGCTGCAGAGCACCTGCCTGCGCCCGTCGGCCACAGCTGAGGGAGGCGGCCCCTCAGGGGGCCGTCGTCGATGACGCCAGGGAGGCGTAGTCCGAGGCGCTGACTGGCCCGGGGACCTCGACGCCATTCGCCGTCGGCACGTCGGCGGGGGAGCCCACGATCTCAAAGGCCACACTCGTCACGCCGGTCTGGTCGGTGGCCGTGAAGACCACCTGGGAGACCGCCTCGATCTGGGCGATGCCGCTGATCAGCCCGAAGGCGAGATTGAAGTCGACGGTGGCCACGCCACCTTGGACGTTGGCCGAGAGCACTCGCACGTCGGCCCCCATCGCCGAGGTGATGCCCGACGCCCGCTCCGACGTCGTCGGGCCGGCAACGAGTGCGTTCATCACCGCGAACATCGAGGCCGGCACGGTCACGTTGCGCACCACCGAGACCGAGGCGTTGGCGCTCCCGAGCAAGAAGATGTGCACCGGCACGAAGGCCGAGGGGACCGTGGTGGTCGTCGCCACCGACGGGACGGTCGGGGAGAGCAGGTTTCCTGGGACCTGATCGCGCGGGAGCGCCTGCGGGCTCGACTGGGTCGGTATGCCGCACCCCGAAAGGGCCGCGACCGCGGCGAGGGCTGTGCCGGCGAGGAGCCACGGCTGCGCGGCTCGCCGCCTCACAGCCCGGAGTCCTCGCTGGCAAGCGGCAGCTCGATGACGAACCGGGAGCCCCCGCCCTCGGCTTCTTCAGCCCAGACGTTGCCGTGGTTGAGCCGCACGTGCTCAGCGACGAGGGCGAGCCCGAGGCCCGTCCCCGTTCCCGCCCCGCGCCGCCCGGAGGCGGTGCCCCGATAGAAGCGCTCGAACACCCGGGCCCGCTCGCTCGGCTCGAGGCCGGGACCGTTGTCCTCGACTGTGATGACCACCTTGTGCGTCCCGTCGGACTCGGGGCGCAGTGAGACCAACGTTGCGCCACCGCCGTAGAGGGCGGCGTTCTCGAGGAGGTTGGCCATCACGCGCTCGAAGCGGCGCTTGTCGACCTGCAGTCGGGCCTCGCCGACCACCGGGTCGATCTCGATGCGCGGCATGGGCGCGTTCGGAGAGAGGTTGCGAAGGCCGGCGGCGACCGAGTGGCGCACGAGCGCCCCGGCATCGACCTCTTCCAATGACACGTCGGCCGAGCCCGTGTCCGAGCGGCTGATCTCGAGCAGGTCGCCGACCATGCGCTGGAAGCGCCGGAGGTCCTCACCTAGCAGCATCAGTGCCTCGCGGGCCGGGGCCGAGAGCTCCTGGCGGTGGGCCTCGAGCACGCCGAGGGTGGCCGAGATGGTGGTGAGCGGCGAGCGCAGCTCGTGGCTGACGTCGCTCGTGAAGCGGGCCTCACGGTCGATCCGCTCCTCCAGCTGGTCGACCATGAGGTTGAACGACGACGTAAGGCCGGCGAGGTCCGGATCGTCGCTCGCCTCGGGCAGGCGGGTCTCGAGCTGGCCGCCGGCGATGGCGAGCGCGGCGCGCGACACGCCGGTGAGGGGACGAAGCGAACGCGAGCTGGCCGAGCGCCCGACCGCGATGCCGAGCAGCGTGGTCACGATCCCGCCGGCCACGATGGCCAGGGCCAGCACCCGCAGGGTGTGGGCCAGGTCGCTCTCGTCGAAGATCTCGAAGTAGGCGCCACCGATGGACGGTATCGGGACGCCGACGGCGATCTGGGGGTCGTCGGCCACGTAGAAGGTCTGCGTGGCGGGATTGCCGGACCGCACCATGGCGCGCAGCCCAACCGGCAGCACCGACTGGCCTTCGGTGAAGGGGTCGGTGGCGTACCACTGACCGCCCTGGTAGAGCACCGAGCTGGCCGTTGGCGACGTGTCGAGGCCATAGAGGACGGTGTCCACCGATGCCGTCCCGCCGTGGAGGTCCGAGCGCAGCTGCGACGCGTTCACGTAGGTCTGGGTCACGGCCGCGTTGTGCCGCTCGGCCACGAGGAAGTGCCGCGCCGTGAAATAGGACAGCGAGCCCATGGCCACCGAGAGCAGCAGCGCGCCGAGACCGAAGGTGACCGTCACCCTGGCCCGGAGCCCGAGCCCGGCCCACAGGCGGGTCCGTTTCTCCGGGCGTGGGGGTGCGTCCTCGGCCGGCGTGGTCGTCAAGGGACCAGCTTGTAGCCCATTCCCCGCACGGTGAGGATGTGGCGGGGGAGCGCCGGGTCGGGCTCCACCTTGGTCCGGAGGCGACGGATGTGGACGTCGACGAGACGACCGTCGCCGAAGTAGTCGTAGCCCCAGACCCGGTCGAGCAGCTGTTCGCGGCTCAGCACCTTGTTGGGGTTGGCGGCCAGCTCGCACAGGAGCCGGAACTCGGTGCGCGTGCAGTGCACCTCCTCGCCGTCGATGTGCCGCAGCAGCCCCTCGTCGGGGAGCACTTCGAGGTCCCCGAACGTGAGCACGGTCGGCTCGTCCTCGGCGGGGCGCGCCCGGCGCAGCAGCGCCCGGATGCGCGCACCGAGCTCCTTTGCCACGAAGGGCTTGGTGACGTAGTCGTCGGCACCGGCCTCGAGGCCGGCCACGACGTCATGGGTGTCGGTGCGGGCGGTGACGATGATGATGGGCACCGCACTGTGGCGGCGCAGCGCCCGGCAGCACTCGAACCCGTCCATGCCCGGCAGCATGAGGTCGATCAGCGCGACGTCGGCGGGCTCGGCGGCGAAGCGGTCGAGCGCGTCCTCCCCGCTGGCCGCCTCGTCGACCTCATAGCCCTCACCTTCGAGGGCCAGGCGCATCGAGGAGCGAATCCGCTCGTCGTCCTCGACCACCAGGATTCGGCTGCTCATGGTTCTCCCGTCCCTGCCGACCCTGGGTCAGCCCCGGGGACGCTCGGCCCTCTTAGCTCTTCCAGATCTGCGTTGGCCAGATACTGCCACCGATCATCCCAGCCGCCGGCGCACCGGTGGGCGTGGTCGGGTTGTTCCAGTTCTGCGTCTGAGGGCTCGAGATGACGGCCCACACTGCGCGGTCGTTCCAGATATAGGGCAGGTCCTTGGCCAGCAGCTCGTTCACCTGCTGGTAGGCGGCGATCCGCGCCGACTGGTCGGTGCTGGTGCGCCCGATCTGGAGTTGCGCTTCGACCTTGGGGTCGGTGTTGCGCGCCATGTTGATCGAGATGCCCGTGGTGTTCACCTGGGTGGGGGACCAGAACACATAGTTGAGGTCGGGGTTGACCGCACCGAACTGGCGCCACTCGAGTGCCTGGTAGGTGCCGGCGAGTGCCAGGTTGATGAGGTCGTTCTGCTCGACGACAGCCGTCGTCACCTTCATCCCGACATTCTGGAAGAGCTGCTGCATGTATTGCGCGGCGCGGATGGCCTCGGGGCCGTTGGTCGAGGTCAAGGTGAACGAGACCGGCTTGCCCGTCTGGGACTGGACCTTCTTCACCAGGGACTTGGCCCCCGAGACGTCCTGTGTCGGGAAGCCCGACGAGGAGTAGTACGGGGTGCCCGGCACGAACAGACCGGTCGAGGGGGCGTCGATCGAGAGGTCGATGATGCGCGAGTACTGCTCGGCGCTGAGCGACTTGGCCATGGCCAGGCGCACGTCGGGGTTGTTGAACGGCGCGGCGGCCATGTTGAGCATGACGCAGTTCATGTCCGGTTGGCCGATCACCGGGCCGCTGTCGTCGATGTAGGACCACTTTTTCTGGCCGCGGTAGAGCACGATGACCTGGGGCGTGTCGGTGACCATCATGTCGATCGAGCCCGACTGCAACGCCTCGGACCGGGCGTTGGGGTCGACGATCGGCTTGTAGGTGATCGTGTTGAGGTAGGGGTAACCCGAACGCCAGTAGCCGGGGAAGGCGTTGGCGGTGAAGTGGTCGTTCGGGATCCACTCGACGAACTTGAAGGGCCCGGTCCCGATGGGGTTGTCGGTTCCGCCGTTCGCAGAGTTGATCATGGCCGGGGCCATCATGTAGGCGACCTGGCCGCCGATGCCGCCGGCGAGCCAGTAGGGGAACGGCACCCAGGGGGTCTTCAGGTTGACCACGACCGAGAGCGGTCCGGTCTGCTGGAAATTGTCGAGGACCGGACCCCACGCGAGGCCGGTGATGAATGCTTTCGCCTGCGCCTCGAAGTTGAGCAGCATGGCCGCCCCGTCACAGGGGGTGCCGTCGTGGAACACGACGTTGGGGCGCAAGGTGATGGTCCAGCTCGTGTACTCGGCATTGGAGGTGACCGACTGTGCCAGGTAGGGCGCCCACCCACCGTTCGGGGTGATGATGGTGAGCGGGTCGAAGACCGTGCGGGCGTACATGACCCCGACCTCGTCGAACTTGGACGTGGAGGGGTTGAAGCCCTGCTCCTCGGCGTCGACGCCGAAGACGAGGGTGCCGCCCTTGACCGGCTTAGCGGTCGAGATGCCGTTGCGGCCCTTGCCGTTGGTGACGGCCCCGGCCGTCCCCGACAGCAGCAGCTCGCCCGCGCTGCCCGCGGCCACGACACCGGCCGCGGTCGCGGCCGAGCGCGCGAGGAATGATCTCCTGTCGAAAGGCTTTGCCACCGAATTTCCTCCCCGTTGGGTCCCCCCGGAGTTCGGCACCGTGTCGCCGCCCGGACTTGTCTGGCGGTCACGATAGCCCTCGCGCAATGCCGATGGGGGGCGCAGTTGTCAGTCTCATGAAGAGTGTTCTGCGATCGCGTGACGACCCGGCGCGCTTCATCCGATGGGCGCCGAGGAGAAGGCGGTACGCTCGGCTTATGGAAGGCCTTGTCGGAGGCGATGTCACCGGGGGCGGCCCAGGTGCGGCGGACAGCGGGTGGGAGCTGGAGCGCTTCGCCCGCTCCCTCGCCGGGCGCTCGCCCGCCACCGTTCGTGCCTACCGCTCGGACCTGGCCGCGTTCACACAGTGGGCCGGGCGCAGCGGCATCGAGGGTCCGGGTGGCGTGGGGCGGCTCTTGTTGCGCCGCTACCTCGCGTCGCTCGGCACTCGGGGCCTCGCCCGGTCGTCGATCGCCCGCAAGGCAGCGGCGGTGCGCGGGTATTTCGCCTGGTGCAGGCGCGCCGGGCTGCTCGCCGAGGACCCCTCGCGCGGGCTCAGCGCCCCCTCGGCCGGTGGTCGCCTGCCCACGCTCCTGTCGCACGCGGAGATCGACACCCTTCTCGACGGTGAGCCGTCACCAGGGGGGACGCGCTCGGTGCTCGACGCGGCGATCGTGCTGCGCGACGACGCGGTCCTCGAGCTGCTCTATGCCGCCGGGCTGCGGGTGGCCGAGCTGTGCGGCATCGACCGGGCCGACCTCGACCTCGACGCGGCGACCGTGACCGTGCTCGGCAAGGGTAGCAAGGAGCGCCGTGTCCCCATCCACGACCACGCCGTCGCTGCTCTCGGCCGGTGGCTCTCTGCGGGCCGTTCCATGCTTGCCGGACCGAGCACCCCGTCGGGGGCGGTCTTCGTGAACCGGCGGGGGAACCGCCTCGGTCCTCGAGACGTGCGCCGCATCCTCGACCGCCGGTCGCCGGTCCCGACGCATCCCCATGCGCTGCGCCACAGCTTCGCCACCCACCTGCTCGACGGGGGGGCGGACCTGCGCGTCGTCCAGGAGCTGCTCGGCCATGCCAGCCTGCAGACGACCCAGATCTACACGCACGTGAGCAAGGACCGCCTCTTGAGCGTCTACTCGGGCACCCACCCGCGGGCATGAAACCCGGACCGGGTGGGCACCCTGTTTCTACAGGGACGATCGCCGACTAGGATTGTCCTGCCCCACCGACCGGTGGCGGTGAACCGAGAGAAGAGCCCAGGTGCGTTCCACGGTCGCCTCCGAGGAGGTGCTGCACCCGGGGGAGCCAACCGACTGGAGGAATTGAATGGCTGTAGTCACCATGCGCCAGCTTCTTGATGCTGGCGTGCACTTCGGGCATCAGACCCGACGCTGGAACCCGAAGATGCGCAGGTACATCCTGGGCGAGCGCAACGGGATCTACCTGATCGACCTGCACAAGACCATGGGCGGGATCGACACCGCCTACGCGTATGTGCGTGACCTGGTCGGCGACGGCGGCAACATCTTGTTCGTCGGCACGAAGAAGCAGACCCAAGGCCCCATCGCCGAGTTCGCCGATGCCTGCGGCATGCCCTATGTGAACCAGCGCTGGCTGGGCGGCATGCTCACCAACTTCTCGACCGTGTCGGGCCGCGTAAAGCGCATGCAGGAGCTGCGGACCATGCAGGCAGCGGGCGACTTCGAGGCCATGCCGAAGAAAGAGGCCCTCCGCCACGTGCGCGAGCTCGAGAAGCTCCAGCGCAACCTGGGCGGGATCAGCGGCCTCGACCGCCTCCCCGAGGCCGTGTTCGTGATCGACACCAACAAAGAGCACATCGCCGTCACCGAGGCCAACAAGCTCGGCCTGCCGGTGGTGGCCGTGGTCGACACCAACTGCGACCCCGACATCATCACCTACGTGATTCCGGGCAATGACGACGCGATCCGCTCCGGGCGCCTCATGTGCCGCGTGGTCGCCGACGCCGTGATGGAAGGCCGCTTCATCGCCTCGCACCGCGCCGCCGCCCAGGCCGCGGCACGCGCCGCCGAGAAGGCCGCCGCCCAGGCCGCAGCGCCCGCGCCGCGGCCCACCGCCCCGCCTGCGGCCGAGGCTCCCGCCGCTGCCGAGCAGCCCGCCGCCGCCGTCGAGACAGCCCAGGCGGCTGTCCCCGACACGGTGCCCGCAGAGGTGGGCGCCCCGGCCGGCGCCGACCTCGCGACTGACGCTGCCGCTCCCGTGGCGGTCGCGGCGGAGGCGTGAGCATGGCGTCATTCACCGCAAAGGACGTCCAAACGCTCCGCCAGGCGACCGGCGTCGGGATGCTCGACGCCAAACGCGCGCTCGACGAGAACGGGGGCGACAAGGACGCCGCCACCCGCTGGCTGCGCGAGAAGGGCCTGGCCGACAAGGCCAAACGGGCCGAGCGCCAGGCCAGCCAAGGCGCAGTGGCCGTGGTGCGCCAGGACAACGTGGCCGCCATCGTCGAGCTGCGCTGTGAGACCGACTTCGTGGCGAAGTCCGCCGAGTTCGTCTCCCTGGCCGACGAGCTCGCTGCCCTCGTGGCCTCGAAAGGCGAAGAGGCACCAGCTGAGCTCCAAGACGACGTCGACCGCCTCAGCACGACGCTGAAGGAGAACATCTCCGTCGGGCGTGTCGTGCGCATCGAGGCGGGCGACAACTCGATCGTCGACACCTACCTGCACCAGCAGGCCGGCCGCGGGGTCAACGCGGTGGCCATCGAGCTCGAGGGCGGCACCCCCGAGCTCGCCCACGACCTTGCGGTCCATATCGCCTTCGCCCGCCCCTCCTACCTGCACCGCGACGATGTGCCGGCCGACGAGGTCGCCGCCGAGCGCGAGACGATCGAGGCCATATCGAAGAACGAGGGCAAGCCCGAGGCGGCACTGCCCAAGATCGTCGAGGGTCGCTTGAACGGCTGGTTCAAGGAGCGGGTGCTGCTCGATCAGAATTACGCCCGTGACGAGAAGGTGACCGTTGCCAAGCTGCTGGGCGGCGCCACGGTCGTACGGTTCGCACAGGTCGTCATCGGGTCCTGAGACACCGGAGCATGAGGCGGTCGATGCCTGGGGAGGCGAGGATGCGTGGCTAAGCCGAGGCGAATCGTGCTCAAGATGTCGGGAGAGGCACTCGCCTCGTCGGCATCGGACGAGACGATCGATTTCGCCGTGGTGGACCGCATGGCCGGCGAGATCGCCGAGGCCAGATCCGACCTCAACTTGGAGCTCGCCATCATGGTCGGTGGCGGCAACATCTGGCGCGGCACGACCGGTGTCGGGGCGGGCATGGACCGGGCGACGTCGGACACCATGGGCATGCTGGGCACCGTCATCAACGCGCTCGCCCTCCAAGACGCCCTCGAGCACTCGGGCCAGCCCACGCGGGTGCTCACTGCGGTGGCCATGCCCGAGGCGGCCGAGCCCTATATCCGCCGCCGGGCCATCCGCCACCTCGAGAAGAACCGCATCGTGGTCTTTGCCGCGGGCATGGGCAACCCCTACTTCACGACCGACACCTCCGCCGCGCTCCGAGCGGCCGAGATCGAGGCCGAGCTGCTCTGCAAGGGCACCCACGGCGGCGTCGACGGCGTGTACTCGGCCGACCCCAAGGTCGACCCCGACGCCACGCGCTTCGAGGAGATCACCTTCATGGAGGTGGTCAACAAGGACCTGCGGGTGATGGATCTGACCGCCATCACCTTCTGCAAGGACAACGGGCTGCCGATCCAGGTGTTCGACCTCATGAAGCCCGGAAATCTGAGAAGAGCCCTCGCGGGCGAGCCGATCGGTACGCTTGTCAGATGAGCGATTCTGAGTTGACCGCCCTGGTCATCGACGACGCACGCGAGAAGATGGCAAAAGCCGTCGACCACGTGCGCACGGAGTTCTCCGCGGTGCGCACCGGGCGCGCCACCCCCGCCCTCGTCGAGACGCTCATCATCGACTACTACGGCTCGATGGTGCCCCTCCGCCAGATCGCCGGGTTCAACGTGCCCGACGCCCGCCTGCTCGTCATCTCCCCCTACGACAAGGGCTCTCTCGGCGCCATCGAGAAGGCCATCACCTCATCGGACCTCGGCATCTCGCCGACCAACGACGGCACGGTGATCCGGCTCTCGTTCCCGCCCCTCACCGAGGAGCGCCGCAAGAGCCTGGTCAAGGTCGTGCGCCACAAGGCCGAAGAGGGCAGGGTGGCGGTGCGCAACCTGCGCCGAGCGTCCCGCCACGAGCTCGACGCCATGGAGAAGGCAGGCGACCTCTCGTCCGACGAGCTGGAGCGGGTCGAGAAGGATCTCGACAAGATCACCCAAGAGCAGGTGGCCGCCATCGACGGAGTCCTTGCTCACAAAGAGCGGGAACTGCTCGAGGTCTGAGGAGCGCGCATGAGCGACGACATGGACCAAGAAAACCCCGAGGAGCGCCGGACCGGGCGCGTGCGGATCATCGGCGCTGAGCCTGCGGGCCAGGCGGCCGCCGAGCCGGACGAGCCGACCGGGCGCCACGCGGCATCAGGTGCGACCGAGGGGGCGAATGACGACGACACCCTCTTCGGCACGCCCCTCGCCAGCGATGAGGGGACCGAAACCGAGCTACCCGACTGGACCGACGCCCCGACCGGCCAGGTGCCGGCGGTGCTCTCGCGTGGGGCCACCGAGCCCACCGGTGCCGACGCCGACCCGTGGTCGGCCCTGCCCGCGCCGAGCTGGCGTGAGGAGCATGCCGACTGGGCCCAGGAGGAGGAGCGCTTCGACCCTTCCATCCTCTCGGGCGAACAGCCGCTGGTCGACGCCGATGGAGCCGACGCGGAGCGCGAGCCGTGGAGCTTTGAGCTGACCTCGCCCACCCCCGACGAGCCGGCGGGCCCGCCGGCGGCCTCCGAGCCCACGACCAGCTCGGCGAACTACGAGGACGACTGGCTGGTCGTCACCGGCGAACGACCGGCGGTTCGCCCGATCGACGACTTCGACGACGACGAGACGCTCATCTCCTCGGTGCGTGCCATCCCGGCCCCCGAGGGTGCCCAGAGCACGGTCGAACCCGATGTCGCCACGGTCGACCCGGTGGCCGCCACGGCGTGGCCGCTCAGTGAGCCCGAAGAAGCGCGCAGCGCGATCCCCGAGCCCAACGACTTCGACGCCACCGCGGCGGTCCCGGTCGTCGACCCCGGTGACGAGGCGCTCCATGCCGACCAGGCTGAGCGCCGGCGTGGCCGCCCGTCGCGCGGGGGGATCTCCCGGCGCCTGCGGGTCCGTGCAGTCCCCGACGACGTGGCCAACGCGGCGAGTGTGCCGTCCGAGCCGACCCCGGTTCCCGAGGTGCCGGACCGCCCGCCGGTGCGTTCGCGTCCCGTCCCTCGCCGCTCGCTCACCCCACCGAAGCCGCCCGCGCCCGAGGAGCAGGTGCAAGGCGGCGGTCGTAACGTCCCCGTGGCCGTGGCCACGGGTGTGGGCATCGGGGTACTGGCCCTCATCTGCTTCAAGCTCGGGCCGGTTCCCTCCCTCGTCTTGGTCACCGTCTTGGTGCTGCTCGGCGTGGCCGAGGCCTACGCCGCCGTGCGGCGCGGCGGGTACCACCCGGCCACCCTGCTCGGGTTGGTGGCGGCCGTCTCCTTGATGGTGGCCACCTATACGAAGGGCCAGGCGGCGCTGCCGCTGGTCACCGTGCTCCTGGTCGCCTTCACCATGATCTGGTACATGATCGGCGTCGAGCATGCCGACCCGATGTCGGGGACGGCCTCGACGCTGTTCATCTACGCGTGGGTGGCGGTGTTCGGCTCGTTCGCAGCCCTGCTGCTCAACCCCACGCTTTTCCCCGACCGCCACGGCATCGCCTTCCTCTTGGGGGCGGTGATCGCAACGGTGCTCTACGACGTCGGCGCGCTCGTGATCGGCGGCCGCATGGGCAGACGTCCGCTGGCGGCGAGCATCAGCCCGCAGAAGACCTGGGAGGGGGCGATCGGCGGCGCGGTGGTGGCCATTGTGGGCTCAGGGATCATCGTCCACTTCATCTCCCCCTGGACGCTCGGCGAGGCCCTCCTGCTCGGCGTGGTGGTCTCGATCGTGGCCCCCATTGGTGACCTGTGCGAGTCGCTCATCAAGCGCAACCTCGGCGTGAAGGACATGGGCCGGATCCTGCCGGGCCACGGGGGCCTCCTCGACCGGGTCGACGGGCTCTTGTTCGTGCTGCCGGCCACCTACTACCTGGTCAAGGCCGTCCACCTCGGCTGAGCTGACCGCGGCGGTGCCTGCCGGCGCCACCTGAGAAGGAACGGGACTGCACATGGCCGAGACCACGGTGAGCCTGGTTGGATCCACCGGGTCGATCGGCACGCAAGCCATCGACGTGGTCGAAGCCGAACCGGGGCGCTTCAGGGTCACCGCCCTCGCCGCCCAGCGTTCGGTCGACACCCTCGTCGCCCAGGCGGCCCGGCTCCGCCCCGAGCTGGTCGCCATCGGTGAGGAGTCGCTGGCCGCCGACCTGGCCCGTCGCCTTCCGGCCGGCACCGAGGTGCTCGCCGGCGAGAAGGGGCTGGTGGCCGCCGCCCAGGCCGCCGACGTCGTGGTCAACGCCGTGGTGGGTTTCGCCGGGCTGCCCGTGACCCTTGCGGCCCTCGAATCGGGCCGGCGCCTGGCACTGGCCAACAAGGAGTCGCTCATCGCCGGCGCGCCGGTGGTCCAGCCGGCGCGTCGCACCGAGGGCGCGCTCCTCGTCCCGATCGACTCGGAGCACTGCGCCATCCACCAGTGCCTTGCCCGCAGCGGTGACGCCGAACTCGCCCGCCTGTTGATCACCGCGTCGGGTGGACCGTTCCGCGGCCGCCAGCGCGACGAGCTCGCCAGCATCTCGGTCACCGAGGCGCTCGCCCACCCGACATGGCAGATGGGCCCGAAGATCACCGTCGACTCCTCGACGCTCATGAACAAGGGCCTCGAGGTCATCGAGGCCCACGAGTTGTTCTTCGTGCCCTACGAGCGGATCGACGTGGTGGTGCACCCCCAGTCGATCGTCCACTCGATGGTCGAGCTCGTCGACGGCTCGACCATCGCCCAGCTCTCACTCCCCGACATGCGTCTGCCCATCGGCTATGCCCTGTGCTACCCAGAGCGCCTCTCGATCCCCTTCGGGGCGATCGACTGGGCCACCACCACGTCGCTCACCTTCGAGCAGCCCGACCGTGCGACCTTTGCCTGCCTCGATCTCGCGTACGAGGCGGGCCGGGCCGGCGGCGGGGCGCCGGCGTGGCTCAACGCCGCCAACGAGGTGGCGGTCGCCGCCTTCTTGGAGGAGCGCCTCAAGTGGCTCGACATCGCAGCCGTCGTCGCCGAGACCCTCGGGCAGTGGGACCGGAGCCCGCTGCGATCGGTCGACGACGTGCTCGCCGCTGACGCCGCCGCCAGGCGCTGCGCGGCCGAGGCGGTGGCCGGGCGCCCGGGGCCGTGACGACGCTCTTTTCGCCGGTCGCCCCGGTAACGTAGGGGTCCTTGTGACGACGCTCGCCACCCCCGAGGCCGCGCCCGAGGCCGCTCCGACGCCGAGCGCCCCGTCGAGCGCGTGGGCGCTCGTCCGGCTGCTTGGCGCCCTCGCGCTGATCACCGGCGTCTTCTTGGTCCTCGGCCTCGGCGACCTCCTGCTCGTCCTCGCGGTGATCATCGTCATGGTGATGGTCCACGAGTTCGGCCACTTCGCCACCGCCAAGTGGAGCCACATGAAGGTGACGCAGTACTTCGTGGGCTTCGGGCCGCCGCTGTGGTCGATCCGGCGCGGCGAGACCGAGTACGGCGTCAAGCCCATCCTGGCGGGCGGCTACGTGAAGATCCCGGGCATGACCAACCTGGAGGAGATCGACCCGGTCGACGAGCCGCGCACCTACCGCCAGCAGCCCTTCCACAACCGGATCATCGTGGCGTCGGCCGGTTCGTTCATGCACTTCGTCATGGCCTTCGTCCTGGCATGGATCGCCGTGGTCGCCTTCGGTGTGCCGGGGTCGAGCACGGTCAAGGTGGCGGGCTTCGTCCAGTGGCCGGGCCACGAGCGCAACGCCGCCCAGCTCGGCGGCATCCATGCCGGCGACACGATCCTGGCGGTGAACGGCACCAAGGTCACCGACCCGAGCGCACTCACCTCGGCCATTCAGAAGTCCCCCGGCAAGCCTCTCGCCGTCGAGGTCCGGCGCGACGGGCATGACACCACGCTCTCGGTCACCCCCGCCCTCGGCTACAAGACCACGTCCGGGGACGAGAGCCTGTCCCCGGTGCGCGGTGCCAAGCCCATCGGCATCATCGGCATCGAATCCGACAGCGGCACCACTTTCTCCCCCGAGGGGCCGTTCCGCGCCCTCGGCACGGCCGGCGTCGACGTCGGCCGCATCACGGCGGCCACGGTGGCGGGCCTCGGGCACGTCTTCTCCCCGCACGGGCTGAGCTCGCTGGCGTCCCAGGTCACGAGCTCGAAAGCCGCCCAGAGCGCGGCGGCGAACCCGCAGAGCTCCGGGCGGGTCATGTCGATCGTCGGCGCCGCACGGGTCGCCACCCAGGCCGTCCAGGCCGGTGTGCTCTACCTGCTCGAGATCCTGATCGCCCTCAACATCGTGATCGGGCTCGTGAACATGCTGCCGATGCTGCCCCTCGACGGTGGCCACGTGGCCATCGCCATCTACGAGCGGATCAGGACGAAGAAGGGTCAGCCCTACTACCAGGCCGATGCGGCGAAGCTCATGCCCGTCGTCTACGCCTTCGTCTCGGTGCTGATCGTCGTGGTGGCGGCTGCGGTCTTCTTGGACATCGCGCACCCCGTCGCCAACCCGTTCCACTAAGGGAGCGGCACGCCGAATGGGGGCGCCCGCATGGCGCCGCCGCCGGCACGGCACAATGGAGGTGACATGGAACACTCCTCGGACCTCCTCTCACCGCGGCGGGCGACCCGCCAGATCCGGATCGGCTCGGTGCCCGTCGGCGGCGGGGCTCCGGTCTCGGTGCAGTCGATGACGACGACCAAGACAGCCGACGTCGAGGGCACGCTCGCCCAGATCTACGCCCTGGCTGCCGCCGGGGCGGACATCGTGCGGTGCACCTGCAACGAGGAGGCGGCGGCCGAGGGCTTGGCCCAGATCGTGCCGCGCTCGCCCGTGCCCATCGTGGCCGACATCCACTTCCACCACGAGATGGCCCTCGCCGCCCTCGAGGCCGGCGTGCAGGGCCTGCGGCTCAACCCCGGCAACCTGCGCAAGGAACACGAGATCAAGCAGGTGGCGGCCGAGGCGCGCGACCGCGGCGTGCCCATCCGCATCGGGGTCAACGCCGGGTCCTTGCACCCCGACCTGTTCAAGCGCTTCGGCGGGGCAACGCCCGAGGCGCTCGTCGAGTCGGCCCGCATGGAGCTCGCCTACTTCGAAGAGGTCGACTTCACCGACGTCAAGATCTCGGTCAAGGCGTCCTCGGTGGCCCTCATGATCGCCGCCTACCGCCTGGCGTCGGAGACCTTTGAGCACCCCTTGCACCTCGGCGTGACCGAGGCGGGGCCGCCGCCGGCCGGGCTCTTGAAGGGGAGTGCCGGGATCGGGACCCTGCTCGCCGAGGGCATCGGCGACACCATCCGCTACTCGCTCACCGCCGATCCGGTCGAAGAGGCCAAGGCCGGCCGCCAGCTGCTCGAGGTGCTCGGCCTGCGCGAGCGCAAGGGCCTCGACCTGATCGCCTGCCCGTCATGCGGGCGAGCCGAGGTCGACGTCATCGCGGTGGCCAATGCCGCCCAGGCGGCACTCGACGGCCGCAACCTGCCCATCCAGGTCGCGATTATGGGTTGTGTGGTCAACGGCCCCGGTGAGGCGCGCGGCGCCGACCTCGGGATCGCAGCCGGGCGCCACCGCGGGCACCTCTTCATCAAGGGTCAGATCGTGCGGGTGGTCCCCGAGGACGAGATGGTCGAGGCCCTCGTCGCCGAGGCGGAGAAGCTGGTGGCCGAGGGGGTCGAGGCCCGCCTCGCCGCCGCCGAAGAGGGTGCGGCCGCAGAGGCCGAGGCGGACCGCGTCGCCCTGCTCGAGGAAAAGGGTGCTGACGCGAACCGCTCGTCGGTCAAGATCGAGCGGATCCGGCACCGGCTCGAGCACGAGGAGGGCTGAGCTCAGGGCGCCACGGTGAAGGTGATCCCGGCACGCTCGAGCCGGGCCCGCAGCACCGCACCCATGGCCGAGGCGGTGGTCACCTGCCCGGCGGTGACCGGGAGGTCGTCGTGGGCGAGGCAGAGGGCGGCCTCGCTGATCATGGTGGCGGTCTCGGTGTAGCCCGGGTCGCCGCCGGCCACCTCGGTCAGGACCCGGGTGCCGTCCGCCTCGCCGATGAAGCAGACCTTGAACCAGGCCCGTTCGCGCTGTTCGGGGGTCGGGCCCGAGCCCGACGGGCGCAGCCGGGCGATGGCACGCCGCGCGCTCGGGAGCTGGGCGGCGCCGAAGAGGGCGGCCGCCCCGGCCACCACCCCCACCGCGGCGAACGGGCTGTTCCCCGCCCAGTAGTGCGAGTAGGTGAAGTCGGGTCCGTAGCGGGGGAGCTGGCGGGCGGACTCGGCCACCACGAGCGGGTCGATGCTCGGCATGGGCACCACCCAGGCGCCGATGTCGCGGTCGAAGCCGATGCGCCCGGTTGCCACGCGCACCCGCCGGCCCTCGGGCTCTGGCTCGACCTTGGCCCGCACGTCGTGGACGGCCTTGCCCTGGCGGTAGCGGCCCATGATCTCGAGCGCGGAGGCAGCCGTGCCCCCCGAGAAGGTGCCGCGCGCTCGCACGTAGCCGCGCACGGTGATCGGGACGCCCTCTGCGAGCTGTTCCACGGTGAACTGGGCGCCGAGGTCGTGGGGCATCGAGTCGAAGCCGCACGAGTGCACGAGGCGCGCCCCGGTCTCGACGGCGCGCTCGTGGTGCTGGAGGTACATGAGGTCGGTGAACTCGGGCTCGCCGGTCAGGTCGAGGTAGTCGGTGCCGCTCGCCGCGCAGGCCGCAACCACCGGCTCACCGAACCTGATGTAGGGCCCGACCGTCGTGATGAGCACCCTGGTGCGCTCGGCGAGCGGGCGCACCGCAGCCTCCTTGTCGACGTCGACGGTGACGGCCTCGACGTCACGACCGAACCGGGCGCGCACCTCGTCGAGCTTGGCCGGGCTGCGCCCGGCGATGGCCAGCCTCGTCGAGGCCGGTGCGTTGGCGGCCAGGTAGTCGGCGATCAGGCCCCCCGCGAACCCGGTGGCGCCGAGCAAGGTCACGTCGAAGTCGCGCTCGTCTGTCACAGGGCGACTCTAGTGAACTCGCTCCCAGCGATCCTGGGCCCGCTCTGTGGCGAAGCCGCCCGGGCATGGCCGACCCCGGGAGGGGCCCGGACCGGGCGTCGTTGACCGGTCCGGACACCTCCCGGGGGTGGCCGACGCCGAGCTGCGCGCCGACGCCCTAGTGCACCTCGGGCGCGTCCCAACCCAGCGGCACCCATCCGACCGGCGCCGCCTCCTCGGTGGCGGCAGCTGGCGTCGCGAGCAGTTCGGCCAACCGGTCGTAGCCGCTTCGCGGCACCATCAGCTCGACGGGCCGGGTACCCGTGACACCGATGGTGAGGTGCCCGCGCTGTGCCTTGCCCCACGCGATGCTCCGGTGCAGTCGTAGTTCGGTGACCGAGGACCAGGGGACCGCGACAGCGCCGCGATGGTGCCTGCCGGGGGACTCGAAGGCGATGCACTCGTCGTTGAGGACGAGTGTGCCCTCGGGGGCGGACCAGCGGCGGCGCTGCGGCCACAGCTTGGCCTTGGCCCGAAACGCCGCCGGTGCAAGTACAGGTGCGGTGGCGCGCTCGGGCTGCCGGCGGTTGCGGCGCACCCGGCGCTGCACCCACTCGAGCGCCAGGAACGGCACCACGACGATGTAGGAGAAGGCCACGACGAGCGGCATCGTGAACCACTCCCAGGCGAAGGAGACGTTGCTCTCCGAGGAGTCCGTGCCTCCCCAACGGGCGAGCGCGATCCCGATGACCACGTAGGCCACGAAATAGGGGAGGACGGGGCGCATCGTCGCGCCGAACGAGCGGCGGACCGGTGCGTGGACGTCTCGCGGGAGTAGCGCGACCGGGGGCGTCCAGTGCGGCGGGTGCGTGCGGTCGGCGGCCGTTGCCGGCGCGGCGGGGCTTCGCCGGGTGGGGGCCGGGTCTTGGTTCGTCGTTGTGACGGTCATGTCGCCTCCTTCGCAGTGGTGCGGACTTCGCTCGGTACATCGTGCGCGACCCCGGTAAGGCCCGGGTAAGCGCTGGGAGAGGAGGCACTCGGCGCGCGTCACCCGGCGCGGCGCGCGCGGCGATACTCGGGTATGCAGCAACGAAACCGAGAAGCCGCCGTCATCATCGCCCTGGTGCTGTGGGCGGTCGTGACGCCGTTCACCTGGCGGGACCTCGAGCGCAGGACGCCCGAGCAGGTGCGCGGCCGCAAATGGATGTGGCGGCTCGCCAGCGCCAATCTGACGGGGTCGGTGGCCTACTTCTTGGTCGGGAGAAAGAACGAGGGCTGAGCGGTTGGCGCTGCGGCGGCGGGCTCAGGCCGCCGCATCCTCCAACCGGTAGGTGAGCCAGGAGGCCACCACGCCCGCCCAGACCTTTTGGCGCATGCCCCCGCAGTGCCCACCGGCGCCTTCGGCGCCGCAAAAGCCATGGAACGCCTTCTCGCAGGAGAGGTTGTCGAAGAGCATGTGACCCTGGCTGGCGAGGTCACCCTCACCTTCGGTGACGAGCGTCGCTGGCGAGCCTGAAGAGCTCGCGATGTCGTCGGTAGCCCGCCTGCAACAGTTCGTCGGTGAGGTCGTAGCGGGCGGCCGCACCGGTCGCCCGAGGGCGGTGCGCCTAGGCGCGAGCGAATCCGGCGATGTCGCGCGCCGTGTCCCGGCTGACGTCGGGGCAGGCGATCGTGAAGATCTCCGTGCCGTGCATCGTCCCCATCATCTGGCGGCAGCGGGCCGCAACGCCGGCCTCGAGGAGCAGGCGGTAGAAGTTGATGCCCTCGTCGCGAAGGGGATCGCACTCGTTGACGTTGATCACCGTCGGCGGGAAGCCGGCGACGTCATCGACGGTGGCGAACGACGGCCACGCCAGCGGGTTGCGCGCTTCGAACGCCTCGATGCCGTAACCGAGGGCCCCTCTGTTGTTGTGCAGGTCGAGGAGGATCCCGTTGTTCTCGACCGACGAGGGGTTCTCAGGCAGGGGCCACTGGCCTGCGATGTAGGGGCACAGGGCGTAGAGGCCCCTGATGAGCCCGAGGTCACCATCTCGCTTGAGCCGGAGCCCCGTGGCCAGCGTCAGGTTGCCGCCCCCGCTCTCGCCGGCCACGACGATCCGCGAGGGGTCGATGCCCAGCTGCTCTGCGTTGCCGACGACCCACTTGAGCCCCGAGACGCAGTCGTTCAACCCCGCGGGGAACGGTGCGACCTCGGGGACCGACGAGGCCGCCACCGAATTGCGGAAGTCCACCATGACGACGGCGACGCCGTTGGCGGCGATCAGCTTTCCCCACCCGCGGTACATGCCGTCGTAGCACGAGAGCGACGCCATGCCGCCGCCGTGGATGTAATAGACGCACGCCAGGGTCTCGTCGGTGTCGGGCCGGATCACCTGGAGGTTGATGGTGTTGCCGTCGGGTTGGGAGGCGACCTTCTCTGTGTGGACGCGCAAGCCCTTGGCGGGGGCGGCCTCTTCGGTGTCGCACAGGTCCATGAAGCCCCGGAAGGCCTCGGCGACCTCGAGCGCCTCGGGCGTGTTCGCCTCGGCCAGGAGCGCCTCTCGGCTCTCGACGTCACTGGCGGCGATCGGCGGCAGGGCCAACAGGATCGCTTTGATGCGCGGGTCGAGTCGTGGGTCAGCTGCGATGTCGTACGCCATGGTCACGTTCCCCTCCGTCGTGCGTGCTCCCGTTCTACGGGCCTGCACAAGGGTAGCGAGCGCTCCCGATGCTCGGCGGGTGCGCCGACCGGCTCGTTTCGGGCCACCCTCCCTCTCGGCAGCGCCCGGGAGGGTCCTGGCTCCGTATGCTGCGTTCGTGCCCGCCGGTCTCGCCTTCCCCCAACTCGAGGCGAGGAATCTCGAAGGCGTCGGCGTGTCGCTCCCCGAGGCATTCGAGGGCCGGCGCAACGTGGTGCTCGTGGCCTTCCGGCGTGAGCACCAGTCGCTCGTCGACTCGTGGGTGCCGTGGCTCGAGGCGCGAGCTGCGACCGACCCGGCCTTTCGCTTCTACGAGCTGCCGACGATCGGCCGGCTCTGGGCGCCGATGCGCAACATCATCGACGGGGGCATGGCGGCGGCCATCCGCGAGCCGGTCATCCTCCGGCGCACCCTCACCGTCTACGGGGACGTGCGTCGTCTGACCGAGCCACTGGGTATCGATGACCGCTCGACCGTCACGGTGCTGGCGCTCGACGACACGGGCGCGGTCCACTGGTCGGGTAAGGGTGGCTTCGAGGCCGCCTCGGCCGCCGGCCTTGGCGCTGCACTCGATTCGTTCTGAGCCGGCTGCCCCCACCGCCAGGCGATCGGGCACCGAGGGCCGTCAGGCACTGCTTGTAACCTGCCGGGCAATGACACCCGCCGACACTGCTGCCGCGCCCGCCGCCCGCAAGGGGGCCCTGACCCCGCGCGCCGAGGACTTCCCCCGCTGGTACCAAGAGGTCGTGGCGCGCGCCGAGCTCGCCGACAACGGCCCCGTGCGCGGCACCATGGTCATCCGGCCCTGGGGCTACGCCATCTGGGAGCGCCTCCAGGCGGCCCTCGACGAGCGCATCAAGGCTGCCGGGGCCGAGAACGCGTACTTCCCGCTCTTCATCCCCGAGTCGTACCTGAAGCTCGAGGCCGAGCACGTGGAGGGTTTCAGCCCCGAGCTGGCGGTCGTGACCCACGCCGGCGGCCGCCAGCTCGACGAGCCGGTCATTGTGCGCCCGACGAGCGAGACGGTCATCAACAGCTTCATCGCGAAGTGGGTCCAGAGCTACCGGGACCTGCCGCTGCTGCTCAACCAGTGGGCGAACGTGGTGCGCTGGGAGCTGCGCCCCCGGGTGTTCCTGCGGACGAGCGAGTTCCTCTGGCAGGAGGGCCACACCGCCCACGCCACCGAGGCCGAGGCGCGTGACTACGCCCTCGAGATCCTGGCCGACGTGTACCGCTCGACCATGCTCGACGTCGCCTGTGTGCCGGTGCTGACCGGGCACAAGACCACTCGAGAGCGCTTCGCCGGCGCCACGAGGACCTGGACCTGCGAGGGCATGATGGGCGACGGCAAGTCGCTCCAGATGGGCACGAGCCACGAGCTCGGCCAGAACTTCGCCAAGGCCTTCGGCATTCAGTTCTCCGACGCGCAGGGAACCCAGCAGTACGCGTGGCAGACCTCGTGGGGAGCCTCCACACGGTTGATCGGGGCGATCATCATGGCGCACGGGGACGACTTCGGCCTGCGCCTGCCCCCGTCCCTCGCCCCGCTCGAGGTGGTCGTCGTGATGGTGAAGGACGACGACGACGTCCGCCGGGAGGCCGCCCACCTCGTCTCGACCCTCACCGAGCTCGGCCACCGGGTCCGACTCGACGACCGAACCGACACCGGCTTCGGGCGCCGCTCGGTCGAGTGGGAGCTGAAGGGCGTCCCGGTGCGCGTCGAAGTCGGCCCGCGCGACCTCGCCGAGGGCAACGTGACCCTGGTCACGCGCCACACCAGGCAGAAGGCGACCGTCCCGCTCTCCGGCGCCGTCGGTGCGGTCGTCACGACGCTGGGCGACGTGGGCCACGAGCTGCGTGCCGAGGCGCTCGAGTTCCGCCTGGGGCACACCGTGGCGGTGGCGACCGTCGATGAGGCCATCGAGGCCGGGGAGACCGGGTTCGCCACCATCGCGCTCGCTGCCCTGGGCGACGACGGGGAGGACCGGCTCGGTGCCCACGCCATCACGGTGCGCTGCCTGCAGCGCCCCGACGGCGGCCTGGCCGAGCACGACGACGAGGACGACCTCGTGGCCGTGGTGGGCCGTTCGTACTGACGGTGTGCGCACCATTCGCCGGTGCCCGTCGTGCGCGGCCGCCGGAGAGGCCCACCCAGGCCTCGTGCGAGGGAGAACGGGCCGCCAAAGGCATGGGGGAGCGCCCCCTGTTGCTATGATTAATTCGCTGTCCGGTCTCTAAGGAGTCTCTCGTCAAAGCGTGGGCCGCCGCCCACGCTTTGTCGTTTGGCCCCAAAGGTGCCAGATGGCGGGCAGGTCGCCGGCCGAGGGTCGGGAGACGACCGGCCGCACGGAAGGGGCCAGGAGCAGGTCGAACGAGGAGAGGAGGGTGCAGTGTCCGATGCAATCTTTGACGTGCTCGAGCCGTTGCTCGGCGCTGAACACCTCGAATTGATCGATCTGGAAGTGCGCTCGTCCCTGGTGAAGGTCACCGTCGACCGGCCCGGGGGCGTCGACCTCGAGTCGCTCGCGCTCGCCAACCGGGTGGCCTCCGACGCCCTCGACGAGCTCGACCCAATACCGGGCCGTTACACGCTCGAGGTCTCGAGCCCCGGCGTCGAGCGCCGCCTCCGCACCCCGGCCCACTTCGAGAAGGCCGTGGGCGAGACCGTGAGCATCCGCACCCGGCCCGGCACCTCTGGCACGCGCCGGATCGAGGGCCGCCTCGAGTCGGCCGACGGCGAGGGTGTCGACGTGGTCGCAGACGAGGGCACGACCCATCTGACCTACGGCGAGATCGAACGCGCCCGGACGGTCTTCAGCTGGGGCGGGGCCCCCAAGCCCGGCGGGTCCAAGCGGACCAAGAAATCGGCCGAGTCCGGCCAAGGGAAAAAGCAGCACAAGTCGCGCAGCAGTGCCGGGGCCCGATCGGGCGCCGAAGGAAGTAAAGACGCAACAGAGAGGGTCACCACGTCATGAGCAAGACCAACTTCGAGTTTCTCGACGCCCTGGGGCAGATCGCGCGCGACAAGGGCATCTCCGTCGAGACCTTGCTCGACGCGCTGGCCAACGCCCTCGTGGCGGCCTACAAGCGCCGCCCGGACGCGGCCGAAGAGGCCGTCGTCACCATCGACCCCGAATCGGGCGAGATCCGCGTCTACGGCCAGGAACTGGACGAGGACGGCAACGTCGTGCGCGAGTGGGACGACACTCCCGACGACTTCGGCCGCATCGCCGCCCAGACCGCCAAGCAGGTGATCCTCCAGCGGATCCGCGAAGTCGAGCGCGACATGAAGTACGAGGAGTATGCCGGGCGTGAAGGCGACATCGTCACCGGCATCGTCCAGCAGACCGACAACCGCTACACGCTGCTCGACCTGGGCAAGGTCGAGGCGTTGCTGCCCCAGGCCGAGCAGGTCTCCTACGAGCGCTATGAGCATGGGGCGCGGCTCAAGGCCTACATCGTCGAGGTCCGCAAGACCACGAAGGGGCCCCAGATCGTCGTCAGCCGCACCCACCCAGGCCTCATCAAGCGGCTCTTCGAGCTCGAGGTGCCCGAGATCTCCTCGGGCGTCGTCGAGATCAAGGCGGCGGCGAGGGAGCCGGGGCACCGTACCAAGCTGGCCGTGTGGTCGAACGACCCCAACGTCGACCCCGTCGGCGCCTGCGTCGGCGCGCGGGGCTCACGGGTGCGCATGGTCACCAACGAGCTGCGCGGTGAGCGTGTCGACGTGGTTCCGTTCTCCGACGACCCCGTCGAGCTCATCCAAAACGCCCTGGCTCCGGCCCGGGTGCGTGAGGTGCGCCTCGACGAGGAGACGGGGACGGCCACCGTGGTCGTGAGCGACTACCAGCTGTCCCTCGCCATCGGCAAGGAGGGGCAGAACGCCCGCCTGGCCGCTCGCCTCACCGGCTGGCGCATCGACATCAAGAGCGAGACCCAGCTCCAAGAGGAAGAGGCCGGCTACGGCGGCCAGGAGTGGGCCGAAGGCGAGTGGGTGGAGAACGAGGCCGGCGAGATGGTCTGGAAGCCCGCAGAGGGTGGCGACGCCATCTCGGCCGCCGAGTGGAGCCATGCCGCCGAGGAGCAGGCGAGCCCCGACGAGGACGTCGTGCCGGGCGAGCCGACCGACGCCACGATCGAAGAGGCCTACGCCGAGGCCGGTGAGGTGCCGGTGACCGAAGAGGCCCTCCACCACCCCGAGGCCGAAGGTGCGGTCACGACGCCGCCGGCCACCGAGGGGGGCGACGCATAGCGCCCGAACGGACCTGCATCGGCTGCCGGCGCCGGGCGCCGGCGGGCGGGTTGGTGCGGGTGGTGTGCACCGAGAGGGGCGCGGTGGTCCCCGGCTCGGGAATGCCCGGCAGGGGGGCGTGGTTGTGCCCCGATGCGGCCTGCTGGGAGCGGGCCCGCCACAAGAGGGCGTTCGAGCGGGCATTGCGTCGGGCCGTCGACGTCGAGTCGGTGGTGGCGCTCGAGGGCGAATTCGCCTTCCCGACGGCAAGGTCGGGCGGCGGGCGCTGAACGAAACGAACGAAGGCTCGCAGGTCCGGGGCCGCTCGCTCGCCCCTCGCGGTGAGCACGGCGGCGCCGATGTGCGAGGATGGTAAGCCCGAGTGGCCTGTGTGGGCCCCGGCGATGCGAAGGACACTGAGGACGAGTTGGCGAAGAAGATCCGCGTCTACGAACTGGCCCGAGAGCTCGGACTGACGAATAAGGAGGCCCTCGACCTCTCCTTGTCGCTCGGCATCGGGGTGAAGAGCCATTCGTCGTCGATCGAAGATGCCCAGGCTGACCGGGTCCGCCGCAAGGCCGACGCCGAGGGGCTCCGTCGCGCCGTCTCCCCAGAAGAGCCCGAGCCGGCCAAAAAGGCCCCGGCGAAGAAGGCGGCCGCCAAGAAGACTGCACCGGCCACTGCGGCTGCACCGCCCCTCCCAACGAGCACCGAGGCCGAAGAAGCTGCGCCCGAACCGCCGCGCCCACGGCTGATCTCGAGCTCGCGAGCCCCGGCCGCACCCCGGCCGGCTGCAGCCCCGCCGGCAGCCGCCCCTGCGCCGCGCCCGGCCGCACCGCGCCCCCAGCCCGCCCCCGCCGCGAGCAGTACGCCCCCGCGTCCCGCCGCCCCCGCCCCCGCCCCCGCCCCGGCCGCTCCGGCTGCAGCCGCCCCTGCTGCAGCCGCCCCTGCGCCGCGCCCGGCCGCACCGCGCCCCCAGCCCGCCCCCGCCGCGAGCAGTACGCCCCCGCGTCCCGCCGCCCCCGCCCCCGCCCCCGCCCCGGCCGCTCCGGCTGCAGCCGCCCCGCCGGCAGCCGCCCCTGCTGCAGCCGCCCCTGCGCCCGCCGCCACCTCGCTGCCTGTGCCAAGCGCCGTGCCGAGCGCACCGGCCGCCGCCCCCGGCGCCGCCCCTGCGCCCGCCGCC
>Ga0302157_10001662_pt1 | contig 26779 bp, 32 predicted proteins | sample I_Bog_N3_3_FD_193502 | JGI IMG/M metagenome (GOLD analysis project Ga0302157, IMG submission 193502) | Peat permafrost microbial communities from Stordalen Mire near Abisko, Sweden - I_Bog_N3_3 | ecosystem: Environmental > Terrestrial > Soil > Wetlands > Peat | place: Sweden: Abisko, Stordalen... | reverse complement strand
CCCCCCCCCCCCCCCACCCTGCCTGCCCCTCGCGGATTAACCTTTCCCCACCCCACCGTCCCTAAACCGGACACCGCCGAATCGGCGGATGCACGCCGCCCCCGCGCGCGCTAGTCACGCTCAGCCCGTCCGCCGGCCCGACGCGTCGAAGGGTATCGAGAGTGTTCCGCAAAGCCGCCCCGCCCCGCCGCACGGTCATCGTGCCGCCCCCGCCGCCCCGCCCGGCGGCACCGCGCGCGCGCGTCAACGCCCGGCACATGCTCGGCGGCGCGGCGGCCCTCGCGGGGCTCGCGCTGGCGCTGGCCACGGCCAACGGCCTGCTCTCCCCGGCGATGGCGGCCGAGACGGTGTTCGGCGACCCCGACGCCGGCACCCGCCACACCCCGCCGATGCCCTTCGAGCGCCCCGGCGAGAGCTTCCCCGGCTCGGCCTATTACTACCTCGCCGACAGCGCCCCGCCGCTCGATCCCAGCGCGCACTGGGACAGCGACCCGACCCCGCCGCCGGCCGCACCCATCGCCACCGACGCCCACCCGATCGCCATCGCCAACCCCGCCGACCGCGCCCGCGCGCTGGCCTGCATGACCGCGGCGATCTACTACGAAGCCGCCACCGAGCCCGACGACGGCCAGCGCGCCGTCGCGCAAGTGATCCTCAACCGCCTCGCCCACCCCAGCTTCCCCAAGACCGTCTGCGGCGTCGTCTATCAGGGGTCGGAGCGCGCCAGCGGTTGCCAGTTCACCTTCTCGTGCGACGGATCGATGGCGCGGGCGCCGATGCGCTTCTTCTGGGACCGGGCGATGGCGGTGGCGCGCGCGGCGCTGGCGGGCGCGGTCTATGCGCCGGTGGGCCTCGCCACGCATTACCACACCTTCGCGGTGCATCCGGTCTGGGCCGACAGCCTCGATTTCCTCGGCCAGATCGGCGCCCACCGGTTCTATCGCATGGAGGGCCCCGCCGGCGCCCCCACCGCCTTCCACTTCGCCTACCTCGGCGGCGAACCTCTCCCCGGCCCGCATCCGCGACTCGCCACCCCCGGCCCCGACAGCAGCCCCGATCCGCTCGCGGTCGAGCGCGCCTATGCCGAAGCCCTGCGCGCGCCCGCGATCGTCCCGGCCATCGCCGCCCCGGCGCCCGCCTACACCGGCGATGTCCTCAGCCACGGCGGCGACGCCGCCTTCCGCGCCAGCAACCTGCCGGAAAACCGCGCCATCCGGCCCGAGTACCAGCACTCCGGCGCGTGGATCGGCGATCCCCAGTAACCTCCCGGGGCGGGCTGGTCGGTAATAAATGGGGGGGTTCGCTTAACCAATCGGCAGAACCAAGGCTTAGCAAGCGGGCCGTTACATGGCATCACCATCCCGTTCCAGGCCCGGAGGCCCGTTTGCCCATGTCGATCCGATTCGCCGCCGCCCATTCGCGTCCGATCTCGGACGTGGTGTTTGCGCCGGTCGCGGGATCCGTGCCGCGCCCCGCCAACGATCACGATCCGCTGCCGCCGCGCAACTGGTTCTCCCCGCGTGAGCGCGTGCTGCGCGAGGCATTGCGCCACTTTGCCTCGTACGGCATGGCCGCCGCCGCCTGCGCGCGCGACAACGCCCGCGCCGCCTACCTGCGGGGCGAAACCGCCAACTGCACGCGCTGGCTGGAGATCTGCCGCACGCTCGACCGGCGCATGGCCGAGGCCGCCAATGTCGAGTTCGCGGGCGAGGCATGATACATGCGGCGGCCCCGGAGGTAAGCACTCCGGCCGCAGCCCGCGATCCCGATCATGCAAACGATGGTCACCACGACGTTAACCATTCGGTGACTCTCCCGGCGTACGACGGTTCGGGTCGCAGGAGCAAACCGATCAAACCTGTCCTCAACACCGTGCGGGCCCTGTTCAGGACCAACGCCAGCGATGACAAGGTCCGCCGGATCCTGGTCAACTCGCTGTATGCGCAACCGTCCAGCCTGGTGGCCGGCGCGGTGGCGGGGGTGATGGTGTCGCTGCCGCTGGTGATGTATTCGGGCTCGCCGCTGCTGGTGGCGATCTGCTGCCTGTTGATGACGGTGGGCCTGGCGCGTGTAGCCGCCAGTTACCTGTTGCCGCGCTATGCCGGCGGCGATATCCGCCAGCTCGAAACCGCGTTCCAGTTTGGCGCCTTTGCCTTTGCCGCGCTCAGCGGGATGCTGGGCCCGATCTCCATCATCGAGAATATCCAGCCCGCCGCGCGCACGCTCGCGGTGGCGATGCCGCTGGCTTATGGCTCGGGCATCGCCTCGCGCAATGCCGGGCGGCCGTTCATCGCCATCGGCCAGTTGGTGCTGTCGCAGATGCCGACGGTGCTGGCCTGCTTCTGGATGCCGGGGCTGGCCTACAAGATGCTGGGCTGCACCACGGTGATGCTGTTTCTGGCGATGATCACGGTGGTCCGCAACACCTTCCGGGTGCTGCGCGATTCGATCACCTCGGCCGAGACCAGCTCGCGCCTTGCCGAGAAGATGCAGCATCTGGCGCGCACCGATGTGGTGACCGGGCTGCTCAACCGCGCCGGGCTTAACCATTCGCTGGTCGAGCGGGTGATGGCGATGGACCCCGACCGGCAGATGGCATTGTTCTGGCTGGACCTCGATCGCTTCAAGGAGGTCAACGACACGCTGGGCCATCAGGTCGGCGACCGGCTGCTGGCCGAGATCGGCACGCGGTTGCGCACCTCCTCGCCGACCAGTGCCTGCATTGCCCGGTTCGGCGGCGACGAGTTCATCGTGGCCGCCGAAGTGCGTGACCGCCACGAGGCCGAGGCGCAGGCCGCCGCGATGCTGGAGGCAATCATGCGCCCGATCCGGCTGGACGACGACCGGCTGGAGATCGGCGGCTCGATCGGCATCGCGCTGCTGCCCGAGGACGGCCCCGATCTCGATGCGGTGATGCAGGCGGCCGATCTCGCGCTCTATCACGCCAAGGTCAACGGGCGTCAGCAGTACAGCTTCTTCCAGCCCTCGATGACGCGCGACCTTGTCCGCCGCAAGGAGATCGAGGCCGAGCTGCGCATCGCGCTCCAGCGCGACGAGCTGTCGGTGTTCTTCCAGCCGCTGGTCGATCTGGCCACCGGGCGCATCCGCAGTTTCGAGGCGCTGATCCGCTGGTTCCACCCGGAAAAGGGCGAGCTGCGCCCCGACGAGTTCATCCCCGTCGCCGAGGAAACCGGCGCGATCATCACGCTGGGCAACTGGATCACCGCGCAGGCCGCGCGGGTGGCGGCGACCTGGCCCGAGGACGTGTCCGTGGCGGTCAACCTCTCGCCCTTGCAGATCCGCGCGCCGGGGGCGGCGCTGGGCATCCTCAACGCCTTGCGCGATGCCAAGCTGGCCCCCAGCCGGCTGGAGCTGGAGATCACCGAGACGGTCCTGCTCGACCACAGCCCGACCACCGCCGCCTTCATCGCGCAACTGTCCGAGGCGGGGGTCAAGTTCGCGCTCGATGACTTCGGTACCGGCTATTCCTCGCTCGGCTATCTCGACAAGTATCCGTTCAACAAGATCAAGGTCGATCGCAGCTTCGTCTCCGGGATCAATGCCGGCAAGACCAGCGACGCGATCATCCGCGCCGTCTCGGGCATGGGCGGGGCCTTGGGGATGGAGATCGTCGCCGAGGGCCTCGAGACCATCGAGCAGGTCCGCGCGGTGCGCGATGCCGGCTGTACGCTGGGTCAGGGCTATTACTTCAGCCGGCCGGTGCCCGATTACCTCGCCGCGATGCTGCTGGCCGAGGAGCGCGAGAAGGGCAAGCCGCGCAAGCGCCGCCGCGCCTGAGCGCCCGCGCCATGCGTGCCCGCGCGCGCGCACCCCATTGCCGCAAGCCCCGGGACCCTGCCGCGTGCGGGGTGTGACAGCGTGATGAAGGCAAGGCTAAGGCCGCATACGAAGGGCCGCCGGCCCGATTAAAGCTGTTGCAAATCAATTGCAAAACATTCTGCCGAAAGCGCTTTTTGAGGCCTTGCAATGCGCTGCGGAGGGGACTAACCGGCATCGCGAAGCCACCGGGCCCCCGTGCGCTTGCGGGACTATGCGGGCCGCCCATCGATGTTTGCGCTCCGGCGCGCGGGTGCATGTCGCGCCCGCCACCGGTAGGCCCGCAACTGCGAAGGATGTCTCACTTCCATGGCACGCAAGAAGATTGCCCTGATCGGCGCCGGCAACATCGGCGGCACGCTCGCCCACCTCGCCGCCCAGAAGGAACTCGGCGACATCGTCCTGTTCGACGTGGTCGACGGTGTGCCCCAGGGCAAGGCGCTCGACCTGTCGCAGTGCGGCCCGGTCGAAGGCTTTGACGCCAAGATCACCGGCACCAACGACTATGCCGATCTCGCGGGTGCGGACGTGATCATCGTCACCGCCGGCGTGCCGCGCAAGCCGGGCATGAGCCGCGACGACCTGCTCGGCATCAACCTGAAGGTGATGAAGGCCGTCGGCGAGGGCATCAAGGCCAACGCGCCCGACGCGTTCGTGATCTGCATCACCAACCCGCTCGATGCGATGGTCTGGGCGCTGCGCGAATTTTCGGGCCTGCCGCACAACAAGGTCGTCGGCATGGCCGGCGTGCTCGATTCGGCGCGCTTCACCACGTTCCTGGCGTGGGAGTTCGGCGTCTCGATCCGCGACGTGAACACCTTCGTGCTCGGCGGCCATGGCGATACCATGGTGCCGGTGGTGGAGTACTCGACGGTCAACGGCATCCCGGTGCCCGATCTGATCAAGATGGGTCTTTCCTCGCAGGAGAAGATCGACGCCATCGTCCAGCGCACCCGTTCGGGCGGCGGCGAGATCGTCGCTCTGCTGAAGACCGGTTCGGCGTTCTATGCGCCCGCAGCCTCCGCGATCGCGATGGCCGAGGCCTATCTGTTCGACCAGAAGCGCATCCTGCCCTCGGCGACTTACGTCAACGGCGAGTACGGCGTCTCGGGGCTCTATGTCGGCGTGCCGACGCTGATCGGTGCCGGCGGGGCCGAGAAGGTCATCGAGATCGAGCTGAACGACGAGGCCAAGGCCAACCTCACGGTCTCGGTCGATGCGGTCAAGGAACTGCTGGTCGCCTGCCAGGGCATCGACCCCTCGCTGGCGTAACCGGACGCGCATGATGGGCCCTTCCGCACTCCTGCTGGCGGCAACACTGGTTGCCGCCGCACCGACGCTCCCGGCCCCCGGGATGGCATCGGTGGTGGCCGGCGCGCGGGCCTGTCTGGCGTTGATGGCCGGCGGCGCGGCACCGGCGGGATGGGTGGCGACACCCCCCGCCCTCGCCCGCACCGACGGCCAGAGTTTTGCGCGCGATGGCGTGGCGATCACCGCCTCGCGCCGCGGCCACGGGGCCTGCTGGCTGCAGGCCCGCAAGGACGGCGCCTATCACATGCGTGAGTTGGCGGATGGCCTCGCCACTGCCCTGAACGCCCGGCAGACCGAGGCATTGGGGCATGTGCTTTTGCACCTATCCGATGGCAGGCTGGCCGTTCTGGATGGGGCGCAAAGAGGCGGCTCGTCCTATGTCTTTCTCAGAATAGCAGACGCGAAGGGAACCTGAAACGTGTCGATCCTCATCGATAAGCATACCAAGGTCATCACCCAGGGGATGACCGGCAAGACCGGCACTTTCCATACCCAGCAGGCGCTGGCCTATGGCACCCAGATGGTTGGCGGCGTGACGCCGGGCAAGGGTGGCACCACCCACGCCGAAACCGGCCTGCCCAACTTCGACAGCGTCGCCGAGGCTGCGCATGCCACCGGCGCCACTGCCAGCGTGATCTACGTGCCGCCACCGTTCGCCGCCGATTCGATCCTGGAGGCGATCGACGCCGGCATCGAGCTGATCGTCGCCATCACCGAGGGCATTCCGGTGCTCGACATGGTGCGGGTGAAGCGCGCGCTGCAGGGTTCGAAGTCGCGCCTGATCGGGCCGAACTGCCCCGGCGTGCTGACCCCCAATCAGTGCAAGATCGGCATCATGCCCGGCAGCATCTTCAAGGAAGGCTCGGTCGGCGTCGTTTCGCGCTCGGGCACGCTGACCTATGAGGCGGTGTTCCAGACCTCGGCGATCGGCCTCGGCCAGACGACTGCGGTCGGCATCGGCGGCGATCCGGTCAACGGCACCAACTTCATCGACGTGCTCGAACTGTTCCTCGCCGACGAGGCGACCAAGTCGATCATCATGATCGGCGAGATCGGTGGCTCGGCCGAGGAAGAGGCCGCGCAGTTCCTCAAGGACGAGGCCAAGAAGGGCCGCAAGAAGCCGATGGCCGGCTTCATCGCGGGCCGCACGGCGCCTCCGGGCCGCCGCATGGGCCATGCCGGGGCGATCGTCTCGGGCGGTCAGGGCGGCGCCGAGGACAAGATCGCGGCGATGGAAGCCGCCGGCATCAAGGTCGCCAACTCGCCGAGCCTGCTCGGCGAGACGCTGGCCGAAGTGCTCAAGGGGTGATGGATACGCGCCGGCGGGGGGGCTTGCCCTGCCCGCCGGCGCGGCCCACCTTTCCGTTTTTGCGGGATTTTGCGAAACAGGCCCGCCAACGGCCGCCTGTTCCGCAAAACTCCGCCCCACCCCGTACATCGCGGGGCAATGATGATCTGGCACGTGGGACCCCCGTCCCACGGCCTGCAACGAGCGCCGCGTGACCGGCGCACGAGGTGACACCATGGGTCAAGAACCACAGGATTTCACGCCCGATATGGGCCAGGACGAACCGCAGGCCGGCCCGAGCTGGGCGCGCAAGGGATGGCCGCTGGTCGGCGGCGAGGCCGAGGATGACCTCACCCGCGCGCTGGACCCGACCACGCTGAGCGCCGCGATCAAGGCCGCCAAGAAGGCCCCCGGCGCCGATGTGCCCGCCGCCAGCATCGAGGCCGCCGCCGACGATACCCGTCGCGCCGTCATGCTGATCCGCACCTATCGCGTGCGCGGGCATCTGGCCGCCGATCTCGATCCGCTGGGCCTCAACAACCGCGACCTGCCCGCCGACCTGACGCCCGAATACCACGGCTTCAGCGGCGCCGCGCTCGATCGCAAGATCTATCTCGGCGGCTCGCTGGGCCTGCAGTGGGCCTCGATCCGCGAGATCGTGGCGATCCTGCGCAAGAACTATTGCGGCAAGGTCGGCCTGGAATACATGCACATCACCGACGTGGAGGAGCGCCGCTTCCTCCAGGACCGGATGGAAGGCGCCAACAAGACCATCGCCTTCAGCCCCGAGGGCAAGCAGGCGATCCTCGCCGCCGTCGTGCGCGGCGAGCAGTTCGAGCGCTTTGCCGCCAAGAAGTGGGTCGGCACCAAGCGCTTCGGCCTCGATGGCGGCGAATCGATGATCCCCGCGCTGGAGGCGGTGATCAAGTACGGCGGCCAGTTGGGCGTCAAGGAGATCGTCTACGGCATGGCCCACCGTGGCCGGCTGAACGTCCTCGCCAACGTCATGGCCAAGCCCTACAAGGTGATCTTCCACGAATTCGGCGGCGGCTCGGCCAACCCCGATGACGTGGCCGGCTCGGGCGACGTCAAGTATCACCTCGGCACCAGCACCGACCGCGAGTTCGACGGCACCAAGGTCCACATGAGCCTGATGCCCAACCCGTCGCATCTGGAAACCGTGGACCCGGTGGTGCTGGGCAAGACCCGCGCCTATCAGGTGTTCCGCGACGACATCGGTGACGAGACCGGCGCCACCAAGAACGTCAAGCACAAGCAGGTGCTGCCCGTGCTGATCCACGGCGATGCCGCCTTCGCGGGTCAGGGCATCATCTGGGAATGCTTCGGCCTGTCGGGCATCCGTGGGTACAACACGGGTGGTTGCGTCCACTTCATCATCAACAACCAGATCGGCTTTACCACCAGCCCGCAGTTCTCGCGCGGGTCGCCGTACCCGTCGGACGTGGCCAAGGGCGTGCAGGCGCCGATCATCCATGTGAACGGCGACGATCCGGAGGCGGTGACCTTCGCCTGCAAGCTGGCGATCGACTATCGCCAGACCTTTGGCCGCGATGTGGTGGTGGACATGTGGTGCTATCGCCGCAACGGCCACAACGAGGGCGACGAGCCTTCGTTCACCCAGCCGCTGATGTACGCGCAGATCCGCAAGCATCCGCCGGTCAGCGAGATCTACAGCAAGCGCTTGCAGGCCGAGGGCGTGATCGGCGGGGATCACCTCGCCGGCGCGGTCGCCGCGTTCACCCAGCATCTCGAGGAGCACTTCGAGGCGGCCAAGACCTACAAGGCCAACGAGGCCGACTGGTTCGGCGGGCGTTGGTCGGGGTTCAACCGGCCGATGGATCCGGAAACCGCGCGCCGCAACGTGCCCACCGGCATCGAGCAGAAGCTGTTCGACAGCCTTGGCCGCACGCTGAGCACGGTGCCCGACAGCATCACCATCCACAAGACGCTGGGCCGGGTGATCGATGCCAAGCGCGAGATGTTCAACTCCGGCGAAGGCTTCGACTGGGCGACGGGCGAGGCCCTGGCCTTCGGCTCGCTGCTGTCGGAAGGCTATGCGGTGCGTCTGTCGGGCCAGGATTCGGGCCGCGGCACCTTTTCCCAGCGCCACGCGGTCTGGGTCGACCAGACCGACGAGCATAAGTACGTGCCGCTGACCACCGTACCCCACGGCAAGTTCGAGGTGCTCGATTCGACGCTTTCGGAATATGGCGTGCTGGGCTTCGAGTTCGGCTATGCCAGCGCCGATCCCAAGACGCTGGTGCTGTGGGAGGCGCAGTTCGGCGACTTTGCCAACGGCGCGCAGATCATCATCGACCAGTACGTCGCCTCGTCCGAATCGAAGTGGCTGCGCGCCAACGGTCTGGTGATGCTGCTGCCGCACGGGTATGAGGGCCAGGGTCCGGAGCACTCGTCGGCACGTCTGGAGCGTTACCTCCAGCTCTGCGCGCAGGACAACATCCAGGTGTGCAACATCACCACCCCGGCCAACTACTTCCACGTGCTGCGCCGGCAGATGCACCGTCCGTTCCGCAAGCCGTTGATCATCATGACCCCCAAGAGCCTGCTGCGCCACCCGATGGCCAAGTCGAGCGCGGCGGAGTTCGTCGGCGAGGGGCACTTCAAGCGCATCCTCAGCGATCCCAAGGCCCCGGCTGACACCGCCACCAAGCGCGTGGTGCTGTGCAGTGGCAAGGTCGCCTATGACCTGATCGAGGCGCGCGACGCGGCGGGGATCACCGACACCCAGATCATCCGCATCGAGCAGATCTATCCCTTCCCCGGCGAGCCTCTGGCCGAACGCCTCGCGAAGATGGGCCCGCTCGAGGATGTCGTCTGGTGCCAGGAGGAGCCGCGCAACAACGGTTCGTGGTTCTTCGTCGAGCCGTTCATCGAGGAAGCGCTCAAGGCCGCCAAGGCCAAGGTCCACCGGCCGCGCTATGCCGGCCGTGCGGCCAGCGCCTCGCCGGCCACCGGCCTCGCCAAGCGCCATGTGCTCGAGCAGAACGCGCTGGTCGCCGATGCCCTGGGCCTCTCGGTGCGCGGCGAGATCCGCCGCCGCGCCAAATCCTGATCGCCTTTCAGTTTTGATTCCGCAAGGAAACCCACGACATGTCCAGTGAAGTCAAGGTCCCCACGCTCGGCGAATCGGTGAGCGAAGCCACCATCGGCCAGTGGCTGAAGCAGCCCGGCGAGGCCGTCGCGCTCGATGAGCCGATCGCCAGCCTCGAAACCGACAAGGTGGCCATCGAGGTCAATTCGCCGGTCGCCGGCATCCTCTCGGCCCAGCTCGTCCCCGCTGGCGAGACGGTGACCGTCGGCGCGGTGATCGCCACGATCGAGGAAGGCGCCACCGCCGCCGCCAAGCCCGCCGCCCCCGCCGCTGCCCCCAAGGCCGCCGCGCCGGCACCGGTAGCCGCCGCCGCCCCGGTCGCCCCCAGCGAGCCTGCCGCCGAGAGCAGCGATCCGGCCGTGCTGTCGCCGGCCGTGCGCCGCGCGGTGCTGGAATACGGCATCGATCCCGCCACCATCAAGGGCACCGGCAAGGACGGCCGCATCACCAAGGAAGACGTGATCGCCGCCGCCGCCGCCAAGCCGGCCAGCGCCCCGGTCGCCGCCGCGCCCGCCGCAGCCCCAGCCAACGCCCGCCGCGAAGAGCGCGTGAAGATGACGCGCCTGCGCCAGACGATCGCCAAGCGGTTGAAGAGCGCGCAGGAAACCGCCGCGCTGCTGACCACGTTCAACGACGTGGACATGACCGCCGTGGTCGATGCCCGCAACCGCTTCAAGGACAGCTTCGAGAAGAAGCACGGCGTCAAGCTGGGTTTCATGTCGTTCTTCGCCAAGGCCGCGTGCCTGGCGCTGAAGGACCTGCCCTCGGTCAACGCCCAGATCCAGGGCGACGAGATCGTCTACTTCGATTACGTCGATCTGTCGGTGGCGGTGTCCGCGCCCAACGGGCTGGTCGTGCCGGTGGTGCGCAATGTCGACAAGATGAGCTTCGCCGAGATCGAGAAGGCCATCGCCGGCTTCGGCAAGAAGGCCAAGGACGGCACGCTGACCATGGCCGACATGGCCGGTGGCACCTTCACCATCTCGAACGGCGGCGTGTTCGGCGGACTGATGTCCACCCCGATCATCAACCCACCGCAGTCGGCGGTGCTGGGGCTGCACCGCATCGAGGACCGCCCGGTGGTGCGCAACGGCCAGATCGTGATCCGGCCGATGATGTACATCGCGCTGTCCTATGACCACCGCCTGATCGACGGACGCGAGGCGGTGACCGCGCTGAAGACGATCAAGGAAGCGATCGAGGATCCCACCCGCCTGCTGATCGATCTTTGAGGGGGCTGAATCATGGCTGATTACGATTACGACGTCCTCGTCATTGGTGCCGGGCCCGGCGGCTATGTCGCGGCGATCCGCGCGGCGCAACTGGGCATGAAGACCGGCTGCGTTGAAGGGCGCGCGACCCTGGGCGGCACCTGCCTCAACGTCGGCTGCATCCCCTCGAAGGCGCTGCTCCACGGCAGCGAGCTGTTCGAGGAGGCCGCCCACGGCACGATGGCCAAGTTCGGCGTCATGGCGGCGGGGGTCACGCTCGACCTGCCGGTGATGATGGGCGAGAAGGCCACCGCCGTGAAGGAACTGACCGGCGGCATCGAATACTTGTTCAAGAAGAACAAGGTCGACTGGCTGAAGGGCTATGCCACGTTCGAAACCGCGCACAGCGCGGTGGTGGACGGCAAGACCGTGTCGGCCAAGCACATCGTCATCGCCACCGGCTCGTCGGTGACGCCGCTGCCCGGCGTGGCGGTGGACAATGACGCCGGCGTGATTGTCGACTCGACCGGCGCGCTGGCGCTGAACCGCGTGCCCGAGCATCTGGTGGTGATCGGCGGCGGCGTGATCGGGCTGGAGCTCGGCTCGGTGTGGCGGCGTCTCGGCGCCAAGGTGACGGTGGTCGAGTACCTCGACGCGCTGTTCCCCGGCATGGACGGCGAGGTCCGCAAGGAAGCCGCCAAGATCTTCAAGAAGCAGGGTTTCGACCTCAAGCTTTCGACCAAGGTCACCGGCGTTGCGGTCGATGGCGGCAAGGCCACCCTGACGCTCGAACCCGCCGCGGGTGGCGAGGCGACCACGCTGGAAGCCAACACCGTGCTGGTTGCCATCGGACGCCGGCCCAACACCGAGGGGCTCGGGCTCGACAAGATCGGCCTCGCGCTCAACGCGCGCGGGCAGATCGAGACCGACCACGACTTCCGCACCGCCGTCGACGGCGTCTGGGCGATCGGCGACGTGATCCCCGGACCCATGCTGGCGCACAAGGCCGAGGACGAAGGCATTGCCGTCGCCGAGAACATCGCCGGCCTCACCGGCATCGTGAACCACGATGTCATCCCCGGCGTCGTCTATACCACGCCCGAGTTCGCCGGCGTGGGCCTGACCGAGGAGGCCGCCAAGGCTGCCGGCCACACGGTCAAGGTCGGAAAGTTCCCGATGCTGGCCAACAGCCGCGCCAAGACCAACCGCGAGCCCGACGGCTTCGTCAAGATCATCGCCGACGCCACCACCGACCGCGTGCTGGGCGTGTGGATCATCGCCACGCTGGCCGGCACGATGATCGCCGAGGCGGCGCTGGCGATGGAATTCGGCGCCACGTCGGAAGACATCGCCTATACCTGCCACGCCCACCCGACCCATTCCGAGGCGATCAAGGAAGCGGCGATGGCGGTGCGCGGCAAGGCGATTCACATTTAAACGATTTGGTTCGGGTGGACAGGGCGGCCCCCCTGTCCTCTCAAGCAAGGCGCCGGCGTCCCTCAGGGCGCCGGCGCTTCGCCTTTGGCGATCCGGTCGGCATCGCTGCCGGGGGCGGGCATCGGCAATTTGGTGATGTCGAAATAATAGATCGGCGGCGGCGCATGGCCCATGCAATGCGCGCCCGGCGTTGCGCAGTTGGTCTGCGCGCCGACATTGGGCGGCACCCGCGCCCCGGTACGCAAGGCCTCGGGCGAACGCGGATCGCTCTGCGCGGTCGAGGGCACCCGCCAGCGTTGCGAATCATGCCGTCGGCATACCACGATCGTCCCCTCGCCCTCGGGCGCCAGCGGATCGGGATTGTCGCAACTGGGATCGGGCGCACGCCCGGTGCCCACCCAGGCCCGTTCCACGGCGATGGGATCGTCACGCACGGTGACCCCCGGCGGATCGCCCTGCGCCATGGCCGGCGCGGCCAGCGCCAACCCAGCCATTATCGTGATCACGCGCCGTACCATCTGCGCTCCTCATGCCGCCGCCGCCACAGAGCGCAGCAATCGGGCGCTTTCAAGGCATACCCCTTGCCGCCGCCCGGCGCCATGCCCACATCGTTGGCATGACCCAGCCCCCCACCCTCTCCTTCCTCGATCTCGTCCCCATCCGCGAGGGTGACACCATCGCCGGCGCGCTGGCCACCGCCGCCGACATCGCGCGCGCCGCCGAGGCCGCCGGCTACCACCGCTACTGGGTGGCCGAGCACCACGGCATGGCCGGGATCGGCGGCGCCGCCACCAGCGTCGTGCTGGGCCACATCGGCGCGGCGACCCGCACCATCCGCATCGGCTCGGGCGGGATCATGCTGCCCAACCACGCCCCGCTGCAGATCGCCGAGCAGTTCGGCACGCTCGATGCCTTGTTCCCCGGGCGGATCGATCTGGGCCTCGGCCGCGCGCCGGGATCGGACCAGAAAGTGGCCGCCGCGCTGCGCCGCACCTTGAACGCCAACCCCGATGCCTTCGTTCACGACGTGACCGAGTTGCAGCGCTTCTTCGCCGGCGAGGGCGACAACGGCGTGCTGGCCGTGCCCGGTGCCGGTGCGCACCCGGAATTGTGGATCCTCGGCTCCAGCCTCTATGGCGCGCAAGTCGCGGCGCTGCTGGGGCTGCCCTATGCCTTTGCCGCGCACTTCGCGCCTCAGGCACTGGACGCCGCACTGGCGACCTATCGCAAGCATTTCCGTCCGTCGGCGGAGCTGGCCGCGCCACATGCGATGGTCGGCGTCGGCGTGATCGTCGCCGAAACCGACGAGGACGCCAGTTTCCTCGCCTCATCGCAACAGCAGCAGTTCGTGGCGCTGCGCCGGGGCGATGCCTCGCGACCGTTCCCGCGACCGGTGCCGGGGTTCTACGCCAGCCAGCAGCCGGTCCTCCAGCAGATGCTCGACGAGACGTTCTCGGTCGCCGCGATCGGCAGCGAGGCGACGGTCCGCGCCCGCCTCTCCGCCCTGCTGCAACGCACCCAGGCCGACGAGTTGATCATCACCACCCCGGTCTACGATCCCGCCGCCCGCCTCGGCTCGATCGCGCGCACGGCGGAAATCGTCGCCAGCCTGGCCCAAGCCCCGGTGGCGTGATCCGCCTCAACGGGGCCTTAACCATGCGCTGATAGCCAAGGCGCATGCTCTGGATACTCCTGCTCTCGCCACCGGTCGCTGTTGCCATCGTGCTTGTCGCGCTCGAGCGCTGGCGCGGCGCGCCGCCGACCGACTGGTTCCGCAACCTCGAGATCTGGGGGCTCAGCCTGCTGGTGACGGCATTGGTGCTGCCGCACCTGCATACCTGGGGGCTGCCGGCGCTGCTGGTTGGCGCGCATCTGCCGTTCTGGGTGGGGTTCCTGGTGTTCCTGGTGGTGATGGATCTCGGCGAGTTCCTGTTCCACATCGCCCAGCACCGTATCCCGTTCCTCTGGGCGATGCACGCGCTGCACCATTCGGATCCGGAGATGTCGGCGCTGACCGTCCACCGCCATTTCTGGGGCGACCAGTTGATCAAGCAGGTCACCATCTGGTCCGCCGCCGCCGTGATCATCAGCCCCACCCCGGCCATCGCCAGCGCCTATGCGACGGTGACGCTGTGGCACTATGTGGTGCATTCCAACCTGCGGATCGATCTCGGGCGCTGGTCGTGGCTGATCAATGTGCCGGCCTATCACCGGCGCCACCATTCGAAGCTGCGCGCGCATTATGACAGCAATTTCGCCTCGCTGTTCCCGATCTTCGACGTGGTGATGGGCAGCTACTACCGGCCCGACGGCTATCCCGAGACGGGCATGGAAACGATGCCGACCAACATCGTCCACGCGGCACTGTGGCCGCTGCTGTGGGACCGGCCAGCACGCCCCGCATCCGCGCCGCGCGAAACCGCCCGCGCCTGACGCCGCCCAAGAAAAATGCCGCGGGAGACAACCCCCGCGGCATCTGTCATGTGGCATCGAACGTGGAGAACTCAGTCCTCGCCGTCGTCCTCGGTCAACACCGGACCCGAATCCTGGCCCTTGGCCGAGGTGTCACGGTCGACCAGCTCGATCACCGCAACCGGCGCGGCGTCCGAAGCGCGGAAGCCGGCCTTGATGATGCGGGTGTAACCACCGGCGCGGTCCGAATAACGCTCAGCCAGAACGTCGAACAGCTTCGACAGCTGGGTGTCGTCCTGCAGCCGGGCATGGGCCAGGCGGCGGTTCGACAGGCCACCATGCTTCGCCAGCGTGATCAGCTTCTCGATGTAGGGACGCAGTTCGCGGGCCTTGGCGGTGGTGGTGGTGATCTGCTCGTGCTTGATCAGCGAGGCCGACAGATTGCGCAGCAGCGCAATACGGTGGGCCGAGGTGCGCTGCAGTTTGCGCTGGCCGTATCTATGACGCATGATTTCACTCCGTTCGTAGGGGGCCCGTATGAGGTAGCCCGATCCAGGCGGCACTTGCGGCGGCCGCCATCGCCGTTTCCGGGCCCAAGCCCGATCTGAGGCGGGGGACGGAAGCCCACCCAAAGGAAACGGGGGGCCGAAGCCCCCCGAAGCCATCAGCCGAGCAGTTCCTGCTCGAGCTTCTTGGCCATTTCCTCGATGTTTTCAGGCGGCCAGCCCGGGATGTCCATGCCAAGGCGCAGCCCCATCGAGCTCAGGACTTCCTTGATCTCGTTGAGCGACTTGCGGCCGAAGTTCGGCGTACGGAGCATCTCGGCCTCGGTCTTCTGGACCAGGTCGCCGATGTAGATGATGTTGTCGTTCTTCAGGCAGTTGGCCGAACGCACCGACAGTTCCAACTCGTCGACCTTCTTGAGCAGGTAACGGTTGAGCTGGTTGGTGTCGGCTTCTTCCGTGGCGGGGAGGCCGCCCGCGGCCATGCCCATCATCGGGGCCACACCCATCGGGGTGGTGTCCTCGAAGTGGACGAACAGCGCCAACTGGTCCTGCAGGATGCGCGCGGCATAGGCCACGGCGTCCTCGGGGGTGACGGTGCCGTCGGTCTCGACCGAGAGGTTCAGCTTGTCGTAGTCGAGTTCCTGCCCGATGCGGGCATTGTCGACCTTGTAGCTGACCTGACGCACCGGCGAGTACAGCGAATCGACCGGGATCAGGCCGATCGGCGCATCGATCGGACGGTTGGCGACAGCCGGCACGTAACCCTTGCCGACGTCGGCGGTGAGCTCCATGTTGAGCACCGCGCCTTCATCGAGATGGCAGATCACGAGGTCCTTGTTCATGACCTCGATGTCACCGGTAACGGCGATGTCGCCGGCCTTGACCTCGGCCGGACCGGTGGCGGAGAGCTGGAGACGCTTGGGGCCTTCGCCCTGCATCTTCAACGCGATCTGCTTGACGTTGAGAACGATGTCGGTCACGTCCTCGCGGACGCCGGCAAGGCTCGAGAATTCGTGCAGCACGTTCTCGATCTTGATCGAGGTGATGGCTGCACCCTGCAACGACGACAGCAGCACGCGACGCAGCGCGTTGCCGAGCGTGAGGCCGAAGCCCCGCTCCAGCGGCTCGGCGACGAAGGTCGCGCGGCGCTTGGCATCATTGCCTGCCTTCACCTCAAGGGCGTTGGGCTTCTTGAGTTCCTGCCAGTTTTTGGTGTTGACCGTCATGGATTTCCCCTGGGGTAGGTTCTGGCGGGAACGGCCGCGACACCGATCAAGGCGACGCGGCCGGTCCAAATCAGCGGAGGTGCGTGATCAGGGCACCACCGCAGGCGTGCCGATCAGACGCGGCGACGCTTCGAGGGGCGCACGCCGTTGTGCGGAATCGGCGTCACGTCGCGGATCGAGGTGATGGTGAAACCCACCGCCTGGAGCGCGCGCAGTGCCGATTCACGACCCGAACCGGGGCCCTTGACCTCGACCTCGAGCGTGCGGACGCCGTGCTCGGCGGCCTTCTTGCCGGCATCGTCGGCGGCGACCTGGGCGGCGTAGGGAGTCGACTTGCGGCTGCCCTTGAAGCCCATCGCACCGGCCGAAGACCAGCTGATGGCGTTGCCCTGCGCGTCGGTGATGGTGACCATCGTGTTGTTGAAGCTGGCATTCACGTGTGCGATGCCGCTGGTGATGTTCTTGCGCTCGCGCTTGCGAATACGCTGGGGTTCACGTGCCATTGCGGAATATCCTGTCGGGGTCCGTGGAAAAGAGAAAGCGGGCGAAAGCGCCGCTTACTTCTTCTTGCCGGCGATGGGCTTGGCCTTGCCCTTGCGGGTGCGGGCGTTGGTGTGGGTACGCTGGCCGCGCACCGGCAGGCCCTTGCGATGGCGCAGACCACGATAGCAGGCGAGATCCATCAGACGCTTGATATTCATCGCCGTGGTGCGACGAAGATCACCCTCGACGGTGTGCTCGGCGTCGATCGTCTCGCGGATATGCAGGACTTCGGCGTCCGACAGATCCTGGATGCGGCGGCTGTGATCGATGCCCAGCTTGTCGGCGATCTGCTTCGCCTTGAACGGCCCAATCCCGTGGATATAGGTCAGCGCGATGATCACGCGCTTGTTGGTGGGGAGATTAACCCCGGCAATACGTGCCACTTATGTCTCCATGCTCCACAGGGAATGACGGCTGCCCTGAACCGGGCCCGGGCCGCGCTCCCCCATCTCATCGCGGTTACTCACACAAAGCCGTTACAGTCAGTGCCAAAAGGCCCGGAGCGGCGCGAAACGAACGATCGCAACCTTCCAGACTGCTCCAAACTCATGCGTGAGGGGCGCGCTTACGGCGATTCGCCCGCGCTGTCAACGGCGCGAGCGTTCAAAATGAGCCAATTCAGCCCGTTCCTGCGGGAAGCCGTGACAACCTGTGGTAACATACAGGACGAGCGCCGCCCCTGTCAAAATGCATCTGCGGCCGGTCGCCCAAACAGCCTCGCCGGGCGACCGGGCCGGCGCATCAGCGCTTGAGGACGCCCTCGATCGCGGCGGTGACGGCGTCCATCTCGGCCATGCCGTCTACGCGGCTGACGATGCCGCGCGCCTCATAGATCGGCAGGATCGGCGCGGTCTTGGCGCGGTATTCGGCCAGACGGGTGCGCACGGTCGCCTCGTTGTCGTCGGGACGGCGCTTGAACTCGGTTCCGCCGCACTTGTCGCAGACGCCGGCCACCTTGGGCTGCTCGAAGGTATCGTGATAGCCCTTGCCGCACGTGGCGCAGGTGTAGCGGCCGGTGATGCGCTCGACCAACGCGTCCTCGTCGACCTCCAGCTCAATCACATGGTCAAGCTGGCGCCCGCGCGCGAACAGAATGCCATCGAGCGATTCGGCCTGCGCCGCGGTGCGCGGGTAGCCATCGAAGATCGCGCCGACATCGCCGCCCATCGCATCCAGTTCGTCGCCGATCAGCGCCGAGACGATCGCATCCGACACCAGTTCGCCGCGCTCCATCACCGCCTTGGCCTGAAGCCCGGTCGGCGTGCCCGCCTTGACCGCCGCACGCAGCATGTCGCCGGTGGACAGTTGGCGGAAGCCGTGGCGCTCGACGAGGCGCTGTGCCTGCGTGCCCTTGCCCGCCCCCGGCGGCCCCAGCAGGATGATGTTCACGGCATTCCCCTCCTTAACGTCTCTCGATGCTGTCCGAAGCAGACCAGAGCCGCGCCCGCAAGCCCGACTTTGGTCGCGCGCCCTGTGCCGTATCGCGAAAAGCCAAAACCGGTGCCCACTTTTGGCGCGATACGGTGGATCAGCGCATCCGGCCCTTCAGCCGCGCTTTCTTGATCAGATCGCCATACTGGTGGGCCAGCAGGTGCGACTGGATCTGGGTGATGGTGTCGACCGTGACGTTGACCACGATCAACAGCGAGGTGCCGCCGGCGACCACAAGCCGCAGCCCGGTCTGCTCCATGAACGCCTCGGGAACCACGCAGACCACGGTGATGTAGGCGGCGCCGATCACGGTGATGCGGGTCAGGACATAGTCCAGATAAGTCGAGGTGTTCTTCCCCGGACGGATACCGGGGATGAAGCCACCGTTCTTCTTCAGGTTCTCGGCGGTCTCGTCCGGATTGAACACGACAGCGGTGTAGAAGAAGCAGAAGAACACGATCCCGGCCGCGTAGAGCAGCATGTACAGCGGCTTGCCGTGGCCAAGATACTGGTTGAGCGAGATGATGATCTGCCCGCCGATCGTATCCGGCTTCACCGACTTGCCCAGGAACTGCGAGATCGTCAGCGGCAGCAACAGCAGCGACGAGGCGAAGATCGGCGGGATCACGCCCGAGGTGTTGAGCTTCAGCGGCAGATGGCTGCGCTCGGCCTGCATCATGCCGTTCTGGCTGGCACGCTTGGGGTACTGGATCAGCAACCGCCGCGTGGCGCGCTCGAAGAAGCAAATGACCAGGATCATGAACACCACCAGCGCCACCATCGCGACGATGGTGAAACCGCTGACTGTGCCGCTCGACCCGCCCTCGAACAATTGCGTGAAGAAGCTGGGCATCTGCGCGACGATACCGGCCATGATGATCAGCGAGGTGCCGTTACCAATCCCGCGCGAGGTGATCTGCTCACCCAGCCACAGCAGAAACATCGTCCCACCGATCAATGAGATCACCGCCGAGATGCGGAACAGCATCCCCGGGATCACCACCGCCTGCAGGCCCGACGAGGCACCATAGGCCTCGAGGCCGCTCGCCACGAACCAACCCTGGATCGCGGTCAGCAGCACCGCGCCATAGCGGGTGTACTGGTTGAGCTTCTTGCGCCCGCTCTCGCCTTCCTTCTTCAGGCCGGCCAACGCGGGGTGCAAGGACGACGCCAATTGCACCACGATCGAGGCGGTGATGTATGGCATCACGCCCAGCGCGATCAGGCTCATGCGCTGAAGGCTGCCACCCGAGAAGGTGTTGAAGATGTCGAGGATGCCGCCCTGGGTCCGGCTATAGAGCTGCTGCAGGATCAACGGATTGACCCCCGGCAGCGGCACAAAGCTCAGGAAGCGGAAGACGATCAACGCCCCCACCGTGAACCAGATACGGCTCTTCAGCTCGGTCGCCTTCGAGAAGTTGGCGAGGTTCAGGTTGCTGGCGATATTGTCGGCGCGTGATGCCATGAAGCGGTCAAACCCTGCGGTTCGGTCCTGAAGGCGCCATCGGTGCGGCGCTTCGGCCTGTGTGTCGTGCCGGCGAGGCGACGCCCGTGGGCGCACGCATGGCAGGCGCGCGGTCCGCCCCTGCCCTCTCTGGACAACGCCATATAGCGTGATAGCAAAAAGTGGGAACCGGTTTTTGCTGCCCCATCACGCGATGACAAAAAGCGTGCGGGCGGAGTTGCAAGAACCCCGCCCGCAGATTTTATTCGGCAGGGCTTATTCGGCGGCGGCGACGGCCTTGGGCGCGATCACCTCGACCGAACCACCGGCGGCCTCGACAGCGGCCTTGGCACCGGCCGAAACGCCAGCAACCTTGAACGACGCCTTGAGCGTGAACTCACCCTTGCCGAGCAAACGCACGCCGTCCTTGCCGCCACGGGCCAGGCCAGCGGCCTTGAGCGCCTCGTGATCGATCAGCACTGCGGCGTCGAGCTTGCCGGCCTCGATGAACTTCTCGATCATGCCGAGGTTCACTTCGGCATAGTCCTTGCCGAACGGATTGTTGAAGCCACGCTTCGGGATCCGCATGTGGAGCGGCATCTGGCCGCCCTCGAACCCGTTGATCGACACGCCCGAACGCGCCTTGGCGCCCTTCTGGCCACGGCCAGCGGTCTTGCCCTTGCCCGAGCCGATGCCACGGCCAACGCGCATGCGGCGATGACGGGCGCCGTCGTTGTCACGGATGTCATTGAGTTTCATAATAGAGCACTCGCTTTCGCTTTGAGTCGCGCTGAAGGGAAGCGGGCCCGTTAGCCAGTTTTCGCCTCCGTGTCATCCCCCATCGTGCAAGGGGGCGATCACGTGCCCCGCCCCGGACGCCCGCTACCACCCGGCCGGAAAGGTGCTAGGTAGATCCACGTCAGAATTCCGGGGGACAGGCGGTGGGAAACGCGGGCGATCGAATCAGGGCGAAATACCGGGATCCCACCTCGCTTTACAGCCGATTCCGTCAGGCGCGCGCACGCCACGTCCGTGGGTTGATCGACGCCATTCATGCCCGCCAGGGGCGGGTCGACATCCTGGATCTCGGCGGGTCGGTCGATTACTGGGCGGTGTTCGGTGCCGATTACCTGGCCGCGCGCAATGCCCGGATCACGTTGCTCAATCGCTATCCCCAGACGGTGGACGTGCCACTGTTCGACGTGCGGGTGGGCGACGCCTGTGCGGTGGACGCCCCCGATGGCAGCTTCGACCTGGTCCACTCCAACTCGGTGATCGAGCATGTGGGCACCGATCAGGACATGCGCGACTTCGCACGCGAAGTCCGCCGACTGGCCCCGGCCTATTTCGTCCAGACGCCCAACCTCTGGTTTCCCTATGAGCCGCACATGCGGGCGCCGTTGGTCCACTGGTTGCCGCAGGGGCTGCAGGCGCGGATCGTGCTGGCATTCCAGTTGCACGCCGAAGCGCCGGTCAAGGACCTGGCGGCGGCGCAGGCGTTCCTGCGGCACAACCGGCTGCTGGGACCGGCGAAAATGCGCGGGCTGTTCCCCGATGCCGCACTGACGATCGAGCGTTACATGGGTCTGCCCAAATCGATCATGGCGATCCGCCGTTGACCGCCCGCAACAGAAATGGGCCGCGAGCGCATAACGCCCACGGCCCATTCTGTCAGTCAACCGACGGCGAACGTCGATCGCGGGCGGTTTAGCCCTCGATCACGGTCACCATGTGCGGCAGCGCGCGGATCGCACCGCGCACTTCGGCGGTGTCTTCCAGTTCGACGACGCGGTGCATCTTGCCGAGACCGAGACCGATCAGAATCTTCTTCTGGTCGCGGGGACGGCGGATCGGCGAACCGGTCTGCTTGATCTTGATCGTTGCCATGTCGCTTACTCCACGATCGCGTCAGCGGCGGCCTCGGCCTCCACTGCGGTGATGTGACCGGCACGGCCGAGCAGGTCGGCGACCTTCTTGCCACGACGCTGGGCGACCGACTTGGGCGAGGTCTGCTCACCCAGTGCCGAGAACGTCGCACGGATCATGTTGTAGGGGTTCGAAGTGCCGACCGACTTGGTCACCACGTCGTGAACGCCCAGGCTCTCGAACACGGCGCGCATCGGGCCGCCAGCGATGATCCCGGTCCCGGCCGGGGCCGAGCGCAGGTTCACGTGGCCAGCGCCGAAGTGGCCCTTGCCGTCGTGATGCAGCGTGCGACCTTCCTTGAGGGCGACGCGGATCATCTTCTTCTTGGCCGAAGCGGTCGCCTTGGTGATCGCCTCGGGCACTTCGCGGGCCTTGCCGTGGCCGAAGCCGACGCGGCCCTTGCCATCGCCCACCACGACCAGCGCAGCAAAGCCGAAGCGCTTGCCGCCCTTCACGGTTTTGGAGACGCGGTTGATGTGCACGAGCTTTTCGATCAGCTCCTCGCCACCGTCATCGTCATTGCGGTTGTCACGGCCGCGACGGTCGTCACGACGACCGCCACCACGGCCGCCGCGCTCGCCACCGGGGCCGCCATTGCCACGGCCGCGACGGCCACGGCCACCATCCCGATCGCCAGCGCCAGCGCCGGCTTCGGCGGTGGCGACGACGGGGGTCTCGATTTCGTTGTTGGTCTCGTCAGCCATCGTCAGAACTCCAGCCCGCCTTCACGCGCGGCATCGGCCAGCGCCTTGACGCGACCATGGAACAGGAAACCGCCGCGATCGAACACGACAGCGGTGACACCGGCGGCGATCGCCGCTTCGGCCAGCGCCTTGCCAACCTCGGCCGCCGAAGCGACAGTGGCGCCGATCGACTTCTCGCCCTTTTTCAGCGTCGAGGCAGCGGCGACCGTGCGGCCGGCGGCATCGTCGATGATCTGGGCATACATGTGACGGCCCGAACGGTGAACCGAAAGCCGCGGACGGCCACCGGCGCGCGCCTTGAGGGCGGTGCGAACGCGCCGCTTGCGGCGCGCGAACAGGGAGAGCTTGGCCATTACTTCTTCTTCCCTTCCTTGCGGAAGATGAACTCGCCGGCGTACTTGATGCCCTTGCCCTTATAGGGTTCGGGCTTGCGCCAACGACGGATCTCCGCAGCGACCTGGCCGACCTTCTGCTTGTCGATGCCGATGATCTGGATGGTGGTGTTGTCCGGCGTCTTGATCTCGATGCCTTCCGGCACGTCGAAGTTGACGTCGTGGCTGTAGCCGAGCTGCAGCTTCAGGATCTTGCCCTGAGCCGTCGCACGATAGCCGACACCGGTGATCTGCAGCGTCTTGGTGTAACCATCGGTCACACCCGTGACCAGATTCGACACCAGCGTCCGCTGCATGCCCCAGAACGCGCGGGCGGCCTTGGTGTCGTTGGCCGGCTTCACGAGGACGGTGTCGCCGTCGATCGTGTAGCTGATCTCGTCACGCAGACCGAGGGTCAGGGCGCCCTTGGGGCCCTTCACGGTCAACACGCCATCGGCGATGTTCGCGCTGACGCCGGTCGGGATGGTGACCGGCTTTTTGCCGATGCGGCTCATCAGAACACCTCCGCCAGAACTTCGCCGCCGACGTTGGCAGCGCGCGCTTCGGCATCCGAAAGCACGCCACGCGGCGTCGAGACGATGGTGATGCCCAGGCCGTTGCGCACAATCGGCAGTTCCTTGGAACCCGAATAGACGCGGCGGCCCGGCTTCGAGACGCGGGCAACGTGCTTGATCGCAGGCTGGCCTTCGAAGTACTTCAGCTCGATGCGCAGCTGCGGGTGGGCGCCCGAGGCGTCCTCCGAGAAGCCACGGATATAGCCTTCGCGCTGGAGCACTTCCAGAACGTGTGCACGCAGCTTGCTGGCGGGCGAGAGGACGGTGTCCTTCTTCGCCTGCTGGCCGTTGCGGATGCGGGTGAGCATATCACCCAGGGGATCGGTCAAAGCCATCTCGCGTTCCTTACCAGCTCGACTTCGTGACGCCGGGGATCATGCCCTTGTTGGCAAGATCCCGCAGCTCAATGCGACACAGGCCGAACTTGCGATAGTAGCCGCGCGGGCGGCCGGTGGTGGCGCAGCGATTGCGCACGCGGGTCGGGTTGCCGTTGCGGGGCACCTCGGCCAGCTTCAGGCGCGCAATCAGACGCTCGCCATCATCGAGCGACTCATCGTCAGCCACCGACTTCAGCTTCGCGATCTTGCTCGCGTACTTCTTGACGAGTTCCTTGCGGCGCTCGTTCTTGTTGACGGAACTCAGTTTCGCCATGGACTTAAGCTCTCTTTTTTCAGCGGGAAGGGAGGCAACAGGCGCTTACGCGGCCTGCTTGGCCTCACCCTCCAGCGGGAACGGGAAGCCGAACAGACGCAGAAGCTCGCGGGCTTCGTCGTCGGTCTTGGCGGTCGTGGTCACGATGATGTCCATGCCACGGACCTTTTCGATCTGGTCGTAGCTGATCTCGGGGAAAATGATCTGTTCCTTGAGACCCATCGCGTAGTTACCCCGGCCGTCGAACGACTTGGGGTTCAGACCACGGAAGTCGCGGATGCGGGGCATCGCGATGGTGATCAGGCGGTCGAGGAATTCGTACATCCGCTCGCGACGCAGCGTGACCTTGCAACCGATCGCCATGCCTTCGCGCAGCTTGAACTGCGCAACCGACTTCTTGGCGCGGGTCACCACGGGCTTCTGGCCCGAAATGCGCTCCATCTCAGCAGCCGCGATGGTGACCTTCTTGCGGTCCTGGGTGCCCTCGCCCACGCCCATGTTGAGCGTGATCTTCTGGAGAACGGGCACTTCCATCACGTTCTTGTAACCGAACTTCTCGGTCATCGCCTTGGCGATTTCGGCCTGGTACTTGGCCTTCAGACGCGGGACATAAACCTCAGACATCGATCGTCTCCCCGGTCTTCACGGCCACGCGGACCTTCTTGCCGTCCTTGACCTCGAACCGCACGCGGCTCGCCTTGCCATCGACGGCCACGCCGACCTTGCTGATCGCCATCGGCGCCTCAAAGCGGTCGATGCCGCCCTGCGGGTTGGCCTGGGTGGGCTTGCGGTGGCGCGCAGCGACGTTCACGCCCGAGACGACGATCTTGCCGTCCTTGGGGAAAACCTGAAGGACGGTGCCGGTGCGGCCCTTGTCCTTGCCCGAGCGAACGACGACGCTGTCGCCCTTCTTGATCTTCGCGGCAGCCATCACAGCACCTCCGGCGCGAGCGAGATGATCTTCATGTAGCCACGGGCGCGCAGTTCGCGGACCACGGGGCCGAAGATGCGCGTGCCGATCGGCTCCGCGTTCTTGTTGATCAGCACGGCGGCATTGCCGTCGAAGCGAATCACGCTGCCGTCGGGACGGCGCACGTCCTTGCGGGTACGCACGATCACCGCGCGGTGAACGTCGCCCTTCTTGACCTTGGCGCGCGGCTGCGCCTCCTTGATCGAGACGACGATGATGTCGCCCACGCCGGCGAACCGACGCTTAGATCCGCCCAGCACCTTGATGCACTGGACGCGCTTGGCACCGCTGTTGTCAGCGACGTCAAGGTTTGATTGCATCTGGATCATTGATCCGGTTCCTTTTGCCTGGCTTGCCGGAACCAGTCCGGCAGTTCCAAAAACGGTTCAGCCGCCCTTGCCCGAAGGCACGTGGCGGCGCGAACAAGCGGCGGCCCATACAGGCGAAGGCGCCAGACCGCAAGCGGTCTGTGCGCCCAACCCGTTTTGGCCGTCCGCCCGGCCTTAGACCTCGGCTTCGATCGCCGTGCCCTTGCTGGCCATCACCCGCTCGATGACCTTCCAGGTCTTGAGCTTCGAGATCGGCGCTGTCTCCTCGATACGGACGATTTCGCCGATCTTGAAGGTGTTGGCTTCGTCGTGGGCGTGGTACTTCTTCGAGCGGCGGATGATCTTCCCGTAGAGCGGGTGCTTCACCTTGCGCTCGACCTTGACCACCACGGTCTTGTCGGTCTTGTCGGACACGATGGTGCCGATCAGGATACGCTTGGGCATCGTGTCGTCCTTACTTCGCAGCCGCAGAGCGCTCGGCCTGCAGCGTCTTGATGCGCGCGATATCGCGACGCACCGCCTTGACGCGCGAGGGAGCCTCGAGCTGATTGGTGGCGGCCTGGAAGCGCAGGTTGAACGCTTCACGCTTCAGATCGACGAGATCGGCAACCAGTTGGTCGTCGGTCTTCGCACGCAGGTCAGCGGTCTTGCTCATTACTCACCTCCCAGGTGCGAGGTGTCGCCGAGACGGGCGACAACCTTGGTCTTGATCGGCAGCTTCATCGCGGCGCGCTCGAACGCTTCGGCGGCCAGTTGGCCCGAAACGCCGTCGACCTCGAACAGGATCTTGCCCGGCTTGACGCGAGCCGCCCAGTACTCGACCGAACCCTTGCCCTTGCCCTGACGGACTTCGGCGGGCTTCTTCGAGACCGGCAGATCCGGGAAGATCCGGATCCACAGCCGGCCCTGACGACGCAGGTGGCGAGTGATCGCACGGCGAGCCGCTTCGATCTGGCGGGCGGTGACCCGCTCCGGCTCAAGGGCCTTGAGGCCGTACGAACCGAAGTTGAGGTCAGTACCGCCCTTGGCGGCGCCCTTCAGCCGGCCCTTGAAGGCCTTGCGGAACTTGGATTTCTTTGGTTGCAGCATGATACCTGACCTCTACCTCAGCGCGCCGGGCGCACGCCGGAGGTCTGAGCCTCCATCATGAGACGGTCCTGCGCCATCGGATCGTGACCAAGGATTTCGCCCTTGAAGATCCACACCTTGATGCCGATCACGCCATAGGCGGTGTGCGCCTCGGCTTCGGCATAGTCGATGTTGGCACGCAGGGTGTGAAGCGGCACGCGACCTTCGCGATACCATTCCACGCGCGCGATTTCCGCGCCGCCGAGACGGCCGCCGCAGGTGATCTTGATGCCCTCGGCACCCAGACGCAGCGCCGACTGCACCGCACGCTTCATGGCGCGGCGGAAGGCGATACGGCGGATCAGCTGATCGGCAACGCCCTGGGCGACGAGCTTCGAATCGATTT
>Ga0302157_10001660_pt1 | contig 26804 bp, 24 predicted proteins | sample I_Bog_N3_3_FD_193502 | JGI IMG/M metagenome (GOLD analysis project Ga0302157, IMG submission 193502) | Peat permafrost microbial communities from Stordalen Mire near Abisko, Sweden - I_Bog_N3_3 | ecosystem: Environmental > Terrestrial > Soil > Wetlands > Peat | place: Sweden: Abisko, Stordalen... | reverse complement strand
TCGGAGGCCACCTCGCGGAGGCCCTTTCCAGCGGCCAGCAGCTGAGCGTGATGTACCAGCCGATCGCCGGCATGGTCTCAGGAGAGGTTGTCCGTGTCGAGGCGCTCGCTCGCTGGTTCCATCCGGTGCACGGCCAGGTGCCGGCCGACGAGTTCATCCAGATCGCAGAACAGATGGGCCTCATCGGACAGATCACAGATTTCGTGCTGACCGAAGCCTGTGACCAGGCAGCCAGATGGCGGCGTGAGGGCCTCGATATCGGCCTCGCGATCAACATTTCCGGGCGCGACCTCTCGGACCGCTCTCTTGTCCGCAACGTCACCGCCCACCTCGGAGCGAACGGGCTTCCGGCAAGCTTGCTCACCCTCGAGATCACCGAGACCGAGGTCATGGCCGACATCGCCGAGGCGAGCGACGTCCTCGGCCAGCTCGCCGACCTCGGGGTCCGGATCGCGGTCGACGACTACGGGACGGGCTATTCGTCGCTTGCATACCTGCACCGGCTGCCAGCCAACGAGTTGAAGCTCGACCGGTCGTTCGTCGCCAATGTGGCCGCCGACCAGTCCAATTCGATCATCGTCCGTTCATCGATAGCGATGGCGCACTCGCTGGGACTCTCGGTTGTCGCCGAAGGCGCCGAAGACGAGATCACCTGTGCGATCCTCGCCGACGCAGGCTGTGACGCCCTCCAGGGTTACTACTTCTCGCCGCCGCTCGGACGCGATGACCTGCTGCGTTGGCTTGCCACGCACCCCCGCCTCAGGTTCTCCCGCGAGCTGGCTTCGTCCCGGCCGCTTCGCATCATTCCCGGGCGGCTGGAAGGCACTCAGCCGGACGACAGGACGGGGAACTCCCAGCTCAGAGGCTGACCGCGCCTGCGCGCAAACTGCCGCGAGGCCGAGCGGAGCAGCAGAACCCACTCTCGAGGATCGAACTCACCTGTGACGGCCGGCCCGGCGACGCGCAGATCTCGAGGTCCGGAGACCCCCAAGAGCAGCTCCTCGTCGCCGTTACCGGCGTGCTTGGTGTGACTGTTGTGCAGTAGCCCCCCGAACTGCGATGATTGTGGAACGCGGGGGATTTGAGGGCACCGGTAGCTCGGTGTATCGCCCTCGTATCCCCCGACCGTGGTCCCCTGCTTGTGAAGGGAGGTGGTCGATGTGGTGTACTCCTTGCCCCTATGGGGCTGAGTTCACTTGGCTTTGGCCGCTTGAACTCTGAGTTGGAGTCGCTGTCAATTTGACGTTGCGGCGGCTCTTCTCACTTGTTATCGGAACGGCAGGCGGAGTCCTTTAGCAATATGAGGGTCTCCCCTGCCGTTTTCCGCGTCAGTACGGAGAAAGTGTCAGTACCGGGAAAGAATGCGCCCCTACCGTGTCGTGCCATGCAGCCGGCAACCAGATCGGCCCCGGTCGCGATGAATGCAGCACGGGTGCCAAATGCAAGCCATGATGGAACAGTGACCTTCGCGCGTGGCGGCGGGAGAAGTGAGCAGAGCCCAAGGCCGGCTCCAGCGACCGCCGCATCGCTAGGGCGACGATTCGGCTACCTCTGGACGACTTTCGCCGTGTCGAGCTTGGGAGACGGCTTCGGCTACGGAGCCGTTCCCCTCCTTGCCCTGTTCGTGGACCCCCATCCACTTCCTGTGGCGTCGGTCGCGGCAGCTGACACGTTCCCGTGGCTCGTGCTCGCGCTGCCTGCCGGCGCGCTCGCCGACCGCTATGAGCGGGGCCGGGTCATGGCCGCGACCAACATGGGGCGCGCTCTGGTTCTGGTGACACTGGCTCTGCTGGTGGCGAGCCACCACATCAATCTCCCGTTGCTGATCGCTCTCGTGTTCGTCAACGGGGGCGCTCGAGCCATCTACTACTCCGCATCGCAGGCGACCGTGCCGGAGCTGGTCGAGCCCCGCTCGTTCCCCCGTGCGAACGGGCTCCTGAGCGGCACTGAGGCCGCCGCCGAGCACCTCGGCGGCCCGGTACTGGGGGCCCTCGCCTTCGCTGCGACCAAGGCTCTCCCCTTCTTCGCGGACGCCTCGGCGGTTGGTGTCGCTGGCCTTTCGCTGCTCGGCTTCCGCACTCACCGCCCCGAGACCGAGCCGGCGCACGGCTCGATCCTCGATGGTGTCCGCCAGCTCATAAAGGACCGCTCGCTGAGACTGCTCGTGACTCTGCTCGCGGCGTTGGCCGGTCTGCAGGGGCTCGTCATGGGCGTGCTCGTCATCGTCGCGACGGTCGACTGGGGGGTGTCGAAGAGTCTCTACGGGGTTTTCCTGGCGGCCGGAGCCGCCGGCAACGTCCCCGGCGCCCTGCTCGCAGGCCGCATCGCGGACCGGATCGGGAACATCCGGACTCTTATCGGCAGCGCCCTCGTCTCGGGACTCGCGTATCTGGTCATGGCGTCCGCGAAGGGATGGCTGATCGCCGGTGTGGCCTTCTGCGTGGTCAGCTTCGCCGTCTACGCCGGAAGCGTCATAGCGAACTCCCTTCGCCAGAGCCTGTCCCCACGGAGCTTGATGGGACGGGTCGGCTCCGCCTGGCGCGGGTTCGTGTGGGGCGCGTTCCCGATCGGGTCGCTCATCGGGGGATCTCTCGCAGTGCTCGGTGGGCTGCGCCTTCCGCTCGTCATCGCAGGTGTGGCCCAATGCGTCGTGGCGATCGCCCTCGCGGGCCCGCTCAGTCGAAGTCTCGCCGCCTCGGAACGAGCCGCGGCGTTGGCCGACGGTGCGCAAGTCCTGATCGCGACGCCGGACGACAAGCAGCCCCTGACAGGGTCGGCCGGCGGCGGCCAGACCATGACCGGCACTCTCGAGATAGATGCCCCACAGGTGCCCACCGGACGGCGTCTGCACGGCCGTACAGGTCGCGGGCCACTCTACTGGGGACGTTCGTCGAGGAACTCCCGCCGTTAACGCCAGCGCCGGTGCCGGCGGTCCCGTGCCACAAGAAACAACACGATCAGGCCGATCAAGAGCCATGGCCCGTGTGTCCAGCCGAACCAGCCGAACCAGAAGAACCCTCTGAAAGTGGCGGCGGCGATTGACAGGACCCAAAAGGCCAGGACCGCGAATACAACGGTCCTTAAGACCCGCGGCCGGCGGTGGGGCGGCTGTGGCATAGCCGCGACCTGCTGGGGGGTCTCAAGACTTGGCAGGTCGGCGAGCAGCCCGGACAGGTCGGCCCGCGTCTTCGCGCTCATGGCCCGGTCCAGACGCTCTTGGAACTCGGCGGCGTCCAGGCGCCCGTCGCCGTAGTGCTTGGAGAGCTGCTCTGAGATCTCATTGCGCTCTGCGTCGCCGATCCGGATGTTGGGGTTGTTGTCGGGTCTCGAGGACGATCCCCAAGGGACATCCCATCGTGATTGCATTTCCTTCCTTCCTGGAGAATGGGTGGGCTCGATCGACACGGCCGCGGTCACCGCTGCCAGGAGTGGCCCAGGATCTCGCCGGCGATGGCGACCTCGGAGCCCTTCTCTGGGATCAGCAACCACGCCGCCACGTAGAGGGGCACGCCCGCGCCGCCGAGCAGTGTCAGCGCCACAAGGCCGATGCGCACGAGGGTTGGGTCCACGTCGAAGTAATCGGCGAGGCCCGCCGCCACGCCGGCGAGCATCGATCCGTCACGAGACCTGCGCAGGAGGTGGACCTCTTCCTCGTCGTTCTGATTCGTAGTGATATCCATGCCACCATCGTGCGCCGAAGAAGGTCGGCTGAAAATCGGGGATGCCCCGGATCTGTCCCTGAGACCCCGAGTGAGTCGTCAGGGGCTCCCCTGATGGTTGCGGCGCCTCAACGGCGCGATCATCGTTGTATCTCCGATCAGCTCAAGTCACGTCCGCCGAGGTGGGAAGCGCCAGGACCTCGTTGGGGCCCGCACGGCGACTACCCGGGCTGGCGCGGCCGGGACCGCCACCATCGCGGGCGGGGGCGCTTGTACCGGAGCCGGGAAGACCGGATCATCGGCGGCATCGCCGGAGGCATCGCCGCCCGCCTCGGCAGGGACGTGACAGTCGTCCGCATCGTCTTTGTGCTGTTCGGCCTGGTGAGCGGGTTCGGCGTCGCCGTCTACTTCTTCGCCTGGCTGCTGTTGCCCGTCGAGGGATCGACAGAGACGATCGGCTCGAGAGCTCTCTCGGACCGCCAGGGGATGACCATCGTCCTCGCCCTCGTGCCGGCACTGGTGATCATGCTGCTCGTCGGTTCGGCGCTGCACGCGAACTTCGTGTCGTCGTGGGGACTGCCACTTTTGATAAGTGCTGCGGGGCTCGTCCTCGTCTTCCGAAACGCCGACGACGAGGAGCGCGTGCGGCTGGACGATTCTGTGAAAGCACTGCTCCAGCTTGGTTCCGAGCCGCGCCAGTCCCGTCGCTCATTCCTGTTCCGCCTCGGCACGGGCCTTGTGGTCTTCGTGCTCGGCGTGTTCGTCATCTCTGACGGAGCTCTGAGCCGGTCTTGGCTACGACCCCTCGGGGGGACGCTGCTCATGATCGCAGGGACGGTCGTCCTCTTGGGCCCCTGGTGGCTCAGGCTGGCTCTGGACCTGATGCACGAGCGTCAGGCGCGCATCCGTGCCGAAGAACGGGCCGACATGGCCGCCCGGGTCCACGACTCGGTCCTCCAGACCTTGGCCTTGATCCAACGATCGGCTGATCAGCCTCAAGTAGTTGCAAAGCTCGCCCGCGCCCAGGAGCGAGAGCTGCGTTCGTGGCTGTTCGAAGGCCGGGCACCGGGGTCCTTCGGCGCGGAGGGCGCCGCAACCCTGTCGGCAGGCGTCGAACAGATCGAGCGCGAGGTCGAGGCAGCCCACGGCGTCGCCGTCGACGCCGTGACAGTCGGGGACGCCCCGCTCGACGACGAGATGAGAGCACTTCTGGCCGCCGGAAAGGAGGCGACCGTCAACGCGGCCAAGTGGTCAGGCGCGAGCTCGGTGTCCATCTACGTCGAGGTCGAGGCGAAACGCGTTTCCATGTTCGTGCGAGATCGCGGCGCCGGTTTCGACACCGACGCGGTAGCCGAGGACCGCAAGGGCATAGCGGAGTCGATCCGCGCCAGGATGCAGCGCAACGGCGGGACCGCGGTCGTCCGTTCCGTGCCGGGAGAGGGGACCGAAGTCGAGCTCAGCTTGCCCAGGCACGCAGGCCGCGCGTGAACGCGACCCGCGTGCCCAGGGTCTTCCTCGTAGACGACCATCACCTGTTCCGCGCAGGGGTCCGCAGCGAGCTCGGCGACGCGGTCGAGGTCGTCGGTGAGGCGGACGAGGTTCCTGCCGCCATCGAGCTGATCTCCGAACGGCTGCCGGATGTCGTGTTGCTCGACGTACACATGCCAGGCGGTGGTGGAAAGGCCGTCATCGAGGCGATCAAACCGATCCATCCGGAGGTCACCTTTCTCGCCCTGTCGGTGTCGGACGCGCCCGAGGACGTGATCGCCGTCATCCGAGCCGGTGCCCGGGGCTATGTCACAAAGACCATCTCCGGCCCGGAGCTGATCGACGCCGTCTTGCGCGTCGCAGACGGCGACGCGGTCTTCTCTCCTCGCCTGGCCGGCTTCGTGCTGGACGCGTTCGCGTCGATGCCGCCGGAGTTCGACCTGCCCGGCCCGCTCGACCCCGAGCTCGATCACCTCTCGCCGCGCGAGCGTGAAGTGCTGCGCCTCATCGCACGCGGCTACACCTACAAAGAGGTCGCCCGGGAGCTCACCATCTCGATAAAGACGGTCGAAAGCCACGTCTCGGCCGTGCTGCGCAAGCTCCAGCTCTCGACACGCCACCAGCTGACCAAGTGGGCGACCGAACGCCGCCTGATCTGATCCAGCCCGTCCGCCGCGCAAGCTAGCCTTAAAGCCACGCCACGAACCTTCCGCACGATCATCGAGCCGTTCCGCATCCACGCGGTGGAACCGCTCAGGATGACGACTCCAGAACAGCGCGACGCCGCGATCCGCGAGGCTGGCTACAACGTCTTCGCCCTCTCGGCGCGCGACGTGCTTATCGACCTGTTGACCGACTCCGGCACGGGCGCGATGAGCCGTGACCAGTGGGCGGCCATTCAGCACGGCGACGAGTCCTATGCCGGCTCGCCTTCCTGGTTCATCTTCCGCGACGCCGTCACCGAGCTGTTCCCGTTCCGCCATGTCATACCCACCCATCAAGGGCGCGCCGCGGAACGGATCCTCTTCTCGGTTGTCGCGGGCCCCGGAATGGTCGTGCCGAGCAACACCCATTTCGACACCACCCGGGCCAACATCGAGTTCACCGGCGCCGAAGGAGTCGACCTCGTCATCGCGGAGGGACGCGACCCGGCGAACCTGCATCCTTTCAAGGGGAACCTCGACACCGCCGCGCTCGACGCGTTGATAACAGAGCGCGGGCACGAGCACGTGCCCGTGGTGATGGTCACGATCACGAACAACTCGGCGGGCGGCCAACCGGTGAGCTTGGCGAACCTTCACGAGGTGAGAGCGGTCTGCGACAAGCACAAAGTCCCGCTCTTCCTCGACGCGTGCCGGTTCGCGGAGAACGCCTGGTTCATCCGTGAGCGAGAGGAAGGCCAATCGGGACGCGAAGTCGCCGACATCGTGCGAGAGATGGCTTCACTCGCGGATGGGATGACGATGAGCGCGAAGAAGGACCCACTCGCGAACATCGGCGGCTGGCTCGCTTGCAACGACGATGCTCTCGCCGAGTCGTTCCGCAACATGCTGATCCTCACCGAAGGCTTCCCCACCTACGGTGGGCTCGCCGGCCGGGACCTCGAGGCCATCGCGCAGGGCATCCGCGAGGCCGTCTCACACGACTACCTCCGTTACAGGATCCAATCGACTGCTTACCTGGGCGAGGCCCTGCACCGCAGCGGTATCCCGGTCTTCCTGCCGATCGGGGGCCACGCCGTCTACCTGGACGCGCGGGGACTTCTCCCCCACATCCCTCCGCTCGAGTACCCAGGCCAGTCTCTCTCGGTGGCGTTGTACAAGGAAGGTGGCATCCGCGGCAGCGAGATCGGGACCGTGATGTTCGGCCGGCAGAGCGACGGTACCGAGAAACCAGCCCCGACAGACCTTGTCAGACTGGCGATCCCGAGGCGAACCTACACACAGAGCCACATCGACTACGTCATCGAGATATGCCAGGCGGTCGCCGAGCAAGCCTCCGATCTCCGTGGTTACCGGATCGTCGAAGAAGCACCTCAGCTGCGCCACTTCACGGCCCGTTTCGAGCCGCTCACCTGAATCCCCCGGACCGCGGGACCGGCGCGGCACCTGACGCGCGACAATGTCCAGCTGGGGGGGGGCCCGCCATCTTTCCGACTCCTGAACGCGAACTGCGTCAGCGCGCCGGGAATCGTCGGCGTCATCACAGGGCTCGCCATCCGGACCTGACAAGAAAGGGAGACTGCGATGCCCAAGTCCCGTGCCCGCTCGCTCGGGCGCCCGATCCCTCTGCTCATCCTCGCCACCGCAGTGCTGATCGGCACCTTCTCGGGCGTCGGCTACGCCGCCGGTACGAGGTCGGCACCGAAGACGGGCAAATCTGCTGTGAACCCTGCCTCGGACTGGGCCTCGGCAAACTCGCCGCCGCCAACGACACCTTCCGCGTCCTCCAAACTGGTGTTCCACCCGCTGACGCTGCTGAACGGCGCGACGTCGGCACAGCAGTACGGAACCGGCGCCCCCCAGTACGCCGTGTCACCTGAAGGCGTCGTGTACCTAGCGGGCTCGCTCAACGGCCCCGCGAACCAGGCGCTGCCTGCGTTCATCATGCCGAAAGCCGTCCGGCCCGGCTACTACGACTGCTTCTCGGTCTACTCGGAGAACAACGGCGCGGTCGTCATGGGCGCGCTCCACATCTACGCGAACGGCCGGGCACTGGCTCAAGGGCCCGGGACAAGCGACTTCTACTCGCTCTCGGGGGTGAGCTACGTCGTCGGGTACTAGTTCTCGAAGGCCATCTTCACGGTCATGCCGCGGAACAGTCGGGTTCCCTAGGGGACATCCCCGATTCACAACCGCACCCGACACGCACAAGATGGCATCGGAGGGACCGGAGCCGCTTTGCGTCGCGGCCGGCCAATCGACCCGTTGAAGGAGAGCTGATGCCACCGCCAACAACGAAGGACCACCAATGATCGAGGCCAAGGGCCTGACCAAGCACTACGGTTCGAAACTCGCCGTGAACCAACTCAGCTTCAGCGTGCGCCCCGGCGTCGTGACGGGATTCCTCGGCCCCAACGGCGCAGGCAAGTCGACGACCATGCGCATGATCGTGGGTCTCGACGCACCGGACGCCGGTGACGTGACGGTGAACGGACGGCATTACCACGACCTTCCCTGGCCTTTGCACGAGGTGGGCGCGCTGTTGGAGGCAAAGGCGATCCACCCCGGTCGCAGCGCCCGGGCACACCTTCAGATGCTCGCCGAGTCGAACCACATCGGGCTCAAGCGCGTCGACGAGGTGCTCGAGGTCGTCGGGCTCTCCGCTGTCGCGCGCCAACGCGCGGGGAAGTTCTCCCTCGGCATGAGCCAGCGGCTCGGCATCGCCGCAACCTTGCTCGGCAACCCCGAGGTGATGCTGTTCGACGAACCGGTCAACGGGCTCGACCCGGATGGAATCCGTTGGGTGCGCAACCTCTTGAGGGGCCTTGCCCGTGAGGGCCGGACGATCTTCGTCTCGAGCCACCTCATGAGCGAGATGGCGCTCACCGCAGACGAGGTCGTCATCATCGGCCGGGGCTGCCTGATCGCGCAGATCCCGATCGACCAGCTCCTCGCGCAGAGCTCCCAGCGTTATGTCCGGGTCCGCTCGCCCGAGCTCGCGGCACTCAAGACGGCCCTCGAGCTCGCGGGCGCGACGACCGTCCTCGAAGAGGACGGCTCGCTATCTGTGCGCGGCCCCGACGAGATCGCGATCGGCGAGCTCGCGGCGTCCATCCCCGTCGTCCTCCATGAGCTCGCCCCGCAGTCCGCCTCGCTCGAAGAGGCGTTCATGGAGCTGACCGAGGACAGCATCGAGTACCACGGTGGATCGGGCACGGCCCCGGTCCAGTCACCGGAAGGAGCCAAGTGAGCATCTCCGCGATGAGCCGGACCGTCGGACCGACAAAGGCCCTACCGCCCGGACGCTACGGGATATCGGGGCTGTTGGCATCGGAGTGGACCAAGCTTCGCTCCCTCCGCTCGACCATGTGGACCCTCGGTCTCACCGTCGTGCTCGGTATCGGCATAAGTGCGCTCGCCACCGCGGAGACCCGGGCACACTGGTCCTCGATGTCACTCGGCAGCCGTTTGAGCTTCGACCCGACGAGCACGAGCCTCATCGGGGTGTTCTTCGGCCAGCTGACCATCGGCGTGCTCGGTGTGCTCGTCATGACCGGCGAGTACGGCTCGGGCACGATCCGGGCGACCTTGGCCGCTGCGCCGCGGCGAGCTCTCGTGCTGGCGGCAAAGGCCGCGGTGTTCGGCTTTGTCGCCCTTGTCATCGCGGAGACCGTGTCGTTCCTCTCGTACTTTCTCGGCCAGGCCCTGCTCACCGCGCCGGCGGCCCACACCACGCTCTCCAGTCCCGGAGCGCTCCGGGCCGTTGCAGGAAGCGGCATCTACCTCGGCCTGATCGGGCTCGTGGCTCTGGGGCTCGCGACGATCATCCGTCATACGGCGGGGTCGATCAGTGCTTTCCTCGGAATCCTCCTCGTGCTCCCGATCCTCGTGCACGCGCTTCCCAACTCGTTGGCAAACCAGATAGAGAAGTTCATGCCCGACCAGATCGGGGCATCTGTGGTCTCGCTCCACCAGTCCGACGCGTTCGGCGCCTGGACCGGGCTTCTCCTGATGTGCGGGTACGCGGTGGTATTGCTCGTGGCAGGCGGCGTGCTGCTCGTGCGGCGCGACGCGTGACGCCGGGCCACCTCAACCTCTGAGCGGGCCACCTCAACCTCTGAGATCGACAAGAAAGAGAGCTCGCCGAAGGACGCGCGCCGAATCAGCCCATGGTCTTTGCGCCGTCGAGTGACTCCCGGATGATGTCGGCGTGACCGGCATGCTGGGCCGTCTCCGCGAGTATGTGCAACAGGACGCGCCTCACGGTCCAACGAGCACCCGGCTTGAACCAAGGGGACTCCGGCAGAGGTTGGGAGGCGTCCAGAGAAGGCAGCGCCGTCACGAGGTCGCTCGTGTTGCGCGCGACCTCCTCGTAGCTCTCGAGCAGGCCCGCCAGCGTGTCTCCGTCCTGCATGCGAAAGCTGTCTGTGTGTGCTTTCATAGCCGCCTCGTCGGACAAGTCCATGGCGGCCGGCCCCCCGACGATGAAACCGGTCCATCTGCGCTCGGCGCGCGTCACGTGCTTGATCAGGCCGCCGAGGCAGAGCTCACTGACAGTTGTCCGCTGGCCTGCCTGCTCATCGGTGAGATCCCGGACGGCGTGGCGCAGGAACGACCGATGGGTCGACAACGTATCCAGGAAGTCGGACTTCTCCTGGTCCTCGGCAGCTTTGTTCGATGTCATGGGTACCCACGGTAGCGACCCGTTGGCCAGGTGAACCGGCGCGCGGCAGCCCTCAGGCGTCGGTGACGGTGAGCTCGCGCCAGCGAAAGCAGCTCTTTACGTGGTCCATCACCAGGCCTGTCGCCTGTAGGTGCGCGTAGCAGACGACCGGCCCGAGGAAGCTGAAGCCGCGCCGCCGCAAGTCCGCGCTCACCTGTTTCGACAACGCAGTCTCGGCCGGTATCTGTGAGTCCTCGTCCCAGGCGCTGAATATCGGCACTCGGTTGACAAAGCTCCAGATGTAGCTGTCGAAGGTGCCGCACTCGTCCCGGATGCGGAGGAACGCACGGGCGTTGGAGATCGCGCTCTCCACCTTGCGGCGATTGCGGATGATGGCTGTGTCGCCGAGGAGCCGCTCCACGTCGGCCGGGGCGAGCCCGGCGACGCCATCGGGGTCGAAGTCGCAGAAGGCCCTGCGGTATCCCTCCCGGCGCTTCAGGATCGTGACCCAGCTCAGGCCTGCCTGCGCCGATTCGAGGATCAGGAACTCGAAGTGACGCCGGTCGTCGTGTACCGGGACACCCCACTCCTGATCGTGATAGGGCTGCAGGAACTCACCGGTCGCCCACCGACAGCGCACCTTGGACATCGCGCCTTCAGCTTCCACTCTTCGCATCGCCGAGTTGTAGCAGACCACCTACCGCCCCGCTCAGAGGAGACGAAGCTGCTCGCCGGGCGCGGGCTTTGAGTGAGCGGGCACTTGCGGTGGCCGGCGAACAGGCGGCCGAGGCTTCCAATAGCGGTGCCCTACGGACTCTTGTACCTCGCGCACGACCTCGGTGATGCGGTTCTGCTCGGCCCGCGGCTGGTAGGAGCCCTTGCGAAAACGTTGCGCATACAGCTCCACGAGATCGGGCCGGGCTCGCCCCAGCCACTCGAGGTAGTGCTCGCGGACCCCTGGGCGTAGGTGGAGGGCGACTGGCGTGACCGAGATCGCGCCCGCCTCGAGGCACGCCAGTGCCACAGCTCGCAGCTCCTCGTCTGAGTCCGAGAGCCCCGGCAGGACAGGGGCGATCAGCACGCCGCAACGCACGCCGGCTTGAGTCAGCCGTCTCACCGCCTCGAGACGCTTGTCGGGCGGCGGCGTACCGGGCTCGGTCAGCTGCCACACCTCGCGCTCGAGCGAGCCGATCGACAGAGCGAGCCTGACATGGGTTCGCTTGGAGGCGTCCGCGAGCAACTCGAGGTCGCGAAGCACGAGCGTCGACTTGGTCAGGATGCTGAAGGAGTTGCGCGCCTCGGCGAGAACCCCCACGATGCCCTGGGTGAGGTGGTACCTGCCCTCGGCCTTCTGGTAGGGATCTGTGTTCGTCCCCATCGCGATGGGCTCGCCCTTCCACCGCGGCGAGCGGAGCTCGGATTCGAGCCGCTCGACGGCGTTGAGCTTGACGACGATCCTTCGCTCGAAGTCTTCGCCGATCCCGAGCCCGAGGTACGCGTGCGACGGCCTCGCGAAGCAGTACGTGCATGCGTGGCTGCATCCCCGGTAGGCGTTGATCGTGTAGCTGAACGGCATCTTGGAGGTCGCGGGCACTTTGTTCACGATGGTCCTCGCGTTCACATGGAAGAACTCCATGCCGCGGTACTCGCCTGTGCCCACGTGGCGCTCCGAAAGCGCGGACTTCGCGAACAGCGTCCCGGACTCCTCGTCCTCCGCGAGCCGCCACCGAAGCTGGCCCGATCCGCCCTGCTCCTGCATTGGCGGCATTGTATCGAACATACGTACGATTCACTCGATCCAACACGACCTGCTGAGCTCGTCATAGTGTGGCTCTGTGGCCCGACGCCCGCAGGCTCTAGCAGCGATCACCGACCCGGGGACGCGCGAGCTCGTCTCGCTCGCGTTCGATGCCTGCTTGAAGGCGTACGCACCGAGCTCCAAGTTCCACGTCGGTGCCGCCGTTCGCACGGCGAAGGGTCTCTATGTGGGCTGCAACGTCGAGAACGGCAGCTACGGGCTCACCTCGTGCGCGGAGCGCAACGCCGTGTTCACCGCGGTCGGCGTCGAGGGCGGCAAGATCGAGATCGAGGCCGTGGCCGTTTACGCGCGCTCGCCCGGCCGCAAGGTCAAGACCGCGTCACCTTGCGGCGCCTGTCGTCAGGTGCTCGCAGAGTTCGGGCGCGACGCTGTCGTCACCTTTCTCGAAGACGGAAAGTTCTGTTCCATGACCGTGGACGAGCTGCTGCCGGAGGCCTTCGAGCTCTACTGAGGCTCCCGGCTGGGAAGGCTACGCGAGGCGGACGGAGGCGGCGATCTCGGTGACCGCTTCGAGCAGGCGGTCTACATCCGACTGGTCGTTGTAGTGCACGACACCGGCGCGCACCGCCCCCCCGCTGTCGCGGATGCCGAGCACACCGGCGAGCTCCCAGGCATAGTTGTCGCCGCTCCAGACGTTGACACGACGCCGTGCGAGCTCTTCGGCGACATCGTGGGGGCTCAGTCCCGAGATGTTGAAGCAGGTGGTCGGCGCGCGGTCAGGAGCCTTCCCGTAGGTGATGACGCCCTCGATCGCTTCCAGGCCGGCGACGAGCGACTCGAACAGCGCTGTCTCGTATTCCTCGATCGCCGTCATCGAGGTGAGGATCCGTTCGCGCCGCGAACCCGTCGCGGCCGGGTCGAGTGAGGCCAGGTGCTCCACTGCCGCGACGACACCGGCCAGATCCGCGAACGGAAGCGTCCCTCGTTCGAACCGGCAGGGATCAGATTCGGGCGCCGGCGCGAGCTTGTCGGGGTGCAGAGTCTCGAGCAGGCCCGGGCTCGCGATGACAGCGCCGACATGGGGACCGGACCACTTGTAGGCACTGGTCGCGTAGAAGTCGGCAGCAAGCGCCGCGACCTGGACAGGTCCGTGCGGTGTCGCGTGCACGCCGTCGACGTAGGTGAGAGCACCGACCTCATGGGCACTCAGCGCGATCGCAGCGACGTCCGGCCGGGTGCCGATGAGATTGCTCGCGGCCGTGACCGCGACGAGCCTGGTGTGCTCCGACAACAGCTCCTCGTACTGTCGGGCGGCAAGCTCACCGCTCGACGCGTCGACCTCGGCCCAGCGGACGACCGCGCCGGCACGCGCGGCCGCCTGGACCCACGGGCGCACGTTCGCATCGTGGTCGAGGCGCGACACGATCACTTCGTCCCCGTGCGCCCAGTTGCGCGACAGGGTCTCTGCGAGCCTGTAGGTGAGCGTGGTCATGTTCGGCCCGAGGATCACCCCTGAAGGCTCACCCCCGACGAGATCGGCCAGAGCATGCCGACAGGCGCTGACGATCTCGTCCGAGCGGCGGCTGGCCGGGAAAACTCCTCCCTGATTGCCGAGCCCCGCGAGATAAGCGCCGGAGATCGCCTCGACGACGCTCGACGGCGTCTGGGTTCCCGCCGCTCCGTCAAGGTAGGCATACCCGTCGCCGAGCGCCCGGTACGACGACCTGATCCTCTCGATGTCGACGGTCACCGTCGTGCGCTACTCGGCCTCGTGGCAGACGGCCTCAACGTTGTTCCCGTCGGGATCGCGTACGAACGCCCCGTAGTAGTGCTCGTGGTACTCGGGCCACTCTCGCGGCGCGTTGAGCACCACGGCACCAAGGCCGACCGCCGCATCGAAGAACGCGTCCACGCCTGCCCGGTCCTTGGCCCGGAAAGCCAGATGGTTCTCGCGGTTCGGCTCGCCGGCAACCAGTGGGCCGATCCAGAAATCCGGCTTGCCCTCGACGCCGTAGCCGATGACCTCGCCGAAGTCCATCACGCGGCCGGCGCCGAGCGGGGCGAGGACGCTGTCGTAGAACGCGCTGCTCGCGCTCGGGTCCGTGCACTGAATTGAAACATGGTCGATCATGACTCGGATCATAGGACCGGTTCGAGGCGGTAAGAATGAGGAGGGCGCTCCGGTCCGACGCCCAGGGTCCGTGGTGACACCGGCCCCGCCAAGCCGTGCCGTCAGTCGGAAACACAAAGGGGGCTTCGATGGAACATGCCCATGAGCTGGCCGAAGAACTGAGGCCGAAGTCCCGTGCCCTCAGGGACGCGATCGGTGGCGTGTACTCCGCCTACGCGGAGATGAGCCGTGCGGCGATGACCGACGGGGCGCTCAGCGGCCGGATCAAAGAGCTCGTCGCCCTCGCCATCGCGGCGACACGCGAGTGCGACGGTTGCATCGGTGCCCACGCCCGAGGCGCGTACAGGGCGGGAGCCACCGCCAACGAGGTAGCAGAGGCAATGGGCGTGGTGATCATGATGAACGGTGGTCCAGGCACGGTGTGGGGGCCCAGGGCCTTCGCCGCGTTCGAGGAGTACGCGGGCGGCGGACCCGAGGGGCGTGCCGACCTCTGAGCCCGTAGCCGCCTGAGCGGGTGCTCCGGTTGGCAAAGCGGTTTCACGCCTCTCTTCGGCGGTGCGCACAGTTTCGGTGCGCGAGACTCCATTGTTCAGATGGCCGCCCGACTCAAACTCTCCTGCTGCGACGACGACGCGTCCCCTTGGCTCCTGCGGCACCTCCCGGCGGCTCGAACGAACCTGAAGGGGGTCCAGACCGTATGGACATGGTGAACCTGATCTGCGCGAAACGCGACGGCCGCGAGCTCTCCGACGACGAGATCGACTGGGTCATGAATGCCTACGTCGCCGGCACGGTCGCAGACGAGCAGGTCGCCTCGTTGCTGATGGCGGTCTTCTGGCGTGGGCTGTCGGACGCCGAGCTGTCCCGGTGGACGACCGCGATCATCGCCTCCGGGGAGCAGTTGGACCTCTCCGGGCTTTCGAGGCCTACGGTCGACAAGCACTCGACCGGCGGAGTGGGCGACAAGGTTTCGCTCATCCTGGCACCACTCGTGGCAGCCTGCGGGGCCGCGGTCCCACAGCTTTCGGGACGGGGGCTCGGCCACACCGGTGGCACTCTCGACAAGCTGGATGCGATCCCCGGATGGCGCTCGGAGCTCTCCAACAGCGAGATGCTCGCCCAGCTCGAGGAGATCGGCTGTGTCATCTGCGCGGCAGGCGCGGGACTCGCCCCGGCGGATCGCAAGCTCTACGCGCTTCGTGACGTGACCGGGACCGTGGACTCGATCCCGCTCATAGCCGGGTCGATCATGTCGAAAAAGATCGCCGAGGGGACCGAGTCTCTCGTGCTGGACGTGAAGGTCGGCTCTGGCGCCTTCATGACCGACAGGGACCGCGCCGGTGAACTTGCCCGGACGATGGTTCGCCTCGGCCGTGACCACGGGCTCAAGGTGACGGCCGTCCTGAGCGCGATGGACACGCCCCTCGGTCGCTCGGTCGGCAATGCGCTGGAGGTCGCCGAGTCAGTCGAGGTGCTGTCGGGCCGGAACGACTCACGCGACCTCATCGAGATCACGCTCGCGCTCGCCCGGGAGATGCTCGGACTGGCAGGGATCGAGGCCGATCCCGCAGTTGCGCTCCGGGACGGCTCGGCCCTCGAACGCTACCGGGCGATGGTCGTGGCCCAAGGAGGTGACCCCGACGCCGCACTTGCCCACGCGCCTCACATCGAAGTTGTGACCGCCGACCGCTCGGGGACCGTCGGGCGGCTCGACGCCCGGGCGGTCGGGGTCGCAGCGTGGCGGCTCGGGGCGGGCAGAGCACGCAAGGAGGACGCCGTGAGCGCGTCGGCTGGTGTCGAGTGCCTCGCCAAACCCGGCGACGAGGTGGCCGAGGGTCAACCATTGTTGGAACTTCACACCGACCGGTTCGAGCGGCTCGACTGGGCGCGAGAAGCCCTGAAGGACGCTGTCGACATCGGCGATGAGGCCCCGGCACCCACGCCGGTTGTGCTGGAGGTGATCTCTTGATGTCCATCCCAACGATCGATCAGATCCGCAAGGCTCCGAAGGTCCTGCTCCACGATCACCTCGACGGCGGTCTGCGGCCCGCCACAGTCGTGGATCTCGCAGCTGAGCAGGGCTACGACCGTCTTCCGACGACCGACCCGCAAGAGCTCGCGGCCTGGTTCGTGGCGGCAGCTCCCCGGCGCGACCTCGTTCGCTACCTGGAGGGCTTCGCCTACACCGTCGGTGTGATGCAGTCCGGCGAGGCGCTCGAGCGCGTCGCCGAAGAGTGCGTCGAGGACCTCGCGTCAGACGGCGTCGTCTACGCCGAGGTGCGTTTCGCCCCAGAGCTGCACACCGAGCGCGGCCTGACGCTCGAGGAAGTGGTCGAGTCGGTTCTCGCGGGCTTCGACAGGGCGATGAAACGCTCCGCGACCCAAGGACGACCGATCGTCGTGCGTGCATTGCTCACCGCGATGCGAACGGCGGCGCGCTCGCGCGAGATCGCCGAGCTCGCTGTCTCTTACCGGGATGCCGGGGTCGCGGGCTTCGACGTCGCAGGTCCCGAAGCGGGCTACCCGCCCACAGACCACCTGGACGCGTTCCATCTTGTGCAGCGGGAGAATTTCCATGCCACCTTGCACGCGGGCGAGGCGTTCGGCCTGCCTTCGATCTGGCAGGCGATCCAGTGGTGCAACGCCGAGCGGCTCGGCCACGGGGTCCGCATCGTCGACGACATCGTCGTGGCCGATGACGGCGGAGTCTCGCTCGGCCGGCTCGCGGCCTACGTGAGGGACCGCCGGATACCCCTCGAGATGTGTCCCACCTCGAACGTGCACACCGGGGCGGTACCTTCGCTCGGAGAGCACCCGATCGGGCTGCTGCGCCGACTGCACTTCAGGGTCACGGTGAACACCGACAACCGCTTGATGAGCGGGATCACCCTCTCCTCGGAGCTGGCGGGGCTGGTCGAGACCTTCGGCTGGTCGTGGAGGGACATCAACTGGATCACGATCAACGCCATGAAGAGCGCCTTCTACCCCTTCGACGACCGTTTGGCACTAATCGAAGGCCGGATCAAGCCGGGTTTCGCCGCCTTGGACCCCGATGCCGGTACGGCGGCGGCTCGGGACCAGTCCGGAACTTACGCCCCGGCGGCTGACGAGCGTCTCATCTACTGACAGCGAGTCGCCACATCGTCTTTCAGCGATCCAAGCAGCAGATCTGCTTCGCTCCGCTGTTCGGCGAGGTGCTCGGGCGTCGTCGGCGCCGTGACGACCTCGAAGTAGACCTTGAGCTTCGGCTCGGTGCCGCTCGGTCGCATCACCACGCGGGCGCGTTTGCCGAGCCGGAGCACGAGAGCGTCTGTGGCTGGAAGTTCCCCTGCCCCCTCGGATAGGTCCACGAGCTCTGTCACTGCCAGCCCGGCGAGTGTCGCGGGCGGGTGCGTGCGCCAGCGATCGACGATCCCTGCCATCTCGGCCTGGGCGGTCGCGCCCTCGAGCCGCAAGGACCACTGCGCGGTCGCGTGCACGCCGAAACGGGAGGCGAGGCTGTCCAGCCGGTCGGTCACCGAGGTCCCGTCGGCCTTGGCGGCGGCCGCTATCTCCGCAACGACCAGCGCAGCCGACAGACCGTCCTTGTCGGAGACGGCGTCGCCGACCTCATAACCCAGCGCCTCCTCGTAGCCGAACACGAGCCGGGAGCCCGGACGGCGAACCGCTGCCCGCGCGATCCACTTGAATCCGGTGAGAGTCTCGACATATGCGACCCCTGCCGCCTTGGCCATCGCGGACAGCATCGTGGAGGAGACGATCGTGGTTGCCACCAGCCGGTCGCCACCACTTGTCTGAGAGAGGACTCGATCGGCGATGAGCACGCCTAGCTCGTCGCCTGTGAGCATTCTCCAGGTCCCGCCCGACGGCTCCGGCACTGCGATGGCCAGGCGGTCCGCATCGGGATCGTTTGCGAGGACGATGTCTGCGCCGAGGCGGACAGCGTCGGCCAACGCGAGGTCGAGTGCTCCCGGCTCCTCCGGGTTGGGGAACGACACCGTCGGGAAGTCGGGGTCCGGCTCACCTTGCGCGGAAACGACCGAAACCGGCCCGAAGCCCGCCTGTTGCAGGAGCTCTGGAACGACCTCCCCGCCGACGCCGTGCAGGGGCGTGTACACGATCCTGAGCCGCCGAGGGCCCGCGGGATCGAGCAGGGCGAAGGCCCTGCGCCGGTACGCGCCCAACAGCTCGGCCTCGTCGATGGACTCGCAAAGCTTGCGCGCCGCAGCGTCCGGTGCAGGGGTCGGATCAGCCGGCGAGGCGATCGCCTGTGCCAGCGCGGTGCTCGCCGCCTCGGCGATCACGGCGTCAGCCGGCGGTATCACCTGGGCGCCGTCTGCCATGTACACCTTGTATCCGTTGTCGGCCGCGCGATTGTGGCTCGCGGTGACCATCACGCCGGCCGCGGCACCGAGGTGTTTGACGGCAAAGGCCGTGAGAGGCGTCGGCAGCGGACGGGGGAAGACCCGCACGACCACACCGGCTCGCGACGCGACCTCGGCGACGTCGCGGGCGAACTCGTCCGAACCGTGGCGGGCGTCGCGCCCGACGACGATCCCACGCCGCGCGGCCCCGGCCCCCTGGCCGAGCACCCAGTGCGCGACGCCCGCGGTTGTCGCGCGAACGACCAGCCGGTTCATCCTGGCCGGGCCAGCACCGAGTGCACCTCTGAGCCCCGCGGTCCCGAAGCTGAGCGGGCTCTCGAACCGGTCGCGCACAGCCTCGCCGTCTCCTGCATCGACGAGGGCGGCTAGCTCCGCGCGTGTGGAGGGGTCCGGATCCGCCGCCATCCAGGCCGCCGCCTTGGCGGCGAGGGCGGCGGAGATCAAGGCGGTCTCCTCGTGCCCGGTGGTCACAGCGCCGACAGCACGCCCGCCAGGAGCTCGGCCAGGTATGGCGCTGCTGCGGCACCGGCAGCCAGCACCTCCTCGTGGTCGAGCGGCGTCGGGCTCACCCCTGCCGCGAGGTTGGTGACGAGCGAGATGCCCAGCACCGAGGCCCCCAGGTGATGGGCCGCGATCGCCTCGAGCGCAGTGGACATCCCGACCAGATCGGCACCGATGCTCCTCAGCATCGCGACCTCGGCCGGCGTTTCGTAGTGGGGACCCCCCAGGGCCGCATAGACGCCCTCTCCAAGGGCCGGGTCCACCTGTCTCGCGAGCGCGCGCAGCTTTGCCTGGTAGAGATCTGTGAGATCTACGAAACGGCTCCGGTAGCCGGCCGGAGGTACCTGACCGCCGAGCGGCGAGGCGCCCATCAAGTTGAGATGATCCCGGATGAGCACCACCTGGCCAGGCCTCATGGCGGGATCGAGGCCGCCCGCCGCGTTGGTCAAGATCACGACCCTGGCGCCGGCCATCACAGCAGTGCGGACGGGATGGACGACCTCGGCCGGCGAACGGCCTTCGTAAAGGTGGGTGCGCCCGATGAGAAGCAGGACTCTGTGGTCATCAAATCTGAGCGATCGGATCGTGCCGTAGTGGCCGGCGACCGTCGGTGCCGCGAATCCCGGGAGACCTGCGGCTGACCGCTCGGCCTCCCCGGTCCCGAGGCCGTCGGCGACGGCTTGCCAGCCCGAGCCGAGGACGATCGCCACGTCGTGCGGAGGCCCGCCCGCCCAGCGCGTCAGTTCTGCTGCAGCCTCGGCCGCGATCTCGTACGGGTCCGATATGGCGCTGTCGACGGTCACAGAGCAAGAGGCTAGCGATATGAGCGACGGAGAGCCTTTGCGGCCATGCAGCTCACAGGCCTATCGGGTGCCACACGGTCTTTGTCTCGAGGAACGCCAGCATGCGACGCGGCGTGGGCGCCTTGGTCCAGTCGATCTCGCTGTTGTCGGGGCGAAGTACGCGCTTCACATTGGTCACGGCGGCCCGTTCGAGGTCGGCGAGAAGAGATGACGGTGCTCCCGCGAGGTCAAGCGCGTCGACATCGCGATGGGCTGCCAGCACCGGCGCGAGCTCGGCGACCATGCCAGTGATCAGGTTCACCACCCCGCCGGGAACATCCGAGGTGGCGAGCACCTCGGCAAGTGTCATCGCCGGCAAGGGCCTCGTCTCGCTCGCGAGTACGACCGAGGTGTTGCCGGTCACGATCACCGGCGCCAGCACGCTCACGAGGCCCAGCAGCGAGGAGGACTGCGGGCAGACCACGCCCACGACGCCGGTTGGCTCAGGCACGCTGAAGTTGAAGAACGGGCCCGCGACCGGATTGGAGGATCCGGCGACCTGGGCCAGCTTGTCGGCCCAGCCGGCATACCAGACCAGGCGGTCGACCGCGGCGTCCACGCTCGCCGTCGCCTCGTCACGGCTCGTCCCCTCGCTCGAGGCGACCTCGTCGGCGAACTGCGAACGGCGTCCGTCGAGCATCTCTGCGACGCGGTAGATGACCTGCCCCCGGTTGTAGGCCGTTGCGCCCGACCAGCGCGGCTGTGCCTTGCGGGCAGCCACGACGGCGTCGCGCACGTCTTTTCGCGAGCCGTGGGCAGCATTGGCTAAGAAGGCGCCATCGGAGTCCGAGACGACATAGGAGCGGCCGGACTCAGATCGCGGGAAGGCCCCTCCGATGTAGAGCTTGTAGGTCTTTCGCACTGCCAAGCGTTCGTCAGACATCGAGGTAAGCCCCCAGGCCTTGACGGCCACCCTCCCTGCCGAAGCCCGATTCGCGATATCCGCCGAAAGGACTGGTGGGATCGAAGCGGTTGAAGCTGTTCGCCCACACCACCCCGGCTCTCAGTTGACCGGCCATCCACAAGATGCGGCTCCCTTTCTCGGTCCACACGCCGGCGGAGAGCCCGTAGACGGTGTTGTTGGCCTTGGCCACCGCCTCTTCTGGTGTGCGGAAGGTGAGCACCGAGAGAACGGGGCCGAAGATCTCCTCCTGGGCGATGCGGTGCGCCGGCGAGACGTTGGTGAACACCGTCGGGGCGAACCAGTAGCCCTTGGAGGGAAGGGTGCAGCTCGGTGACCACCTAATGGCACCCTCGGCCTCGCCGGCCGCGGCGAGCTCGCGGATCTTGTCGAGCTGGGCGGGATTGTTGATAGCACCGAGATCGGTGTTCTTGTCGAGCGGGTCACCGACACGAAGAGTCGCGAGGCGGCGCTTCAGGCGCTCGACGACGATGTCCGCGATCGACTCCTGCACCAAAAGGCGCGAGCCTGCGCAGCAGACCTCGCCCTGGTTGAAGAAGATGCCGTTGACGATGCCTTCGATCGCCTGGTCGAGCGGCGCGTCCTCGAAGACGATGTTGGCCGCCTTGCCGCCGAGCTCCAATGTCAAGTGCTTTCCCGTGCCGGCGAGCGCGCGCTGGAGATCCTTGCCGACCTCAGTCGAGCCGGTGAAGGCCACCTTGTCGACCCCCGGGTGGGCGACCAGAGCCGCCCCCGCTAGAGAACCCGCGCCCGTGATGACATTGACGACACCGGGGGGCAGGTCGGCCTGCTGGATGATCTCGGCCAGCAACAGTGCGCTGAGCGGCGTCGTCGACGCGGGCTTGAGGACACAGGTGTTGCCGGCTGCGAGCGCCGGAGCGAGCTTCCAGGCAGCCATCATCAAGGGGAAGTTCCAGGGGATGACCTGGCCGGCCACACCGATGGGGGCCGGGTTGGGCCCGAATCCCGCATAGTCGAGCTTGTCCGCCCACCCTGCGTAGTAGAAGAAGTGGGCCGCCGCCAGCGGGACGTCGACGTCGCGCGACTCGCGGATCGGCTTGCCGTTGTCGAGGCTTTCGAGCACGGCGAGCTCGCGGGAACGCTCCTGCATGATGCGGGCGATCCGGAAGAGGTATTTGGCCCGCTCGGCACCGGGCATCGGGCCCCAGACCATCTTCTGGGCGCGCCCGGCGGCTTGGACGGCCCGGTCGACGTCTTCGACGCCGGCCGCCGCGATCTCCGCCAGCACCTCCTCGGTGGCCGGGTTCTCGGTCTTGTAGGACTTGGCGTCGACCGGCTCGACAAAGGCCCCGTCGATGAACAGCCCGTAAGAGGACCGGAGGTGCACGACCGAGCGGGACTCCGGAGCCCGGGCATATTCGAAAACCTGCTCAGGGCGCTCGCCCGCGACGGGGTGGCCCGAGGTCTCGCCGATTCCCGCGGACTCGTCCTTAAGGTCGGAAACGGCTGCATCCTCGCTGTTGTTGGCGTGCTCGTGCTCACTCATTCGATGCTGAAATCCTCACTCCCCGCATAGGAGCCACTGAGCTGTTTGGAACGCTGCCTGAGTAGGTCGTTCAACAGGCCGGAGGCCCCGAAACGGAACATGGACGGGTCGAGCCAGGCCTCGCCCACGGTCTCGTTGACGATGACGAGGTACTTGATGGCATCTTTCGCGCTGCGGATGCCACCGGCGACCTTCACACCGATGAGTGCCCCGGTGAGCTCGGCGAAGTCTCGTACCGCCTCCAGCATCACGAGCGCAACAGGAAGTGTCGCGGCCGGGCTGACCTTTCCGGTCGAGGTCTTGATGAAGTTGGCGCCCCCCAGCATCGCGAGGTAGCTCGCGCGCCGGACGTTGTCGTAGGTGGCGAGCTCTCCGGTCTCCAAGATGACCTTCAGGTGCGCCTCGCCGCACTCCTCCTTCACGGCCTGCACCTGCTCGAGAACAAGGCCGTAGCGTCCGGAGAGGAACGCTCCTCGGTCGATGACCATGTCGACCTCGTCGGCGCCACCCGCCACGGCGTCGCGCACGTCGGCGAGCTTGACGGCGAGCGAGGCGCGCCCGGAAGGAAACGCTGTCGCCACCGATGCCACCTTCACACTGCTGCCTGTGAGCGCCCGCTTGGCGACGGGCACGAGGTCTGGGTAGATGCACACCGCCGCGACCGGAGGGACCGACGGATCAGAGGGGTCGGGCCGGCGAGCCTTGGCACACAGGCTCAAGACCTTGCCGGGCGTGTCGGCTCCTTCAAGGGTCGTGAGGTCCACCATCGAGACGGCCATCTCGAGGGCCCACCGCTTGGCGGAGGTCTTGATCGACCGGGTACCGAGCGATGCCGCGCGGGCCTCGGCGCCGACCTGGTCGACCCCGGGCAGACCGTGCAGGAAGCGGCGCAGGTCCGACTCCGAGCGTCGCAGGTCCGCGAGCATCCCGCTGACGGTGCCACCCGCTCCCAAGACGGGACCGCCAAGGCTCACAGTGCGCGGGAGCGGCCGGGGGTCCTGGTCGAAAGCGGGGCGGGCGGGCGCGCCCGAAGCGCCCTGCACGTTCGTCCTGGCCTCGCTCTCCATTCGCCCACCTCTCGGGTCGGTGCGGAGTCGAGCGTAGCCTTCCGTTGCCGCGAATTGGGCGCCCGAGCTGACGGGCGCCGTCATTGGGCGCGCTCGGGCGGCGGCGTTGCCGCTGCTCTGTCGAGGTCAGCTGCTGTGAACACCGCACTCACGCTGAACCCGGCGGCCCGGAGCCGATCATGGGCTTGGTCGCTTCGGTCGATCACACAGAGGACGTGCGCGACGATGGCGCCGAGCCGGCGGAGATCCTCGGTCGACTTGACGACCTGTCCGCCCGTTGTAATCACGTCCTCGACCACAAGCAACCGGCGGCCTGCGATCTCGCCGCCCTCGGCGAGCTTGGCTGTCCCGTAGGGCTTGGCTGCCTTCCGGACGAACACGGCCTCAAGTCCGCTCGCGAGCGAGAGCGCAGTGGCGAAAGGCACACCGCCGAGCTCGAGCCCGGCGAGGACCTCGGTGCCGGCGGGTATCAGCGCGACGGCGTGAGCCACCACCTCCCGGAGCAATTCGGGATCGCCCTCGAACAGGTACTTGTCGAAATAGTGGTCGGAAACCTGGCCCGAGCGGAGAGTGAAGGTCCCTTCGAGCCGGCAACGCCCGTCGATGAGAGTGGCAAGCCGTTGTCTGTCCATTGCCGCCAGTCTGGCGCAACGGTGAGAAGAACGGCGGCGGGTCCCGTGAGCCGGCTCCCTTTCGCTATTGCTCGGTTCAGACCTGACCTCGCGTCTTGGCCGACCCGCCGCGGTGATCACCGGTCCGTTGCAGACACTGGTCTCAACCCGCCCACTCGGCCGGCAGCGCAGCGATGTCTACCCTCGTTGATCGGTGCGGGGTTCGGTTAATACCGGGGACCGGTCAACATGAACCTGCCGACTATTTCCTCAGGTCAAGACCGCAAACGCCCGATGTATATAGGTCGGCAATTTGGCAGTTACGCGGCAGAGCCATCGTGTGCCAAGGGCTTCAGGTCTCCGTTTGTCGTTCAGTCACCGGAAAAAAGTGAAGGTGAATATATAGTTGGTGCTTCTGACGGGGTTGGCGGATGAGACAAACAGAGTCGGCTTCCCCAAAAGGCGGGGTTGGCACAGGACCCAGAGTTCCCTGCCGTCGCGGACAACTGACCATGCCGGGTGGCGAAACCTTGAAAGGCCGTGAGAAAGTGAAACTGTCGCGGAACTTGGCGTTGACCCTGCGCGTCGCCGCGGTGCTGGCTCTCGGCGCTGCGCTCGTGCCGATGCTGGCAACTCCTGCACAGGCGCAGGACCCGCCGACGGCCACGATCAACACTCCTGCTGGCGGCGGTACCTACTACGTCGGCCAGTCGGTGACGACGACCTTCAGCTGCACCGAGGGAACCAGCGGCCCGGGACTCTCCTCCTGCAACGACAACACAGGTGCTACTAACCCCTTCTCGGCCGCGTCAGACACCATGGCGTTTCCCGACGGGACGGGTACCCTCGACACCTCCACGACAGGCACCCACACCTACACGGTGACCGCCACGAGTTGGGACGACGAGACCGGGCCCGCCAGCAGCAGCAGCATCACCTACACCGTCGCCGGCGCTCCGACGGCCACAATCACATCACCGTCGACCGGTGGCACCTACTCCGTGGGCCAGTCTGTGCCAACAATCTTCAGCTGCGCCGAAGGAGCCTTCGGCACTGGAATCTCCTCCTGTGACGACAGCAACGGCACGAGCACCGCGTCGGGCGGGTCGGGTACCCTCAACACCTCCACGACAGGCACCCACACCTACACCGTGACCGCTACGAGCTCCGACACCGGAACCGGGACCGCCAGCATCTCCTACACCGTCGCCGGCGCCCCCCCGCCACCGCCAACCCCGAAGACGATCACTCAGACCGCACCGTTCACGAACTCGACGACCCTGGCCAAGAGCGGGTCGTTCACCGACACGCTGACGACGACGGGTAACACCGGAGCGGTCACCTTCGTTACCACTTCGACCCCACCCGGGTCCGCGGGTGGGGTCAAGGTCTCCTCGAGCGGCGTTGTAACGACGACGGGCGCGCTCCCCGCGGGAACCTACAAAGCCTCGGGCACCGACTCCGACAGCTCCGGTGACACCGGGACGTGGACCTTCTCCCTGACGGTCAGCGCCACAGCGATCACCCAGATCGGCCCGACCACGGGCTCCACCAAGACGGGCAAGGCCTTCACCGGTCAGCTCAAGGTCTCGGGCTCTTCCGGGACTGTCACCTACGTGCAGGCGACCGGCGCGCTTCATCTAACCGTCTCGTCCTCGGGCAAGGTCTCGGCACGGGCCACCTTGGCAGCAGGGACCTACAAGGCCACTGGCACCGTGAAGGACACCTCCGGTGACACCGGGACCTGGGGTTACTCACTGATCGTGGTCGCCACCAAGCTCACCCAGTCCACCCCGACAAGTGCGACCACCACTACCGACAAGGTCTTCACCAGTCAGCTCAAGGTCTCGGCCGCGCACGGCAAGGTCGCTTACGCCCAATCGACCGGCGCTCCTGAGCTAAAGGTCTCGGCTTCCGGCGTGGTCTCGGCCCCGGCCACCTTGGCGGCAGGGACCTACAAGGCCACGGGCACTGCCAGAGACAGCCTCGGTGACACTGGGACCTGGAGCTTCGCCTTGACAGTCACTGCGAACAAGCTCACTCAGGTCGCCCCGACATCGGGGACGACCACACCCGGCAAGACCTTCACCGGTCAGCTCGAGGTCTCAAGCGCTCATGGCACTGTCACTTACTCCCAGTCGACCGGCGCGCCTCAGCTGAAAGTCTCGGCCTCCGGCATGGTTTCGGCCCCGGCCTGGTTGGTGGCAGGGACCTACAAGGCCGCTGGAAGTGCCAGAGACAGCCTCGGTGACATTGGGACATGGAGCTTCGCCTTGACAGTCACTGCGAACAAGCTCACCCAGGTAGCTCCGACCACGGCGACGACCACGCCCGGCAAAGCCTTCATCGGTCAGCTCGAGCTCTCCGGTGCGTCCGGGGCTGTCACCTACTCCCAGTTGACCGGCGCGCCCCATCTGACGGTCTCGTCCTCGGGCAAGATCTCGGCCGCGGCCACGTTGCCGGCAGGGACCTACGACGCCACGGGCTCTGTGAAAGACACCTCCGGTGATACCGGGACCTGGAGCTTTGCGCTGACAGTCACCACGAGCAAGCTCTTCCAGGTAGCTCCGACCACGGCGACGACCACGTCCGGCAAAGCCTTCACCG
>Ga0302157_10001659_pt1 | contig 26806 bp, 25 predicted proteins | sample I_Bog_N3_3_FD_193502 | JGI IMG/M metagenome (GOLD analysis project Ga0302157, IMG submission 193502) | Peat permafrost microbial communities from Stordalen Mire near Abisko, Sweden - I_Bog_N3_3 | ecosystem: Environmental > Terrestrial > Soil > Wetlands > Peat | place: Sweden: Abisko, Stordalen... | reverse complement strand
GCGAGGGAATCTGGCGCCGGATCGGCGCTGCGGGGCCTTGCGTCGAGGGCGGCGGCGAAATGGTCGAAAGCGCGACGCACGATCTCGGCGAGGATGTGATCACGGCTGGCGAAATGCTTGTAAGGCGCCTGATGCGAAACCTTCAACCGCCGCGCCACCTCGCGCAGGCTGAGGCTCTCCAGACCGGAATCGCCGACGATCGCCAACGCCTCCGTCACGCAGGCCTCGCGCAGATTTCGCCTCGCGCTCACTTGGAGAGCGCGATGTTTGCGCGCGCTTTGCTTTCGGCCCCGGTTCTGCCGAGGAACGCTGCGGCGGCGATCAGCGAAACGCTGCGCATGACGATCTCTGTTGAACTGGAGGCGCCAATTTAGCTGAAAAGTAGACAGTGTCAACCTATGGATCAAAATATTGTTTCTGTCGATTTACATCCCCTCATGGACCGATCGCGCATGCCGGGCTAGGCTGGTCCGAATATTTCCCGAACTCGAGGCCGCGAACCATGTCCCTCCTGCATTCCGCAACGCAATTACTCATTGGGCCGCTGGCGGCGCTCGCGCTGATCGCCGGCTTTTCGCCGGCCCCCGCGCAGACGCTCGACCCGGCGTTGAAAGCCGCGATCGACGCGCCGCAACGCGCGGAAAAGAACGTTGTGCGCGACAAGTATCGCCACCCGGCCGAGGCGCTCAGCTTCTTCGGCGTCAAGCCGGACAGCACCGTCGTCGAAATCCTGCCCGGCGCCGGCGGCTATTGGACCGAGATTCTCGCGCCCTATCTGAAGGACAAGGGCCATTACATCGCCGCCAATGGCGAGGCCGCCTCGACCTCCGAAGAGGTTCAGAAGGACAATGCCGGCTTCCAGGCGAAATTCGTCGCCGCGCCCGAACTCTACGGCAAGATCGAGGTCAGCGAATTCGCCGCCGGCAAGCACGCCATAGCCGCGCCCGGCAGCGCCGACTTCGTCCTCACCTTCCGCAACCTGCACAATTGGATGGCGCGCGGCGAGGCGCCGGCTGCGCTGAAGGCGTTCTATGACGCGCTGAAGCCCGGCGGCGTGCTGGGTATCGAGGACCATCGCGGCAACCCCGATCTGCCGCAGGACCCACTGGCGAAATCCGGCTACGTGCGCCAGGACGTCGCCATTCAGCTCATCGAAGCCGCCGGGTTCAAGTTCGTCGCCGCCTCGGAGGCCAACGCCAATCCGAAAGACACCAAGGATTACTCCGTCGGCGTCTGGGCGCTGCCGCCGACCTATCGGCTGAAGGACGTCGACCGGGCGAAATACGCCGACATCGGCGAGAGCGACCGGTTCACGCTGAAGTTCGTCAAGCCGGCGAACTGATTTCCTTCTCCCGCCCCTTCGATAAGCTCAGGAGGGAGAAGGGATTGCTTCACCGGTCCAAATACTTCCCCGCCTCCTTGCGCGCGAAAGCCTTCATCGTCGCGCCGTGTTCATCCAGAAACCTGCGCACCCGCCGCGCATCGCGCTTGGACAATTCTCGCAGCCACCAGCCGATCGCCTTCTGAATGAACCATTCGCGATCCGGCGTGAGCCGGGCCGCCCAGCCGAGCATGCGCTCGGGATCGCGCTCGCCTTTGGTCCAGGGCAACGTGAACACCAGCGCGGCGCGGCGCGTCCAGAGATGCGGGTTCGTCAGCCAGGTCTCGACCACGTCGAGCCGCGCCTCGTCGGCGATGAGGCAACGCGAGGCGACGGGGGCCAGATTGTCGGCGACCGCCCAGCCGTCAAGATCAATCATTCGTTCGGTGACGAAGCGCCAGAGATTTTCGTCGGCAGGAACGGATTTTTCCCCGAGCAGCCGCCCGGCGACGATTTTTAGGTCCCAGACGGGCTCGCGCCACAGCGAGCGCGCCAGCGCGAGGCGATCCGGACCGGAAAGTTCCGCGCAGGTCGCGCGGATAACCGCGTCCATGCGCGGCAAAGGAACGCCCCAATGTTCCCATGTGGATTTGTGATAGCGTTTTTCCTGCGCCGCGCGTTCGGGCCCGCCTTCCGCGCGCAGGGCGGCGAGAAGGCGGTTTCGCGCCGCTTCGATTTCCGGGGCGGCCAAAGCGGCCGTCGAAGTCTGGCTGGCCATGACGTCATCTCGCCCGCGCGCATGCCGGAGGATTGTAACACTTCGCGCATTCGCGCGCTTTTGCCTTTTCCCGCCGAAACGCCAGGGAAAACGACGAAGGGCGGCGTCTCGCGACGCCGCCCTTCGTGAAACCGATGAATGCGCCTAAGATCAGTCCTCGGACGTCGTCACTTCGACCAGCCCCGAATCCTTGCCCTTGGCGTCGACGTCGCGGTCGACGAACTCAATCACGGCCATCGCGGCGTTGTCGCCCTTGCGGAAGCCGGCCTTCATGACGCGGGTGTAGCCGCCGTGGCGGTCCTTGTAGCGCGGGCCGATGACGTCGATCAGCTTCTTGACCAGATCGGCGTCGCGAAGGCGCGAGATGGCGATGCGGCGGGCGTGCAGGTCGCCCTTCTTGCCGAGCGTGACGAGTTTTTCCACGACGGAACGCAGGTCCTTCGCCTTCGGCAGCGTCGTCAGGATCTGCTCATGCTTGATCAGGGCCTGCGACATATTGGCGAACATCGCCTTGCGGTGTTCCGAGGTACGGTTGAAACGGCGCTTAGCGCGTCCATGATACATGGCGGTCTCCTTTTCGGGATCTCACGGCCGCCGTGCCAAGGTACGGCCGTTGTTATCGGCAGCCGGCAGCCGGCAATAGGCAGTCGGAAACCCGATTGCCGACTGCCGAAGCCCGATCGCCGCTTAGTAATGTTCCTCGAAGCGCTTCGCCAGCTCTTCGATGTTCTCCGGCGGCCAGCCGGTGACTTCCATGCCGAGGTGAAGGCCCATCTGGGCGAGCACTTCCTTGATTTCGTTGAGCGACTTGCGGCCGAAATTCGGGGTGCGCAGCATCTCGCTCTCGGACTTCTGAATGAGGTCGCCGATATACGTGATGTTGTCGTTCTTGAGACAATTGGCCGAGCGCACGGAAAGCTCGAGCTCGTCGACCTTCTTGAGCAGCGCCGGGTTGAAGGCGAGCTCGGGGATCGCGTGCTGGGCCTCTTCGCGGCGGGGCTCCTCGAAGTTGACGAACACGGCGAGCTGATCCTGCAGGATGCGCGCGGCATAGGCGAGCGCGTCCTCGGGCGTCATCGCGCCGTTGGTCTCGATCGTCATCGTCAGCTTGTCCTTGTCGAGATCCTGGCCCTCGCGGGTGTTCTCGACGCGGTAGCTGACCTTCTTGACCGGCGAAAACAGGCTGTCGATCGGCATCAGGCCGATGGGCTGGTCCTCGGTGCGGTTGCGATCGGCGGGGACGTAGCCCTTGCCGGCGCTGACGGTGAATTCGATGCGCAGATCGGCGCCGTCGTCGAGCGTGCAGAGCGCCAGGCTCGGGTTGAGGATCTGGATGTCGCCGGTCGTCTGGATGTCGCCCGCGGTGACCGTGCCCGGGCCGCGCTTCTTGAGCACCAGACGCTTGACGCCGTCGCCCTGCATCTTGACCGCGACGTCCTTGACGTTGAGCACGATGTCGACGACATCCTCGCGCACGCCGGGAATCGAGGAGAACTCGTGCAGCACGCCGTCGATGTGGATGGAGGTGATCGCGGCGCCCTGAAGCGACGACAGCAGCACGCGACGCAACGAGTTGCCGAGGGTCTGGCCGAAACCGCGCTCCAGCGGCTCCGCGACCACGGTCGCGACGCGACGCGGATCGTCCCCATGGGAGACTTCGAGCTTCTTCGGCTTAATGAGTTCTTGCCAGTTCTTCTGAATCACGCGTGTGATCCTTCCTACAGCTTGCGAAGTGGCGAAACGCGGACCCGCGCGGCCCGAGGGCCGCGCCGATTTCGAATCAAACGCGACGACGCTTGCGCGGGCGACAGCCGTTGTGCGGGATCGGCGTTACGTCGCGGATGGAGGTCACGTTGAAACCCGCCGCCTGGATGGCGCGCAGGGCCGATTCGCGGCCCGAGCCGGGGCCGGAGACTTCGACTTCGAGCGTGCGCATGCCGTGCTCGGAAGCCTTCTTGACCGCGTCTTCGGCGGCCATCTGCGCGGCGAACGGGGTCGACTTGCGCGAGCCCTTGAAACCCATCGTGCCGGCAGAGGACCAGGAGATCGTGTTGCCCTGGGCGTCGGTGATGGTGATCATCGTGTTGTTGAAGGTCGAATTGACGTGGGCGACGCCGGAGACGATGTTCTTCCGCTCCTTGCGGCGAACGCGATTAGCTTCCTTGGCCATGTTCGTTCAAATCCTTGTGGGCGCGCTGAGGGCGCAAAAATCGGCGCTGGCGACGGCGGTCGCCTTACTTCTTCTTGCCGGCGATCGGCTTCGCCTTGCCCTTGCGGGTGCGGGCGTTGGTGTGCGTGCGCTGGCCGCGGACGGGCAGCTGCTTGCGGTGACGCAGACCTCGATAGGCGCCGAGATCCATCAGGCGCTTGATGTTGATCGAAACTTCGCGCCGCAGATCGCCTTCCACCACATAGTCGCGGTCGATCGTCTCGCGGATCTGCAACACTTCCGCGTCGCTGAGCTGGGAGACGCGGCGCTCCGGCAGGATGTGAACCTTTTCGCAAATCTCTTCGGCCTTCTTGGCGCCGATGCCATGGATGTACTGAAGCGCGATGACCACGCGCTTGTTCGTCGGAATGTTTACGCCTGCTATACGAGCCATGGGCCCCGACTCCATGTCGGCCGCGCCGTTCGTAACGGACGCGGCGGTTGCGACGAAATCCGCGTCCGGTGGAGGCCGGCCCTTGCGGACTTATCCCATAACGCAAAAGGGCCCAAGCGCTCGCAAGCGGCGCTGGGACCCATCTGCACTTTGGGATGGCGGCCTTTACACGCCTGGACTCGCCGCGTCAACCTGGGCGCGAAAGGATTCTGCGCCGGGCGCGGCTCGTTGCCATATTCGGCCCGACCTCATCCTCATCTATCGGAAGACCGATTCGGACGTGCTCGAACTCGCGAGGCTGGGCGCGCGCAGCGAACTGGGGCTGTAGCGGCCGCCGCCGCGGCAGCCGCCTCCGCCGCGATGACGATCTTCGCGCAGGCCAACGCGTCCGAAAGCGCGTCGTGATGATTGAGGGTGATGCCGAGATGGCGGCAGACGTCGGGCAGTTTGGTCGGACGGAGGTTCCAGGCGCGCCGCGCCATGGTGACCGTGCAACGGAACGTCGGCGGTGGGGCTTCGATTCCATATGTCGCGCAGCAGGCGCCGAGCACGCCGCGGTCGAACGGCGCGTTGTGCGCGGCGAGAAAATCGGCCCCTTGCAGCCAAGGCGCCAGCCTCGGCCACAGCGCGCCGAAATCCGGCGCCCCCGCGACGTGCTTCCAGGTCAGGCCGTGGATGTAGGTGAACACGAATTCGCGCGTCGGCGGCCTGATCAGATGGGCGACGCTATCGACGATTTCGCCGTCGACCACCTTCACCAATCCGACCGCGCAAGCGCTGTCCTGGGCGTAATTGGCGGTCTCGAAATCGATGGCGACGAAGTTGATTTTCATGGCGGTCGTCTTTTGGCCGAGGCCGGGCGGCTTTGGCGAGAGGGAATCGGCGCGCGACTTTTGGCTTGATTGTCAGGTTAGGGGAAATCCCATAGATTGTCGCGCAACGGCTTCGGCGCGGCTCGCGGCTTCGTCCTCGTGGAATTTCAAACAGATCGACCGGGAAACGGCCATGCCGAATTATCAGCGGGAAGCCAAGATCGCGTTGTTGACGGGCCTGGTGTTCGCCATCGCCTTCGGGGCCGGCGTCGACGAATGGCTGCGCGATACTGACCACACGCTCACCAAGACCGGCACGACAATCGTGTTCGGGTTGGTGGCTCTGGTGAATGTTTACCAGGTCCTTTCGACCATCAAGAAGCTTGCCGCGATGGGAAACACCAGCGCCGTGGCGGCGTCGCCGACGTCGGCCGGCCCCTGAGCGTCAGGCGGTCGACAGGAGAGGTCGCCACTCGCTCAAACCAGCGCCGAAGCCGCCTCAATCCTCGAAATTCTCGTGCACCGCCGCCGCGCCGCGCTTCCAATAGGCGGCGGCGCGGATGCGGGTCCTGGGCCAGCCGCGCTCCTCGACCAGATTTTTGCGTAGCGCGCGGATCGAACTCGCTTCGCCGGCCGCCCAGATGTATCCCTCGCCGGAGGGCAGCGGGACTTCGCGCACGGCGCGGTTCCACGCATCTTCGGCCGAGTCTCGCTCGACCCAGATCGTCGTCAGATCGGCCTGGGTCGAGAAATCCACCTTCGCGGAAACGTCGGGAATCTCGACGATCGCGGTGGCCTGCGCGCCGGCCGGCAATTCCTCCAGCCGCCGCGCGATCGCCGGCAGGGCGGTATCGTCGCCGATCAGCAAATGACTGTCGAATCCGGTGGGAATTACGAACGAGCCGCGAGGGCCGCCGATGCCGAGCCACTGGCCAGGCGCGGCCGTCTCCGCCCACAGCGAGGCCGGACCCGCGTGATGAAGCACGAATTCCAGGTCAAGTTCAAAAGCTCGCGCGTCAAAACGGCGCGGCGTGAAGTCGCGCGCGATCGGCTTTTCGCCGCCTTCGCCGAGCGCCGGCTTCTCCTGGCCGGGGTTGGGGAAAAACACCTTGACGTGATCGTCGAACGAGGCGCTGACGAAATCGGCGAGATCGGCGCCGCTCAGCGTCACACGCGTCAGATGCGGCGTCACCAGCTTTACGTCAGTCACTTGAAGCAGGCGGCGTTTCAGCGTGTGACGCACACGGGTCACCGCCAGCAGCGAAGCGTCGGTCATGGAGGAACTCCTTGAATGAGGGGGCGAGGGCCGGCGCTAGACATGAAAGCGTCGACGAGAATGCGGTCCGCGTCAATCATCGGCTCGGCGCCTTGGGCGGCGATCGTCGCTCACCCTTCGCGCCGGCCGTGGATATAGCCCAGCGCGCCGCCCCCGATAAGCCCGCGGCGCGCTGAATGGCGAAGGCTCGGGCGCCGCCGGATCCTGGATCCATTTTCGCAAAATTCGCGACAACTTTGCCGGGAATTCCAAGGTCTGCATTAGGGAACAAGCGGGGTTAGCTGGTATTTGATGCGTTAATATTCCGCTTTGGTAAGGGACGAGAGGTCAAGAATATTCGGACCAGAAACCGTCATCACAACTTCTGGTTGAAAATTCCAAGCGAAGACGACGAGAGCGAAGTGGAAAAGATCCCGCCGAGCTTCCTCGCCAAAGGCTTCGATCCCTCTTCAGCAGGTTGCTAAACCATGAGCGCGCGCGTTCTCGTCGTCGATGACAATGCGGCCAATCGGCGGCTGCTCGAGGCTCGGCTGAATGCGGAATATTTCGACGTCCTCACCGCGTCCAACGGACCGGAGGCGATCGCAATCTGCGCAAAGACCCAATGCGACATCGTGCTGCTGGATGTGATGATGCCGGAAATGGACGGCTTCGAAGTCTGCCGTCGCCTGAGGAGCCACCCCGACACTGCGCATCTGCCCGTCGTGATGGTGACCGCTCTCGACCAACCCGCCGACCTCGTGCGCGGCTTGGAAGCGGGCGCCGACGACTTCCTGACCAAACCGATCGACGAAATGCATCTGATTGCGCGCGTTCGCTCCTTGGCGCGCCTGAAGGTCGTCATCGACGAATTGCGCAACCGGGCGCAGGCCGCCGGTTCACTTGCGATCACTCCGTTCGCGGTCCGTCGCGCCGAGGACAGGCGTCCGGGTCGATTGCTACTGGTGGACGACCGCAGGAGTTCCTCGGAGCGGCTGGTCCAGGCGTTGGCGACGCAGCACGCCGTGACGGTCGAACCGCTCGCCCAGGAGGTCCTGTTCAAGGCGGCGGAGGACGAATTCGATGTCGTCATCGTCAGCCTGGGGTTGCAAAATTTTGACGCGCTGCGGCTCTGTGGCCAGATCCGCGCTCTGGAGCGCACGCGCAATCTGCCGATCCTGCTGATCGCCGATCTCGACGACCGCCAGCGCATCCTGCGTGGTCTGGAACTCGGCATCAGCGATTGGCTCGGCAGACCGGTCAATCGCAACGAATTGCTGGCCCGGGTGCGCACTCAGTTGCGCCACAAACGCTACGCCGACGCCTTGCGCGAGAAGGTTCAGCAATCGATCGAACTGGCGATGTTCGATCCGCTGACGGGGTTGAACAACCGCCGCTTCCTGGAAAGCCAACTCGTCGCGTTGATCGAGAACTCGCGGGCGCGCAGTTCGCCGTTGGCGCTGTTGATCGTCGACATCGATCATTTCAAGCGCGTCAACGATACCTATGGCCACGACGCCGGCGACGAGGTGCTGAAGGCGTTCTCCCATCGGCTGCGCGCCGTCATCCGTAGCGGCGATCTCTTGTGCCGCTTGGGCGGCGAGGAATTCGTGATGGTGATGCCGGGCGCCAACGCCAAAGACGCGATCGGCATCGCCGAACGCGCCCGTCTGGTGGTCGAACAGGAACCTTTCGCCCTCGGCGGTTCGAACCGGTCGATAGCGGTGACGGCTTCGATCGGATTGGCGGAGCGCGGCCCCGACCAGGATTGGCGCGAACTTTATCACAGCGCCGATCAGGCGCTCTATCGCGCGAAAGCGGAGGGCCGGAACCGCGTCAACGCGGCGGCGTGACGGCGGCTAGGTCTCGTCGCGATACCGCGCCTCGCCGCCCTGCGCGTCCTCGATCCAGTAGCCCTCGCCGTCTTCCCGGACATAGCTCGGCCCGATCGGCGACTTGCCGCGCGCGCTGGGCATGTCGAGGATGTAGGCCGGCATCGCCAGTCCCGAAACACGGCCGCGCAGCGCCCGCATCAGCGTCCGGCCTTCGGCGATCGTCGTGCGCATGTGCGAAGTGCCGGGCGCGAGATCTCCGTGGTGGAGATAATAGGGTTTGATTCGCGCCTCGACGAAGGCGCGCATCAACGCCTCCAAGGTGTCGATATCGTCGTTGACGCCCTTGAGCAGCACGCTCTGGCTGACGAGGACGATCCCGGCGGCGTGGAGCCGCGCCGCGGCCGCTCTCGCTGCGAGCGTCAATTCCCTGGGGTGGTTGGCGTGGACGGCGACGAATACCGTCTTGTCGTGCCCGGCGGTCAGGGCGCGCGCCAACGCCGCGGTCACTCGCTCCGGCGCGGCGACGGGCAGGCGCGTGTGCCAGCGCAGGACCTTCAGGTGCGGTATGGCCGCCAGAGCCTCGGTCGCAGCGGAAATACGCCGCGGCGAGAGCGCCAGCGGGTCGCCGCCGGTGAGCACCGCCTCCCATATTTCCGGCCGGACGCGGATATAGTCGAGCGCGGCGGCGAACGCCGCTTCGTCGAGCCCGGGTTCGCCCGGCCCGACCATTTCGCGGCGGAAGCAGAATCGGCAATAGACCGCGCAGACCGAGACGAGTTTCAGCAGCACGCGATCGGGGTAACGGTGCACGAGCCCCCGCACGGGGCTCTTCAAATGGTCGCCGATCGGATCGTCACGTTCGCCCGGCGTGCGCGTCAACTCGCGGCCGTCCGGCACGAATTGCCGCGCGATCGGGTCGTTGGGATCCCTGGGGTCGATGAGCGCGGCGAGCGCGGGCGGAATCGCCACCGCATAGCGCTGGCCGACCGCCTCCAGTTCATCCCGGCGCTCCGGCGCGGCGAGGCCCGCGTCGATCAGCGCCTTCGCATTGGTCAGAGTGCGTTTCGAGGTGATGGCCATGGAACCAGGGTTTCGCGGGGCGCCCCTCTAGCACGATTGCCCGCCGCGCGGGCAAACATCGTCAATAGGCGCCGTGAGAAACGACTCCCCATGCCGGCCTGGCCGCGCTACACTCTGGGTACGGAGGCGGTAATGGCTGTCGAGCGCACGCGTCCCCTTGATCTCGTACAGCGCGTCGTGTCGCGAAGAGCGGCGCGGGCGACTGAGGGCGTCCGCGCGGACGGTTGGCGTCGGGAGACTTTCCGCCTTCCCCGCGCCGAAGCGCGGGTCAAGGCCCGCGAATGGTTCGACCGCTATCCCAAGGCCGCTTATCTCACCGAGATCGAGTTTTGGCGCGAACTCGCCGACGGGGAGATCGAGTTCGTGATGCGTCGCCTGCCGACGGCGGACTGACCTGGGTGCGCGTCCATTCGCCGCTTGTCAACGCGCTTGCAAACCGAGACAGTCACGACTCGAGACCCGGGCGCATGGCGGAGCAAGATGCGGATTGTCATTTTGGGCGGCGGCGTCGTCGGTGTGACGACAGCGCACCAACTTCAACGCGATGGCCACGAGGTCGAAATCCTCGAGCGCAATGGACTCACCGCCGCGGGCACGAGTTGGGGCAATGCAGGTATGATCGCACCCGGTCATTCCTTCGTCTGGTCTTCACCAAAGGCGCCGTGGGTTCTGCTGAAATCGCTGTTCTTGCGCGATCAGGCGTTGCGCTTCCGCTTTTCGAGCGATCCTCGGCTCTATAGCTGGTCCTGGGCGTTCCTCAGGGAGTGCACGGCAGAGAAGGCGCGCCGCAATACGCTCCTCAAGCACCGCCTCGCCGCCTATTCGCAGCGTGTCCTCGACGAAGTCGTCGCCGAGGAGGGCATCGATTACGACCGTTCCACACGCGGGATTCTGTATTTTTACCGCAGCCAGAAGTCGCTCGACGCCGGCGTCCGGCACATGAAGCTGTTGGAATCGGACGGGCAGACGATCGAAGTGCTGGATCGTCGGGGCGTCATGGCCGTCGATCCGAACCTCGACGGCGACGACATCGTCGGCGGAATCCTGTGCCCGACCGACGAAACCGGCGACCCCGCCAAGTTCACCCGCGCCCTGGCCGCCAAGGTTTCCTCGCGGGGCGGCCGGATTCGGACCGGAGTGACGATTCTCGGCGTCGAGACCTCGGGCGATTCGGTGACGGGAATCGCAACCGACACCGGGACGGTCAAGGCCGACGCCTATGTGCTGGCCTTGGGTTCCGAAAGTCCGCTGATCGCACGGAAAATCGGGCTCGATCTGCCGGTCTATCCGGTAAAGGGCTATTCGCTGACGATTCCGATCGGCAATCGCCCGCGCCCCCCCAGCGTCGCCTCCGTCGACGAGCACAATCTGGTCGCGATCTCGCGATTCGGCGACCGACTCCGGGTGACGGCGACGGCCGAATTCGCCGGTTACGACACCAGCCACAAGCCGACCGACTTCGCCTTCATGAAACGGGTGACCGAGGAGCTCTACCCCGAGGGCGCCGACTACGACCGGGCGGAAATGTGGGCGGGTCTCAGACCGATGACGCCGACCAATCTGCCCTTGTTCGGCCGGCGAAACTACCGCAACTTCTATCTGAACACCGGCCACGGCCATATAGGCTGGACGATGTCGCACGGATCCGCCAAAATCGCCGCCGACCTCATCGCCGGCCGTACACCGGAAATTCCGATGGACGGGCTCACAGACTAGGGGAAAGCGCATGTCCGAGACCGCTTTCGCGGCAAGCCCCGTCGCGCCGCTCGATCTCGGCGTGATCGAGAGCGAACTCGACGGCGGGCTGGCGCGCCGCGCCGCCATCGGCCTCGTCGTGCTCGCCAGCGACCAGACGCTCGAACACGAATTCCGCGAGTTGATCCGCATCCCCGGCGTCGCTTTCTACGAATCGCGGGTCTTCAACGACAATGAGATCAATCCGGAGACCTTGCGCGCCATCGGGCCGCGCATCGCGCCGAGCCTGGATCTGATCCTGCCCGGCGTGCCGCTCGACGTCGTCGGCTTCGGCTGCACGTCGGCGACGATGACGCTGGGCGAGAGCGCCGTGTTCGCGGAAATCCGCCGCGCCCGCCCGGGCGTCGCCTGCACGACGCCGGTGACGGCGGCGCTGGCCGCGTTCCGCGCCTTGCGCGCGCGGCGCATCGGACTGCTCACCCCCTATTCGCGCCGGGTCAACGACAACCTCGTGCGATATTTCGAGAGCCGCGGCATCGGCGTCGCCGCCATCGCGACGTTCGACCGTCCCGACGACCGCGAGGCGGCGCGAATCTCGCTCGACAGCGTCGAGAAAGGCGCGGCGCGGCTCGCCACGGCGCCCGGGGTCGAGTGCGTGTTCGTCTCCTGCACCAGCCTTCGCGTGGCGGCGGCGGTCGAGCGCATCGAGGCGCGGACCGGTGTATCCGTCACTTCCAGCAATCATGCGATGGCCTGGCACTGCCTGCGGCTCGGCGGCGTCGACGACAGGGTCGAGGGCGCGGGAAAGCTGTTTGGATTGTCGGCGCGATGAGCCTCGACGCACGGCTCAATCCGTTCCGCCCCGATCTGGCGGCCGAATTTTTACGCGCCGCCGTCGAGGCCGAGCGCTATGTCCCCGGCGTGCGCCGGGGAATCATCGCCGCCAGCGCGCCGCTGCGCCGCCGTCCTTCGCCCGGCGCGCCGCTCGACACCGAGGCTTTGTTCGGTGAGAGCCTCGTCGTCTACGAAGAGCGCGACGGCTGGGCCTGGGGGCAACTCGAACGCGACGGTTACGTCGGCTATCTCCCCGCCGTCGCGCTCGGCGATCCGGTCGAGCCGACCCATCGGGTCGCCGTGATGCGCACCCACGCCTATCCCGGCCCCGACAACGAACTTCCGCCGCTTCGCGCCCTCTGTTTTTCCGCGCGTGTCAGCGTCAAGCGATTCGAAGGCGTGTTCGCCATCGCCCAGGACGGCGCGCATTATTATACGCGTCATCTCGCGCCGGTCGGAGACCTGGAGCCGGATTACGTCGGCGTCGCTCGTCGCTTCCTCGGCTTGCCCTATCTGTGGGGCGGGCGCAGCTCCGAAGGGCTCGATTGCACCGGTTTGACGCAAACCGCGCTTCGCTCCGCGGGAATCGACTCTCCGCGCGACAGCGACATGCAGGAAGCCGCGCTCGGCGCCCGATTGCCCCCGGACGAGCCGCTCGCCCGGGGCGATCTGGTTTTCTGGCGTGGACACGTCGGGATCATGATGGACGCCGCAACCTTGTTGCACTCCAACGGTTTCCACATGCTGGTCGTCGAAGAGCCGCTGGCGGAGGCCCGCCGTCGCATCGAGGCCAAGGGCGCCGGGCCGGTGACTTCGATTCGCAGACTATAAGGCGCAAAGCCGCTTTCTGGGGGGGACACGAAGATGTTGTTCACGGCCGATCACGACGAGCCGCGGCGAACTTTGCAGCGCTTCATCGCCGAGGAGATCAATCCGCATGTCGACGCCTGGGAGCGCGACGGCCGCATGCCGACGCACGCTTTGTTCAAGAAGCTCGGCGAACTCGGCTTTCTCGGCCTCGACAAGCCCAGCGCATTCGGCGGGCAGGGGCTGGACTATTCCTACGCGCTGATGATGGCGGAAGAACTCGGCGGCATCGCCAGCGGATCGCCGCCGATGGCGATCGGCGTGCAGACCGACATGGCGACGCCCGCGCTCGCGCGTCATGGCTCCGACGAACTGAAGGGGGAGTTTCTCGCGCCCGCGATCGCCGGCGACGCGGTCGCCTGTATCGGGGTCAGCGAAGTCGGCGCCGGCTCGGACGTCGCCGCCATCCGCACGACGGCGCGTTCCGTTGGCGACGATTACGTCATCGACGGCGGCAAAATGTGGACGACCAATGGCGCCCAGGCCGATTGGATGTGCCTGCTCGCAATCACCAGCGACGGGCCGGCGCATCGCAACAAGTCGCTGATCTGCCTGCCGATGAAAACCAAGGGAGTGACCGTCGCGCGCACGCTCGACAAGCTCGGCATGCACGCTTCGGACACCGCGCAGATCTTCTTCGACGGCGCGCGCGTCCCCAAGCGCAATCGCATCGGCGAGGAGGGGAAGGGCTTCGTCTATCAGATGGCGCAATTTCAACAGGAGCGGCTATGGATCGCCGCCTCCACGCTGAAGGCTTACGAATTCCTGATTTCGGAGACGATCAACTACACGCGCTCGCGAAAGGCGTTCGGGCGCTCGATCCTCGACAATCAGGTCGTGCAGTTCAAGCTCGCCGAACTGCAAACCGAGGTCGAACTTCTGCGCTCACTCGTCTACCGGGCGGGGGAGGCGATCGTGCTCGGCCAGGACGCGACGCGACTGGCGACCATGGCCAAGTTGACGGCGGGGCGGCTGGGGCGGGAATTGCCGAGCGCCTGCCTGCAATATTGGGGCGGCATGGGCTACATGAACGAGACCGTCGTCTCGCGCGCGTTCCGCGACCAGCGCCTCACCGCGATCGGCGGCGGCGCGGACGAAGTGATGTTGTCGATCCTGAGCAAAATGATGGGAACGGCCTCGGCCTGACCCGCGAGAGAGGTTGAGGAAATGAATTCGCCGCGCATAGCCTTCATCGGCGCTGGTTCGACGGTCTTCATGAAGAACATCGTCGGCGACATCCTGCAACGGCCCGCGCTGGCGGGGGCCACGATCGCGCTGATGGACGTCGACCCGCACCGCCTGGCCGACAGCGAAGTCGTGGCGCGCAAGATGATCGCCACGCTCGGCGTCGCCGCCAAAGTCGAGACCCACGCGGACCGTCGGGCGGCGCTCGACAGCGCCGATTTCGTCGTCGTCGCCTTTCAGATTGGCGGTTACGATCCCTGCACGATCATCGATTTCGAGGCGCCGAAGAAATACGGCCTGCGCCACACCATCGCCGACACGCTCGGCGTCGGCGGAATCATGCGCGGGCTGCGTACGGTTCCGCATCTGTGGGCCGTCTGCCAGGACATGATGGAACTCTGCCCGGATGCAATCCTGCTGCAATACGTCAACCCGATGGCGATCAACACCTGGGCGATTTCGGAACGTTTTCCCAAGATCCGCCAGGTGGGCCTCTGTCACTCCGTGCAGGGCACGGCCCAGGAACTCGCCCACGATCTCGGCATCGCCATCGAGCGCATCCGCTATCGCTGCGCCGGCATCAATCACATGGCGTTCTATCTGCAATTCGAGGCGCGCGAGGCCGACGGAAGCTGGCGCAATCTCTACCCCGATCTCGTCGCCGGCTATCGTGAGGGACGCTTTCCCAAGGACGATCCCAACGATCGATGCCCCAACAAAGTGCGTTATGAAATGTTGACCCGGCTCGGCTATTTCGTCACCGAAAGCTCCGAGCATTTCGCCGAATACACTCCCTATTTCATCAAGCGCGACCGCCCCGACCTGATCGAAAGGTTCGGCGTGCCGCTCGACGAATATCCCAAGCGCTGCATCGAGCAGATCGCGCGCTGGAACCGGGTCGCCGAGGATTATCGCAAGGCCGATCGGATCGAAGTCAAGGCGAGCCACGAATACGCCTCTTCGATCGTCAATTCGGTCTGGACCGGCGAGCCCTCGGTGATCTACGGCAACCAGCGCAACAATGGCGCGATCACGTCGTTGCCCGACGAATGCGCTACCGAGGTTCCCTGTCTCGTCGATGCGACCGGTATCCATCCGACCCGCGTCGGCGCGCTGCCGCCGCAACTCACCGCGCTGATCCGCACCAACATCAACGTGCAGGAACTCACCGTGCGCGCGCTGACCAGCGAGAACCGCGAGCACATCTATCACGCCGCGATGATGGACCCGCACACCGGCGCCGAACTCGATCTCGATCAGATCTGGTCGTTGGTTGACGATCTGATCGCCGCGCACGGACCCTGGTTGCCGCGCTGGGCGACGGGGAAGCGGGGCGGCTGAGCGCAACTCGCTGGACGGGCCGGCGCGTGCCCGGCGGCTGCCGTCATGCCCGCGCCTGCCGCGCGCATCCCCGTCGGGACATCGATGAACATTTTCCGAATCAGGCGCTACACCGCCGCGTGGTTGGCCGGGACTGGGCCCGGCCATCAAGGAAACGCGGCTGATTACCCAGAACACCGTTCTCCTTGCCCCTGGGGGCCGACGGCGGCGCTGAGGGCGCTTACCGCCACTCCCTCACATCGACGAACCTTCCGGTGATCGCCGCCGCCGCGGCCATGGCGGGCGACACCAGATGCGTGCGGCCCTTGTAGCCCTGGCGACCTTCGAAATTGCGATTCGAGGTCGAGGCGCAGCGCTCGCCGGGGCTGAGCTTGTCGGGGTTCATCGCCAGGCACATCGAGCAGCCCGGCTCGCGCCACTCGAAGCCGGCGGCGGTGAAGATCTTGTCGAGACCTTCGGCCTCGGCCTGCGCCTTGACGAGGCCCGAGCCCGGCACGACCATCGCGCTGACCCGCTCGGCGACCTTGCGCCCTTCCACGATCGCGGCGGCCGCGCGTAAATCTTCGATGCGGCCGTTGGTGCAGGAGCCGATGAATACGCGATCGAGTTGCAGATCGGCGATTCTTTCGCCGCCATGCAGGCCCATATATTCGAGCGCGCGCTTGATCGAGGCGCGCTTGGCCTCGGTCGCGCCGTCTTCGACGCGCGGCACGAAACCGCCGATGGTGGCGACGTCCTGCGGACTGGTGCCCCAGGTGACGATCGGCGGCAGGGAGGCGGCGTCGAGGCGGATGATTTGGTCGAAATGCGCGCCCTCGTCGGAGCGCAACGTGTCCCAATACTTCATCGCCTGATCCCAGAGGGCGCCCTTGGGCGACTTCGGGCGGCCGCTGAGATAGGCGAACGCCTTCTCGTCGGGCGCGACCATGCCGGCGCGGGCGCCGCCCTCGATCGACATGTTGCAGACGGTCATGCGGCCTTCCATCGACAGCGCCTCGATCGCCGGTCCGGCGTATTCGATGACGTACCCGGTGCCCCCGGCCGTGCCGATCTGGCCGATGATCGCCAGGATGATGTCCTTGGCCGTCACCCCGTCCTGAAGCGCGCCATCGACGACGACGCGCATGTTCTTCGCCTTCGACTGGATCAGCGTCTGCGTCGCCAGCACGTGCTCGACTTCCGAGGTGCCGATGCCATGCGCGAGCGCGCCAAAGGCGCCGTGGGTCGAGGTATGGCTGTCGCCGCAGACGATCGTCGTGCCGGGCAGGGTAAAACCCTGCTCGGGGCCGATGATGTGGACGACGCCCTGCCGAGGGTCGAATTCGTCATAATACTCGATGCCGAATTCCCTGGCGTTTTCCGCGAGTTGTTCGACTTGAAGCCGGCTCTCGGGATCGAGGATGCCGCCGCTGCGGTCGGTCGTCTGGATGTTGTGGTCGACGACCGCGAGCGTCTTTTCCGGCGCGCGCACCTTGCGGCCGGTCATCCGCAGCCCCTCGAAGGCTTGCGGGCTCGTCACTTCGTGAACGAGGTGGCGATCGATATAGATGAGGCTCGTCGCTCCCTGGGTCTCGATGACGTGGTCGTCCCAGATTTTGTCGTAGAGGGTGCGCGGCTTGGCCATTTCTCGTCTCCGGCGCCTGAGGGCGGCGCATGAAGGTGGGGGATGAATTCCGCCGCTTTCTATTCCGATCGCGTCCGCGTGGAAAGGGGGCGCGCGCAGTTCCGAGACTGGCGCGCACGCCTTGGGTTGGATAAGACCCGGTCGCGCCGCCCGCGCAACGGAGTTTCGATTGCCCAAGTCCACACCTGCATCCCGCTCCCGTCCGACGCCTGTGCGCCGCGTCGCCTCGGCTACAATGCTCGGACTGTCTGGTCTCGTTGTCCTCGGCCTCGTCGGCGCGGCGGCGACCGAGCAGCGGCAGGCGCTATTGGGGGTCGTCGAACTCTGCGTCGCCAATGCGAAGACGACCGGTTTCGCGTTCCCCTGCCTCTCAGTCGACGTCAGCCAGGGTGAACGGCGCGGCTTCGTCGTCTTGCGACCGCCGGTGGGCACGCCCGACACGATCCTGTCGCCGACGCGCGAATCGATCGGCATCGAAGATCCCGAGCTACAAAGCTCGGAGGCGCCGAACTACTTCGCGGAGGCCTGGAATGCGCGCCGTCTTGCGCCGAACGCGGATCGCCAACTCGCCGAGCCCGACGCTTTCGCGCTTGCGGTCAACTCCCGCTTCGCGCGGACGCAGGATCAGCTTCACATTCATATCGGCTGTCTGCAGCCAAAGATACGATTTCGGCTGCGCGCTCTGGCCGCCAATCTCACCGTCGGCGTCTGGTCGCGAGCCAATTTGCTCTTGGCCGGTCACGAGGCCTGGGCTTTTCGCACCGGCGAAAGCGATATTGAGCGCCTGCGGCCCTTCCAACTCATCGCGCAGAAGATCTCGAAGCAACCCTGGGGCGACATCAGCGAGATCACGCTCGGCGTCGCGCCGGTGAAGATCGGCGCGACGACGGAATTCGTCCTGATCGCTTTTCCGAGCGTCGGGCTAGGCTTGCGCCCGTATCTGGACATCGCCGCCGAGGATTTCATCGACGCGCGCTGCGACGCCTCGCGCCCGTGAGACGCCTACCGTTCGCGTAAAGCCTCCGACTTGAGCTTGGCGAGCGGCGAGAGCAGGTAGTCGATCACGCGCCGACTGTCGGTCTTGATCTCTGCCGTGACTGTCATGCCCGGGGCGAGCGGCGTCGGCTTGCCGTCGATGTCGATGGTCGTCTGATCGAGGGAGACCGTCACCGGAAAGACGAAGCTCTGCGCCTGCCCCGGCGCCGTGGCGGACGCTCCGTTCGGCGAGCCCGCCGTCGTCGCGTCGGACAGCGCGCGCTTGGCCGTCTGCTCGTCCACAGCCTCGGCGGCGATGCGCTCCACCTTGCCGCGCAGGACGCCGAACCGCGTGAACGGGAAGGCGTCGACCTTGACAGCCACATCCTGTCCCACCTTGATGAAGCCGATGTCGAGATTGGCGACCAGCGCCTCGACGCGCAGCGCGCCGTCGCTGGGCGAGAACACCGCGAGTTCCTGGCCCGTGGTCACCACCTGACCGATCGTCGTCACCGACATCTGCTGCACGATGCCATCGATCGGGGCGAAAATCTTGGTGCGATTGAGGCGCGCCTGGGCCTTGGCGACCCCTTCGCGCGCCTCGTCCGCCTTGCGGGAAGCATCGACGAGCTTGTTCTGATTTTCGGCGATGAAGGCCGAGATGGTCTTGACCTTTTCGCTCTCGAGCTCCTTCACGGCGGCGTCGGTCTCGATCAACTGGCCCTGGTCGGAAGCGAGCGCGGCTTGCGACTTCTGCAACTCTTCCTTGGCGTCATAGAGGTTGATCTTGGTGCCGATCGCCTTGTCGAGGGATTCCTGGCGCGTGCTGACGCGGTCCGTGAGGGTCTGGAGCAGCGTGTTCTGGAACGCGATGCTCATTTGCAGGCGCTGCAGCGTCGCGCTTTTTTGCGCCTTCTGCTTGTCGAGGCTCAACAACGTGTCGACGAGCTGGAACAGATCGGCCGTAAGCACCGCGCTTTCGCGAATGCGAAACGACGGGGGAATGGCAGTGTCCCAGTTGACCTGGTTGAGCGGATCGGCAGCGACGGCCTCGATGGTGGCGCGGGCGGCGTCGGCGCCTTCGCCGACCATGTCACGCTGGAAGTTGCGGGCGACGACCGTCTCGGTCTGGCGGCGAGCGACCTCGGCGAGAGCGGAATTCGCCGCGTCGCGTTGTGCGCCGGCGTCCGCGAGCGCTTCGGCGGGGTCGAGTTCGAAGACGAGATCGCCGGCCTTCACATGGTCGCCGATGGCGACCCGGATTTGGGCGATCTTGCCGGGATCGAGCGGCTGCACCACCTTGGCGCGCCCGGTGCGCTCGATCTTGCCTTGCGCGACGGCGTGGACGTCGAGTTTGCCGTAGAACGACCAGACCAGCGCCGCGGCGAAGAAGGCGCAGATCGTCAGCATCATCGCCACCGGTATGGGCGGCGGCGGCGTTTCCAGAATTTCCAGCGCCGCGGGAAGGAATTCGCGGTCGCGGCCACTGACGGCCGATTGCGTCAGCGTGGAAACGGGCGGCGGCGTCGTCGCCGGAGTCTCGGCGGGGGGATAAGTGCGTTGGTTCATGCTTCGGCCCGCGCGCTTTGCGATTGCAGTTCCCAGAGGCGACGGTAGAGACCCTGCGGCGTCGCGAGCAATTCCGAATGGGAGCCGATCTCGACGATCTCTCCCTTGACGAGGCCGACGATGCGCGTGCAGGGGCGAACCGCCGCGAGCCGGTGAGCGATGATGAGCACCGTTCTGCCTTTGGCGATAGCGGCCATATTGTTTTGCACGATGCGCTCGCTTTCGTAGTCGAGCGCCGAGGTCGCCTCATCGAAGATCAGGATGCGCGGGTTGGTCGCCAGCGCCCGGGCGATGGCGACGCGCTGACGTTGGCCGCCGGAAAGGTTGGCGCCGCGCTCCTCGATGACCGTATCGTAGCCCTGCGGCAACTGGGCGATGAATTCGTCGGCGCCGGCGAGCCTCGCCGCCTGCATCACCCTGGCGCGCGGCATCGCCGGATCGCCCAGCGCGATGTTTTCGTGGATCGTGCGGTTGAACAGGATGTTCTCCTGCAACACCACCCCGATCTGACGGCGCAACCAACCGGGATCGAGCTGGGCGACGTCGACGCCGTCGAGCATCACCTGCCCGATCTGCGGGCTGTACAGGCGCTGCACGAGCTTGGCGAGGCTCGACTTTCCGGAACCGGACGGCCCGACGAAACCGATGACCTCGCCCGGCTGGATCGCCAGGCTGACGTTGCGCACCGCGTCAGGCCCCTCGGGGCGATAGCGCATCGACACGCCCCTGAACTCGATGGCGCCGCGCGGCGGGGGCAGCGTCAACAGGTTCTGCGGGATCGGCTCGGTCGGGGCGTTGAGAATGTCGCCAAGCCTCGCCACCGAGACCTGCACCTGCTGAAAATCCTGCCAGAGTTGCGAGAGCCGGAGAATGGGCTGAACCACCTGCCCGGCGATCATGTTGAAGGCGATGAGTTCGCCGACGGTCATCGTTCCGTCGATGACCGCCTCGGCGCCGACGAGCAGTATCAACGCCGTGCCGATCTTGCTGACATATTGGATCGCGTTCTGACCGGCGGAGCCGAGCACGCCGGCGTCGAACGAGGTCCGGACATAGGCCGCCAGCCGCTCTTCCCACTGCGCCTGGATGATCGGCTCGACGCTCGCCGCCTTGAGGGTCTGCGCGCCGACGATCGACTCGACGAGGAATTGCTGCGAGCGCGCGCCGCGATTGAACTTCTCGTTGATCTGCTCGCGCAGCAGCGGGCGAATGACCGCGGCGATGACGACATAGACTGGGATCGTGGCGAGCACGATCAACGTCAGTTTCGCCGAATAGACGAACATCACCACGAAGAACACGAGGGTGAAAACCAGATCGAGCAGCGAGGTGAGCCCTTGGCCCGTGAGGAAGCCGCGGATGGTTTCCAGCTCGCGCATGCGGGCGACCGTCTGGCCCGCCGCGCGGGTCTCGAAATAGGCCAGCGGCAGGCGGAACAGGTGGTTGAACAGCCGGCGCCCGAGTTCGACATCGACGCGATTGGTCGTATGGCTAAGAATATAAGAACGCAGGAACTGCAGCACCGACTCGAAGAAGCCGAGTGAAACCATGCCGACGATCAGCACCACCAGCGTCGAAACGCCCTTGTGCACCAGCACCTTGTCGACGACGAGCTGAAAGAAGATCGGCGTCGCCAGGGCGAACAGTTGCAGGAACAGCGACCCGATGACGACCTGGATCAACGCCCTGCGGTAACGCAGGATCGAAGGCAGGAACCAGCGGAAGCCGAAGGTCGTCGGATCGTAACCGGCGCCGCCGATGCGCCTCGTGACGAGCAAGGCCTCGCCGGTGGCGACGTCCAACAATTCATCGTAGGTCAGTTCGCGCGTGGAGCGCACGATCGGGTCGATGATGCGCACGCGGTCCTTGGCGGCGCCGACCGCGAGAATTCCGAACGCGCCGCTCCTCAGCCCGATCAACGCCGGCAACGGCAACGCCGCGAAACGCTTCGGTTTGAGGTTGCGAAGGATGCGCGATTTCAACCCGAGCAAATTGCCGCCGCGGACGATGTCCTCGGCCGAGGCGAACGTAGACGTCAGCGCAAGCTGGTGACGTAGCTGAATGGGATCGGCGGCGATCCGATAATAGGCCGCTATCAGCGCCAGACCGGCGAGGCCGGGGTCCAACATCTGCGATGCCGGCGCCGGAGCGGCCGGCGCGGGCCTAACCTCTGACTTGATGGCGCTGTCCGACATGAAAACCCTTACCTCGAAGCCAGGTTTTTCCGACGTTCACGGCCTGTCCAAAGCCCAAACGAGCCTCCGACCCGGCCGGGTCGCCTCATAGGCGGCGCCCGAAACCTGAAATACAGTCAGTACGGCAATCCTGGAAAGATTTCATAAACGACAGCGAAGTTCGGCGCCATGAAAAATCACCAATTGAGCCGGACGGCGCGCCGCTAGACCGGTCCTGGACGAGGGTCGCATGTTTTCGGACGCTGCGGCAATCTCGATCCTGGGAGCACAGGTCGAGGACTTGCCGCAGTGAAAGCGGGCGTTAGGCAGATCGGAGGGCTCGGGGCGGGACCGGATGCCTTTGCCTAGCGTCTCACCCTTGCGCCCAGCTTGCGGGTCCTCGAAGTCGACCCTCTCGCCACCCAGGCCGAAAAATGCCGGCGATCCCTGCCGGCGCGCGGCGATGGAGGCGATGAAGACCCCCATCGCCGTGCGAGCAAAATTCAATTCTGCGCTGTTTCGAAACCGAGGCGATCGGGGCGAGGCTCCTGGCGATCGGTTTTACCGAGATCGAGGATCTGGGGCCGGCAGCGCGACGCCTGCGGTTCGCGCCGGACCGCCCTCCGGGCGCGGACGACCGCGGCGGGAGGATGGCTACGGCCAGGACGAAGGGGATCGGGTCGGCGGTCGAGACGCAAGGGTAGCGGGGAATCTAAGGTCGCGCGGTCGGAAGGTCCAACATATGCGGGTGACCCGTCGTCGTCCGTGAAGGATACGGATGACTGCCACGAGATCGTCGTCGGGGACATGGCTATGAAACACGATGTACGGCGACACGAGGCCAATTCGGATGAAGCGGCCAAGTTTGGGGCGCGGGGCGCCGCTTTCGGGCAAACCTCCCCAGGCGCTGATAAAGGGCGTCAAAATCGCCTTCGTAGCGGTCGGCGACAACATCGCCCGCCTTCGCGGCAAGATCGCTGATAATTTCCGTGGAATCGGCGTCCGCCGGATCGGTGATGAGAACGCGCGTCACTCTTTCTGACGCGCGGCGCGGCGTGCGGCGTTGCGCGCCCTGTGTTCCTTGAGGGTGATGAAAGCGCCGCGTTCGAGCGCGGCCACGGCCTCTTCAACCCAAGGCTTCGCCCATGCCAAGTCGTCGTCCTCGTCATCGGCGAGTTCGGCTATGCGATCGTCGATCAATTGACGCGCGGCCTCCTCGACCGATGCGAAATCGCCGTTTGCGACATGCGCCTTGATCCACGTTTCCTGTTCGGGTGTGAGGGTTATCGACATGCCCTTTTTACAACGTCACTCCGCCGTGACCTTGTCGTCGTGAACCGTGATCGTGCTGATTTTGCACCAGTCCACTTTGTACTGCTCGGTCTCGACGTCCTTGTAAATAATTCGGAAAGGAACGACACAATCCCCGCTGTCGGTATTCCAATCCATGACTTGCGACTCGCCTGGACCAACGCCGACGTTGCTCCAGGTGCTCCATTTTCCATCCTCATACGTCTGAAATCCCGTAATCGGATATTGAGACTTATTGTCCAATGTGAATTTGTATGAACTCGCCAGAGCCGGCGTCGCCAACAAGGCGACGAGCAGACCGAGCGAGGCTTTGAAGCGATAGGCCATTGAGTCCCCTCCGCGATTCCGCTGTCGCTTGCCGACAGCAACCCCTAGCTAGACAAAACAACCATCGGATGCAAGGAATTGCCGCGATCCTCCACGGTAACGCGCGGGCGCTTGCCGTCCCCCTCGCGTCAGCAGCAAGCGACATGGCTTCGACGCCCGTGACGGGCATGCCCGCGCCGGGTCGCCATGTCGTCACGCATCGCAATCGCATTTCAGCGGCGCCAACCCCGTTCATTGACAACGCGAACCCTGGCGCCTATCTCCACTGCGCCTTGATAAAGGGGCGTTTGGCGCGTTTTTTGGGCGGCGGTCGCGTTCGCGCCTATCGCGCTTCGGGATTTTCCCTTATCGGGTGGGCGCGCTCAAAGGGGACGAATTCGTCCCCTTTGGCGAAACTTTTGCGCGGTCCGGGTCGTCATCGCAAGGACGGCTCGAGGCCGAAAGGGTTGGCGATGATCGGTTCAGTTCTCAAGGCCATGTTCGGCACGACCAACGATCGGCGGCTGAAGCGCTACCGGCCAACGATCGCCGAAGTCAATGCGCTCGAGCCGGAATTCGTCGCGCTGAGCGACGAGGCGCTGCGCGGCAAGACGCAGGAATTCCGCGACGCGCTCGCGGCGGGCAAGACGCTCGACGAACTCATCGCGCCGGCGTTCGCCGCCGTGCGCGAGGCGGCCAAGCGCACCCTCAAGCAGCGCCATTTCGACGTCCAGCTCGTCGGCGGTCTCGTGCTGCACGAAGGGGCGATCGCGGAGATGCGCACAGGTGAAGGCAAGACGCTGGTCGCCACGCTCGCCTGCTACCTCAACGCGTTGGCCGGCCAGGGCGTCCACGTCATCACCGTCAACGACTATCTCGCCAGCCGCGACTCGGAATGGATGGGACAGATATACAAGTTCCTCGGCATGACCGTCGGGGTCATCGTCCACGGTCTCGACGACGACCAGCGCCGGCAGTCCTACGCCGCCGACATCACCTATGGCACAAACAACGAGTTCGGCTTCGACTATCTGCGCGACAACATGAAATACGACATGGCGCAGATGGTCCAGCGCGGCCATGCCTATGCCATCGTCGACGAAGTCGACTCGATCCTGGTCGACGAAGCCCGCACGCCGCTGATCATTTCGGGCCCTTCGGAAGACCGCTCGGGGCTCTATGTCTCCGTCGACGCGATCGTTCCGCAGCTGTTCCCCGAGGACTTCGAGATCGACGAGAAGCAGCGCACCGTGAATCTCACGGAACTGGGCAACGAGCACGCCGAGGCGCTGCTGCGCGGCATTGGCGCGATGAAGGACGGCTCGCTCTACGAGTCCGCCAACGCCACCCTGGTCCACCACGTCAACCAGGCCTTGCGCGCCCACAAGCTGTTTTCGCGCGACAAGGACTATATCGTCCGCAACGGCGAAGTCGTCATCGTCGACGAATTCACCGGCCGCATGATGCCGGGCCGTCGCTATTCGGAGGGTCTGCATCAGGCGCTGGAGGCCAAGGAGCACGTGACCGTTCAGCCCGAGAACGTCACGCTCGCCTCGATCACCTTCCAGAATTATTTCCGCCTGTACAAAAAGCTCGCCGGCATGACCGGCACGGCCTCGACGGAGGCTGACGAGTTCGCCGAAATCTACAAGCTCGTCGTCGTCGAGATTCCCACCCATCGCCCGGTGTCGCGCAAGGACGAGGACGATGAAGTCTATCGGACCGGAATCGAGAAGCTGAAGGCGGTCGTGCGCGAGATCGACGCCGCCGCCGGCAATTTGCAGCCGCTGCTCGTCGGCACCACCTCGATCGAGAAATCCGAGCAGCTCGGCGAATTCCTCGAGCAGCACGGCTACAAGCGCCTCGACTTCAGCGATCCGAAAACGGCGCTGCGCCCGCTCTACGCGGCCGCGCGCGCCGGAAAAGCCTCGAAGACGTTCGCCATTCTCAACGCCCGCTTCCATGAACAGGAAGCCGTGATCGTCGCCGAGGCCGGCGTGCCCGGCGCGGTGACCATCGCCACCAACATGGCCGGTCGCGGCACCGACATTCAGCTCGGCGGCAACGTGGAAATGCGTGTGCGGCAGGAGATCGATCCCCAGTCCTCGGCGGAAGAGCGCGCCCGGCAGGAAGAAGAGATCCGCGCCGAAGTCACGGACTTGAAGCAGCGGGCGGTCGCCGCCGGCGGCCTGTACATCATCGGCACCGAGCGCCACGAGAGCCGGCGCATCGACAACCAGCTTCGTGGCCGTTCCGGCCGTCAGGGCGACCCCGGCCGCTCCAAATTCTTCCTGTCGTTGCAGGACGATCTGATGCGCATCTTCGGCTCCGACCGCATGGACGCGATGCTGAAGCGCCTCGGCCTGAAAGAGGACGAGGCGATCGTCCATCCCTGGATCAACAAGGCGCTGGAAAAGGCGCAGCAGAAGGTCGAAGCCCGCAACTTCGACATTCGCAAGAACATCCTCAAGTTCGACAACGTCATGAACGACCAGCGCAAGGTCATCTTCGAGGACCGGCGCAAGATGATGGCGCGGGAATCGCTGGAGCCGACGATCGGCGAAATGCGCGCCGGAGTCGTCGAGGACATCGTCTCCAAGCACATCCCGCACGACGCCTATCCCGAAGCCTGGGACATCCAGGGCCTGAAGGACGAGGTCGCGGAAAAGCTCAATCTCGACCTGCCGGTCGCGGACTGGGCGAAGGAAGAAGGCATCGCCGACGAAGAGATGGAGGAGCGGCTGCTCAAGGCGTCGGAAGAATCCTATCAGGAGCGCGTCAAGCGCAACTCGCCCGAGTTGATGCGCTACGTCGAGAAGCAGGTCATCCTGCAATCGCTCGATCACCTCTGGCGCGAGCATCTGGTGACGCTCGACCACCTCAGGCAGGTGATCGGCTGGCGCGGCATGGCGCAGCGCGACCCGCTGAACGAGTATAAGTCGGAGGCGTTCGAACTGTTCCAAAAGCTCATCGTCCAGTGGCACGAGCAGGTCATCTCGCAGATGATGCGCGTCGAAGTCCGCTTCCAGCCGCCGCAGCCCGAACCCGAAATCCCGCCGATGCTGCTCGAGCATCCCGAGGCGGGCGCCGAAATCCCGTTTGGCGCGCTCTCCGAACCGTTGGACATGGGCGGCTTCGCCGGGCCGGAGGTCAGCATCAGCGCCGCGCCGACGGAAGTCGCGACGGTCGAACGCAACCCCGCCGATCCCGCCACCTGGGGCCGGGTCGGCCGCAACGAAGC
>Ga0302157_10001657_pt1 | contig 26813 bp, 23 predicted proteins | sample I_Bog_N3_3_FD_193502 | JGI IMG/M metagenome (GOLD analysis project Ga0302157, IMG submission 193502) | Peat permafrost microbial communities from Stordalen Mire near Abisko, Sweden - I_Bog_N3_3 | ecosystem: Environmental > Terrestrial > Soil > Wetlands > Peat | place: Sweden: Abisko, Stordalen... | reverse complement strand
GGGAGTATGGGGCTCGGGCGGGCACGAGTACAGCGCGCTATTGGGGCGAAGGTGCTGGCGAGCCAGGCGAACATGCTCGTTTCAGTTTGGAATGGCGCGTAACCGGCGGTACCAGCCCAGTTTCGTCTTTCTATCCCAACGCTTTCGGTCTTTACAATACACTCGGCAACGTTTGGGAATGGACTGAAGATCGCTGGCACAATACCTATGGCGGAGCGCCCATCGACGGCTCTGCCTGGACGGCAGGAGACGATGTGCACCGAGTACTTCGCGGTGGATCCTGGCTGCGTGTGAGTTCGATGGCTCGATCAGCGTCCCGCTTTCCGGTCAGTCCATCATTTCGCTATATCGACTTTGGCTTTCGCTGTGCTCGATCTTTACGCAACAGCGAGGCGAACGCGATGGCGAAGGCCTTGTCTACCGAGGGTAGCTCAACTCTCAACCACGGAGGCGGGGTTACTGTGCAGCGGAGGCGAACGCGATAGTCCATAGGATGAAAGCCGTTTGCTGGCATTCTGAGAAAAATTCGGGATCACTACGTGATCAGTTCAGAAACCTGCTCGCAGGTAATCCTCGAACTGGGGCCCGTGTCGGGAAGCCTGTCCCATTGAACAACAATTCCGATATCAGAATAATCTACGATCGTGGAGCGCTTCGCCCGCCATAACGTTGGCCCCCTCCCGCGAAGGGAAGGGGGGAGACGTTGCGACCTCATCCAAACCGCCCACTCCTTGGGAACCCGTTCGGCGGCATCCGCCCCACCTGTCCCCGCTCCCCGATCCACGCCCGCAGCGCCGTCTCCGTCCGCACCCGCTCGCCCAGTCGCCACGTCAGGCCCTCGGCCAGCCGGAACACCTTCGCATCCAACAGCCCGCCATCCGCGTAGCGCTGCAGGATCACCCCCGACCCGCGCGTCATCTCCGGCAACTGCGCCAAGGGGAAGATCAGCAGTTTCCGAGATTCCCCGACCACCGCCACATGATCCCCATCCGCGGGAATACACAGCGCCGCCTCCTCCCCGGGCTTCAGCACCAGAATTTGCTTCCCGGTCCGTTTCTCCGCCAGCAGCTCGCTCCCCGGCACCACGAACCCGCGCCCGGTATTCGAGGCCACCAGGTACCGAACCCCATCCACCGCGACAAAGAACGCCGCGATATCGTCCTCGTTGGAGAACTCGGCCAGCAGCCGCACCGGCTGCCCGTCCCCCCGCCCGCGCGGCAGATCGGATGCCTTCAAGGTGAAAGCCTTGCCGTTGGTCGCAAACAACGTCAGCCGGTCCGTCGTAAAGCACGGCAGAGCGACCTTCAGCTTGTCCCCCTCCTTGAACTTCAGCTCCCCCGGATCGGCCACCGTCCCCTTCACGGCTCTGATCCAGCCTTTGTCGGACAGGATCGCGGTGATCGCCTCGCGCTCCACGAAGGCATCCGTCGCCACGTCCACCACCGGCGGCGCGGCGCCCAACTCGGTCCGCCGGTCGCCCAGAGGACCCGACCCGAACTTCTTCCGAGTTTCCTCGATTTCGTCGCCGATCCGCACCCACCGCAGCTTTTCGTCCTTCAACAGCGTCTGCAGGTCCTTGCGTTCGCGCGACAGGTTCCGGTGCTCCTTGCGGATTTCCATCTCCTCCAGCCGGCGCAGGCTGCGCAGGCGCATGTTCAGGATCGCCTCGGCCTGGGTGTCGGAAAGTTCGAACCGTTTCATCAGTCTGGGCTTCGGTTCCTCCTCCTCCCGGATGATGCGGATCACCTCGTCCAGGTTCAGATAGACCAGCAGATAGCCGTCCAGCACCTCGATCCGCCGCTCGATCGCGGCCAATCGGTGGTTGGACCGGCGCACCAGCACCTCGTGCCGGTGGTCCAACCACGCCCGCAGGACCTCCTTCAGCGACATCACCCGCGGAGTCCGTGTCGCGTCCAGCACATTCATGTTCAGCGGAAACCGCGTCTCCAGCGCGGTCGCGCGAAACACCGTCTCCATCAGCACTTCGGGTTCCACGCCGCGGGTTTTCGGCTCCAGCACCAGGCGAATGATGTCGCTGCTTTCGTCGCGGATATCGCCCAGCAGCGGCAGCTTCTTGTCCTCCAGCAGTTGCGCCACCTGCTCGATCAGCTTCGACTTCTGCACCTGGTAGGGGATCTGCGTGACCACGATCTGCCAGGTGCCGTGCTTGCCCTTCTCCACCTCCCATCGAGCGCGGAGCCGAAAACCGCCGCGGCCGGTCTCGTAGGCGGCTTGCAGCGCGGCCTGATCCTCCACCAGTACGCCGCCGGTGGGGAAATCCGGCCCCGGCATCAGCCGCAGCAGGTCGGCAACCGTCGCGTCCGGGTGACGAATCAGATGCACCGCCGCCGCGCAGATCTCGCCGGCATTGTGCGGCGGGATGGACGTCGCCATGCCCACCGCGATCCCCGCCGACCCGTTGGCCAGCAGGTTCGGGAAGGCGCCGGGCAGCACCACCGGTTCGGATTCCTCGCCGTCATAGGTCGGGCGGAAATCCACCGTGTTGTCGTCGATGCCGGTCAGCATCGCCGCCGCCACCTGGGTCAGGCGGGCTTCGGTGTAGCGCATGGCGGCGGGGTTATCGCCGTCGATATTGCCGAAATTGCCCTGCCCCTCGACCAGCGGATAGCGCGCGGCGAACTCCTGCGCCATGCGCACCATGGCGTCGTAGATCGAGGCGTCGCCGTGCGGGTGATACTTGCCCATCACGTCGCCGACCACGCGGGCGCATTTCTTGAACCCGGCGGCCGGATCCAGCCGCAACTGGTGCATGGCGTAGATCAGCCGCCGGTGCACCGGTTTCAGCCCGTCGCGCACGTCCGGCAGCGACCGCGACATGATGGTCGAGAGCGCATAGGCCAGATAGCGCTCCGACAGCGCGTCCTTCAGATGGGTGTCTTCGATATGCCCGGCAAAATCATCCGGCATCGCGGTCCTCCGTGCAGGTCGCCAGTCCGGCGACGCGGTCATATAGCATCTGGCGCGCCTGCGGCATCGGCCGATGCTGGTGGCCGAAGGCGTCGCGCGCCAGGAAATGGCCGGTCAGCCGCAGCCCGTCGCGCCAGTCCGCCATCGTCGCGGTCTCGGCCCCGGCCAGGAACCCCGGCAAGGGCAGCAGCCGGCCCGCCCAGTCGCCCGCCGCCGCCGCCGTCACCGCTCGTCCGGTCTTGGGTGAGACATAGGCCAGGCCCGTGGTCTCCCCCGTCACGGCACAGGCCGTCAGATCCAGGCCATAGCCGAGATCGGTCAGCAGCACGGCCTCCCAGCGGACCAGCTCGCTCAGCATGGGCGCACCGGCCGGCAAGCGGGCGAGCAGCGGCAGCAGGGCGTCGAACACGCGCCCGTGCGGCTGGCGTTCCGGCAAGGCACCCTCGGCCACCGAACAGACCGCGGTCAGCATGGCGAGCGCCAAGGCATCGTCCAGCACCAGCGCGGCCCCGGCGTGGATCATCTCGCCGCTGAAGCTGCCGAGCTGGTCGGCCAGGCGCGCGACCCAACGGACCTGGACGAAGTTGCCCGGCAGCCACAAGGCAGCCTGCCCGCGCGCCGCCCCGCCGCGGGCGAGGCCGCGGTGCAGGCCGTGCTCCCGGGTCATGACGGTGACGATCGCGTCGCCCTCGCTATAGGGGCGGGCATCGAGCACGATGGCGGGCGCGTCCCATTCCATGGCGGTGGTCAATCCTGCTTCGTGACGCGGGAGTATAGAGCGGGCAACCGATGCCCGCCAGACGGGCAATCCGCCCAACCCCGCGCCATTTCTTGATACTTGTTGCTGATACCAGCGAAATCCAAGAAGCTGACGTTGCTCACCACGCAGGATTCCCCGATTGGCAATGCGCAGCCACCCCGTCCGACAAGCCGCAGGCCCAACCGGGCTGCTCGGATCGCCGCTGCGCAACCTCGCCCTGGGCGTCGGCTTCACCTTCGCGGTGATGATGGCCGCCACTTACGCCTATTGGTGGGCCGGGTGGAGCTTCAGCGATTCGCTCTACATGGTGATCATGACCGTTTATACGGTGGGTTATGGCGAGGTCCACTCGGTCGAGAGCCCGCTGCTGCGCAGCATCACCATCGCAACGATCGTGTTCGGCTGCACCGGCATGATCTTCGTCACCGGCGCGCTGGTGCAGTTCATTACCCTCAGTCAAATCAACCAGATGTTTGGTCTTAAGCGCATGAACACGCAGATCGAGAAGCTCGACCGTCATGTCATCGTTTGCGGCTTTGGCCGGATTGGGGTGAGCCTGGCGCAGGGGCTGAAAGCCGGCGGTGCCAGTTTCGTGGTGCTGGAGCAGGATGACGCGCATGCCGAACACGCGCGCAGCCTGGGCTATTTGTGTTTTCAGGGCGATGCGACGGATGAAAATGCGTTGCAGGCGGTCGGTGTGTTGCGTGCGCGCACCTTGGCCACGGTGCTATCGAACGATGCCGCCAACGTCTTTATCACGCTCAGCGCGCGCAGCCTGAATCCCGATCTGGAAATCATCGCCCGCGGTGAATTGCCCAGCACCGAGAGCAAGCTGATACAGGCGGGGGCGAACCGCGTGGTGCTGCCAACTCATATCGGTGCCGAGCGGATTGCGGAGATGATCATGTATCAGGAGACGGCGCGTTTTATTCGTGGGTCGGAACGGATGCGTGATTTCGAACGCGTACTAAACACGCTTGGGCTGGAGCTGGAGGTGGTCGCCGCGGCGCCGGAAAGTCCGATTGTCGGGCAGACGATCGACGCGGTCGAGCAGAATGCCAATGGCGCGTTCTTCATCGTGCAGGTCAACCGCCGCGACGGCGAGGCGATCACCCGTCCGGAGGGCACGACGAAGATTCAACCCGGCGATGGCATCGTGATCGTCGGCCGTGGTGCCAAGGCGCGCGCGATGAGCGGGCTGTTCACGCCGCGCGCGTTCCGGTTGAGTGTGCGGTGATGCTGGCTGGTCAAGCCGCGCACAGCGACAGCAGGCCGCCCAGGTTCGGCAGAGAGTCCAGCCGCCCGATCCCGGCGATCAGGGCGGTGGTCCGTTCGGTGCCCAGGACCGGCTCGACCAGGCCGGCGAATTTCGCCTCCAGCCGGCGCGCCTGATCCGCGGTGTCCACCGCCGGCACGCCGGAATCGTGCCGAGCGCTGATGCGGGAGCCATTGGTGAGCAGCAGTTCGATTTGCGCGAAGGTGTTGGGGATGCCGGACCGGAAGTCCAGTTCGACCTTGTCACGGATCCCGACCAGGGTGGTATCGGCGGCAACCTCTTCCGAATAGGTCGACAGGCGGCCGGTATCCACCCCCGCGAGACCCATCGCGGTGGTCAGCCGCAACGAGAACTTCGCTTCCAGGCCGGTCCGCGGGGCGGGGATGTTGCAGATGCGGTCGCAGGATTCTTCGAGCTGGACGCTGATGCGCTCGATCTGGTCGGGGGTCACGTTATGCACTTCGCGCAGCTTGCGCGCGGCTTCGATGGGCGCGTGGGTCATGTAGCAGGCAGCGTGATACTTGAACAGGTTGCTGCGGATATACCAGCCGTGGACTGGCGTTTCCATCGCCCGTTCGGGATTGAAGTCCGGGCTGTGGGTGCGGGCGAAACCTTGCGCGCACTCGATCACGTCGGTGCGGCTGGTGAAGCCGCGCGCCCCGAGTTTCGCCGCCATCAGCCCGTGATACGACGCCTTGCCGGCATGCAACGGCTTGCACATCGTGCCGAACATCGATTTCAGCCCTGCCGCCTGGGTGCCGGCAATGCCGAGGGCGGTCGCGAACTGCTCCGAAGCCAGCCCCAGCAAGTGGGCGCAGGCTGCTGCGGCCCCGAAACTGCCAAGGGTGGCGGTGGCGTGGAACCCCAGGACATCGTAATGACCGGGTGAGATCGTGCGGCCGATCCGGCATTGCAGTTCGTACCCGGCGACGAAGGCGGTCAGCACATCGGCGCCGGAAGCGCCGCGTTCCTCGGCCAGCGCCAGCAGCGCGGGCAGGATCGCGACCGAGGGGTGGCCGGGCATCGCCAGGTTCACGTCGTCGAAATCCAGCGCATGGGCCGCGGCGCCGTTGATGATCGCGGCGGACGCGGCGGGCAGTTTGCCGCTGTGGCCCATGACGGTGGCGGCTTCCTTGCCGCCTTGCTCGCGCAGTTCCGCCAGCAGCATTTCGGTCAGTTCGTCCTGTGCGCCGGCGATCGTGCAGCCGATCGCGTCCAGCACGCACTGGCGCGCCCATGCTCTGATGTCATCGGGGATGTCACCGAGGGTGAGCGTGCGGGCCTGTTCGGCCAAAGTGCGGGTCAGGCCTTTGGCGTGGATGTCGGTAATGGCGTTCATCCCCGGGTTCCTTCTGCGTGCGAGGGGGCTATTGCGCCCGGGTGAGGGGGTGGCGTCAAGCGGGCGGGGGATGACGCACTTTCGGTCCACAAAGGGCGTTTAGCCGGCCAGATTGGACGCGAAGCAGATCAGGTTGCCGTCGAGATCGCTGACGATCAGGCTGCGCATCGCCCAAGGCTCGTCGCGCGGGGCTTGCCAGATCTGGGCCCCGGCCTTTTGCAGTGAATCGTGCGTGCATTGACGTCGGAGACTTCGACAAATGCGCTGAGCAAATCTTCGCCGGCGGTGTGATCGATCACCGGCCTGGTCACGTGGCGGATTGCCAGAACGGCCTCGTTACGCGCGACGTGGGCATAAAACGGTATTTCGCCGTAAACGAACAAAGCGTGAAAACCAAGCGGCCCCGTGTAGTAGGCGAGCGCGGCCTGAAAATCCTTGACGAAGATGTTCGGAATCGCTTGTTTCAGCATCACACAGCCTCCCAGCCAATCATTCGCTCAGATTAGTTTACACCAAAAGGTCCACACATACCATAGCTACGACGAAAACAACCCCTGGTTTCAGCTCGCACCAACGCGTGCTTCGCTGGGCGACAGAGACGAATGGCAAAGTTCCGCCGCCAGCAATCCGATCACCGTTGCGACGGCTGAGGACTGTAGAGTGCCTGCGTGTGAGAAGCGGCCATCCCGAACCGCTCCAGGTTTCGCCGGCTCTGCGAATTGGGGGTGGCCGTCGCTGCGACGAATTGACAGCCACGTTCCCGGGCAGCGGCGATGCGACACAGGATGAGGGCGCTGTGGCAGCCCTGGCCCCGCGCATCTCGCCGTGTGGCGGCGGTTCCGAGGTAGGCGACGCCGTTCGAGGCGAAATAGACAATCCCACCTGCCGCCGGCTTGCCATCGATGCGGACCAGAAAGCCCTTGGCATGTTCGCCAGCGATCAATCCGGCAAACGACGCGTGGTTGCTCGCCTTCCTCTCCGGCGCGGTATGAAATGCGTCCGCATGAATCCGGGTGAAGGCTTCAACGCTGTCGGCGGTTAACTCTTCCACCGTGAGAGGCGATGGTTGAACCGAGAATTCACTGACCGGGGCAGCGAGCACCACGTGAGTCCAGCCGTTCAACCGGCGAAGACCCTGACCGCCGATCATGACGGAATTCGGTGGCTTGCCGGTCTGGAAGATCAACGAAACAGCGGGCACAGACCGACGTTGCGCGAACCATGCCACCAGAGCCGACAATGCCTCCGGCGAACCGCGACAGTCGCCGCGGATCTGGTTCATCATGGGGCTTGACGTAGATCGTACCAGAAAGGCTCTGAGCTGGCCGATCGCGTGCAATTCAGCACCGTAGGGGTTGCCCGACAGGGCGGCCAGAACCGCGACTCGCGCGGCCATATACTCTTCCGCCGCTGCTGCTGCGATCCCTGATGCGGCAAGGTTACCGACCGACTGCGCCACGTAATCTCACCCTCGCCTTCCGTTCGTTGCTAAACGATCGACAGTCCCCCGGTCACGCGGCTGGTCGGATATCTGTGCAGCTATCGAGAGCTCCGGACACTTCCGCATCGACCGAACGATACACCCGAAAGCCTCTCCCTACCGCCCCCGGTAAACCGGCTTCCGCTTTTCATTGAACGCCCTGACCCCCTCCCGCCGGTCCTCGGTCGGAACCATCCGGTTATAGGCCTCAATTTCCAGCATCATCGCGCTGTGCAGATCCATCCCCGCCCCCATATTAACCGACTGCTTGATCTGGCGCGTCGAAATCGGCGCATTCCCGGCAATCACGGAGGCCGTCTCCAGCGTTTCCGCCAGCAACGACTCCGGCTTGCAAATCCGGTTCACCATCCCCCACTCGAACGCCTGCTGCACCGAAAACGGTTTCCCGGTCAGCAGGATTTCCTTCGCCCGCCGGGACCCCACCGCGCGCGGCAGGTTCTGCGTCCCGCCGGCCCCCGGCATGATGCCCAACGTCACCTCGGTCAGCGCAAACCGAGCGGTTTCGACGGCGTAAATAAAATCGGCGCAGAGCGCCATTTCGAGACCGCCGGCATAGGCCGCGCCGTTCACCGCCGCGATCACCGGCACCGGGCAGGCGATCATCGCTCTGATCGCCCGTTCGAAGATCAGATGCTGGTCCTGCCACTGTTCGTCGGTCATGCCGTTGCGCTGCTTCAAATCGCCGCCGCCGCAGAATACCCGCCCCGCGCCGGTCACCACGATGCAGCGTTGCGCATTCGGTGCGGCGCAAAATCCGTCGAACGCGTCAAGCAAATCCAGGCCCATCTGGGTGTTCATCGCGTTCGCCACCTCGGGCCGGTTCAGGGTCAGCAGAACCGTATGTTCCTGCGGTTGCTCCAGTTTGATGGTCTCGTAGGACTTCATGGCGCTTTCGATCAGACATTCCGAGCGGAAAGCGTAGTCGTCGCTCGACGCACCGTCCAGGGTGGCGGATCATTTTTCGTCATGGCCGGGACAAGCCCTGACCTTTACCCACAAACGCCTCTGACCACGCAAAACGCCCCGCGGCGGCGCCAGCCTGCGCGCCTTGGCGCCCAGCTTTCGGACCGGGATGGTTCCGGCCGGGGCCTTGCCGGCCGCGGCTTGATTGTCGCGATCCTGCGGCCCGCGGTCAGGGTTTGCTTCGCGCCGGACCGCCGCGGCGGCGCAGGCCCGCGGCGAAGTCCTGGATCGCCGGACCGATCCCCGCGACCACGGAAGCGAGACCGCGGCGCGGGGGGCTGTCACCCTGCTGGGCCGCATCCAACCGCGCACAGGTCTCGCGGAACAGCGCCGCGCCATCCTGGCCGCGCGCCTCTTCCCAGCTCTTCAGCCGATCCACCATATCGTAGATGGAGCGCAACAACGCCACCGCCGCCGGATATCCATCCGGGGACGGATCGCGCGTCCGGCCGATCCAATGGTCGATCCTGGCATGGGCGAAGCCGACAAGATCGGTGCGGTGATCGTCCACGCGGGCTCGGTTTTGCATCGAGGTATAGCGGTTCGTCCGCTCGATCCAGCTCGCGACATCGGGGTGCGACAGATGATGAATGCAGGCGCCCGCCTCCGGCGACACTTTCATCGTCCGGTCCGACCGCAGATCGATCCCGGCATGCACCGCCGAACCGAATTCGACCGCACCGCGCCGGAAGCAGCGGACGTGGTGTTCGGGCCAGTAATAGGCCCGCTCGTCGTGCTGGCCCAGCACGTAGTGCCGCAGCGGCAACAGGTAGACATCGGCGCGCGGCGCTTCCAGCTCACACTGAATGAACCGCACCGCCTCGGCGCTGAGGCATTCATCGTCGTCGAGAAACAGGATCCAGTCGTGCGTGCACCTGGAAAGCGCGAAGGTTCGGGTTTCCTCCACCGTCGGCGACCAGGGCACGGTGTACACATGATCGGCGAATTCGGCGGCAACCGCTTGTGACTCGTCGGTCGAGGACTTGTCCACCACGATCACCTCGTCGGCGAAGCGCAAGGCCCGCAGACAGGTGCCCAAAATGGCGGCTCTGTTATAGGATACGACGAAGGCGCTGATCTTTTCCCTGGCTTGCATGACTGACGGTCCCCCGGATCACGGAAGACAACATACGCCCGCAATCGTAAACGAACCGTTAACGCCCGAACCAGTGACGCCGCAGCCGAGGCAGATAGTACCGCAGAAAACCGCGCAGCGAGCTCCGGGCCTGGTCCAGCGCGCGGGTCAGCCGCGTGAGTTCAGCGTCAGCCGCTTCCTCACGGCGGGCCATTTCGGCCTGCGCCGCCGCCAGGGCCAAGGCGACGGTGTCGAGGTCGCTGTGGTCGATATACAGGCTCGCGGGCATCGGTGGCACCGGCCGGCCGGATGCGACCGCGACGAGGTAGGGGGCGCGTGGCAAGCCTTCGCAGGCCTCGAAGCGGTCCTGGTCCAGGCGGTCGAACACCAGCAGGGGATTCGCGCCCACCGGCACCAGGGCGGAGCCGCTCATCGGGCGTTGGTGCAGAATGGTCACGTACGGAAACTGCCCCCAAAGCAAGGCGCGAAACGCGTCGAGCGACATTTCCTGCACGTGAAACGGGTTGGGTGGCGTGCCCGGGGCGGAATAGATCTCACGGTCCGGCGTGCTGACGATGAAGCAGCCGTCCGGACGCAACACCCGGCGCACCTCGGCGACGAACGCCGCCTGGCGGTCGAAATGCTCGATGGTTTCGAAGGAGACGACCACGTCGAAGCCGGCATCGTGCAACGGCAGCGCCCGCGCATCGCCTTGCAGAAACGTCAGGTTGCCGCGGGGGAAATTATACTGCGCGCTGCGCACGGTGGGTGCGGAATATTCAACCCCCACGACCGAACGCGCCACCTGGGCGAGCAACGCCGACCCGTAGCCCTCACCGCTGGCCACATCCAGCACGTCCAGGCCGCGACATAAGCCGCGGGCGAACAGATAGCGGTGATAGTGCTCGACCTGCGTCTGGCCGGACAGGGCGGAGGTCAGGCGCTCCCCGGTGAAAGGTTCGGGGTCGGCCGCCGCTTCGCGCGGAAATATCTCGTTCACGGATCAGTTCAGCCGCGAGCGCAAAGCGTCGGCCGCCGCTTTGACGCGGGCGGCGGCATCGCCCTGCGGCACCAGTTGGAGGAACTGGTCATAGCACCGCAATGCCGCCCCGACCCGGTCCAGCCGTTGGTTCATCACCGCCGCCTGCCGCCACAGTTCGGCGTGGTCGGGGGCGATGCGCAGCATGTCCTCCACGCAGGTCAGCGCGCCTTGCGGATCGTCGGACTGCAGCCGGCGGGTCATGATGTTGTTCTGCAACCGCAGCAGCACCCGGCGTGAACTCATCGGCCGCAGCAGCCCGGGGCGGAGTTCGGCGGTTTCGCCCTCCATCCGTTTCAGCAGCACGCGCAGGTCGCGGGCACTCAGCGGCGTGCCGCCGTGGAATACGTCCATCACCACCTGGGTCGCCTTGCCCTCCAGCGCCACCAGGAAATGCTGCGGAAAATCAACGCCGTGCCCGTCCCACCCCGCAGCCCGCACCGCGTGCAGCCAGATGATGCCCAGGGCAACCGGCATCCCGCGGCGGCGCTCGATGACCCGGATCAGGTTGGCGTTGGCCAGGTCGTCATAGGTGTCGGTATCACCGGTGTAGCCATAGCGGCCACCCAGCAAACCGGACAGCGCCAGGGCGCGGGTTGCCAGGTTCTCGTCGGCGAGTTCCACCGCGACCGCCGCCGCCCGCCGGGCAATGTCCGACAGATGGTTCCGTGCCCCGACCCAGTCCGCGTCCGGCGCATCGACCCGGGCGAGTTGCAGGGCCGCGTCGGCGATGTCGATCTCGACATCGGGAAGCTGGCCGATGGCGTCCAGGGCGTCGCGCGGATCAAGCATGGGCGGGTACGGCCGGTTGGGACGCTGCCGCAGCCTTCGACATGCTGTTGTGCCGCGGTGGCGCGGCCTGATCCGTATCCTGCATGGGCCGCACTGTACTGCGAATGACGAAGTCGGCAAGGGCTGCCGCTTGACACCGGGCGCTACGCCGTCGCGGGCTGGCAATATCGGGAAGTCGGGCATTATGTCCCGGTATCCGGCCACTCGCCCGCCAAAGCTGCGGCTCGGTCACAGGTGCCGGTCGAAGTCCATGCGGCTGTGCAGGATGCGAATGACATCGATGCCATCAGCCGTCCGACGGAAAAAGATGACGTGGGACCCGGATGGGTATTTCCAGTAGCCGGCTCGTAACGTCTCGGCTGAGCGGGCGAGCCTCGGCTTGGCGGCAACGTTTTCGATGGCAGTCTGGATTGAGCGGATCTAGTTTTCGGCTTGCTGAACACGCCACCGGGCGGCGGTAAAGTTCCAAACTTCGTCAAGGTCGTCCTGCGCGCCGGGCGACAGCCGAATGGCCGTCATGGCGACGGGACGTTGCTTTCCTGCTTGCGCGCGATGAAGGCATCGAAGTCGAATGGTGTGGGTGAGCCGCTGTTTTCGCCTTCGATCAGGGCGGCCCGCAGGCTGGCCAGATGCAACTCCTGCGCCTCCAGCAGCCGCAAGGCAGCGCGAATGACGTCGCTTGCGCTGCTGTAGCGGCCTTGCGCCACCTGTGCCTGGACGAAGGCGCTGAGGTGATCGCCGAGGCTGAAAGAGGAGTTGCGGCTTGCCATGCGGCGATTATACCAAATCCTGGTACGAGCGACAAGGCTGCGCTCTGAAGCGTGACCTGACGCGATCCGATTCTGGCGTATCGTCGCAAACGCGGGCCGAATGGAAAGACCCTCCCGGACCCAATCCCGTTGCGCGACTACTCCGCCGCTTCCTGCGGGATGTAGATTTCCGCCCCTTTGGCGACGAATTCCTCCCGCATGGCCTCCATCCCGGCCATCCGTTCGGCTTCCACGCGCAGGTCCTGGGTGATCCGCATCGAGCAGAATTTCGGTCCGCACATCGAGCAGAAATGCGCGACCTTGTGGGCTTCCTTCGGCAGGGTCTGGTCGTGGAATTTGCGCGCCGTGTCGGGGTCGAGCGAGAGGTTGAACTGATCTTCCCAGCGGAACTCGAAGCGGGCGCGCGAGACCGCGTCGTCGCGCAGTTTCGCGCTAGGGTGGCCCTTTGCGAGGTCGGCGGCGTGGGCGGCGATGCGGTAGGTGATCACGCCGGTCTTCACGTCGTCGCGATCCGGCAAGCCGAGGTGTTCTTTCGGCGTGACGTAGCACAGCATCGCGGTGCCGTACCAGCCGATCATGGCGGCACCGATCGCGGACGTGATGTGGTCGTAGCCGGGCGCGATGTCGGTGGTGAGCGGGCCAAGCGTGTAGAACGGGGCTTCGCCGCATTCGCGAAGCTGCTTGTCCATGTTGACCTTGATCTTGTGCATCGGCACGTGGCCGGGGCCCTCGATCATCACCTGGCAGCCTTTGGCCCAGGCGATCTTGGTCAGTTCGCCCAAGGTTTCCAGCTCGCCGAACTGCGCCGCATCGTTGGCGTCGGCGTTCGAACCGGGGCGCAGGCCGTCGCCCAACGAGAACGACACGTCATACTTGCGCATGATGTCGCAGATCTCGTCGAAGCGCTCGTAGAGGAAACTCTCTTTGTGGTGCGACAGGCACCAGCGCGCCATGATCGAGCCGCCGCGCGACACGATCCCGGTCACCCGCTTCGCCGTCAGCGGCACGTATTGCAGCCGCACGCCGGCGTGGATGGTGAAATAGTCAACGCCCTGTTCGGCTTGCTCGATCAGGGTGTCCTTGAAGACCTCCCAGTCCAGCTTGGCGGGGTCGCCGTCCACCTTCTCCAGTGCCTGGTAGATGGGCACGGTGCCGATCGGCACGGCGGCGTTGCGCATGATCCAGCCGCGGATGTTGTGGATGTTGCGGCCGGTGGACAGGTCCATCACGGTATCGGCGCCCCAGCGGGTCGCCCAAACCAGTTTTTCGACTTCTTCCGCCACACCGGACGTCACCGCCGAGTTGCCGATATTGGCGTTGATCTTCACCAGGAAGTTGCGGCCGATGATGACCGGTTCCAGTTCCGGGTGATTGATGTTGGCCGGAATGATCGCGCGTCCGCGGGCGATTTCGGCGCGGACGAATTCGGGGGTGATGAATTCGGGGATTTCGGCCCCGAAGCTTTCGCCGTCGGCCACCCGTTCGGCCGCACCTGCGACGGCCGCGTTGCGGCCCATGTTTTCCCGGTGCGCGACATAGATCATCTCTTCGGTGATGATGCCGGCTCTGGCGAATTCGTACTGGGTGACGAGCTGGCCGGCTTTCGCGCCGTACACCGGATGGTCGGCGGGACATTCCGGCACCAGCTTGTCGGTGCCGATATTGCCGTTGTCCTCCGGCTTCACTTCGCGCGCGGCGATGCGGTCGAAGCCGCGCCGGGCGAGCCATTCCCGCCGGATCGGCGGCAGACCGGCTTCCAGGTCGATGGTGACGGCGGGGTCGGTATAGACACCCGAACAGTCGTAGGCGCGATAGGGTTCCTCGCGGGCCGAGGGATCCAGGGCGATTTCGCGGAACGGGACCGCGATGTCCGGCCGGCCGGCGGGGCTGGTGTAGATCTTGCGGGAGCCGGCGATGGGGCCGGTGGTGACCGAACTCGGGCGGGCGGCGGACTTCGACTGGACCGTCATGGACATGCTCCTGGGGTCGTCTTGCGGGCCGATGCCGGCGGACGGGCGGGGCTTGCACACGCGGTCCCCGTCCCTACGCCGGCATGACCCGGTTCAGGTTCAAGGGTCACCGCGCCGCCGGCTGGTCCGGTTGTGACGGTCTCTCAGCCCCGGATGCGGCGGGGCTCCCCTCGGTGGTTGGGGATGATGCGGCCGGTTGTGGTGGGAGTCAAATCGCCGGCCTCGTCTCTCACTGGTGGGGCTTCACCCGAACCGCGTCCAGGCTGCGAGAGCGCGCCAGGGCCGTTGCGTCGGAATGGTTTACAGGTTCGCACGCCAGCCGGCCCGTTGTCAGGGCCGCGCATCTGCCGATGCGGCGATCTTATTCAAAATATCGGGCCAATGACGGATGATACCGACGATTAAGCCCAATTCGCGGCCAATGAAATTCATATTTGTCAAAAAACCTATCCGGCTGTGTCGGGAAAGTTTACAGTCATCTCCGTCAACGGCCGGTAACCGCCTGTATTCACTGGTTGGCACAAATCATGCATTCCCGATACCGCATAAGGTGGTCCTTTTATCGGAACCGGAAACCGGGGTCCTTGTAATGGTGTCAAAACGATATCTTCGCGCGGCGGGCATGGTTTGTGCCCTTCTGCCTACGATGGCGCACGCCGGCCCGACGAGCCAGGTGCAGCTGGACTTCTTCGAGACGGGTTATACGACGGCCTATTCCTCGATCTACAACGCCGGCGACGATATTTCGTTTACCGAGACGTATGGCGGCTATACGCTGCTGATCTCCGGCGATTCGGATAATACCTATGGCAATTCGGATTTGGGATCGAACCCCTTCCTGTCCCTGACCGTGCAGGTGAGCAATGTCGGCGCGACGCCACCCGCCAATCCCGTCCGCATCGGCTTGTCGATCACCGGGATCGATACGGCGCCAGGCACGCTGATCCAATTCGACAGCGCCTTCACCGGCATTTTTCACACCGCCAGCACCGCCAACTTTCATACCTATTACGATCCCTCCGATACGTTGTTCGGCCGCAGCGATACCCTTTCCCTGTTCAATGGCGTGTCCTCGCACAGCAACTCCGATGACCAGTCGATCATCAACGCCGTCTCCGCCCCTTATTCGATGTCACTTTACATCACGTTCAATCCGGTCGCCTTTGCATCGCCCACGTTGGATGGCCAGCTCTATGCGTCGGACGTACCGGAGCCCTCATCGCTGGCGCTGCTGTTTCCGGTCGTGGCCGTCGTGGGGTTGCGTCGCTGGCGGCGGGCCGTGGTGCGGCAGCCGGCGGCTGACGGGGATCGATAGAGGGCGTCGACAGCACGAAACAACATGGCCGGCCGGTTCGGCCGTGCTCGGGTTTGATGTTTTGTAGAAACGGATTTGCCAGCCGCTATCGGGGGCTGCTGCTGGGCCGTCAGGCGGCGGCGGCGCGATTGCCGGATCGCCCCGCCGGGCTCGTCAGGCGGTCTGCGTGTCGGTCCGAGGACTTATCGAGCGGTCGGCACCGGCAGTCCGCCTCCATTGGTGCCGCCGGTGCGGTTGGCAACGCGGGAGTCTCCACCACGAAGGTTCGAAGCCCCGAAGGCGGGCTGATGGGCCAATGGGCTTGCCGGCCAACCACGATCCGCGGCGTTGGTGGAGTGGACCCTTCGTGGCTAAGAATCGCGGACTTGCGCGCGCGGCAGGACCATAGCGATGTCACGCTTCTGGCGGCGGATGGTCACCGGCTCGCGCTGCGCCAGGTCGAGGACGGTGCCGCTGGCGGCGCTGTATGAGAGGGTCCTGCCGGCGGGCGCGTGAGGCGGCGTGCCTTTTCCCGGCGGGGACCGACGAATGGCGTTCTCTTGCAACCTTTTTGCCGACGACCGGCACGAAGCCGACCTCTCAGGCGGCCCAGGCAATGCGCAGTTCGACGCGCAAACCGGCGGCCGTCAGCATATTGACAAGCGTATCAAGACCAAACAGGTCGATCTTGCCACGCATGAGGTCAGACACGCGCGGCTGCGTCACGCCAAGCAGGCGCGCGGCTTCCGCCTGAGTCCAGCCTTGGGCCTTGATGTGTTGTTCCAGTTGATAGCCCGCTTCACGCCGTGCTGAAACCGGGAAGGCGTGGCGCTCATCAAGGCTGCTCCCCCGGAAGCGTAGCGGCTTGGGCTTTCTGGCCATAGTCGTGAACTTAGTCGTGAACTTATAAAACTTTGTATATAGGCCACAAGCCCGGCGTCGGCCGAGACGCTGGCAGTGCCGGCAACGATGCCCTCAATCGGCGGCCGGACAGCCCGATCCGCGTCAACCCGCCGCCACCCAGCACCGCACCGCGTGCCCGTCCCCCACCGGCGCCAGCCGCTGCGGCGCCTCGCACCCCGAGCGCGCCAGCGGACAGCGCGGCGCGAAGCGGCACCCCGGCGGCATCGCGTCCAGCGGCGGCACCCGTCCCGGGATCGCCGCCAGGTCCTGCGCATCCCGGTCCAGCCGCGGGATCGCCGCGAACAGCGCCCGCGTATAGGGATGCGCCGGGCGCGCGAAGATCGCTCCGACCGGCGCCTGCTCCACGATCTGCCCGGCATACATCACCGCCACCCGGTCGGCGATCTGCGCCACCACCCCCAGATTGTGGGTGATGAACAGCATCGCCATGCCATGCCGGTCCTTCAAATCCGCCAGCAGCCCCAGCACCTGCGCCTGGATCGTCACGTCCAGCGCGGTCGTCGGCTCATCGGCCAGCAGCACCGCCGGCTCGCAGGCCAGCGCCACCGCGATCATCACCCGCTGGCGCATCCCGCCGGAGAACTGGTGCGGATAGTCGTCGAACCGGCTGGCCGCTGACGGGATTTTCACCTCGTCCAGCACCGCCAGAGCGCGGCGGCGGGCCGCGGCGCGCGACAGGCCCTGGTGCACGATCAGGCTTTCGGCCACCTGAGCGCCGATCGTCATCACCGGGTTCAGGCTGGTCATCGGCTCCTGGAAGATCATGCCCACGCGTGCGCCGCGCAGCTTTTCCAGCGCGGGTTCAGGCAGGCCGACCAGGTCGCGGCCCTCCAGCTGGATACGGCCACCGGCAATGCGGCCCGCCGGATGCGGCACCAGACCCATCACCGACAGCGCGGTCACCGACTTGCCGCAGCCGGACTCGCCCACCAGCGCCAGGGTTTCGCGCCGGTCCAGGCGGAACGACACATCGTCCACCGCCGCGTGCCAGGCCCCGCCAACGCGGAACTCGGTGCGCAGACCATCGACCTGCAGGGCAATCGCGTCGGTCATCTCTTGCCAGCCTGAGGCCGGCGCGCCATTCCTGCAACCACCAGCCGGGGATTCCGCTCCATGTCCGTCGAGACCGTGATCGAAGCCGCGCGCGCCTTCCTGGGCGAGCGCATCACCACCAACGCCACGCTGCGGGAGCATCACTCGCACGGCCAGGACACCCAGACGCCGGTGCTGCCCGACGCCGTCGCCTTCGCCGAGACCTCCGACGAGGTGGCGCGGGTGCTGCGCCTCTGCCACACGGAACGGGTGCCGGTGGTGGCCTGGGGCGCCGGCACCTCGCTGGAGGGTCACGTGACCCCGGTGCGCGGCGGCATCACCCTGGACGTGTCGCGGATGACCCGCATCATCGATGTCAGCCAGCCGGACATGGACTGCCGGGTGGAGGCGGGGGTGACGCGCGACCAGCTCAACACGCATCTGCGCGATTCCGGCCTGTTCTTTCCGGTCGATCCCGGCACCGCCGCCTGCACCATCGGCGGCATGTGCGCCACGCGCGCCTCCGGCACCAACGCGGTGCGCTACGGCACGATGCGGGAGGCGGTGATGGGCCTGACGGTCGCCACCGCCGACGGGCGGCTGATCCGCACCGGCGGGCGGGTGCGCAAATCGTCCACCGGCTACGACCTGACCCGGCTGTTCGTCGGATCGGAGGGCACGCTGGGGGTGATCACCGAAATCCAGCTCCGCCTGCACGGCATCCCCGAGGCGGTATCATCCGCCACCTGCCAGTTCCCCACCCTGCGCGACGCGGTCGAAACCGTCATCGCCATCCTGCAAACCGGCATTCCCGTCGCCCGCATGGAACTGCTGGACGAGGTGCAGGTGGCCGCCTGCATCGCCTACTCGAAGCTGGAGGGATTGCAGCCGCTGCCAAGCCTGTTCTTCGAATTCCACGGCACGCCGGGGGGCGTGAAGGAACAGGCGCAGCAAGCCGAGGAAATCGCCGCCAGCTTCGACGGCGCCGGCTTCCGCTGGGCCACCGACGCGGCCGAACGCAGCAAGCTGTGGCAGGCGCGCCACGATGCGCTGTGGGCGTGCCTGGCGCTGAAACCCGGACATAAAGGCATCGCCACCGATGCGATCGTGCCGATCTCCCGCCTGAACGAGGCGATCCTGGGCGCGAAGGAGGACATCGCCGCCTCCGGCCTGACCGCCCCGATCGTCGGCCACGTCGGCGACGGCAATTTCCACACCGTCATCCTGGTGCCGCCCGAACCCGACGGGTTGGCGCGCGCCTGGGAGCTGGACAAGAAGATCGTTGCGCGTGCGCTGGCGTTGGGCGGGTCGTGCAGCGGCGAGCACGGCGTCGGCATCGGCAAGCGCGAGTTCCTGGAGCGGGAGCACGGCGCCGACGCCCTGGCGGTGATGTATTCGGTGAAGCAGGCGCTGGACCCGCGCGGGATCCTGAACCCCGGCAAGATTTTTCTCAATTGACGGTCAAAGCATTTTCGCCGTGACTGGAAAGTCGTCCCCCTTTCGTCATGGCCGGGCTTGTCCCGGCCATTGGAAGCTGAACAATGTTGGGAGTACAGCATAGGGCCATGCATCGATTGTCCTCCGTGTCTGTCCGGGAAGTCTTCAGCCCGCTGACAGAGGGCAGCCTCGCCCATGGATTGCGCGCCTGCCATGGCGGCTGCAGTCTGACAGCCGGCCCCGCTGCGGCGCGATCACGATCGGTCCTGCCGGGCGCGCGAGTCCGCGATTCTTCACCACGAAGGCCCGAAGACACGAAGGACCTGGTCCGCCAACCCGGAGAGTCGTGGTTGGCCGGCAACCCCATTGACCCATCAGCTCTGCTTCGTGGCTTCGAACCTTCGTGGTGGCGAGTCCGGCGCTGCGAACCGCACCGGCAGCACCCATGGGGGCGGACTGCCCATGCCAATGGCTCGATCAGTTGCCGGACAGACACTCAGATTTCAGCGGGTACTTTATCCAGTCTTCAACGTCGGCCATGTGCCGTTTGCGATGGCCGGACCAAGCTCGGCCATGAGGAAAAAGGACGCTCTGCCACCCGGATTTCCAGTCACGGTGAAAATGCGCAGCGGCGCCGGCGAACCAGGCCGATGCCGGCCAGGCCGATGGCGAGGACGGCCATCGACACCGGCTCCGGCACCTCACTGACCGTCACGTTGGCGAACCCGCTGGTCATGATGAAACCGCCGTCGTCGTAACCGAAGCCCGAGATCGTCAGGCTGGACAAGGTCACCGAAGCCAGGCTGTCCGGCAGGATCGCCGTCCCAACCGCGGCGATGTCGGCCACGATCGCAGCCCCCCCATCCTCCGGCGTGCCGGTCAGCACGATGTCCACCCGGCTGGGATAGCCGACGGCGCTGGTATCCAGGCCGGCGAATGTGAAGGCGCCGCCGTCCGTCGCGGTAATCGTCCACCCCGCGCCATCGCCCACCCCCGTATAAATCCCGTTGCTCGGGCCGAGGCTGTAAATGGCCGCGCCGGCGGTCGAGACGATCGTGAAGTTGCCCTCGGTCGGCCCGACGAAGGCGGTGCCGCCGTCCGCCGGAGTCAGAATCACGTCCGCCATGGCCGGTGATGCGGTGATGGCCGCCAGCAGCAGAAATGCCAGTCTGTGGGTGCGAAACAATGTCGTATCCTCTGATGCCAATCCGTACTTGCATTCGACTGCATTCGAATCCATCGGACGTCTTGCGCTGACACCGCCCAAGCACAATGCGTGCCAGAGAAAACAGCTATTTCTTTCAGTATATTAGACTTAAAGCCATCACGACCTGTAAAGCCCGCCTTACAACTTGGAATACGATCGTCTGTAACTTCCTGGAAACAGTCCCCAAACGCCGCCCGACTTGCATCCGGTGACCGTTGGTACGGGCACGGCGTGTAAGGCGGAGCTTACACGGGCTCGGGCGCGATCCCGTAATCCCGCGCCGCGGCCGCGCGGCTCAGATAGCCCAGCCGCACGTCGCGGCGCACCGCCGCCGGATCGCGATCAGCCGCCGGTCCCATGCCGCCGCCGCCAGGCATCTCGACGATCAGCCGCTCTCCCGGCGGCACCACCGCGAGGCCTTTCGGCTTCAGTTCCACCCCCGAGGCCAGCGACAGCCGCCCGGTTGCCCCCGGCCCCCCGCCATTGCGGCCGCGCGCCGGAAATTTAACCCGTTCGAACCCGGCGAAAATGCCGAACGCCGTGTCCTCCCGCGAGCCGACCTCCATCACCTGGCCCAGACCGCCACGCTGGCGTCCCGCGCCGCCGGAATCCTGGCGCAGCTCCTTGCGCCAGATCACCAGCGGCGTGATCGCCTCGGTCGCCTCCACCGGCACGTTGCGCACGCCCGACGGGAAGGGGGTCGCCGACAGCCCATCCTGGTGCGGGCGCGCGCCGGCGCCGCCGGAATGGAAACTCATGACCATGAAGGGCGTGCCGACCGCCTTGCCGACACCAGTCAGACCGTGACCGGCGACCATCTTCAGGCTCCACAGGTTCGACGTGCCCTCGGCGGGCACCCGGCCGGGAATCGCCTGCTCCAGCGCGCCGTAAACCACGTCGGGCATCATGTGACCCATCATCGCCCTGGCATAGACTGCGGCGGGATAAGTGGCGTTGACGATGCAGCCCTCGGGGGCGGTGACTTTCACCGCCGCCAGGGTGCCGGCGTTGTTCGGCACGTGCGGGGCGACGACGCAGTTGATCCCGAAGGTCGTGTAAGCCTCCGTGTAGCAAAGCGGACAGTTGATCGCGTAGGAGGACATGCCGGACGTGCCGGTGTAGTCCACCCGGATCTGCTCGGGCTCGATCGTCACGGTTGCAACCAGATCGATCGGGCCTTCGTACCCATCGATCCGCATGGCGTTGGTCCAGGTGCCGCACGGCAGTTTGCCGATCGCCTCGGTCATGGCGCGTCGGCTGCGCGCAATAATTTCCTCGCCCAGCATGTCGAGGTCGTCCAGCCGGAACTCCCGCATCATGGATACCAGGCGGCGGCTGCCGATATCGTTGCAGGCGATCAGCGCATAGACGTCGCCGATCACCTGCACCGGTTCGCGGACGTTGGCCCTGATCATCGACAGCAGGTCCTCGTTCATGTCGCCCGCGCGGGCGAGGCGCAGCAGCGGAATGAACAGGCCTTCATGGAAAATCTGCCGGCCCTCCGGAGTCTGGCCGACGCCGCCCATATCGACCAAATGCGCGGTGCAGGCGAACAGCGCGACGATTCGGCCATCCATGAAGGTTGGCGACACCACAACCAGGTCATACAGGTGCCCGGTCCCCTTCCAGGGATCGTTGGTGATGTAAACGTCGCCTTCCTGCATCTGCGTGACCTGGAAAACGTCCAGGAAATGCCCGACGGAACGAGCCATGGTGTTGATGTGGCCGGGCGTGCCGGTGACGGCCTGCGCCAGCATCCGGCCCGCGAGGTCGAACACGCCGGCGGAGATATCGCCCGCCTCGCGCGAGGACGTGCTGAAGGCGGTGCGCACCAGGGTTTGCGCCTGTTCCTCCACCACCGACAGCAGACGGTTCCACATGATCTGCAGTTCGATCTCGCCGACGCGGTTGCGGATTATGGTCATGGCGCGAACCGGGGCTCCTGATAGAAATCGTTGATATCGACGGCGATTCCTGGTGGATCGAGCTGGATCGTGCCGAGATTGACCACACGCAATGCGATCCCGTCGTCGATGCGCCGGTAGTGGATGACCTCGCGCCGCCGCACGCCGACGATGAGATAATGATGGATCGACGGCACCCGGAAATAGTCGGCCAGTTTCTCCCCCGTGTCGATCGATTGGGTGGAGGGCGACAGCACTTCCACAACCACGACCGGGTTCGGCGCGGCGGTCGTATCGGGATCAACCGGCGGGCCGCAATTGATCACCGCGTCGGGTTCGTAGTCGGTGTCTTCATCGACTTCGACGGTCATGCCGTCAGCGAATGCCTCGCAGTCCAGCGCCGCTGCGCGCACCGCCTGGTCCAGTACCGCCCAGACCCGCGCCTTGATCCTCACATGCGCGGCCCGTTCCGGCGACATTGCGACCGGTTGGCCCGCCACCCGCTCATACCGCCGGCGCTGCGCTTCCGCCCAGCGGTGGAACTCTTCGCGGCTGAGGCCCTGTGCCATCAGAGATCACCATGACAATGGGTTCGGATGATGGTCATGCCGCGAACCGGGGCTCCTGATAGAATTCGTTGATATCGACGGCGATCCCTGGCGGATCGAGCTGGATCGTGCCGAGATTGACCACGCGCGAGGCAATGTCATCCCCCGTGCGCCGGTAATGGATGACCTCGCGACGCCGCACGCCGACGACGAGGTAATGCTGGATCGACGGCACGCGAAAATAGCCAGTCAGCTTCTCACTCGTATCGATCGATTGGCTCGACGGCGACAGCACCTCCACGACCACGACCGGGTTCGGCGCGGCGATCATGTCCGGGCCGACCGGCGCGCCGCAGTTGATCAGCACGTCGGGTTCGTAGTCGGTGTCATCATCGACTTCGACGGTGATGCCGTCGCCTATGGCTTGGCAATCCAGGCCGGCCACCTGAATCGCACGCGTCAGGGCGACCCAGATCTGGTATTTGATCTGCACATGCGCCGCCCGCTCGGGTGCCATCGCGACCGGCTGGCCGGCGACCCGCTCGTAACGCCGGGGTTGCGCTTCCGCCCAACGATAATATTCTTCACGACTGAGGCCCTGTGCCATCGCGCGCTCCTGCCATGCGGGCCGCACTCTACCGGACGCTACCCCGCCGCGCCATCGGTGATCACCACCAGCCCCCGAGCCCCATCGACCTGCGCCGAACACCCCGACGGCACGATCGTCGAGGTCCCGGCCTCCATCACCACCGCGGGCCCGGTCAGACGATCACCCGGCCGCAGCCGAGCCCGCTGGTACACCGCGGCCGTGTCCAACCGACCGGTCGCGGGGTCGATGATCCGGCAGGTTCCGTCCGCCTCGGCCGCGGCACCGCCCTCGGGTAAGGACACAGCGACCGGCAGATCGAAAGGCTGCGACAGGGCCAGAGTCCAGGTCAGCGCCTCCACCGCCAGTCCGGGGATCACGCGGCCGAACAGACGCGCATAGGTCGCATCGAAGGCCGCCCGCAGCGCTGCCGGATCGAGCGCGCCGCTGCCCAGCGGTACCGCGATCTCGTGCCCCTGGCCGCGGTAGCGCATGAAGGCCGTGCGCGTTTCCACCAGCGCGCCGGTGGGCACACCCAAACGCACCACAGCCTCGGCTTCGGCGCGCATCTCGGCGAACAGCCGGTCGATCGTTGCCGGCCGCAGGTCATCCAGCCGCAGCAGCAAAGTGCGCGCGACCTCATAGGCCACCGGTGCGGCGAGGAACCCGAAGGCGGAGCCGACACCCGCATCCGGCGGGATCACCACCCTTGTAATCCCCAGCTTCTGCGCCAGCCGCGCGGCGTGCAGCGGCGCCGCACCGCCGAACGCGATCAGGGTGCGGCCGGCCGTGTCCTTGCCGTTCTCCACCGCGTGCACGCGCGCGGCGCTGGCCATGCGCTCATCGACGATTTCCGCGATGCCGCGCGCCGCTTCCGCCACCGGCATCCCGAGCCCGGCACCAATCCCCGCCGCCACCGCCTGTTCCGCCGCCGTGGCATCCAGCGCGATCTTGCCGCCGGCAAACCGCGCCGGATCGATCCGCCCCAGCACCACATCCGCGTCGGTCACCGTCGGCGCCGTGCCGCCGCGCCCATAACACGCCGGCCCGGGATCGGAGCCGGCACTGTCCGGCCCCACCGCGATCCGCCGCAGCGCATCGACCCGCGCGATGGAGCCGCCGCCCGCACCGATCTCCACCATGTCGATCACCGGGATCCGCACCGGAATGCCGCTGCCTTTGGCAAAGCGGTAGGCGCGCGCGACCTCGAAATGGCGCGACTGCTGCGGCGTGAAGTCGTCGATCAGGGTGATCTTCGCCGTCGTCCCGCCCATGTCGAACGACAGCGCCCGATCGTAACCGCCGCGCGCCGCCACATCGCGGGCCAGGATCACACCCCCGGCCGGTCCGCTCTCCACCAGCCGCACCGGGAAGCGACACGCCGTTTCCACGGTGCAAACCCCGCCCGAGGACATCATCAGCAGCAGCGGCGCCGTGACACCGATGCCGAGCAGCCCGTCCTGCATCCGCGCCAGGTACGATGCCATCAGCGGCAGGACATAGGCGTTGGCCACAGTGGTGGACGTGCGCTCGTATTCGCGGATTTCCCGGCACACCTCCGACGACAGCGTGATCGCCAGCCCCGGCATCGCGCGGGCAATGATGTCGCGGGCGCGCTGCTCATGCGCCGGGTTGATGTAGGCGTGCAGGAAACTGATCGCCAGCGCCTCGATCCCCTGCGCCTGCAGCACCGCGGTCTGGCGGGTAACCGAGACGGGATCGAGGTCCAGCAGCACCGATCCGTCGGCGGCGAGGCGTTCGGTGACCTCCAGCCGCAGGTCGCGTTCCACCAGCGGCGCCGGCCGTTCCATATACAGATCGTACTGCTCGAACCGGTGCTCGTAAGCGATTTCCAGCGAGTCGCGGAACCCGGCGGTGGTGAGCAACGCGGTGCGCGCGCCCTTGCGCTCGATCAGCGCGTTGGTCGCGAGCGTGGTGCCATGGATCACCAGGTCCAGCGCCGAGGCGGGAATGCCGGCCTCGGCCAGGATCGCCCGGGTGCCGGTGATCACCGCCGCGTCCGGCGCATCATGGGTGGTCAGCAGCTTGGTGGAAACCGTCCGTCCCGGCAGCGCCAGCACAAGGTCGGTGAAGGTGCCGCCGATATCGACGGCCAGGCGCGTGCGGGCAGACATGACGGCGGGTTCCAAACTTCATCCGACGGGCGGGACGCGAGGCAAGTATCGGGGTCCGCTCCCCACGGGTCAACGCAGCTGAGCCAAGCGGAACGCGGTCCTCGCCGCGTCGACGCCAGACCCAGGTCCCCCGGTATGGTTTGCTGGCGCGTCGCTATGGCATGGTCCAGGCGCGGCAACGAGAGAGGGCGTGTCCGGATGACCGGTCGCGGCAGGATGCTTTACCAACGCTTTCGCCTGCGCGAGGCCGGCATCCTGCTGCTGATGCTGCTGGCCGGGGCTGCGCCGTCGGGACCCGCGCCGGGACCGCTCCATATCATCGGCGGGCCCGCGGTGGGCGGCTGCATCGCCGGGGCGGTGCGCCTGCCGGCGGACGGACCAGGCTTTCAGACCATCCATCTGAGCCACAGCAGCTTCTGGGGCGCGCCGCAGACCATTGCCGGGATTGAAACGCTGGCACGCGAGTCCGCAGCGGCCGGGTTGCCGACCCTGTATGTCGAGGACATCTCCCTGCCGCGTGGCGGCCCGATGCCGGGCGGCCACGTTGCCCACCAGATCGGGCTGGACGCCGATATCGGCCTGGACATGCGCCCGCGTCCGCCCTTGTCCACGGCGGACCAGGAGACGGTCGATCTGCCGACGCTGGTGCGCGCCGATCAACGCAGAGTCGAGCCATCGCGGTGGTCTCCCGCTGTTGTGACGCTGCTGCGGCTGGCGGCGGGCTTGCCGGGAATCGATCGCGTGCTGGTCAACCCGGCGATCAAGCGTCAGCTCTGTGCGGACGTGACCGGCGACCGGACCTGGCTGCGACTGATCCGCCCCTGGTATGGCCATGCCGCGCATATGCACCTCAGCTTTCGCTGCCCTTCCGACCAGGCGGATTGCAGGCCGATCGCCCCGCCGCCGGCCGGTGATGGATGCGATGCGACTTTGCAGTGGTGGTTCGATCAGCTTGATATCCCAGCGAAACCGCCGGCGCCGTACAAGCCCCCACCGCCGCCAGCGGCGTGCAAGTCTGTCCTGGGGGATGCAGGGCCGCGCTTTCCCGGCCCCGAGCGCTAGTACCGTGGGTCGTTCATATTGCGGACCCGTCGTCCACGCGTTGCCACCCCGATTCCGTCAGAGACTAAGCGGGCCGGTGATGACACGGACGTCGATGCGTCATGGCGGGCGCTGGCCCCCTGTACGTTCCATGACGGCGTTTCGGCGGCCGGCTCGCCCCGTCATGCGGCGCCATCGCGCGCGCGGCCCGGCGGCCCGCCATGGCGGTGTGGCCGGGTGCGCGGCGGTGCAAAACTCAGAAAATAATCCTTGACACATGCGAGGAAGCATG
>Ga0302157_10001640_pt1 | contig 26984 bp, 20 predicted proteins | sample I_Bog_N3_3_FD_193502 | JGI IMG/M metagenome (GOLD analysis project Ga0302157, IMG submission 193502) | Peat permafrost microbial communities from Stordalen Mire near Abisko, Sweden - I_Bog_N3_3 | ecosystem: Environmental > Terrestrial > Soil > Wetlands > Peat | place: Sweden: Abisko, Stordalen... | reverse complement strand
CGTGCAGGTCGGCCAGGCGCATGACGGTGGCGTCGACGACCTCACCGGCCAGGACCGGCACGGACTCCCGCAGCACGACCGTGTCCCCCCCGTCGGTGGCCAGCTCGATCCGGAGGGAGCCCGCCCGCGGGATGACGGCCGACACCTCGGTCGAACGGAAGTCACCGCCGTCCATGTGGGCCACATTGGTGCGCGACTCCGGCGACCACGCGCCCATCGAGTGGGGGTGGGCCCGGGCGTACTGCTTGACCGAGGCCGGGGCCCGGCGGTCGGAGTTCCCCTGGCGGAGCACCGGGTTCACCGCGCTGCCCATGACCCGGTCGTACCGGGCCCGGACGTCACGGTCCTCGTCGGTCTTGGGTTCGTCCGGGTAGTCGGGCAGCGGGTACCCGTGCTCCTGGAGCTCGGCGATGGCCGCCTTCAGCTGGGGGCTCGAGGCCGACACGTTGGGGAGCTTGATGATGTTGGCCGCCGGGGTCTGGGCCAGCGCGCCCAGCTCGGCCAGGGCGTCGTCGACCCGTTGGCCCGGCTCCAGGCGGTCGGCGAACCCGGCCAGGATGCGCCCGGCCACCGAGATGTCACGGGTCTCGACGGAGACCCCGGCGGTCGAGGCGTAGGCCTGGACGACGGGCAGGAAGGAGTAGGTGGCCAGCGCCGGCGCCTCGTCCGTGTGGGTGTAGATGATGGTCGACTCGTTCACCGATGCTCCGCTTCGCTAGGAGGGTTGCCGGGCGTCACCGGGAGGGTTGCCGGGCGTCACTGGGAGAGCTGCCGGGATCGGATCCCGGACACCACCCACAAGAGCACCCGGGGCAGGGGTGCCGCAACCCGGGGGGGGCGGGCCGGGGGCCGGATCCAGGGGCAGCGCGGGGACAGCCGCCGCCCTGATAAGCCTTGTCCGGCGGATCGGCGTCCGAGGGGGCGGGATGCCACCGGGCGGGGACGCTCCGCCCTCACGTGAACGAGGAGAGACCATGACCGAAGCGGAGCCAGGGGCCGGGAGCCCATCCGGACGCGGCGCCAGCCTCCCCCACCCGACCCCACAGGAGCGGACCCGGCAGGGCAAGGACGCACGGGCTCTCTGCCCCCGCTCGTCCCACGCCGAATTCACCCCACCACCCGACCGGCCCGACCCGGTCAGCCTGCTGGAGCGCCAGGCCACCACCCGGGTCCCCGAGCTGGTCCCGATCCGGTACGGGAGGATGCTGGTCTCCCCGTTCACCTTCTTCCGGGGCGCGGCGCTCATCATGGCGTCGGACCTGGACTCCACGCCGCGCTCGGGCCTCACCGCCCAGATCTGCGGTGATGCCCACCTGTCCAACTTCGGCCTGTTCGCCTCGCCGGAGCGCAGCCTCATGTTCGACGTCAACGACTTCGACGAGACCCTCCCCGGGCCATGGGAGTGGGACCTGAAGCGCCTGGCCGCCAGTGCGGTGATCGCAGCACGGGACCGCGAGTTCACGGCGAAGGAGGCGTCGGGGGCGGCCCTGGCCGTGGGGACTGCATACCGCCAGGAGATGGCCCGGCTGGCCGGTCAGTCCACCCTGGACGTCTGGTACTCCTCCATCGACGTGGCCCAGCTGCTGGCCGATCTCGACGCCACCGCCGGGGCCACCCGCTCGAAGGCCGACCGGCGCATGGCCGAGCGCACGAGCAAGATCATGACCAAGGCCCGGACTCGCGACAGTCTGCAGGCCCTGGACAAGCTCACCACGGTGGTGGACGGCCGGCGACGGATCATCAGCGACCCGCCGCTCATCGTGCCGGCGGACGAGCTCTTTTCCCCGCTCGAGAGCGATGCCATCAGCGAATCGTTCCACCGGCTGGTACGGGGCTACCGGCGGAGTCTCCAGACCGACCGCCGCCACCTCCTCGAGCAGTTCGAGTTCGTCGAGCTGGCCCGCAAAGTGGTGGGTGTCGGCAGCGTGGGGACACGAGCCTGGATCCTGCTGTTCCTGGGCCGGGACAACGACGACCCCTTGTTCCTGCAGGCCAAGGAGGCCGAGGCGTCGGTGCTCGAGGAGTTCGTGGGCAGGAGCACCTACGCCAACCACGGCGAGCGGGTGGTGGCGGGCCAGCACCTGATGCAGGCGGCGAGCGACATCTTCCTCGGGTGGCAGCAGGTGGCGTCGCCCGACGGTGTCACACGCGACTTCTACGTCCGCCAACTCCGCGACTGGAAGGGCTCGTTCGAGGTGGAGAACTCGATCCCCCAGGGCCTGACCAAGTACGTGGCCGTCTGCGGCCAGGCACTGGCCCGGGCCCACGCCCGGTCAGGTGACCGCATCGCCATCGCCAGCTACCTGGGGTCGGGCCCGGTGTTCGACCGGGCCCTGGCCACCTTCGCCGAGCGCTACGCCGATCAGAACGAGCGTGACTACGAGGCCCTGAAGCAGGCCCAGGCCAGCGGACGCATCCAGGTGGAGTCGGGCCTCTGACCCCGGGGCCCACCGCAGCCGGGGACGGGGCTCACTCCCGCGGGGCACCGACGGACACCGGCCTGGCCGTTGGGCTCGGTGGTGCCAGCGGGGCCGGTGTGGACAGCGGGTTCGGTGGGGCCGGTGCGGCCAGCGGGTTCGGTGGGGCCGGTGCGGCCACGGCAGTTCGACGGGGAACCTCGTGACCCCGCACCGTCCGGTCCGACCGGGGGACGAAACCGCCGCGCGCTGAGGCACCACCGTGGTGCAGGGGGACGAGCCTCCGACCCAGACGCACAGGACGGTCCCCCGCCACCGTCCGCCTCCGGGACCGGTGACGCTCCGCAGGCGCAGGCACAGGTACGCGTGCCGAGGCCGGCTCGGGACCGTCCGGCGGCGCTGCATCGGGCAGCCCGGCCGGTGCATCCTGCACCAGAGGGCTCCCGCTCAGGACGATGACGCTCCCGATCACGAGCGCCAGTCCGAGCAGCTCGCCGAGGAGGGCCCCCGCGTGCAGGTCGATCCGCTCGCCGAACAGCACCACTCCGAGGACGCTCGCCACCACCGGGTCGACCACGGTCAGTCCGGGCTGGGAGGCGGCCAGCGAACCCGCCTGAAAGGCGTTGGAGGCCAGGAACATGGACGCGGCACCTGACGCCACCAGCGCATAGGGCGACCAGTTGGAGAACACCGCCGCCGGGCCCTGGGCGATGTGCACGCTGAGCTCCTTGACCACGGCGGCCACAAACCCGAAGCCGATGGCGGCCGCGATCCCGAGCAGCGCAGCCTTACGCCCGGATGTGGCGCGAGCCCCACCCCGCCGGGGAAGGAACGCCACCGCTGCCAGGACCCCGGCCAGGGCGAACGTGGCAAGAGCCGACACGATCCACAGGGACGTTGCTGCGTGGGCATGTCCCCGGGACGGCCGGGCCAGGGACAGGAACAGACCCAGACCCAGCACCATCCCGAGCGCCGAGAGCCAGTCACGCCCCTGCACCCGTCGCCGGTCGTGGAGGGCGATCATGGCGAAGACCAGCACCAACTCCGTGGCGATCAGGGGCTGGACCAGGCTGAGACTCCCCAGCCGCAGCGCCGCCACCTGGAACACGAAGCCCAGGATCATGCTGGCGATGCCGAGGAACCACACCGGGCGGTGCACCAGGTAGGTGGCCAGGCGCCAGCTGAAGCTCAGCTCGCCCGGGGCCGGCGCCGCCGCACGGCGCTGCGCCACTGAGGCCAGAGCCGTGAACATGCTGGCCGTCAGGGCCAGGACCACCACTTCCACGGTCACACCCCCACCCCCTCGCCCGTCGCACATGGCGACGCTTGCGGCCGCTCGATCACCCACTCCACGCAGTGCACAACAACTTGTGCTCGCAAATGATTCCTGGACTCAGCCGGGTTGGTTCGTTCCTGTCCGGCGGGGGTTGGGCGGAGCTCGGCGAGGGCGGGGCGGGGGGTCGGCGGGGGTCAGGCAAGGGCCGGAGGGAGCGCCGGCCGACCGGTTTCTGGTTTTGCGTACCGGTGGAATGTGGGCCGGCTCCTGTGCCACCGCCCGAACCCGGTCGGACAGGGTCGGCGCAGCCCCACCTGGTGCCCCCCGCGCGGCCCCTGCCCGGTGGGGCCCTTACGAGCCCTGTGGCGCGAGTTCGGTGTGGTCGGTGGGGTGCCGGTCCGGTGCCGCGCCCAGGATCTCACGGACCCTGGGGATCACCTCGGTACCGTAGAGTTCGATGCTCTGCATGAGGAGCCCATGCGGCAACTGCCCGGCGCTGTACTTCAGGTCGAACCGGCTGAGCTGGAGCGTCCGGGCCGTGGCGGCGATCTTTTGGGCCACGGTCTCCGGTGCGCCCACGTACAGGGAGCCATCCGGCCCGGCCTGCTGATCGAACTCGGCCCGCCCCATCGGCCCCCACCCGCGTTCCGCCCCGATCCGGTCGCGCATCCTCTTCATGTGGGGCCACAGCTGCTCACGCGCCTGCTCGTCGGTCTCGGCGATGTGGCCGGGCGAATGGACCCCGACGGGCAGGGTGGGTGCCCCGTACTGCTGGAGGGCCCGGTGGTAGAGGTCGACCAGGGGCGCGAACCTGGCACTCTCCCCGCCGATGATGGCGATCATGAGTGGCAGGCGGTAGTGGGCCGCCCTGACCACCGACTGGGGGCTCCCCCCGACGCCGACCCAGGCGGTCAGGGACCCCGACTCCGTGGGTGGGTAGACCCGCTGGTCCTTCAGTCCGGCCCGCGTGCTTCCGGACCAGGTCACCGGCTCCTCGGTGAGGAGCTGGGCGAAGAGCTCCAACTTCTCGTCGAAGAGCTCCTCGTACTGCTCGAGCTCGAAGCCGAAGAGGGGAAACGACTCGGTGAAGGACCCCCGGCCGAGGATCACCTCGGCGCGTCCGCCGGACAGCGCGTCGAGCGTGGCGAACCGCTGATAGACCCGGACCGGATCGTCGGAGCTGAGCACCGTCACCGCCGAGCCGAGGCGGATGGTCCTGGTCCGCCCGGCAATGGTGGCGAGCACCATCTCCGGCGAGGAGACGGCGAAGTCCGAGCGGTGGTGCTCCCCGATCCCGATGAAGTCGACGCCGACCCCGTCGGCCAGCACGGCCTCGTCCACGACGTCCCGGATGACCTGCGCCGGCGAGAGCGGGCGGCCGTCCGCGTCCACGGTGACGTCGCCGAACGTGTCGAGTCCGAGTTGCAGTTCCTGGGTCATCTCCCCGTCACGGTACCGTCCGGGCCCGGCCGGTCGTGCGGTGTGCGGTGATGGCGACACCGCACTCGGGCCGGCCTCAGGGTGGTGTACCCACCGATGCCGTGTGCCCGGTCCAGGAGTGACCGTCCCAATAGCGCCACGTCGACGTGGGACCGGCATCCCCGTACCAGCCGGGCGGCACGACGGCCGGCGGTGTCGGCCCCGCCTTGGGCTCCGGGGCGATGGGGAGCGCCAGGACGACCAGGAGGGCGGCCAACGGCATGACGACGATCCCGATGGTCAGCATGCCGAGGAGGCCGACGGCACCGACCAGTCCGGCCACGATGATCCCGGTGACGCCGAGCCGCTCCGAACGGCGCACCACCCTCCAGACCACGCTGCCGGTGGCGATCACCACGGCGACGGCCGCGCCGGCGAGGAGGGCACGGACCATCGTGGGCTGCACCTGGTAGAGCGTGGAACTCGACTGCGTGACGGTGGTGGGCCTCCCGGTGCCCGAGCTGATGGCGGTGGACGAGTAGGTGTCCACGGAGACCATCAGCCAGGCCAGGGCCCCCCAGGCGGCGTACGCCCCGACCAGGACCACGACGCGCACCACGACATGCCGTGTCCGGCGGGACCACCCATGAGGCGTGGCTCCGGTGGGACTCATGGAGGTGCCCCGTTCCGAAGGGTTGCCGTTCCTGCCCGGCCGCCCAGCCCGCCGAGGAGCGTGACCAGTTGGAGGGCTTGGTCGAAGAGGGCGGTGGCCGGCGCCCGGTCACCGTCGAGGTGGGTCAGCATCTCCATGCCCAGATAGAGGGCCACGACGGCGAACCCCACGGACTCGGCCGGCACCAGCGAACTGAGCGGCGACCCGGCGAGCACCCCGGCCACCGCATCGCGGGCGAAGCCGGTCCAGGGAGCGAGGCGCGTGGCGACCTCCTCACCCAGTCCGGGTGTCGTCGCCGCCCCCGCGATCATGGCCACGAGCACGGCGACATAGCCGGCGTCCAGGTCCTCGCGGAAGATCGACGATGCCACCTCGACCAGTTCGGCCGGCGATCGGACTGCATCGACGGCGGCGCGGTAGCGAACCTGGCGCCGGTCGCTGACGGCGTCCAGCGCGGCCAGGAGGAGACCGCTCACCGAGTCGAAGTGGTAGAAGATCAGGCCCTGATTGACCGCCGCCCGATCGGCGATGACCCGTGCACTCGCTCCGGCATACCCGCGGTCCATCAGCGTCTCGATGGCGGCCTCGATCAACGCCTGTCGGGTGGCCTCCCCACGCGTCGGCCGTGGCGGATTCGATACTGCTGACGTGGGCGGCCTGGCCATCGACACCTCCGAATTGAGCGACTGCTCAACTACGGTACCACGTCGGCGTCCCGGGCACGAGGCCGGATCGTCACGGATCGCCCGGCGGTTCCACCGCTCGCCGGTGCCCGCCGCTGTCAGCGCTCGATGAGGCGCATCTGCTCCTCGCTGTGGTGGTCGCCGGCTGCCGGGGTGATCGCCCCCAGGCGATGGAGTTGGTCGGGGCTGAGTTCGACATCGTCGGCGCCGACGTTCTCCTCGACCCGGGACACCCGCTTGGTGCCGGGGATCGGGGCGATGTCGTCGCCCTGGGCGAGCAGCCATGCCAGCGAGACCTGGCCCGGCGTGCACCCGACCTCCTCGGCGATGGACCGGACCTCCTCGGCGCTGGCCAGGTTGTGCCCGAAGTTCTGCTCGGTGAATCGTGGGTTGCTCTTCCGGAAGTCCGAGTCGGCCAGGTCGTCCGTCGACTGCAGCGTCCCGGTCAACATCCCCCGGCCCAGAGGTGAGTAGGCCACCAAGCCGATGCCCAGCTCCCGCAGGACCGGGAGCGTCCTCGGCTCGGGATCCCGGGTCCACAGCGAGTACTCGGTCTGCAGGGCGGTGATCGGGTGCACGGCGTGGGCCCGGCGGATGGTGTCCGGACCGGCCTCGGACAGTCCCACGTAGCGGACCTTGCCTTCGTCCACCAGCTCAGCCAGCGCACCCACCGTGTCCTCGATGGGCACCTTCGGGTCGACCCGGTGCTGGTAGTACAGGTCGATGTGGTCGACGCCGAGTCGCCCGAGGGACCCCTCGAGGGCCGTGCGGATGTTGGCCGGCGAGCTGTCGAGGGCGCCCGGGCCGCCGTCGGCGTGGGAGACCAGCCCGAACTTGGTGGCCAGGATCACCTGGTCGCGCCGGTCGGTGATGGCCTGAGCGACGAGCTCCTCGTTTCGATAGGGCCCGTAGATCTCGGCCGTGTCGATGAGGGTCACTCCGAGTTCGAGTGCCCGGTGGATGGTGCGGATGGACTCCGCATCGTCGTCGCCCGCGCCGGTGTACGCGGTGGACATGCCCATGGTCCCGAGGCCGATGCGGCCGACCTCGAGGCTCCCCAGATTGATGTGCTTCATGGCTGGAGTGCTCCGTTCTGGTTGGCCTCAGCCCGACGTGGTCCCGGTGGCCACGTCCTTCGGGTCCCCGGCATCCACGGTACGGGTAGGTCGGCGGCCTGGGGTGGGCCGGTGCCTCCCTGGGACCTCAGGGCCGCCGGACCACCCGGACCGTTCGACGCCGTGGCCCGGGTTGGCCCCGGATCAACGCTGTCACGACGCGTATCGGCCCCGGTTCCCTGTCACGTCCCGGTACGCGGTGTCACAACCCGGTATGGGGAACGTCCCGGCCTCCGCAGGGGAAACCGGGACGTCCGTTACTGCTGGTGCTGCGGGGCCGTCACCTACATCGACGGCCGGTAGTGGCGGGGGAGGGATTTGAACCCTCGACCTTCGGGTTATGAGCCCGACGAGCTACCAGACTGCTCCACCCCGCGTCGCGGAGTGACAACTTACCATCTCCGGGGCCGGGGCCGTTCGGCAGCACGGGGAGGCCCGGGCCGGCCATCGGATGGTCGTATCCGGCGCTCCGTCGGGCGGCGCCGGGGCCCAGGCTACGAGCTGGGTGTGGTGGTGGTGGTCGTGGTGGTCGACGTGGGCGTCCCGCCCGTCAGGGTCTGGACCTGGTTCAACAGTCCCTCGAGCGTGTTGATGTCGTTCTGGAAGTTGCCCAGGTTGCCGGCCTTCAGGTCGGCCTGCGACTGCTGGTAGGCCTGCTGGGCCTGGTTGAGGAGGCTCTTGACCTCGGGTGAGAGCGACCCGGTGGACGACCCCGAGGGGGAGGTGACGACCGGGGCGGCGAACACGTCGGTGAGGGCGGCCGACAGCGTCGAGTCGATGGCCACCTGGTTCCCGTAGACGGCGATCACCTGCTGGAGCAGGGGGATGGCGTTGCGCGACGACTCGACGTAGAGGGGCTGGATGTAGAGCAACGAATTGGCGATGGGGATCATCAGGACGTTTCCGAGCAGGGCCTGGGAGCCGTTGGAGTTGAGGAGGGTCACCTCCTTGGACACCGAGGGCGTGGCGTCGATGCGGGCGGCGACGATCGAGGGTCCGTTGACGGGGTTGTTCCGCGGGGTGACGTACATGGTCAGCTTCCCGTACTGGCCCGGGTCGTTGCCGGCGACCATGAACCCGGACAGCGTCTGGATCTGGCTCTGGTCCGACACCGGCACGAGCGCGTCCAGGAGGGTGAACGACTGCTGGGTCTGGCCGGGGAGCTGGAGCACCTGATAGATCGGGGCCATGGGCACCAGCTGGCCCGTCGACACCTGCTCGCCCTGGGCGTTGGTGGTGAGGGTGGTGGCCAGGGCGTTGGACGGGTTGCCGGAGCCCGGCGACGGGGACAGGGTCCAGGCGTCGGCGGCACTGTAGAAGCTCTGGGCCGTGGTGATGTGGTAGCGCCCGTACATGGTGGCCTGGACGGCGAAGATGTCCTCGGGGTAGCGGAGATGGGCGCGCAGCTCGGGGCTCATCTTGGATGCCGGGGTGAACATGTGCGGGAAGGCCTTGGCGTAGGTCTCGATGACCGGATCGTGGGGATCCATCTCGTAGAAGGTCATCTTGCCCGTGTAGGCGTTCACGAGGACCTTGACCGAGTTCCGCACGTAGTTGAAGGTCTGGTTGAGCCCACTGCCCGGGTTGAGGGCGGTGGTATTGGCGTTCTGGGCGTAGGGATAGGCGTCGGTCGTCGTATAGGCGTCCTGCACCCAATTGATCTGACCGTTGACCAGCACCGGATAGGGGTCGGAGTCCAGGCTGAGGAACGGGGCCGCCTTGTTGACCCGGGCCTGGACCCCCCGGTCGAACATGAGCCGCGACTGGCTGGTGATCTGGTTGGAGATGAGCAGGTTGATGTCGCTGAACCGGAGGGCGAACATCACCTTGTCGAAGAGGTTCGACAGCTGCACGCCGCCGTCGCCCGAGTAGTGGGTCTCGACATTGGTGCCGTTGCCCAGCTGGTAGTCGATCTCGGGCTGTTTGGTGTTGGCCACCACGTAGCCCGTGTTGTTGAGGCCGAAGTACACCGACGGCTGGGTGATGGCCGGGTAGCCGTTGGTCGACGTCGGCGGCACATTGCCCACGCTGAACTGCGGGTCGCCGGCGGCCGTGGAGGTATTGGCCGGCGAGATGATCATGCCGTACCCGTGGGTGTACTGCAGCGTGGTGTTGACCCACGAGGTGGACGGCAGCCCGCTGTCGTTGATCTCCCGCACCCCCACGATGACCGGCGTCTCGGTCGCTCCCACCTTGTAACGGTCCACGGCCAGGGTGTTGAACTGGTAATAGGAACGGACGTCCTGGAGCTTGTCGAAGGTCGGCTGGGTCTGGGTGGGGTCCCACAGCCGGACGTTGGCCAGGGTGTCGCTGTTGGCCGACAGCTCCGATGCGGTCAGCGTGGAGGACGCCGAGTAGGGCACGCTCTTCACGTGGCTGATGCCCATGGCCGCACGCGTGGCGTCGATGTTGCGTTGGATGTAGGGCCGTTCCAGCGTGTTCTGGGCCGGGTTCACCTTCAGGGCCTGGACGGCGGCCGGGTAGATGGTGCCGGCGGTCAGCGCCACCAGGAACCACAGTCCGACCCCCAGGACGGGCAGGGCCCAGCCCTGGCGCCGGATGTTGTAGATGAGCAGCACGGCGGCGGCCAGGGACACCAGGATGAGCAGCTCGAGCGCCGGCAGCCGGGCGTGCACGTCGGTGTAGCCGGCCCCCTGCACGTAGCCGTTGGAGGAGGTGTCCAGGCTGAAGCGGGCCAGGTAGTAGCCCACGGCCTTCACCAGGGCCAGCAGGCCCAGGATGACCGACAGGTGGGCCTTGACCGCGGGCCGGACCCGCGGCCTCGAGCCCTGGAGCCGGATGCCGCCGTTGAGGTAGTGGCTCAGCATGGTCACCAGCAGCACCACCACCAGGGTGACCAGCGCCCAGTGCACGAGGAACTGCTCGAAGGGGAGGACGAACACGTAGTACGACACGTCCCGGTGGAACTGGGGATCGGTGATCCCGAAGGACGTGCGGTTCTCGAAGAGGATCCAGTTGTTCCACTGGCCCACCGCCTGCGACCCCACGATGAGCGACAGCACGGTGATCACCACGACCCGCAGCCAGCGGGCGTAGGGACCGATCACCTCCTGGTAGCGCTTGACGAACTCGTCCTCGGCGTCCAGGGACGGACCCTTGGGGGCCAGCCGCTCGGCGACCAGCAGGCTGGCCGTCAGCGCCACCGCGAAGATGAGGGAGAACACCACCAGCAACCCCACCTTGGTCTCGAACAGCTTGAGCCAGACCGAGTGGAGGTTGACCGACGAGAACCACAGCGCGTCCGTGTAGAAGGTGGCGAACGTCTTCAAGGAGGCGAACACGACGATCAGGATGATCGCCACCACGATGATCCACCGGTGCCGGCGCCGGGTGGCCGGGCGCGGCGTTTGGGGCATGTCGGTGGGGGAACGCACGAGAGAGCAGCCTAGGTGGCCGGGATCACCAGCACGCACCGGCACCCTGGGTGAGCCGGCGGCCGCAGGTGGCCGGTGGGGAACGCCTCTCCGGGTCGGAGTGAGCCGTTCAACCCGTTGTCCTCGCAATCGGGGCAGGGGGCGTCGCCGGAGTCGGACACCGCCACCCACTCGAGCTGGGCCTCCGCCGTGCCCGATACCGCCCCGATGGTGCCCTCGGAGAACGCCGCCACCACGTGGTCACCGGCCAGGCGCTCGATCCGCTCGCTCTTCCACTCCCGGAAGGCCGACCCGACATGGTCGGCCACGACCGACTCCTCGGCCCCGTCGAGCCCCTCGCCGGCCAGCAGCCTCCTGCGGATGGGGCCGACCAGCGACTCGGCCAGCTCGTGTCCGATCCCCAGCAGCACGTCGGTGGGCGGCAACTGGCTCTTGGGGGCGCCGGCGAAGGCGACCCCGGCTGCGGCCGACTGCTCCAGGGCGGGCAGGGCGGCCGTCACGTAGGAGTCCACGTGCTCGGTCTCGTCGGGGAGGAGCTCCGGCGACCACTGGAAGCCCTTGGAGCGGAGAGTGTCGAGCAGCTCGTTCTGGCTGTCCTGCAGGGTCCGCTTGAGCCGACGGGCCAGGGCCTTGACGATCGGCTCGATGAGCTCGTCCCGGCGCACGGCCAACGGATTGCGCTCAGCGGGCGGCGTCTCGTCCCCGGCGTCGTCGGCCCGGTCCGGCTGGTCCGGCCGGTCGGCGCTACCGGCTGCGTCGGCCGTCCCGGCCACCGCCTCCGACGTGTCGACGGGATCCGGGACCGGGGGGGCGGGCGCCTCGGGTGGCTCGGACGGATCCGGGTCCGAGCTGGCCGCCCGCAACTTGGCGAACAGGGCGTCCACCGACTCCCCGGCCGGTGCGCCATGGGCGCCGGCACCCTCGGCCCCTGTGGCCTGTTCGGCCTGACCGGACTCGGTGGCCGGGCCGTCCTCCAGCATCTCCACCACCTCGACCCCGACAGTCCCGACGGCGATGTCCAGGTCCTCGCGGGGAGAACCGCCGCCTGCGCCGGCCCCGGACCGGAGGGCGGGGGACGCGGCCTCGTCGGCCAGCAGTTCGGCGGCCAGCTCCTCGGGGGTGCCGTCGTCGGCCCGGGCCAGCGACTCCCGTCCGGCGGACTCGGCAGCCAGCCGGGCGTTGTCCTCGGCCGTGAACAGCTCGTCGGCGATCACGTCGATGGACCGCCGGACGTCCTGGACCGTCTCGGCCAGGCGCTCGCGTCCGGCCCGGAGCTGCTCGATCTGGGCGTGGAGCACCTTGCGCCGCCTGGCCAGATCGGCGAGCACCCGGGCGCGGAGCCCCTGGGCCTCGTCGACCATGGCCCGACACTGCTCACGGGCCTCGGACAGCAACGCCTCGGCTTCGAGCCGGGCCGTGTCGAGTCGGGCGGACACCTGCTCGTCGGTCCGCGCCTGCAGCTCCTGGGCGGCCGTCTCGACGGCCTCCCTCCGCTCTTCCAGCGCCGCCGTCGTGGAGGAGCGGTACTCCTCGATCTCCTCACGGGCGCCGGTGAGGATCCGATCGGCCTCGGCTTCGGCCTTGGCCACCATCTCGGCGGCCGCCTCGTGGGCGCTGTGCAGCACCCGGGCCGTCTCGGTCCCGAGCGCCGAGGTCAGGGTGGGCTCGTCGAGCACCGGGTTGGCCGCCCGACGCTCGGCATCGGCCAGGTCCCTGAGCAGCTCCTCCTCCCGCTCGGCCACGGTCCGCAGGCCGGCGGCCACCGACTCCAGATAGGCCCGGACCTCGCTGGGATCGAACCCCCGGCGCACCGATCCGAAGGTGTGACGGGCCACGTCGTCAGGTGCCAGGTGCAGGGAGGACGTGATGGACATCAGTCGTTCCTCGGGCATGCCCGAGAGCCTACGACGGCCGCCCCCCGAATCCTGTCATCCCGCCGGGGCACCCGAGGCCGGGGCGGCGGGTGCCGGCGGCACCTTCCCCCCGTGGGCGGCCAGCACGGCCAACGCCTGGTCCAGCGTCGACACCGCGTAGACCTTCAGGCCGGGCCGGTCCTTGGACATGGCGGCCCGGTACTCCTGGGGGGGCACCATGAAGATGGTGGCACCGGCGTTCTCCACCGCCACCGTCTTCTGGGCCACGCCGCCGACGTCCCCCACAGTCCCCTGGGCGTCGATGGTCCCCGTGGCGGCCACGGTCCGCCCGCCGGTCAGGGCGCCGCCGTCGAGGGCGTCGATCACCCCGAGGGTCATGGCCAGGCCGGCCGAGGGGCCGCCGATGTTGGTCACGTTGATGCCCACCGGGAAGGGCAGGGCGAAGTCGACCTGGTCCTCGGGCTCGATGCCCAGGTCCAGGCGGACATAGGGACCCTTCCCATCGGTGTCGTACCCCAGGTTGACCAGGGTGCTGTGCAACGTGATCGGCTCCGGGACCGCCGGGCCGGTGCCGCCCCTCTTCACGCTGAGGGTCACCGTCTGGCCCGAGTGGTAGCCGTCCAGCACCGCGGTGAGGGCGGCCGCGGTCGGTGTCGACCGGCCGTCCACCGCGGTGACCACGTCGCCGACCGACAGCACCGGGAAGGCGGGAGTCCCCGGGAACGTCCCGGCGATCACCGCGCCGGCGGCTGTGGCCGGCACCGGATACCCCAGGCGCCGCAGGGCGGCCACCTTGGCGTACTCCTCGGCCTGGGACATCTCCAGCGCCCCCTGGGCACCCAGCTGGGAGGCCGCCGTGCCCCCGGTGACCTCGGCCACCTGCTCGAGGGCGGTGTCGCTGGATAGCCGGAAGTACAGGTAGGACAGGGCGGTGACCCGGCCGATCTCGACGTCGGTGAGCAGGACCGGGTGGCGGACCGGGTGGGACTTGTCGGCGGGTACCGTGATGAACTGCTGGACCGGCTGGGCCGTGCCGGGTTGGAGGGCGTAGTAGTTGAGATCGATCCGTGACGCCACGGCGATGGCCACCACCACGGCGATGAACAGCACCCACGGCCACCGGCGGCGGGTGACCCGGCCCGGCCGTGGCTGCGGGGTGGGTGGTTGCGGGGCAGGTGGTTGCGGGGCAGATGGCGGAGGGGCACTGACGGGGGGTGCCACGCCGGCGACTCCGCCCGGGGGCACCGAGCCGGCCGGCACACCCACCGGGGTCGACGCACCCCACGTCGGAGGCGGTGCGGTGGTGGGATCGAGGTCCTCGGTCATAGTGGTGCGGTGGTGATTCCTGGATCGTCGGATGGGCCGCCGCCCGACAGTGGCTCCGGCGACGATGCCGAGAAGCCTGCCACGGAACCCACCACGGAAAGCGTCACCGAGCGGCGGCGGCGGGCGGCACTGGCCGGCCACCTCGGCGACCGGGAGGCCGCCGCCCGGGCCCTCACCGATGCGGCACCGTCGGTCCGGGCCACCGCCCTCGGAGCCCTCGATCGGCTCGGTGCCCTCGGGGACCGACCGGTCGTCCACGCCCTCGACGATCCCGACCCGACGGTGCGCCGGCGCGCCTGCGAGCTGGCCGCGACCCGGCCGGGGGTCGATCTGGCCGCGGCACTCAGCGACGCGGACCCGTCGGTGGTGGAGATGGCGGCCTGGGCCCTCGGTGAGCGCGGCGAGCGCACCGCGGTGCCGGCCCTGTCGGCCCTGGCCGGCCCGGTCTCGGGACACTCCGACCCGCTGTGCCGCGAAGCCGCCGTGGCCGCCCTCGGCGCCATCGGGGACCCGGTCGGGCTGCCGGCGGTGCTGGCCGCGCTGGACGACAAGCCGGCCATCCGACGCCGGGCGGCCGTGGCCCTGGCCGCCTTCGAGGGGCCCGACGTCGACGACGCCCTCCGACGGTGCCTCGACGATCGCGACTGGCAGGTCCGCCAGGTGGCTGAGGACCTGCTGGCGCTGGAGTAGGCCGGGACGGGGCTCAGGACTCGGCGGCGGCGAAGATGGGCCGGAGGCTGTCGAAGGAGTCGAGGCACAGCCCGGCGCCCTGCACCACACACTCGAGCGGCGTGGCCACCAGGTGGACGGGGACCTCGGTCTCGTCGGCCAGCCGGTTGGCCAGGCCCCGCAGCAGGGCTCCCCCGCCGACCAGATGGATGCCCTCGTAGATGATGTCCTGGGCCAGTTCGGGAGGCGACTCGCCCAGGCACGCCACCACGGTGGCGACGATCAGCTCCACCAGGTCGCGCAGGGCGTAGCGGACCTCCTCGGGCGAGATGACGACGGTCTTGGGCAACCCGGTGGTGATCTCGCGGCCGCGCACCTCGGCCTTCACCTCGTCGGCGTAGGGGAGGGCCGAGCCGATGGCCAGCTTGAGCTCCTCGCCGGTGCGCTCGCCGATGGCGATGCCGTGCTCCTGGCGGATGTAGTTCTGGATGGCGGCGTCCATGTCGAATCCGCCGCAGCGGATGGCGTGCGAGGCGACGACCCCTCCGAGGGAGATGACCGCCGTCTCGGTAGTGCCGCCACCCACGTCGACCACCATGTTCCCCATCGGCTCGTGGATGTCCAGTCCGGCGCCGATGGCCGCGGCCATGGGCTGCTCGATGAGGTGGGCGGCCGAGGCCCCGGCCCGCCGGGCCGCCTCCTTGACCGCCCGGCGTTCGACCGAGGTGATGGCCGACGGCACGCAGATCAGGACCCGCGGCCGGTTGAACTTCGTCACTCCGGCCCGTCGCAGCAGCAGCCTGATCATCCGCTCCGTGATGTCGAAGTCGGTGATGGCACCCTCGCGCAGGGGCCGGACGGCGACGATGTAGCCCGGAGTCCGCCCGATCATCTTCCACGCCTCGTTGCCCACGGCCAGGACCTCGTGGGTCCTCGTGTTCAGCGCGATCACGGTCGGCTGGTTGAGCACGATCCCCTTGCCCCGGGCGAACACGAGCGTATTGGCCGTGCCGAGGTCGATCGCAAGGTCCCGGGCCACCCGTGCATCGTAGGGCGACCGTGCGGCACCGGCGGCCGGTCCCGGCGGACAGGGACCGCACCGAGGGGGCGGCGGTGGCGGCCCGACCCACGCTCGGAGGCCTCCCTCGGTAACCTCGTGGGGTGGACCGAGAGGATCAGGAGCCGCCGGACCGCGACCTCGACGACGACTGGGCGGGGGACCCCGACGGTGGGCCCCTGCGCGGTTGGATCCCTCCCGACGACCGGCTGTGGCGCCACCCCTCCGAGGCCGGGGCGGGCACCGGCGGTATCCCATCGGTGCCCGATCAGGGCCTCGGCCTGCCCCGGGGCCGCACCACCACGTGGATCATCGGCGGTGCCACGGCGTGCTTCCTCATCGCCCTGGTGGCCGCGGGGTTCGCCGTGTCGGCGACCGGAGGCGACGACGGCGCCTCCGGCACTCCGGCCCCGATGCACCTGAACTCGGCCCCCACCACCGAGGTGGGGGCGGCCACCGTCGTCGCCGCCTCCAAGGTGGACACCCTCGTGGACGCGGTCGAGCCGTCGACGGTGGCGTTGCGCGTCGAGCGGGCCGGCAGTGCCACCGTGGCCACCGGGCTGGTGGCCATGCCCGGCGGCATCATCGTGACGACGGCCAGTGCGGTGGAGGGCGCCCGCTCCATCACGGTGACCGAGCCCGGCGGGACGAGCTACCCCGGCACGCTGGTGGCCACGGACGCGCCGACCGGGTTGGCGGTGGTGCGGATCGCCGAGGACCTTCCCGTCTTTCCCTTCGACCAGACCGAGCCGGACGTCGGTGGCTGGGGGGTGGCCATGTCGCTCGTGGCGAGTGGTCGCCACGGTGCCCGGCCGGTGGCCGACGTCTACGCCGGCGCCATCACCTCCATCACCCCGGTCGGTCACCGCGGACTGAGCACCATCGACGCCAGCCTGCCCCTGGGCTCCGTCGATGTCGGTTGCCCGCTGATCGACCCGGACGGCGACGTGGTCGGGGTCCTCGAGTCCGTGCGGCGCTCGGACGGCTCGCAGGCGTCGGCCTTCCTGCCGGCACAGCTGGTACTCCACGTGGTCGAACAGCTGGTCGAGTCGGGCAAGGTCGACCAGGGCTGGCTCGGGATCGACGTGCGGTCGGCGCCGGGGTCGGCGGCGTCCCCGGCGGGCGCGTTGGTGGTGGCGGTGGCGCCGGGCGGCCCGGCAGCCACGGGTGGGCTGGCCGACGGTGATGTGATCACCGGCGTCGACGGCATCCCGGTGGGGTCGCCGGCCGACCTGATGACCGATCTCTACGCCCTCGGGCCGGACACCCCGGTGAACCTGGACTACAGCAGCCCGACGGCAGGATTCACCTATGCCTCGGTGGTCCTGGCCTCGGACGACACCGATGCTCCGGTGCTCAGCGCATCGCCGTAGCATGAGGTGATGGCACCGCCCGACCAAGGGGATCCGAACAACCCGTTCCAGTCGCTGCTCGGCGATCTGATGAACATGCTCGGGACCAACGGTCCCAACCAGTGGGAGATGGTGCGCTCCTTCGCGCTCAACGTGGCCACCGGCGGCGAGGCCGAGGCCAACGTCGACCCGGTCCAGCGGATCCGACTCGAGCAGCTGGCCCGGGTGGCCGAGCTCAACGTCACCGAGGCCACCGGCATGCCCATCGCCCCGGACGGGCGCCGCCTCACCTGTGTGCCCATCGGTCGGGGCGACTGGACCCAGCGGGCCCTGGAGTCCTGGCGACCGCTGGTGACAGCCATGACCCCCCAGCCCGGGCCGGCGCCGGCCGTCGGTGACCTGTCGTCCGTGGATGCGTTCGGGGGCGACGACCCGATGGCCGGGCTCTCCAGCCTCATCGGGCAGTGGGCCACCACCATCGGCCCCATGCTCTTCGGCCTCCAGGTGGGGTCGGTGGTCGGCCATCTGTCCCAACGGGCCCTGGGCCAGTATCCCCTGGCCATCCCGTGGGCGCCCTCCGACGAGCTGGTCCTGGTGACCGCCAACATCGCCACCTTCGCCGAGGACTGGAGCCTCCCCGAGGAGGAGGCGCTGCTGTGGGTGTGCGCCCGCGAGCTGGCCACCCACTCGGTGCTGTCACGCCCGGCCATCCGGGCTCGCATGGAGGAACTGCTGACAGCCATGGCCGAGTCGTCGGCCAGCGCCCAACAGGACCTGGTGGGACGGCTCGGTGGGGTGGCCGGCCCCGAAGGGCTCGAGGGCCTCGGTGGCATGGGCGGGATGGACCTCGAGTCGCTCCAGGGACTGTTCGGTGACCCCGAGGCCCTCCTCGGCGAATTGCTCACCCCCGAGTCGCGCCGCACATCGGATCAGTTGACCGCCCTCGCCGTGGTCATCGACGCCTACGCCGACCACATCGCCACCACCGTGGGGCAGAAGCTCGTCGGGCACCACTCGCAACTGGCCGAGGCCTGGTACCGGCGTCGCACCGAACGGGGCAAGGGCGAGGAGGCGGCCGGTGCGCTCTTCGGCCTGGATCTCGAGCAGGCGCAGGTGGACCGGGGGCGGTCCTTCGTCAGCGGCGTCATCGAGCGGGCGGGGGACGAAGGCCTGGCCAAGCTGTGGGTGTCGGCCCGCAATCTGCCCACTCCATCGGAGGTGGACGCCCCCGGCCTGTGGTTGGAGCGGATCAGCCTGCCCGAGCTGGGCGACCCCGCAGGAGACTGATCCCGGGCCGCAGCCCGGGCACGGTCACGCCTCGGTGGCGATCGACGGGGCCGCCGCAACGGCATCCCCGTCGGGGGGCGGTGCGACCGCCGGCTCGTCCTCGGGGATCCCGAGGTCCCACTCCAGCAGGATGTTCTCCCGCTCGGCGTCGCGGATGACCCGCTCCCGGTTGCGTCGGTACTGCGGGTCGTGCGGAGGAAGCAGCACCAGCCGCGCCAGGGTCCGCCGGCGGAACTCCTCGATCAGGGCCGGGTCCCCGTAGTCGGAACGGACCTCCCAGTGGGGCGCGACCGGTCCCAGATAGACCACCCGGACGTGACCCACGGGGGGGAGCTGCTCCTCGACCTCGTCGGTGGAAGGCTGTTCGTCGGCGGCCGGGGTCATGGTGGGGGTCCTCCAGGTGTCAGGGCGGGGGCCATCCTACCCGTCCGTCGGTCGGGCCCCGAGCGTCACGCCCAAAGAGATGCGGGCCGACCCCCGGTCGATCCCGAGGATCACATGGGTCCCGGGCTTGAGGGGATGGATGGCGGACGTCAGGGCCTGCGGGCTGGTGATGGCGTCCTGGTCGAACTCCACGATCACGTCGTTGACGTGCACATCCGACGCCTGGGCGGGGCTGCCCGGCTCCACCGAGGTGACCAGGGCACCCGACGACGCGCTCAGATGGTCCTGTTGCCTGAGCTGGGGCGTCACGTCTCCCACCGTCACCCCGATGTAGGCCGCATTCTGGGCCGGGGTGGCCGACGGCGCGGCACCGCTCCCGCCCGACCCCCCGGTGCCCCCCGTGCGCAGACCGGCCAGCAACGGCTTCACCGAGTTCACCGTGATGGCGAACCCGATGTTCTGGGTAGGGGCGTTGCCGGTGGTGCTGGAGGCCACGGCGGTGTTCATGCCCACCACCTGGCCCTGGGCGTTGACCAGGGGCCCGCCCGAGTTCCCCGGGTTGATGGCGGCGTCGGTCTGGATGAGGCCGGTGAGGTTCTCGGTCTGGCCGCTGTCGTTCTCGGCGGTCAGCGAGCGGTTCTCCGCCGAGATGATGCCCTCGGTCACCGTGGGCCCGCCGGCCAGCGCCAGGGCGTTGCCGATGGCCAGCACCGAGTCCCCCACGAGGGCCTGGCCCGAATCGCCGAAGGTCACCGTGGGCAGGCCCGAGATGTGGTCGATCTGGACCAGGGCCACGTCCTCGCTCGGGTCGGTGCCGACCACGTGGGCGGCCAGCGGCTGGCTCTGGCCGAAGAGAGTGACCGTCACCGACGTCGCGCCGGACACGACGTGATTGTTGGTGAGGACCTCGCCGTCTGGGGTCAGGATCATCCCGCTGCCGGCCGCCTCGACGAAGTCACCGCCGGACGAGCTCCCGGACGAGTCGCTGTCGATGGACACGACCGCCGGCTCCACCTTGGCCAGCACCTCCTGGATGTCCTGGGGCTTGGTGAGCACGCTCCGGTTGGGGAAGAACCGCTCGACCTCGGTCTGCTGGCTCCTCGAGCCCACCACCGCACCGACCACGCCACCCAGCAGCGCGGCCACCACCGCGGTGATGCCCACCACCCACACCCAGGTCCGCCGCTCCAGGGTGTGGCGCACCAGCCGGGGGGCCGGCAGTCCGTAGTAGGGGAAGGCGTAGCCCGGCGTCTGGCCGGGCGGGAACCCACCGCCGTAGCCCGGATAGCCACCCCCGTAGGCGGGGTAGCCCGGGTACACCGGGACCGACGGATACGCCGGGTAGGCCGGGTAGGCCGGGGCCCCATACGGCGGGTTGCCGGCGCCCCCGGTGGTGTCCGGAGCAGGGGCAGGTGCAGGCGCAGCAGCCGGCGCAGGCGCATACGGATCGCCCGGCAGCGGGGCGACCGGTGGCGGGGGCGGGGCCAACGCCGGGGGCGGCGTGGTGGACCAGAAATCGAGCTCGGTCGGACCGCCCGCGCCGGCGCCCGAGGCGACGGACGGCACCGCGGACGGTCCCGACCCCGGCGCCGTCGGTGGCAGGTCGGGATGCGGTGCCAGCCCCTCGTCGGTGGCTTCATAAGAAAGCCCAGGTGCCTCATAAGAATCTGGTGAGGAATCCGTCAATACCGGCCCATTTCCCACTGAGGAACAGTCTCGGGGCGCGAGACTACCTGTGCAACGGATGGCAGCGGCACCGGGGTGTTCCAGTCAGGACGAACCGCCGAAGCCTCCTCGAGTCCTCTGGAGGGACCATGGATACGGAATGGATGAGCGTGGGCAAGTGCAAGGACCTGTCTCCCACCATTTTCTTTCCGAGTGACGGCGTCGGGGTCCAGGCCGCACAGCGCATCTGTGCCGACTGCCCGGTGGCCGCTCAGTGCCTCGAGTACGCGCTGACCGAACGGGTGGACCACGGCGTGTGGGGCGGTAAGTCCGAGCGGGAGCGGCGCCGCATGCTGCGTCGCCGCCGGGTCGGCCGCACCGTCTCCGTCTGATCCACCGGCCCGCCGGTCGTGGCCGACGACCGGCTCCCGGTCGAGTGCGTCATCAACATCAGTGAGGGGCGCGAGCACGACACCATCGTGGCCGTGGCCGCACCGGCCGGATCGACGCTGGTCGACCTCCACACCGATGCCGAGCACAACCGTTCGGTCCTGACCCTGGCGGGCTCGCTCGCCGACGTCGAGCCGGCAGCCAGGGGCGTGGCGGCGGCGACCGTCTCGCTCGTCGACCTGACCCACCACGCCGGGGCCCATCCCCGGCTCGGCTCGCTCGACGTCGTCCCCTTCGTGGCCCTGCCCGCCCCGGGGCACACCCGTGCGCCCACCCCGGCGGTGCGGTCGGTACGGGGAGCCCGCGACCGCTTCGCCCGATGGGCCGGTGACGAGTTGGGTCTGCCGTGCTTCCTCTACGGACCGGAGCGCTCCCTCCCCGAGGTGCGGCGCGCCGCCTTCGTCACCCTGGCCCCGTCCACCGGGCCGACACAGCCCCATCCCACGGCCGGTGCGGCGGCGGTGGGGGTGCGGCCGGTCCTCATCGCCTACAACGTGTGGATCGAGGGCCCCCCCGGATCGGATCCCGCCCGCCGCCGGGCCTCGGCACTGGCTGCGGCGAAGGAGGTGGCGGCCCGGGTCCGCGGCCGCCAGGTCCGCAGCCTGGGGCTGCCGGTAGGTCCGGGGGCCCAGGTCAGCCTCAACCTGATCGACCCGGAGACCGTCCCACCCGACCGGGTCTACGACCGGGTGGCACAAGGGGTCGAGGCCCTCGGCTGCACCGTCCTGCGGGCCGAGTTGGTGGGCCTGTTGCCCCTCGGCGTGCTCGAGGCCGTGCCCCGCCACCGTTGGCCGGAGCTCGACCTCGCCGAGGACCGCACCATCGAGGCGCGGCTCCGCTCCGTCAGTGGGGGTTCACGCTTTCGCTGATCCAGCCAGCCCTCCGGGCCCACTCACGGGCCAGCCCTCCGGGCGGCGCCGACGGCCAGCCTTCCGGGCGGCGCCGACGGCCAGCCTTCCGGGCGGCGCCGCCTACGACGCGCTGACGGCGCGGCGCTGCATGGCGCGCTGGCGACGGAGTCGCCGCCGTTCGCGCTCGGAGAGGCCACCCCAGATCCCGAACTTCTCCCCGTTGGCCAAGGCGTACTCGAGGCAGTCCTCGCGCACCACGCACCCCCGGCACACTTCCTTCGCCTCACGCGTCGACGCGCCCCGTTCGGGGAAGAACAGGTCGGGGTCGACGCCCATGCAGTTGGCCCTGGTCTGCCAGCTTCGTTCTTGGGGTCCGTACATCAATGACACCATGTCCATTGAACGGTCTCCCTCCCACTCATCCACACGACTCCGGGAGGAATCGCATAGCACGGATGTAACTACAGATATGTCATCTTTCACCATCCCCGGGGGAAACGCAACATTTTTTATCCTGTGAACAGGAGCGCAGCCCGTGCGGGGGTGGAGGGCACCCCGGCGGCGGTTCGGCGGGCGGGTCGGCGGGCCGGCCGCGCAACCGCGCCATGTGGCCGCGCCGGGGTGACCTGGCCTAGGAGAAAGCCCAGGCCACGGGGGTGTCCCTCGGTCCGGCGGCCGCAGGGCCGTCGGCGGTCCGCCGACTCAGCCGGCGCGCCGGCCCCGCGAGCGCAGGGTGGTCTTGTGGGCGAGGAAGTCCACGAGCACGTAGTCCCCCAACTCGTCCGGTGAGGTGGCGAAGGTCCGGCCGCGGTTGATCCGCGACAGCTGTTCGACGAAGCCCTGCAGCCCACGGTCGGGGTCCAGCAGGAACGTGTTGATGGTGATGCCGGCCCTGGTGCACCGCAGGACCTCGGCCAGGGTGACCTCGAGCGTCTCGGGGATCGGCGGGTAGTTGAAGTACACGTCGTAGCCCACACCGGAGGCGTCGGGGATCACGTGGGCGGTGGGCTCACCGTCGGTCACCAGGATGATCTGCTTGGTCCCCTGCTGGTGGGCGAGCATCTTGCGGGCCAGGATCAGCCCGTGCTGCAGGTTGGTCCCGTAGACGTAGTCCCAGCTCACCGTGGGGAGATCCGCCGGCTCTATCTCACGGGCCACCTCCGAGAACCCCACCAGGCCGAGATAGTCACGGGGGAACCGGGTCGAGATCAGGGTGTGCAGGGCCATGGCCATCTTCTTGGCCGGGACGAAGTTGTCGCGCATGGGCATGGACAGCGACAGGTCGAGGAGGAGGACCGTGGCCGACCGGGTCAGGGCCTCGGTCTCGATGACCTCGAAGTCGTCCGGCGACAGGCGCACCGGCACCCCGCTGCCCGACCGCCGCACCGCGTTGTGCACGGTCCGGGAGAGGTCCAGGTTGAAGGGATCCCCGAACTCGTAGGGCTTGGTGGTCTCCTCGCGATCGTGGCCGGTGCCGGTCCAGGTGGTGCGGTGATTGCCCACCCTGTCCTTGTTGAGCTGGTCGAACAGGTCGGAGAGGGCCTGCTGGCCGATGCGCCGGATCCCCTTGGGGGTCAGTTCGAACCGGCCCTCCCGCTGGTCGATCAGACCCTCGTCGGCCAGCTGCTTGGCCAGCTTGGCCAGCCGGTCCAGCGAGCGGGCGGCGTCGTCGCCGAGGTGGCGCCTCACCTTGTCCAGGTCGACCTCGGACAGGGCCGCCGGCGAGTTGGCCGACCTCAGGAAGTCCTCCAGCTCGTCGAGGTCGCGCAGCCGGCCGGCGGCGTCGGTGCCCTCCCCCATGCCCATGGGCTGGTCACCGCTGAACCGGAAGCGCTGCTCCCAACCGGCCCCGGGGAAGGCCTTCTGGAGGTTTCCGGCCAGCCGGTCCACCTGCCAGCGCAGGTCCATGTCCTCCAACAGCGATTCGGCCAGGCCCTGGAGCTGGGACCGCTGCTCGGGTGACATCGAGTTCCACATGGCCTGGGCCGCCGCCATCCGGGCGGCCAGCTGCTCGAGCAGCTCGTCCAGATCGGCGGGATCGCCCGGGAAGAGGTCCCCGAAGGACTCCATGAACGACTCGAACGACGGGTCGAGGGGCTCGCCCGCCTCACGCTGCTCCATCATCCGGTTGAGCGCGTCGAACGCCTCCCGCATGTGGGCCAGCTGGGCCGGGTCGGGGTTGGCCAGGGCCTCGGACATCTGGTCGAAGTAGGTCCGCGCCACCTCCTCGCGCAGCCGCTCCATCAGCTCCTCGAAGTGCTGGCGGGCGTCGGACGAGACGAACTCGTAGTTCTGCAGGCCGCGCACCTGGCCGGCCAGGTCGTTGGGCAGCAGGTCGAGCTGCATCCGCCGCTCGACCGCCACCTCGTCGGTGACCTCCTGGCGGCGCTGGTCCGCGGAGGCCTGGGCGTCGGCCTGCAGCCGCTCGATGCCGGTCCGCTCCTCGGCCAGCACCTCTTGGAGCTCCTCGGCGATCTCGCGGTAGGCACCGCCTAGGTCACCGCGGTCGAGCTGCTCCTCACGCTCCAGCCGGAGCTGGTCCAGCAGGTCCCGCAGGCCCTGCACCTGCTCGCCGTCGGGGGTGCGCCACCCCCGGTTGAGCATGCGCTGGAGCGCCTCGTGGAGGTCGCCGTTGGCCAGGAGGTCGTCGGTCAGCTGCGACAGCACCGAGTCGGTGTCGTCGACCAGTGCGTCCTGGGTGCCGTCCCAGCGCCGGTAGTCGAACCGCCAGGTCATCCCCGACCCCGGTAGGTCGCCCGCGATCCGGCCGCTTCCTTGTTCAGCCGTTTGGTGAGATGGAGGCCCTCCAGGAGGAACTCGACGGCGCTGGCCACCACGCCGGGGTCCTCGGACCCGCCGGTCAGCGCCAGCACCGGCGCCGACAGCGCGGGGATCTGGCTGAGGGTGGCGGCATAGGCCGATGCCGGGAGGTCGTCGCCGGCGTGCACCACCGTGTCGGTGGTGAAGGCCGAGATCACGCCCTGGGGATCCTCGAGGACGACCCGGCGGCGGAACACCACCAGCACGGCGGCGGACACCAGCTGCGCCAGCAGGACCTGCTCGCGCCCCTCCTCCAGGGACTCGATCTCCACCTTGCCCTGGGTGGACGAGACCAGCGCCTGCAGGTCGGACACCCGGGGCACCGCCTCGGTCTCGCCGTTGCGCAGGGCCCGTCGGGTGGCGTTGGCCACCAGCGTCTCGTAGTTGGCGATGGTGAGCCGCACCGACACGCCGGACCGCTGGTTGAGGTGCGGGCTCTCGCGGGCCAGCTGGCTGAGCTCGGCCACCACCTCGGCCATGAAGTCGGGGACCTCGACCCGGGGGCCGGTGCCGTCCTGGTGGTCGTCGGGGGAACTGCCCGGGAGGTCGGCCTCCAGCTGGGCGATCCGCAGCTCCGTGGCGGCGTCGGGCGGATAGTGGGTGCGGATCTGGGCCCCGAAGCGGTCCTTCAGCGGCGTGATGATCCGACCCCGGTTGGTGTAGTCCTCGGGATTGGCCGTGGCCACCAGCACGATGTCGAGGGGCAGGCGGACCCGGTGGCCCCGGATCTGGACGTCCCGCTCCTCGAGGACGTTGAGCAGGCCCACCTGGATGCGCTCGGCCAGGTCGGGGAGCTCGTTCACCGCGAAGATGCCGCGGTTCAGCCGGGGCACCAGCCCGTAGTGGATGGTGAGTTCGTCGGACAGGTACCGGCCCTCGGCCACCCGGATGGGGTCGACCTCCCCGATCAGGTCGGCGATGGAGGTGTCCGGCGTGGCCAGCTTCTCGCCGTAGCGCTCGCTGCGGTGGACCCACGAGACGGGCAGGTCGTCGCCCGCCTCGGCCAGGAGGTCCTTGGCGAAGCGGGAGATCGGATGGTAGGGGTCGTCGTTGATCTCGGAGTGGGCCACGATGGGGAGCCACTCGTCGAGCAGGCCCACCATGGACCGGATGATCCGGGTCTTGGCCTGGCCCCGCTCCCCCAGCAGGATCACGTCGTGCCCGGCCAGGACGGCGTTCTCCAGTTGAGGCAGGACCGTGTCCTCGAAGCCGAGCACGCCCGTGACCAGGGGGTCTCCCGCGGCGATGCGCAGCGAGGCGTTGCGCCGGATCTCCTCGGACACCGGGATCGACAGCCATCCCGACTGGCGCAGACGACCGAGCGTGGTGATGTCCGGGGGCGGGCTGGTGCGGACCGACAGGTCAGGGGTCCGTGCGACTTCGGGGCGGTCGGTGGCTTCCGGCGGGGTCATGGGCCGAGCCTACGCGGCAGGCCGGGGGCGTGGCGCATCGGGAGCGCCGTTCCCCGGACCGCTACCGCAGCAGCCGCATCCCCTGGGGCATCGCCCCGGGCCAGCCGGCGGCGGAGATCCCCTCGGTGAGGGCGGCGGCCAGCGCCTCCGCGGCCCGGGAGGGGACACGGTCGTCGGCACGGACCAGCGCGATCGTGCGGGTCGGGGGTGGCCTGCGGAACCGGGTGACCCGCAGACGTGTCTCCCCGATGGTGACGATGCCCGGCACCACGGCGGCGCCCAGGCCGGCCGCCACCAGGGCGAGCACGCTCCCCATCTCACCGCCCTCGACGGCCACCGTCGGCTCGACGCCGTGATCGGCGAAGGAGGCCATCGTCGAGGTGCGCAGGTCGTAGCCGGGCCGGAACATCACCAGCGGATGCTCGGCGAGCTGGGGGACGGTCACCGTGCGTCGTCGGACCAGCGGATGGTCGGGTGGTGTCACCACCACCAACTCCTCCTCGGCCAGGGCGACGCTGACCAGTCCCCTCAATTGGACCGGTGCGATGGCCAGGGCCAGGTCGAGGGTGCCTCCGAGCAGTCCGGCTACCAGCTGGGGGGACCCCTGCTCGGACACCCGGATGGCCACGCCGGGATGCTGCCGGTGGAACCGTCCGAGCACGCTGGGCATCAGCGTGGCGCTCAGGCTGGGGGTGGCGCCCACGGCCACGTGCCCGCTGAGCAGGTTCTCCAGGCCCGAGATCTCGTCTTCGATCGAGGCCAGGTCGGCGACCACCCGCCGGGCGATGGGCAGCAGGGTGGTGCCGGCGTCGGTCAGGGTCACCGGGCCGGGGCCCCGATGGAAGAGGGGCGTGCCGAG
>Ga0302157_10001639_pt1 | contig 26985 bp, 23 predicted proteins | sample I_Bog_N3_3_FD_193502 | JGI IMG/M metagenome (GOLD analysis project Ga0302157, IMG submission 193502) | Peat permafrost microbial communities from Stordalen Mire near Abisko, Sweden - I_Bog_N3_3 | ecosystem: Environmental > Terrestrial > Soil > Wetlands > Peat | place: Sweden: Abisko, Stordalen... | reverse complement strand
CATCAATCTAGAAATCACGTGGTTTAGGCAGAGCTTTTCGTAATTCGTAATTCGCAACGGTGGCGCGAACCTCGGCCCAGATCTTCACTATATATGGTAGCTAACTGACACATCTACATAAGCGTCTTCCGCCCTTGCTAAAAGAAACCGAAAGGCAATGTTCGACGTATTTCGCGATTTTACTGCTAGGAATCTGCGCAAGATACTCGCGAAGTTCCTTCGAGCAGATCGAGTTGTCTTTGAGTGCCCCGTCGCCCGCGCTGGAAACCACTTGCTCGATCGTCAACTGTTCGACGCTCTCGGGAGCGGATTTCCAGAAAGTCAAGAGCGGCATGGCAAGCCCTAACACGAGTGATTAGATGGTGGAATACCCGGAACTGGGAGATGATTGGTTACACCGATGCCACGCCCCGGCGGAGATGACAACTGCGAGCCCCCTTCCGACGGTCTGTGGGCCGTTGGCGAAGTCGCGTCACCTGGCTTCCGTTGCGCAAACGAGCATATTCGCAATGCAAACCAACACTCAACAAACCTGCCGGCTTGAACCTTGCTGGAACCGGCCGCGAAATTGGAAACGAGCGCCAGGGTTCCTTGCAAGCAAACGACTATGCCGTTAGCCTCCGCAAGGGCCTTGATCGAGGACCAGAGCACGTCGCGCAGTTGAACGCGCCAAGCACCAGCACCACCCGCTCCCCCCCTACCCCCGCCCGAAGCGCAGCACCCGCGAGCCGTTCGTCACCAGCCGCAACTCGTCGCGGCCGAACTGGAGGCAGGCGCGTTGCGTCCATGGCCCGTCGTCCCGCTCGGTCAGCGCGCGGCCGTCGCCGATCGGGCGCAGGGGCAGCACCGTCAGCAGCGGCCCGGCGCCGAGGGTCAGCCGCGCCTCGCCGTCCGCCACGGCGATGTCCAGGCGCGCGTTCTGCGCCGGGCACAGCCAGGCGCCCGCCCAGGCGGGATCGGGTAAAATCCCGGCCGGCACGGGCACGAAACGGCGCGGCGCGTGGCCGATTTCGCCGGCAATCGCGCCGTCCTCGGCGCGCAGACGGATCGGCAGGGCGGCGGAACGGCTGACCACGTCGCCGGCCTCGGCCTCGTCGGGATAGACCGTCTCCCGCGCGCCGAGATACGTCACCACGCCGGCGGCATGTTCCAGCCAGAACGGGGTGCCCGGCATGGCGTACAGGCCCTCGGGCAGCACGCCGCGCGCCGGTCCGGGCAGGGCTATGCCATGCAGCGCCGCCATCACCCGCAGGGAACAGGTGGGGGCGTCGGTGTCCTCGCGGTTGCTCACCACCAGCACGCCGGCATGCGCTTCCGGGTCAAGCAGGAAATGGGTTTTGAAGCCGGGCAGCGCGCCGCCATGGCCGACCAGCACGCGCCGGCCCAGCGCCACCCTCGCCAGGCCCAGCCCGTAGCCGGTGGTGCGGCCGTCGGCCAGCGCCCGCAGCCGGGCCAGTTTCGGCAGCAGGCCGTCGGCCGGCGCGCGTCCGCCGATCAGCGCCTGCAACCAGACCGCCAGGTCCTGGGCGCTGCCGGCCAGCCCGGCGGCGGCGGAGAAAGGCAGGCCGTAGCGCCCTCGCCGCCAGCCGGAGGGGGATTTCCAGTAGCCGCCGGCCAGCTCCGGCACCGGCTCGGTTGCGTCGCAGGGCAGCGCGATGCCCAGCCCGAGCGGGCGCAGGAAGCGGTCGCGCAAAGTGGCGGCGATGTCGATGCCTTTGGCCTCAAGCGCCGCCTGCGCCAGCCGGTAGCCGGTGCCGGAGCCGGAAATCTCGCTGCCGGAGGGGAAGTTCAGCCCGTCGAGGCGTTGCAGGAAGGCCAGCAATGCCGGCTGGCCGAGCGTCGCGTTTGGCGGCACGCCGAGCAGCCACAGGGTTTCCAGGGCGTCCGGCAGGCCGGCGGTCAGGTCCAGCGCCCGGCCGATGGTGACGGCGCCGAGGGCCGGCGGCAATGGCAGGTGGGTGCCGAGGAACTCATCCAGCCCCGGCGCGCCTTCGCGCAGCAGCAGGGCGGCCAGGAAGTGCCGGCTGATGGCGCCGTAGCGCACGGCGGTGTCGGCGCGGAAGGGCAGTTTCAGTTCCAGGCTGGCCAGGCCGCCGCAGGCTTGCGCGCGCAGGTCGTCGGCATCGAACAGCAGCACGGCGCCACCCGGTCCACCGTCCACCGTCCAGCCCTGGGCGATCCGCCCCGCCTCCACCGCCGCCGCCGCCCAGTCCATGGAGCCCCCCCAAAAAGTAGCGGGTTCCAAGGGGCCACTGCCCCTTGGCGGGTCCAGGGCAGCGCCCTGGCCATTTTTCTAAACCACCCCCGCCAAAGCCGCCCGCCGCTGCGCGGTCGCCTCCACCGGCAGTGCCGCATACATGTCCTTCACCGCCTCGGTAATCGTCAACCCGGCCATGGCCGTCGGCAGCAGGTGGCGGGCGCCGTTTTCCCAGAGTCGCGCCGGGTGCAGGTTCACCGGCGGCATGAACAGGGCGGTGTCGCGGTGTTCCACCCGGAACAGCGAGGCGGCGAGCAGCCGGCCGATCTGCCCGGCCGAGTAGGGCTGGCCGTGGCCGAACGGGGTGCTTTCCACGTAGGCCCACATGCCGCGCCGGTTCGGCGCCACCACCAGCAGGCGGCCGTCATCCTTCAGCACCCGCCAGACGTCGCGCAGCAGGCGGCGGGCGTTCTCGGCGGCTTCCAGCCCATGCACCAGCAGGATGCGGTCGAAGCACAGATCGGGGAACGGCAGCTGGTCCTCCTGCCCGGTGCAGGACAGGCCGGGCAGTCCGGGCGGCCAGCGGGTTGCGCCCATCTGGGCCGGCGTCAGCGCGATGCAGCGCTGGGCGGTTTCGCGCCAGAGCCGCAGATAGGGGGCGGGATAGCCCAGGCCGAGCACCGCCTGCCCGGCCAGCGACGGCCAGACCGCGCCCAGCCGCTCGCGCAGCAGGCGCGCGACCGTCGCGCCCCGGCGGGTCGCGTAGAATTCTGCCGCTGCGTCGGTGCCGTTTGCCATGCCGGTGATATAGCATGGCGCCGCGGGATTTCCCGCCCTTCGCCCGGCGGGAGACGGCGGCGTTTTCATGGTATCTCCGTTTGCGCCCCGCCGCGCCGCCGCTAGAGTGATGGCATGATCACCGCTCAAGCTGTCCCGAATCTGCAGGACAACTACGCCTGGCTGCTGCGCGACAGCGCCACCGGCGCGACCGCCATCGTCGATCCCGCCGAGCCGGCCCCGGTGGCGGCGGCCATCGACGCCGCCGGCGGACGGCTGGACCTGATTCTGCTGACCCACCACCATGGCGACCACATCGCCGGCACCGACGACATCCGCGCCCGCTATCGCGCCCGCGTGGTCGGCGCCCGGGCCGACGCGCACCGGCTGCCGAGACTGGATCAGGCGGTGGTGGACGGCGACACGGTGGTGCTGGGCGAGTCGCAGGGCCGTGTTATCGCCACGCCCGGCCACACCCATGGCCAGGTGGCCTATTATTTCCCCGACGGCGGCGTGCTGATCTGCGGCGACACGCTGTTCAGCCTGGGGTGCGGGCGGCTGCTGGAAGGCAGCGCGGCGGAAATGTTCGCCTCGCTGCGCAAGCTGGCGGCGCTGCCGCCGGACACGCTGGTATGCTGCGGGCACGAATACACCGAGGGCAACGCCCGCTTCGCGCTGCACGCCGATCCCGACAACGCCGCGTTGCGTGCCTATGCCGGGCATGTGCGGGCCCTGCGCGCGGAAGGCAAGGCGACGGTGCCGAGCCGGCTGGCGGATGAACTCGCCGCCAACCCCTTCCTGCGTGCCGCCGACGTGCCGGGCTTTGCCGACCTTCGCGCCCGCAAGGACAAGTTCTGAGGCCACGCCATGAAGCTGTTCCATCACCCGACCAGCCCCTTTGTCCGCAAGGTGATGGCCTGCGCCATTGCCCGCGAGATCGACCGGCGCATCGAGACGGTGCCCACCACACCGCAGGACTCGCCGGCCGCCCTGCTGGGGGCCAACCCGCTGTGCAAGGTGCCCTGCCTGGTCACCGATGACGGGGTGGCGCTGTTCGACAGCCCGGTGATCTGCGAGTTTCTCGACAGCCTGGAAGGCGCGGTGCCGCTGTTTCCGCGGCCGGGCCGGAGCCGCTGGAAGGCGCTGAAATTGCAGGCGCTGGCCGACGGGGTGATGGAGGCGGCGTTGCTGCGCCGGCTGGAATCCGGGCGGCCGCCCGACGAAGCGCGGCTGGCGGTGATCGCGCGGCAGAAAGCGGCGATCGGCCGGGCATTGGATACCCTGGAACGGGAGGTGCCGCCCAGGCTGCTGGACATCGGCTCGATCAGCGTGGCCTGCGCGCTGGGCTATCTCGACCTGCGCTTTGCCGCCGATGGCTGGCGGGCCGGCCGGCCGCTGCTGACCGCCTGGTTCGCGGCGATCAGCCAGGAACCGGCGCTGGCCCGCACCGCGCCGCCCGCCGAAGGCTGATCGGGGCATGGTCGATCTGCGCGACCCGGCGACGCCGGCCGGCGCGGTGGTGGCTGCCCTCGGTCTGCTGCCGCACCCCGAGGGCGGGCACTACCGGGAAACCTGGCGCGACCAGCCGGCGGATGGCGGCCGTGGCGCCGGCACCGCCATTCTGTTCGTGCTGGCAGCGGGGCAGGTCAGCCACTGGCACCGGGTGGATGCCGCCGAGCTGTGGATATGGCAGGCCGGCGCGCCGCTGCTGCTGGAATTGTCCGCGGACGGGCGGGAAGTGTCGGGGGGCACGCTCGGCCCGTCGCCGGGCGAGGGGCATCAGCTGCAAGGGGTGGTGCCGCCTTGCGTCTGGCAGTCGGCGCGCAGTCTGGGCGCCTGGACGCTGGTGACCTGCACGGTATCGCCGGCGTTCCGGTTCGCCGGGTTCGAACTGGCAGCGGCGGGGTGGCGGCCGGGGGCGTAACAATCGGAGGGCGGGCACCGGCCGGGCCGCGCCTCACACCGGCAGCAGCACATGCGCGCGCAGCCCGCCCAGCCGGCTGTCCTCCAGCCTGATGTCGCCGCCATGCGCGCGCACGATGTCGCGGGCGATGGTCAGCCCCAGCCCGGTGCCGCCGGCCGCCCCGCTCTCGAACGGCCGGAACGCACTTTCGCGGCGGTCGGGCGGGATGCCCGGCCCGTCATCATCCACCGTCACCTCGACATTGCGCGGGCCGTGCGGCCCCGCCGCGAGCGCCACATGGCGGGCGTGGCGGCAGGCATTGTCCACCAGATTGGTGATCGCCCGGCGCACCGCGTCCGGCCGCAGCCGCACCGTCAGTTCCGCCGGCACATCCAGCGCGATCTCCGCGCCGGTGCGGCGTGCCCCGGCCGCCACTTCCTCCAGCAACTGGACCAGATCCACCGGCCGCGCCTGCTCGGCGCCCTCGCCACGGGCGAAGGAGAGATAGCCGCGGATCATCCGCTCCATCTCCTCCACGTCGGCGGTCATCTCGGCCACTTCCTCGCGCAGTTCCTCGCGCGCCGGCAGCATGGCCAGGGCAAGCCGCAGCCGGGTCAGCGGCGTGCGCAGGTCGTGCGACACACCGGCCAGCATTTCGGTGCGCTGCTGGAGGAAGCGGCGGATGCGCTCCTGCATATGGTTGAACGCCGCGCCGGCTTGGCGCACCTCGGTGGCGCCCTCCGGCCGGATCGGCCCGATGTCGCGGCCGATGCCGAACGCCTCGGCGGCCACGGCAAGCCGGCGGATGGCCCGCACCTGGATGCGCATGAACAGCGCGGCGATGCCGAACAGCAGCAGCGATGAACCGACCAGCCAGATGAAAAACAGGTAGATCGTGCCGGTGTACAGGCGCTTGCGCGGCGCCTGCACGTCCAGCACCGCGTCGGCCAGTTGCACCCGGATCAGCACCGAGAGCGGATCGGAGGCCCAGTCCACCGTGAACGGCCGCCCCACCCGGTCGCGCAAGGCCACCGCGAGGTCCTCATCCACCGGTCCGATCAGGCTGGTGCGCCGGCCGGTGGGCAGCACCCCCCCCGGCTCGAGACGCATCGCCATCTCCCATTCCCGCCCGGCGGCCTCCAGCACCCAGAGACGGTCGAGCGGATTGGGGAAGCGGTTCACCACGTCGATGGTCATGGCGATCTCGCCGGCGATCGCCAGGGCGAAGCGGCGTGAAATGATGTCGAGATGGCTGCCGTAGAAGATTTGCAGCGCCACCGCCTGCACCGCGACCAGCGGCACCAGGATCATCAGCAGGCTGCGCCACAGCAGCGAGTGCGGGAGGATGCGCTTGAGCAGATGCGCCTTGGGAATGTGGACCCGCATCGGCGTGGCTCAGCGGCCGGGCTTCAGAACATAGCCGCGCCCGCGCACGGTGTGCAGGAAGCGCGGCTCGCGCGGGTCGGCCTCCAGCTTGCGCCGCAGCCGGGTCACCATCACGTCGATCGCCCGCTCGCCGGTTTCGTCCATGCTCAGGGCCGCCACGATGTCCTCGCGCGACAACACCTCGTTCGGCTTGCGGGCCAGCACGGTCAGCAGCGCCGCCTCGCCGCCGGTCAGGCGCACCACCCCGTCCGGCCCGCTCAGCTCGCCGCGCCCCGGGTCGAAGTCCAGCGGCCCCAGCGGCAACGGGCCGGCGGGAGCGTCCGGCGCCGGCGGCGGCACCGGGATGCGGCGCAGGCGGGCGCGGATGCGCAGCAGCAGCTCCTTCGGGTCGAACGGCTTGGGCAGGTAGTCGTCGGCCCCCGCCTCGAAGCCGGCGATGCGGTCCTCCGGGGCGCCGCGCGCGGTCAGCAGCAACACCGGCACGTCGGCATTGTCGCGGCGCAGCGCCTCGGTCAGCTCCAGCCCGCTCTCGCCGGGCATCATCACGTCCAGCACCATCAGTTCGGGCTGCAGGAAGCGCAGCTTCTCGCGCGCCTCGGCGGCGCTGGCGGCGGTGGTGACGCGAAAGCCGTTCTCGGCCAGGTAGCGCGACAGCAGCGTGCGCAGCCGCGCATCGTCGTCCACCACCAGGATCGTCGCCTCGCCGGACATCCGCCCCCTCTTCTCAGGCCGACCCCTCTTCTCAGGCCGACCGGGCGGGCCGGCCGCGCGGCGGCCCGGCACGGTCCATGTAGGCCCGCGCGGACTCGTCCATGATACCCCGCATCACCCGGCGGAACCCCTCCACCGCCGGCGCGCCGGCGTCGCGGTAGGCAACCAGCAACCGCTCGCGCTGGCGCTCGAACAGCCGCCGCTCCAGCGCCTGGCCCGCCGGAGTCAGCGTGAGCAGGCGCTGGCGACGGTCGGCGCGGCCCTGGGTCTGCGCCACGTAGCCCTGGCTTACCAGATCCCCCAGCACGCGCGACAGGCTTTGCTTGGTGATGCGCAGGATGGCCAGCAGGTCGGTGACCGGTATCGCGGGATTGCGGCCGATGAAATGCAGCGCCCGGTGATGCGCGCGGCCGAGGGCAAGCTCGTCAAGGATGATGTCGGCGACGTTGGTGAAGTCGCGGTAGGCGAAGAACAGCAGGTCCTGCGCGGCGCGGATGTCCTCCTCGCGCAGGAACAGCAGGTTGCTGCCCGCGGAGGCGTGGGCTTTCGGGTCGGGGCTGTTCACGGCGCCCCGACCCTTGCCAGCGAGGCGGGCACCAACAAGGTGGGGAACAGCGTCGCGGGAGCGCGGCAACGCGGGGTCGGCATGGCTGGGTTGCCTCCCAGTTACGGCAGTCTGATTGACGTATCGAGCGCAGCATTATAGCGTCCGGCCTTCTAGAGCAACAATCTTGCGAGGACCACCATCCATGGCGCTGGTTCCTTTCGACGACCGGGACGGAATGATCTGGTACGACGGCGCCCTGGTGCCCTGGCGGGAAGCCAAGCTGCACGTGCTGTCGCACGGGCTGCACTATGCCAGCGGCGTGTTCGAGGGCGAGCGGGCGTATGGCGGCAACATCTTCAAGCTGCGCGCCCACACCGAGCGCCTAATCGCCTCCGGCCGCATCCTCGGCTTCGAAATCCCCTACAGCGCCGAGGAGATCGACGCCGCCTGCCGGCAGGTGCTGGCGGCCAACAATCTGGTCGAAGCCTATGTGCGGCCGATCGCCTGGCGCGGCACCGAGCAGCTTTCGGTCTCGGCGCAGGCAACGAAGATCCATCTCGCCATCGCCACCTGGGCCTGGCCCAACCTGTTTGGTGAGAACCGCATGAAGGGCGTACGGCTGGGCATCGGCGAGTGGAAGCGTCCGCACCCGGAGACGGCGCCGTCCGCCGCGAAGGCCGCGGGTCTGTACATGATCGGCACGCTTTCCAAGCACAAGGCGGAGTCCCAGGGCTTCGAAGATGCCCTGATGCTGGACTGGCGCGGCCAGGTGGCCGAGGGCACCGGCGCCAACATCTTCTTTGTCATCGACGGCGAGCTGCACACGCCCACGCCGGACTGCTTCCTCAACGGCATCACCCGCCGCACCGTGATCTCGATCGCGCATCGCCAGCAGATCAAGGTGGTGGAACGGGCGATCTTCCCCGATGAGATGCAGCGCGCCGACGAGGTGTTCCTGGCCGGCACCGCCGCCGAGGTGACGCCGGTGCGCCAGATCGGGGATCTCACGTTCTCACCGGGACCGATCACCGAAGCCTTGCTGCGGGACTATGAGGGGCTGGTGCGGTTGTCGCCCGATGAGGTGGAGCGGCGGGCGCCGATCTAAGCCCATTTATTTCGGGGGCTGCTTGGACAGGTCCGGCCTGCCGGTCACCGGGACCCTGCCTGCCCTGCTGGCCGCGTTGCAGGCCGGCCGCAACGCCGTGCTGGTGGCCCCGCCCGGCGCCGGCAAGACCACCCTGGTGCCGCTCGCCCTGCTGGACCAGCCCTGGCTCGGCGAAGGGCGCATCCTCATGTTGGAGCCGCGCCGGCTGGCCACCCGCGCCGCCGCCGCCCGCATGGCGGCGCTGCGCGGCGAGACGGTCGGCGCAACCGTTGGCTACCGCACCCGCCTGGACTCGGCGGTTTCCGCCGCCACCCGCATCGAGGTGGTCACCGAGGGGCTGCTGGTCCGCCGGCTGCAATCCGATCCCGGCCTGGACGGGGTCGCCTGCGTGATCCTGGACGAGGTGCATGAGCGGGCGCTGGAAGGCGACCTCGCGCTGGCCTTCTGCCTCGACCTGCAACGCCATCTGCGGCCGGAACTCCGGCTGCTGGCCATGTCGGCCACCGCCGACGGCGCGCGGCTGGGCCCGCTGCTGGACGCCGCCATCATCGAAAGCCAAGGCCGCGCCCACGCGGTCGCCGTCAGCCACGCCGCGCGCGACCTGGCCAGCCTGCGCGACCTGCCGGAGGCGCTGGCCCGGGCGGTGCGGGCGGCGCTGGCGGCGCATGCGGGGGATGTGCTGGCGTTCCTGCCCGGCATGGGCGAAATCCGCCGCGCCCAGACGGCGCTGGAAGGCTGCGGCGCGCTGGTGCTGCCGCTGCACGGCGACCTGCCGCCGGCCGAGCAGGATCGCGCCCTGCGCCCCGCCGAAGGTCGCCGGGTGGTGCTGGCCACCTCCATCGCCGAAACCTCGCTGACGGTGCCCGGCGTGCGCATCGTCGTCGATGGCGGCTGGCGGCGGGCGCCGCAGCTCGATCCCGCCACCGGCCTGACCCGCCTGGTGACGCGCCGGATCAGCCGCGCCGCCGCGCACCAGCGCGCCGGGCGGGCGGGGCGCGAAGGGCCAGGGGTGGCGATCCGCCTGTGGACCACGGCGCTGCACCGCGGCCTGCCGGAATTCGACCGGCCGGAAATCCTGGAGGCCGAACTGTCCGGCCTGCTGCTGGATTGCGCCGCCTGGGGCGCCGCCCCCGCCGACCTGCCGTTCCCCGACCCGCCGCCCGCCGGGCCGCTCGCCGCCGCCGCGTCGCTGCTGGCCGAGCTGGGGGCACTCGCCGGGGGCCGCATCACCGAACGCGGCCGGGACATGGCGCGGCTCGGCGCGCATCCCCGCCTCGCCGCCATGATGCTGGCCGCCGCCACGCCCGGGCAGGCGGCGCTGGCCGCCGACCTCGCCGCCCTGCTGGAGGAGCGCGACCCGCTGGGCCGCGCCGAGGCATCCTGCGACATCGGCCTGCGGCTGGCGGCCCTGGAGGGCGGCGGCGGCGAGGCCGATCGTGGCGCGGTTTCCCGCATCCGCCGCGCCGCCAGCCAGTACCGCCGGCGCCTGCGGGTGCAGGCCACGCCAGAGGGCGACCCGGCGCCGCTGCTCGCCGCGGCGTTCCCGGACCGGATCGCCCAGCGCCGCGGCGAGCCGGGCAGTTTCCGGCTGTCCGGCGGGGGCGGGGCGAAGCTGCCGGTGTCCGACCCGCTGGCGAAGGCGAAGCTGCTGGCGGTCGCCGCGCTGGATGCCAAGGGCGCGGCGCGCATCCGCCTCGCCGCCGTGCTCGACCCGGCGACGCTGCCGCCCGCCGTCGCCGCCCGCGTCACCGAGACGGTGGAGAGCGGATTCGATCCGGCCAGCGGCGCGGTGCTGTCGCGGCGGCGCCGGCGGCTCGGCGCGCTGGTGCTGGAGGACCGCACCGAGCCGGCCGACCCAGGCGAAACCGGCGCCGCGCTGGCGCGCGCGGTCGGCATCGCCGGGCTGCCCTGGACCGACCCCGCCCGCCAGATGCAGGCGCGGGTGGCGCTGATGCGCCGGCTGGAACCGGGGGACTGGCCCGATCTGTCCGATGACGCGCTGAACGCCGACCGCGTTTGGCTGGAAGCGCCGCTGCACGGCCTGTCGCGTCTGGCCGAGGTGGAAAAAATCGACCTCGCTTTGGTGCTGCGGGGCACCCTCTCCTGGCAGCAGGCGGCGCGGCTGGACCGCGAGTTGCCCACCCATCTGGCGCTGCCCGGCGGGCGCGCGGCGGTGGACTACACCCAGCCCGTGCCGGTGGCCGAGGCACGCGCGCAGTCCTTTTACGGCCTCACCGAAACGCCCCTGCTGGCCGGCGGGCGGGCCGACATCCGGCTGGCGCTGCTCTCACCGGCCGGCAGGCCGGTGGCCATCACCGGCGACCTGGCGGCGTTCTGGCGCGGGGCGTGGGCCGATGTGCGCAAGGAAATGCGTGGCCGCTACCCACGCCACCACTGGCCGGACGACCCGGCGACTGCTACGGCGCGTCGTCCCTGAGTCTATCTTGTTGACAGTACATCGAGTCGCCACCTGAATCTTCGCCACCCATCCCTGCGACCGCCCCGGAGCCGAACCAGATGACCGCCGTGCTGTCCCGCCGCGCCGCCATGGCCCTGGCTGTTTCCGCCGCCGCCGCCTCCGGCTGCGGCCAACCCGCCGCGGCCCGGGTGGGGCCGGACAGCTTCGCCCCGCTGGTCAGGCGGGTGCTGCCAGCGGTGGTGAACATCGCCGTGGTGGAGTCGGTGGCGCAGGGCAATGACCCGCTTTCCCTGTTCCCGCCGGAAATCCGCCGCCAGTTCCGCGATCGGCTGCCGCAGCACCGGCGCGAAGTGCATGGCAGCGGCTCGGGCTTCATCATCGACCCGGGCGGGCTGATCGTCACCAACACCCATGTGGTCGGCGGCGCCGAGAAAATCGTGGTGGCGCTGTCGGATGGCCGCGAACTGCCGGCCGAGGTGGTCGGCCTGGACGACCTGACCGACATCGCGGTGATCCGGGTGAAGCCGGACGCGGCCCTGCCCAGCGTCGTCTGGGGCGACAGCCGGGCGCTGGAAGTGGGCGACTGGGTGGTGGCCGCCGGCAACCCGTTCGGGCTGGGCGGCTCGATCACCGCCGGCATCGTCTCCGCGCGCGGGCGTGACATCGGCTCGGGGCCGTTCGACGACTTCATCCAGATCGACGCGCCGATCAACCCGGGCAATTCCGGCGGTCCGCTGTTCAACACCGACGGCCAGGTGGTGGGCATCAACTCGGCGATCTATTCACCCACCGGCGGCTCGGTGGGCATCGGCTTCGCCATCCCGAGCGATCTGGCCAGCCCGATTGTCGCCGAGTTGCGCGAGAAGGGCCGCATCGAGCGCGGCTGGCTCGGCGTGACCATGCAGGACATCAACGAGCGCGGCGTGGCGATCGCCGAGGTGGTGCGCAGCGGACCGGCCGGCCGCGCCGGGGTCCGGCCGGGCGACATCGTCACCGCCGTCAACGACCAGGCGGTGGACGATGCCCGCAGCCTGCTGCGCGCGGTCGCCGCCATTCCGCCGGGCCAGACCGCCCGCCTGACCCTGCGGCGGCAGGGAAGGGGCATCGAACTGCCCGTCATCGTCGGCCGCCGGCCGAGCAACGAGGGCTGAACAACATGCGTATCCTGGTGGTCGAAGACGACAGGGACGTGGCCGGATTCGTGGTCAAGGGCCTCAGGGAGGCCGGCCACGTGGTGGAACACGCCGACAACGGGCGCGATGGCCTGTTCCTGGCCGCCAGCGAGAATTTCGACGCCATCGTGCTCGACCGCATGCTGCCGGGCGGGGTGGACGGGCTGCGCCTGCTGGAAACGCTGCGCGCCCAGGGCAACCAGACGCCGGTGCTGTTCCTGTCGGCCATGGCGCAGGTGGACGACCGGGTGCGCGGGCTGAAGGCCGGCGGCGACGACTACATGACCAAGCCGTTCGCCTTCTCCGAGTTGCTCGCCCGGGTGGAGGCGCTCACCCGCCGCGGCAAGACCGAGGCGCCGCTGACCAAGCTGACCGCCAGCGACCTGGAAATGGACCTGCTGTCGCGCACCGTCCGCCGTTCCGGCCAGAAGATCGACCTGCAACCGCGCGAGTTCCGGCTGCTGGAATACCTGCTGCGCCATGCCGGCCAGGTGGTCACCCGCACCATGCTGCTGGAAGGCGTGTGGGACTACCATTTCGACCCGCAGACCAACGTGATCGACGTACATGTCTCCCGCCTGCGCCAGAAGGTGGACAAGCCGTTCCCGACGCCGCTGATCCACACCGTGCGCAACGCCGGCTACATGCTGCGGGCGGACTGAGGGGGTGCGATCGGCCGCCGCCGATCTGGCGGACTGGGCGCAGGAACAACTGCGCTGGGTGAGCCGCCGGGTCCGCATGGACATCTGGCTGGTGCTGCACCCGCGTACGCTGCTGCGCTCGGCCGGCGTGCGCTTCGGGCTGATCTATGCCGGGCTGTTCGCGTTCAGCGCGCTGGCGCTGTCGGTCTTCCTGTGGTGGTCCACCGCCGGGCTGCTGGACCGGCAGACCGAGACGGCGATCAACGCCGACGCGCAGGGGCTGGTGGAGCGGTTCCTGGACGGGCCGAAGGCGCTGGTGGACACCATCCGGGACCGCCTTGCCGCCAACGTGGACGACGACGCCATCTACCTGCTGGCCGACCCCACCCTGCGGCCGGTCGCCGGCAATCTCGAGCGGTGGCCGGCGATGGTCACCGGCGACGTCGAATGGTCGGAAATCCCGATCGACCGCGCCGGCGTGCGGGGCCTCGCGCGCATCCGCCATTTCGTGCTTCCCGGTGGCTACAACCTGCTGGTGGGGCGCGACGTGCAGGCCCGCGCCCAGTTGCGGCGCATCCTGGGCGACGCGCTGATCTGGACGCCGTCCATCGTGGTCGCGCTGGGGGTGGCGGGGGCGCTGGCGGTGCGCAGCCTGTTCCGCATCACCATCAACGACGTGGCCGCCACCGCCGCCGCGTTCAGCCGCGGCGACCTGACGCGGCGGGTGCGCGTCACCGGCATGGGCGACGAATTCGACCGTCTGGCCGAGGAAATCAACAACATGCTGGACCGCGTCGCCACCCTGATGGACGGCGTGCGCCAGGTTTCCAACGCCATCGCCCACGACCTGCGCACGCCGATAACCCGCGCCCGCGCCCGGCTGGAGGACGCCAGCCGCAGCGCCCGCACCGAGGCGGACCTGCACGCCGCCATCGAGCGGGCGCAGCAGGACCTCGACGGCATCGTCGCGGTGTTCCAGGCGCTGCTGCGCATCGCCGAGATCGAGGCCGGCGCCCGCCGCTCGGCGTTCGCGCGGATCGATCTCGGCCCGCAGCTGTTCGATCTGGCGGAACTCTACGGCGCCGTCGCCGAGGAGAGCGGCCAGACGCTGGAGCACGACATCCCGCCGATCCTGCCCGCCTATGGCGACCGCGACATGCTGCAACAGGCGGTGGCCAACCTGCTGGACAACGCGCTGAAATTCTCGCCGCCGGGCAGCACCATCCGGCTGACCGCCCGTGCCGCCGGGCGAACGCTGGAGATCAGCGTGTCCGACCAGGGACCCGGCATTCCGGCGGAGGACCGCGCCCGTGCCGTCGAGCGGTTCTTCCGCGGCGAAACCGCGCGCAACACGCCGGGTTCGGGGCTTGGCCTTTCGCTGGTGCAGGCGGTGGCGGCGCTGCACGGCGGCACCCTGCGCCTGGAGGACAACCAGCCCGGCCTGCGTGCCGTGATCGCGCTGCCGGCGCTGACCGTTGCCAATGCCCTGCCATCCCGTTCCTGACGAAACGGTCACGTCCGGCCCAGGGCGCGGTACGGCCCGCCGGCGCACCCTGTCGGTGATGATGATGGGTGGATGTTCGCTGCCAAGACGCCGGATGGTGGCCGGCCTGCCCGTCTGGTTCGGGCTGGTGGTGGTGGCGCACGCCCAGCCCACGCAGAGCGACGGCCCGCCCGTGCAGGCGCTGCTGCCGCCCAGCCAGTCCGACGTGCCGCCCACGCGGGTGACCTCCGACAGCCCCGAATTCTGCGCCCAACTGGCCGATCAGGTGGCCCAGGAGGCGCGCGAACACCGGCCGGCCGCGGTGCCGGATGAAGTGGCCACGCTGGGACACGAGGGACGCAAGATGTGCCGCGAGGGCCATGTGCGGGCCGGCATCATGCGCCTGCGCCGGGCGATGCAGCTCCTGCGCGGGGAGTGACGACTTTGGCAGGGCCAATCCTCCAGCCCGTCCAGCCCGAAAAAAAACAAACGAATAAAAGTTTTTTGGTTCTTTTTTTCAAAAAAGAACAAGTCTTAAGGCTTCTTTTTGAAAAAAGAAGCAAAAACTTTTATTCTTTTGGCCATTGGTGTTATGCCTGCTTCAACTCAATCAAACTCTGCCTGATTTTGCGCCCACGCCGGATGCGGTCCTCGATGTAGTCCGTGTCCCCCCAGCGCACCGCGCGCGCCATCGCCTGCGCGTCCTCGGTGAAGCGCGCCAGCATCTCCAGCAGCGCCTCGCGGTTGTTGAGGAACACGTCGCGCCACATTTCCGGGTCGGACGCGGCGATGCGGGTGAAGTCGCGGAAACCCGAGGCGGCGAACTGCAGAACTTCGTGCCGGCTCTCGCCCTCCAGGTCGTCGGCGGTGCCGCAGATGGTGAAGGCGATCAGATGCGGCAGGTGGCTGACAATGGCCATCACCCGGTCGTGATGGCCTGGCTCCATGATGGATAGCATCGAGCCGCAGCGCCGCCAGAACTCGGCCAGCCGCTCCACCGCGTCCGGATCGGTGCCCGGCGGCGGCGTCAGCAGGCACCAGCGGCCCTCGAACAGGCTGGAAAACCCGGCATCCGGCCCGGAATATTCGGTGCCCGCCACCGGATGCGCCGGCACGAAATGCACCCCCTCCGGCACCAGCGGCCCGACATCGCGGATCACCGACTGCTTGGTGGAGCCGACATCGGTCAGGATGCAGCCCGGCGCCAGATGCGGCGCGATTGCCTGCGCCAGCGCCGCATAGGCGCCCACCGGCGCGCACAGCATCACGCAATCCGCCCCCTCCACCGCCCGCGCCGGGTCGATTTCGGTGCGGTCGGCGATGCCAAGCTCGCGCACCCGCGCCAGGGTGGCCTCGCTGCGCGCATTGGCCACCACCTCGGCCGCCAGCCCGCCGCGCTCGCGCGCCGCCCGTGCCACCGAGCTGCCGATCAGCCCGATGCCGAGCAGCGCCAGCCGGCGGAACAGCGGCTCAGCCATCGGTAGCGGCGTCGTCCGGCCGGGCGGACATGAAGGTCGCCAGCGCGTCGGCCAGCAGTGAGCATTCCTCGCCGGTGCCGACGGTGACGCGCAGGCAGTGCGGCAGGTCATAGGCCGCCATGCCGCGCACGATGATGCCGCGCCCGCGCAGGAAGGCATCGGCCCGGGCCGCCCGCGCCGCCGTGGCGAAATCGGCCAGCAGGAAATTGCCGTGGCTCGGCCAGACCTTGATGCCGGCGGCCTCCAGCGCCGCCGCCAGCCGGCCCCGCCATTCGGTGTTGTGGGCGACGCTGCGCTCCACCCAGCCCGGTTCCGCCAGCGCCGCCACCGCGGCGGCCTGGGCGGCGATGTTGACGTTGAACACGCCGCGCACCCGGTTGAGGGCGTCGATCACCGCCGGCGGCCCGTAGGCCCAGCCCACCCGCATGCCGCCCAGCCCGAACACCTTGCTGAAGGTGCGCAGCATGATGGTGTTGTCGCCGGCACCGACCAGGGCAATGCCTGGATCGTAGCCTGGCTCGGTGACGTATTCGGCATAGGCGGCGTCCACCACCAGCAACACGTCGGGTGGCAGGTCGCGGCGCAGGCGTTCCATCTCGTCCTGCGCCAGTAGGCTGCCGGTCGGGTTGTTGGGGTTGGCGACGAAGACGATGCGGGTGGCCGGGGTCACCGCGGCCAGGATGCTGTCCACATGGGTGGTCAGGTTGCGTTCCGGCACCTTCAGCACCCGGCTGCCGGCATAGGTGCCGGAAATCTGGTACATGGTGAAGCCGTGCATCGTCATGATGATGTCGGTGCCCTGGCCGCCATACAGGTGGCACAGGTGCTGGATGAGCTCGTCCGAGCCGGTGCCGCAGACGAGGCGCTCGGGATCGAGCCCGAACCGCGCGCCCAGCGCCCGGCGCAGCGCCACCGACCCGCCGTCGGAATAGCGGTGGAGTTCACCGGCCACCTGGCGGAACGCTTCCTGCGCGCCGACGGGAGGGCCGAACGCGCCCTCGTTGGACGACAGCTTGATGATGCGGTTCGCCCCCTGGACCTTCGACTCGCCGGCGACATAGGCGTCGATGGTCAGGATCTCCGGACGCAGCCTCGGCGCGGTCATGCGTTGTCTCCCTCCACGGGCACGGCATAGGCGCCCAGAACCACCGGCGGACGCAGCACGTCGGTCAGCGCCGCCAGCCGCGGATCGTCGTCGGACACGAAGCCCTCCACGTCCACCAGCGCCTGCGCCGCCGGCACGCGCGGATCGCGCCGCAGCAATGTCCGGCCGGTGGCGAAACCGGCAGCGGCCAGCGCCGCCGCCAGCCGCGCCCGGCTTTGGTCCGGCGGCAGCTCGATGCCGATCAGCGACCGGTCCTGGCCGCTCGCATCGGGCGGCACCGTGGCCAGCACCAGCGCCTGCACCCGCGGCACGCCGTCGCCGCGCGGCCCCCAGAACGGCAACCGCGCCACCACGTAAAGGCGCGGGACGCCGCGATGCAGCAACGCCGTCCACCAGGGCGAGGCTTCCTCCTCCACCGGCAACGGCAGCACCGCCACCGTCGCGGTGCCGGCGCCGACCTCGGCGATCGCCTGCGCCGGGCTGCGATGCACGTGCAGCGGCGTCAGCGCGCCGAAATGCTCGCGGGCACATTGCGCATAGCCGCTGCCCGGCTCGGCCTCGCAGACGGTGATGGCATACGGACCCTGCATCGAGGTGGTGGCGGCCAGCAATTCGCGCCACACCCGCACCACGGCGCGGCGCGGCAGCTCGCCACGGTGGCGGGCCAGCAGGCGGCGCAGAATATCCGCCTCGCGGCCGGGGCGCAGCGCCACCCGCCCCTTGCCGCCCTGGGTGCCCACCCGCGCCACCACATCGGCGCGCGCCATCAGCAGGTCATGGATGGCATCGTCCAACCGGTCGATCTCGGCGCGCAGTCCGGCCAGTCGCGCGGCGGGGTCGTCCGTCAGGTCGGGGGGAGGCGGGGTGGGAACGGTGCTGGACATTGTCGCGGCTGGTTGCGGGCCGGTTGGAATAGCGGATGCACGGCCCGCTGCATAGGCAGCGAGCCGCGTTGCTGTTGCAGCCCGCCGGGCGCCGCCTTATGCGTTGCCGCCATGGACATCGCCCCGGCCGACATCGACCATCAGCACGTCGTGTTTGACGACGGACTCGCGCTTGAGTGCGGGATCGCGCTGAAGCGGCTGGTGGTGGCCTACCGGACCTATGGGCGGCTCAACGCCGAACGGTCCAACGCGGTGCTGGTCTGCCATGCACTGACCGGGGACCAGTACGTCGCCGAGACCCACCCCGTCACCGGCAAGCCGGGCTGGTGGGCCGCGGTGGTCGGCCCGGGACGGCCCATCGACACCGACCGGCTGTTCGTGGTCTGTGCCAATGTGCTCGGCGGCTGCATGGGCTCCACCGGGCCGAACAGCCTGCGCGACGACGGCGACGGCACCCCCTGGGGCACCGATTTCCCGCCGGTGACCATCCGCGACATGGTCCGCGCGCAGAAGCGGCTGATCGACCATCTGGGCATCCGGCGGCTGTTCGCCGTCATCGGCGGCTCGATGGGCGGCATGCAGGCGCTGGACTGGGCGGCCGCCTACCCCGAGATGGTGTTCGCCACCGTTCCGATCGCCACCGCCGCCTACCACTCCGCCCAGAACATCGCCTTCCACGAGGTCGGCCGGCAGGCCATTTTCGCCGACCCGGACTGGCAGGGCGGCCGTTACTGGGAAACCGGCAAGGTGCCCGCCCGCGGCCTGGCGGTGGCGCGCATGGCCGCCCACATCACCTACCTGTCCGAGCAGGCACTCACCCGCAAGTTCGGCCGGCGGCTGCGCGGCGGGCCCGGCGGCGACGGGGGATTGTCCCTGTTCGGCGACATCTTCGAGGTGGAAAGCTACCTGCAGCATCAGGGCAGCACGTTCGTGCGCCGTTTTGACGCGAATACCTACCTGACCATCACCCGCGCCATGGATTACTTCGACCTCGCCGCCGAGTATGATGGCGATCTTGCAAAGGCGTTTGCCGGCAGCCGCACCCGGTTCTGCCTGGTCAGCTTCAGCAGCGACTGGCTGTTTCCCACTGCCGAGAGCCGGGCGACCGCGCGCGCGCTGAACCGCGCCGCCGCCAATGTCAGCTTCGTCGAAATCCGCACCGATAAGGGCCACGACGCCTTCCTGCTCGACGAACCCGACTTCCACCGCACCCTGGCGGGCTTCCTCGCCGGCTGCGCCGAGCATGCGGGGTTGCCTTCGTGAGGCGGCGTTCAGCAAGTAAGGCCCGGGGGCTTTGCCCCCTGGACCCCCACCAGGGGTCAGTGGACCCCTGGACCCCGCTACTTGGAGGGTTGTTGGAAGCGGGGGGTAAGGAGATGTTGATGCATTTCCTCACCCCCCGCTTCCAACAACCCTTGAAAAGTAATGGGTTCCAAGGGGCCACCGCCCCTTGGCGGGGTCCAGGGGCAGCACCCCTGGCCTTGCTTTCGGACACCGCCCCATGAACGCCCCCCTGTCCGCCGAAGGCGTGCGCTATGTCGCCAAGAACATGCGGCTGGATCTGCGGCTCATAGCCGAAATGGTCGCGCCCGGATCGCGGGTGCTCGATATTGGCTGCGGCGACGGCACGCTGATCGATCATCTGTACCGCACCCGCGGCTGTGATGCCCGCGGCATCGAGATCGACATGGCCGAAGTCACGCTGGCGGTCGCGCATGGGCTGCCGGTGATGCACGGCGACGCCGACACCGACCTGGCCCAGTATCCCGATGCCGCGTTCGACTATGTGATTCTCTCGCGCACCCTGCAGGCGGTCGAGCGGCCGCGGGAAGTGCTGCGGCAGATGCTGCGCATCGGCGAGCGGGCGATCGTCAGCTTTCCGAATTTCGGCCACTGGCAGTTGCGCTGGCAGTTGTTCTGGCGCGGGCGCATGCCGATGACCTCGGTGTGGAGCCGCCCCTGGCACGAGACGCCGAACATCCATCCCTGTACCATCCGCGACTTCTTCGTGCTGTGTGGCGAGGAAGGCTACCGGGTGGAGCAATGGCTGGCGGTGGACGATGCCGGCCAGCGTTCGCCGTGGCGGCGCTTTCTGGGACTAGCCAACCTGTTCGGCGAGCAGGCGCTGTTTCTGCTGCGCAAGGTATGAGCGGCAAGCCGCATCAACACCGCGCTCTCATTCCGTTCTAAGTACAAACTCATTCGGTTATAGACCCGGAAAACATAACTCATCGCAACGCATTGAAATCCGCAATCGGTTCAGAGAATTTATTGCTTTGCCTTTGACATGACGGCGACGAAATAACCATTGTGCCAGTCGCCGTTCTGACCCTGCACAGGCGCGTGCGAGCCGTCCAGCGTGGTCCTGACTTCGACCTGGAGGTCGATCGTCAGCGCCGCATTGCGTATGGCCATCATTGTGCCGCTGCGCACCTGCGGCCAGTTCCAGTCGTCCACAATCAGCACGAACTGATCGTCGAGCGCCGGCTGCGCGAGCATCACGCCGTCACACTGATCTTCGGCGGAATGCGGACCATCAAACAAGTAAACATTAAAGCGACCAATAGAACCGTAATCAACTGCACGGAAATCACGTTCCAGGAAACTGACGCGAGCGTTCACATGCTTGAACTTCGCCAAGTTGGTGAAAAAAGTCGCCGCCGGGCCGCCGAATTGGCTCCAGTTGTCGATAGCCAAGGCAACCACCGCGTTCTTGTCAATTGCCGAGCACAGTGTCGATCCTGCCCAAACGCCAACTTCCAGGTAACGTGCGTCAGACAGGAAACCAATCAGATTATTAATGAAAAGACGGTACTTGCGTCCCGACATACCGTTGAGAGAAAGGACCGCCTCATCCAGTTTGCCCTCGCCGGCGAGGGCCTGCTGAAACGCCGTCCGAACCGCTGTCACCAATGTGGCTTCGGCACCCAGGTCCACGGTCGTCACATGCGCCTCCATACGAGTCTCTCCTTGTTGTCTTTTTTCGACCCAAAGGCACATTAGCAGATTCATTGCCCCCGAACAGGTTCCCGACCATGGGAACCGCCATTGGAAATCCTTTGGTATCCGCGGCCAGATCACCAGGGGCGGGCAGATTGGAGGCATCGGACTGGGGGCGGAAACGTCGCATGGAGACCTTTGCCTGATAATTTTCCGGCAGTGACAGCCCCCACCACCCGAACGCCCGCCACGATCGGCCCGAACCGCTGGGGATCGCGTTGCGCGCGGTGCCGTGCGGGCGGGCGCTAGGAATTTGATCTTGCCATTGGCACCGCGCCGGTGTAACATTGCTTCATCGGTGGGCGGAGTCTGCCGACTCGAATCCTATCTCCGTTGCCATGCCTCCAGCCACTGGTCCTTCGGATCAGTGGCTGGAGGCATGTACGGCCTCACCCGGAACCCCCGTCAGCGGACCGTCACGGCGCCTCGCATGGCGCACGGGCAGCGTCGTGGCGTGGCCGCCCGGAGCGGGGCCGACGGAGCCACGCAGCGCAAGGATGAACCCGGGAGCCACCCGCATGTCCGACAACCCTCTGGCCTGGATGTACAATCTGCTCGGCACCGGCAGCGACGCGCCGGTGCGGGCGGACCCCCCTCTGCCGAGCACCCCAACGGCCCCGCTGGCCTCGCAGGTGGCGACGGCGAACGTTCCCGTAACGGTGTTCGCTGCCGGCTGCATCAGCAACGTCGCCGACATCATCAATCCGTCAACCGCGACCGAGCCGCTCTATATCGACCTCGTAGCGCCCGCCGCCGCCGGATCGGCCACGTCGATTCCGCTGCTTCCCGGACAGGCCTATCGCATTTCCACCCCGATCCAAAGCCCGGTCACCGCCGTCGCGGCCACCGCCGGGCACGCTTTCGTCGCTGTGAGGTACTGACCGATGCACGTGAACCGGCCCCTTCGCGCACTGCTCACGCTTTTCACCCAACTCGCCTTGCCGGCGACGGCACTCGCGCAGATCACCACCCTGCCACCGCAATCCGCCACGGTCATCGCCACCGGCACCAGCCAGGCGCGCAAGTTCGCCGATCGGTTCGCCGACTCCATCAACGTGCGTGACTTCGGTGCCGACCCGACCGGCGCCACCGACAGTGCGCCGGCCTTCAACGCCGCCATCGCGAGCGTTGCCTCGGGCGCCACCGTTCGGCTGTTCGTTCCGCGCGGCAGCTACCTGCTGTCATCGGCGTCGGTTGTCAGCAATGGCCGTTATGTGATTGTCCAACTGGACAGCGGCGCGCGGGTCGGCAGCAACGCATCCAGCTATCTGTATGGCTGGGCGAACGGCGGTTACAGCAATTACAATCTCTATGTCGATCAGGTTATTTACGAAGTCGCCGGAACCAGCCACCGCGATACAATGGTGAACCGGCTCTCAAGCGGCACCCAGGTCAACACGGTCGCGAACAACAGCGGGACGGGGATGGGTATCCTCCCCACAACCTACACAAACTACAATGTTTTCAGCAACGCGGCGAACAACGGCGACACGTTTATTTCATATATCGGCAATTGGCTGCGCAGCTACGACAACACGCCATTTTGGCTGCATTGGGACGTCGTCAACAGCCCGAGGATTGACCAGCAGGCGTCCGGTTATCGCGCCAGCGGCACCGGCCTGATGGCCGAATATGATCTGAACAATTACAGCTGGAACCAGGGGTTCGGTGACTCCATCGGCGCACAGGGCAGTTCGGGGCTGAGTGGCCTCACCGCCGGCGCCGGCGACGGCCATGTCGGGTTCGCATGGGCGGCCTCGGCGGCCGGGGTGCCCAATCAGCGCTGGTGGACCTATCCGGCGGTGTTCGGCGCGGCGAATCCAGGCGGCACCACGCTCTCGACAGACCGCATGACCATCAACGGCACGTCGGTGACGATGCCATCCGGGGGCACGCCCACGGCTGTTGCCGCCGCCATCAATGCTGCCGGCATTGCCAACATCGGCGCGGCGGTCAGCTACGGCAGGCTGGTGGTCTATTCGACGGTGACGCACAACAATGGCACCCTCACGCTGGCGAACGGCAACGGCACGCCCTTGCAGACGATGGGGCTGAGCGCCGGCACCACGACCGCGTACAAGCAGGCATACACCTATGCGGCGGCATCCGGCATGAGCCCGATCGGTGCCGGCTGGTCGTTCACCATCAACGGCACGAGCGTCACCTTCCCGACCGGGGCGACGACCTTGGCGCAGGTGCAGGCACGTATCGCCGCGGCCGCGCCGGCCAGTGTCACGGCAACCATCTCGGGGCCCGGCGTGCTGATCCTTTCCAGTCCGGCTTCCGTGCCGATGACGCTCGCCGACACCAGCGGGACCCCGCTGGAAGCGCTGTATCTTTCGCCCGGCACCGTCTATCCGTCCGGGGCGCCGTTGGCACAGGCACAGGTCTATTCGGACCAGGCGCCGCCGCTGGTGCCGGCAACAAGTCAGATCAGCATCAACGGCACCACGGTCGCGCTTTCCGCCGGCACCGGCACGCTGGCGAACGTCGCAACCGCCATCAACAACGCCGCCATCCCCGGGGTCACGGCGCATGTCTATCAGTCCTCGTCGGCCACCGGTCAAAACCTCAACATAACGAACACGACCCCGGGCGGTTCGCTGGTGCTTGCCGATGTCACCGGCACGCCATTGGAGACGCTGGGAATCGTCCCCGGCACCTACACGGCCGACTCCAACTATCCGCAGAACTACGTGGGGTTCCTGGTCAACGTCGATTCGGTGGCCCCGAATGGCCGCGGCTTCCTGGCCGATGGCCAGACCGGCACGCGGGAAAACGACAATCAGCATCTGCCGAACACGCCGTTGGATATCCGATACGGTTGGATGCACGGCATCCGCACCGACAAGGCGACCTTCCGCGACAACAACGCTTTGCTGCTGGGCGCCGGGCAGGCTATCGGATGGGCGAATGGCGACGGCAGCACGACGCCGGTGTCACTGTCGAGCGGGACGTTGCAGGTCGGCAGCACAGCGCTGGCAACCCAGGCATGGGTGGGCAGCCAGGGCTACATCCCGACCGCGAACATCCCGGCCGGCACGGCGGGGCAAGCGGTCCTGGCGAGCGGCACGGCGGGGCTGCTGACAACTGGCACACTGGCGGCCAGCAACGTCAGCGGGCTGAATGCGGTGGCGACGACCGGAACGCTGAGCGGTGGAACGCTGGCCGGTGGAACGCTGGCCGGGGGGATCACCAACAGCGGGACAATTACCGGCGGTATCGTCAACCCGGCGACGCTGGAGGCAAACGGCAGCCGCATCAGCCTGGCGGGTGCGCTGACGACCTCCGGCGCCTATCCGCTGACCCTGACCCAAACAGGCAGCACCAGCGTCACCCTGCCGACCGCCGGCACGCTGGACACGACGGCGGCGCGGGCCGCGGCGATCGGCACGGCGCTGCCGGGTGCCACGTCTTCGCAGGCCTATGTCGGCACCGGAACGGCAGGGCTGGCCGGCACGCTCACCCTGGGCGGCCTGGCGACGCTCGCCGTCCCCCCGGCCGGTGTCGTCACCAGCACCGGCAGCGCACTGGCCGCGGCGACGGTCGGCAGCGGCCTCAGCACCAGCGGCGGCACGCTGGCCAACACCGGCGTGGTTTCGCTCGGCGGCCTGACCGGCACTGTTTCGTGCGGAACCAACGTCACCTGCGCCGCCGGAACGATCAGCGCAGCCGGCTACACGCTGCCGGCCGCCACCGCGGCCGTGCTCGGCGGGGTCAGGCCGGACGGCATCACCATCGCCAATACCGCCGGCGCCATTTCGGTCGGCACCATCCCGGTGGCAAGCGTCACCGGCGCGCTGTCGGCCACCACGGCGGCGGCCACCTATGCGCCGCTGGCCTCGCCGACCTTCACCGGAACACCCGTCGTTCCCGGCTATGTCCCGACCGCGAACATCCCGGCGGCAAGCGGCCAGTTGCTGGGCGGCAGCGGCACCGCGGGCACCGCCGGCGTGGTGACGGTGGGCACCGGGCTGTCGCTGTCCGGCGGCACGCTCACCGCCAACGGTGCGGGCTATACGCTGCCGGCGGCCACCGCGTCCGTGCTCGGCGGGGTCATGCCGGACGGCATCACCATCGCCAACACCGGCGGCGCCATTTCGGTCGGCACCGTCCCGGTGGCGAGCGTGACCGGCGCGCTGTCGGCAGCCAATATCCCGGCGGCAAGCGGCCAGTTGCTGGGTGGCAGCGGCACTGCGGGCACCGCCGGCGTGGTGACGGTGGGCAGCGGGCTGTCGCTGTCCGGCGGCACGCTCACCGCCAGCGGTGCCGGCTACACGCTGCCGGCGGCCACCTCGACCACGCTTGGCGGGGTCAGGCCGGACGGCATCACCATCGCCAATACCGCCGGCGCCATTTCGGTCGGCACCATCCCGGTGGCGAGCGTCACCGGCGCGCTGTCGGCATCCAACATCCCGGCGGCAAGCGGCCAGTTGCTGGGCGGCAGCGGCACCGCGGGCACCGCCGGCGCGGTCAGTGTCGGCAATGGTCTGTCGCTGTCGGGGGGAACGCTGGCCTCGCCGACCAACTACCAATCGTTCACCACGCCCGGCGGCACCTGGACGAAACCGACCGGCGCGACCTTCTGCACCGCGTATCTTGTTGCCGGCGGCGGATCGGGTGGCGCTGGCGGCACGGTCGCCTCGAGCGGCAGCGGCGGCGGCGGCGGCGGCGGCGCGGAGCGGATCATCGGCCCGGTGGCGGCGAGCTTGCTGCCGTCCTCGGCGACAGTCACGGTCGGCGCCGGCGGCGCATCCCCCGCGTCGGGCGCCAATGGCTCGGCGGGCGGCAACACCTCGATTGCCTGGGGCCTGACGACGATGCAGCAGACGGCCTACGGGTCCGGTGGTGGGGGCACCGGTGTCTCGGGAGCAGCATCTGGCGGCGGCGGATCGGGCGGTGCCGGTGGTGCAGGCGGCAGCGCCAGTGGTGCCACCGCCGGTTCGGCCGGGACCTATTATGGCGTGACCGGCGGATCGGGCGCCGCGGGCACGGTCGGGCAAAATGCAGGGCCGGTGCTTATCTCATCGAGCGGGCCGGGCGGCGGTGCAACGGGAGCGGCAAATTCAACCGCGGGCCAGGGCTATTTTGCCGCCTCACCCGGCGGTTCCGGCGGCGGCCTCACTTCCGGTGTCGCTGTCGCCGGGGCCGTGGGCACGCCTAACGCCAACGCGGGGTCAACGGCCGGAGGGGCCGCGACTGGCGCGGCGGGCGTGGCCGGCACGTCGAACACGGCATTTCCGGCAGGACCTGGCGGGACCGGCGGCGGCGGCGGCGGCGGCAACGCCAGCGGCGTGGGTGGCGCCGGCGGTGCGGGTGGCTTTCCCGGCGGCGGTGGTGGCGGCGGCGGTTCGGGCACCGCGGGCGGCGGCGCCGGTGGCGCCGGCGGCAATGGTGAGGCGGTGGTGGTATGCCAGTAAGGACAGGCGACCAAGCGTCACTGCCGGATCGCCGGCGACGATCGACCTGACCGGCCGTATGATGGGCCGACCATCCGCCTGCTGAGCATGCCGTGACGGACGGCAGCCTCCTCGCACCCGGCCGGTGCGGCGAGGCTGCCGGCTACGAAGCTGGTCGCTCGATGGCAGCCAGCGGTCCATCACCGTCTGGCTGGCTGTTCAGTGCTGTCGGATCGGCCGCACGGGGTTCGCGCAACATTTCCCGCGACCCCGCTGCGCGGGTTGCGGCCGGCCAAACCGGCGCCGCGCCGGCGGCGTCGAGCCAACGCCGCAGTTCGGCCACGTCAACTTCGATATCCCGGCGTCCAAACCTGCCGCGCGTGGTATCGCCAGCCTGCGCGGCGTCGTTGAATTCGGGGGCGGCGGAATGGCCGTCGCGGCCGACCAGCGCCGCATACCGCAACTGGCCGCCATGCGCCGCCATCGCAAAGGCGGCGGTGCCATAAAGCGGGTGGAATATTTCCAGCACCTGCGTCCCCGGCCGGCACAGCGCCACGTTGGTCAGCCCCGCACCGTGCGGTCCCACCACGTGGGATGCGGCGGCGAAGGCGGCGACCTGCTCCCGATAGGGCAGCTCACCCGGCACGATCACCTCGAAGCCGTAGCGCCCGAGCAGCGCCAGCACCTCGGCTTCGTTGGTCACCCGGCGGGTCTGGGCGTCGCGGCGCGAAATGTAGATGCGCCTCTGCGCCGCGGGCCATGCCGATACCAGCTTGCC
>Ga0302157_10001634_pt1 | contig 27000 bp, 35 predicted proteins | sample I_Bog_N3_3_FD_193502 | JGI IMG/M metagenome (GOLD analysis project Ga0302157, IMG submission 193502) | Peat permafrost microbial communities from Stordalen Mire near Abisko, Sweden - I_Bog_N3_3 | ecosystem: Environmental > Terrestrial > Soil > Wetlands > Peat | place: Sweden: Abisko, Stordalen... | reverse complement strand
CCGGACAAGCCGATTTCGCAGAAGCCTGCTGAAGTCCGGATGGGTAACGGCAAGGGCAATCCGGAGTACTACGTCGCTGAAATCCAGCCCGGCAAGGTGCTCTACGAACTCAATGGTGTGCCGGAGCAACTGGCCCGCGAAGCGTTCACGCTCGCGGCCGCCAAGCTGCCCCTGAGCTGCACCTTCGTCACGCGCCAGCTCGGCCTGTGACCCGGAGCAAACAATGAAAGCAACTGAACTGCGGACCAAGGACGTGCCGGCGCTCGAAAAGGAAGTCACCGACCTCCTGCGCGCCCACTTTGGCCTGCGCATGCAGAAGGGTACTCAACAGCTGACGAACCATTCGCAGCTGAAGAACACCCGTCGCGACATCGCTCGTGCCAAGACCATCCTTGCCGAGAAGAAGGGAGCCGCGAAGTGACGCAAGCTCAAGAAACCAACACGCGCACCCTCGTCGGTCGCGTCGTCAGCGACAAGCGCTCGAAGACCATCACGGTGCTCGTCGAGCGCCGCGTGATCCACGAGCTGTACGGCAAGATCGTCGGCCGCTCGCGCAAGTACCACGCCCATGACGAAAAGGACGAGTACAAGACGGGTGACCTCGTGGAGATCGCCGAAACGCGTCCCATCTCGAAGACCAAGAGCTGGGTCGTGACCAAGCTCCTCGAGAAGGCTCGCCTGGCCTGATAGCCTCGCTGCGCGGGGTGTGAATCCCGCCACCGCACAATGCGGCCGGAACGCTGGAATACTGGCGTTTCGGCCGTTTCCATTTCTGGAGTACCACATGACGATCAAGCCAGGCGACAAGCTGCCCGCGAGCACCCTCAAGGAATTCATCGAAGTCGAGACCGAGGGCTGCTCGCTGGGTCCCAACAACGTGGACGTGGCCGCCGCCGCCTCCGGCAAGACGGTCGCGATCTTCGCGCTGCCCGGCGCCTTCACGCCCACGTGCTCGGCCAAACACGTGCCCGGCTATGTCGCCCAGTTCGACGCGCTGCGAGCGGCCGGCGTCGACGAGATCTGGTGCGTGTCGGTCAACGACGCCTTCGTGATGGGCGCCTGGGCGCGCGACCAGAAGACCGCCGGCAAGGTGCGGATGCTGGCCGACGGCTCGGCCGCGTTCACGCACGCCGCGGGCCTGCCGCTGGACCTCACCGCCAACGGCATGGGCGTGCGCTCGCAGCGCTACTCGATGCTGGTGGTCGATGGCGTCGTCAAGACGCTCAATATCGAGGCGCCGGGCAAGTTCGAGGTCAGCAACGCCGAGACGATGCTGGGCCAGGCGCACGCCCTGAAGAGCTGACGCGCCAGGCGCGCCCGCGAGCGCGACACCCCCCCCCGCCAAGGCCGCCCGCGCGTCATGCGCGCGCGGCCTTCGTGCTTGCGCGGGCGCTGCGGTACGGCTCGACCGCTCAGTTCGCGGCGTCGGCAGCGGTGGTGGTGGTGGCCGCCGGCCCGATGTTGGCCGCCAGGAAGGCCTCCATGCGGCGGTAGAAGTCGAACCGGTCCTCCTGGATGTAGAAGCCTTGGCCTTCTTCCGGGTAGTAGACCCACGTCACCGGCGCGCGGGCGGCGTGCGGGCCGCCGGCTTCAGCAGTGACGTGGCGGCGATCGCCAGCACGCGGTGGCCGTCGACCCGCATCTGCACCGCCATGGCATCGCCGGAAGGGGAAAGCAGCGGTTCCCGGAGCACCGGGTTCTCGAAGAACGCCTCCACCGGAACGGCGGCCGGATCACTCGCCGCCGGGGCGCCGGGTGCCGACGCGCACGCCAGCGGCCAGGCCGCCGCGAACGCGACCTTCAGGAATCTGCTTCTCATGTAGCGCCGCCTTCCTGCCGCGGGACTCGACGGTCCCGGATTGATCTCGCGCGCCCTCGGGGCGTCGCGACTGTCCATGCGGGCGATGTTGACCCGGAGCCGGCGCTCCCCGCGACCGAACAAACCCGCAACTCGGGCATGGTGGCGCCGCTCCCGAAAAGAATCCACGCCCCGTTTGACAGAGGCAGGAGAACCGGTGCATAATGATCGACTTCGCCGAAGAGGCGTGAGCAACCCTTGCCGCCGTCAGTCAACACTGGCGGCATCTGGAGTGACCAGAAAGCAGCGTTGCAAGCCTTCAGAGGAATTTCAGCCCAACCGGGGCGATCTTGAAGCCGCAGGCCCTGCCTGCAGTCGAGAGCGCGCACTGACGGGCCCAATACTGACCGCTCTCGGGTGTTGCCGTCTGCGGGAGCAAGTTGGGGATAAACCATGATTCAAATGCAGTCGCGACTCGATGTCGCGGACAACACCGGTGCGAAGTCCGTCCAGTGCATCAAGGTGCTCGGCGGCTCCAAGCGCCGTTACGCCGGCATTGGTGACGTGATCAAGGTCAGCATCAAGGAAGCCGCGCCGCGTGGCCGCGTCAAGAAGGGCGAGGTCTACAACGCCGTCGTCGTTCGCACCGCCAAGGGCGTTCGCCGCCAGGACGGTTCGCTGATCAAGTTCGACGGCAACGCCGCCGTCCTGCTCAACGCCAAGCTGGAGCCGATCGGCACCCGCATCTTCGGCCCCGTGACGCGCGAACTGCGCTCCGAGCGCTTCATGAAGATCGTGTCGCTGGCACCGGAAGTGCTTTAAGCGCCTCCGAAGTACAAGGAAACGCCATGAACAAGATCCGCAAGGGTGACCAGGTCATCGTGACCACCGGTCGCGACAAGGGCAAGCGCGGCACCGTCGCCGAGCGCGTCGACGAACAGCTGCTGCTGGTCGACGGCATCAACATCGTCAAGAAGCACGTCAAGCCGAACCCGCTCAAGGGCACGACTGGCGGCGTGATCGACAAGACGATGCCGATCCAGCAGTCCAACGTTGCGCTTTTCAACCCCGCCACCGGCAAGGCCGATCGCGTGGGCATCAAGATTCTGGCTGATGGCAAGAAGGTTCGCGTCTTCAAGTCCAGCGGCGAAGAAGTCAAGGCATAAGAGGTCCGACATGGCTCGTCTCCAAACCTACTACCGCGAAAAGATCGTCCCGGACCTGACCGAGAAATTCGGCTACACGTCCGTGATGGAAGTGCCGCGCCTGACCAAGATCACCCTGAACATGGGTGTGTCCGAAGCCGTCGCCGACAAGAAGGTCATGGATCACGCCGTCGGCGACCTGACCAAGATCGCCGGCCAGAAGCCCGTTGTCACGAAGTCGAAGAAGGCCATCGCCGGCTTCAAGATCCGTGACGGCGTGCCCATCGGCTGCATGGTCACGCTGCGTGGCGTCCAGATGTTCGAATTCCTGGACCGCTTCGTCACCGTCGCCCTGCCGCGCGTGCGCGATTTCCGTGGTATCTCCGGCCGTTCGTTCGATGGTCGCGGCAACTACAACATCGGCGTGAAAGAGCAGATCATCTTCCCGGAAATCGAGTACGAGAAGATCGACGCGATCCGTGGCATGAACATCTCGATCACCACCACGGCGAAGAACGACGAAGAGTGCAAGGCACTGCTCGCGGCGTTCAAGTTCCCGTTCAAGAACTGAGGCGCCCCATGGCAAAGACTTCCCTCATCCAGCGCGAAGCCAAGCGCGAAGCGACGGTCGCCAAGTACGCCAAGAAGCGTACCGAGCTCGCCGCCATCATCAACGATGCAAAGCGCAGCGACGAAGAGCGTTACATCGCCCGTCTCGAGCTGCAGAAGCTCCCGCGCAATTCCGCGCCGGTGCGTCTGCGCAATCGTTGCGGCCTCACCGGCCGCCCGCGCGGCACGTTCCGCAAGTTTGGTCTGGCACGCTCGAAAATCCGTGAACTCGCCTTCAAGGGCGACATTCCGGGCGTGATCAAGGCCAGCTGGTAATCAGGCGAATCAGGAGAAAACAGCATGAGCATGAGTGATCCTATCGCCGACATGCTGACCCGCATCCGCAACGCGCAGAGCGTTGAGAAGCCGGTTGTCAGCATGCCTTCGTCGAAGCTCAAGGTCGCAATCGCCCAAGTCCTGAAGGACGAAGGCTACATCGACTCGTTCGAAATCAAGACCGAGGGCGTCAAGTCCGAACTCGAGATCTCGTTGAAGTACTACGCGGGCCGTCCCGTCATCGAGCGCATCGAGCGCGTGAGCCGTCCCGGCCTGCGCATCTATCGCGGCCGTGACGCGATCCCGACGGTCATGAACGGCCTGGGTGTGGCGATCGTCACCACCCCCAAGGGCGTGATGACCGACCGCAAGGCGCGCGCCACCGGCGTCGGCGGCGAAGTCCTCTGCTACGTCGCCTAAGGAGATATAGCAATGTCCCGCGTAGGTAAGATGCCGATCACCGTCCCGCAAGGCGTGGACGTGTCGATCGCAAACGACAAGATCACCGTGAAGGGCACCCTCGGTACCCTCACGCTGGCTGCGAATTCGCTGGTCGAGGTCAAGAAGGACGGCGCTGTCGTTACCTTTGCTCCGGTCAACGAGAGCCAGGAAGCGAACGCCCTGAGCGGTACCTTCCGAGCCCTGGTGAACAACCTGGTCAACGGCGTCAGCAAGGGTTTCGAGAAGAAGCTGACCCTGGTGGGCGTGGGTTTCCGGGCGCAAGCCGCGGGCCCCAAGCTCAACCTGCAGATCGGTTTCTCCCATCCTGTCGTCAAGGACATGCCGGCCGGTATCACGGTCGCCTGCCCGACGCAGACGGAAATCGTGATCAAGGGCGCCGACCGCCAGGCCGTTGGCCAGATTGCCGCCGAAGTGCGTGCCATCCGTCCCCCCGAGCCCTACAAGGGCAAGGGCATCCGCTACGCCGATGAGCGCGTGGTGCTGAAAGAGACGAAGAAGAAGTAAGGAGCGACACCATGCTGAACAAGAAAGAACAACGGCTGCGCCGCTCGCGTCAAACGCGGGCCCGTATCGCCAAGCAAGATGTCGCTCGTCTGACGGTCTTCCGTTCGAACCTGCACATCTACGCCAGCGTGATTTCCATCGACGGCGCCAGCGTCGTCGCCTCGGCCTCGACGGCCGAGAAGGAAGTCCGCGACCAGCTCAAGAACGGTGGCAACACCGCGGCGGCAGCTGCCGTCGGCAAGCGCATCGCCGAAAAGGCGAAGGCTGCCGGCATCGAGAAGGTGGCGTTCGACCGTGCTGGCTTCGCCTACCACGGCCGTGTCAAGGCACTGGCGGAAGCGGCTCGCGAAGCCGGCCTCCAGTTCTGACCGTCAACCAAGGAATCTGAAATGGCAAAGTTCCAACCACGCGTTCAGGACGAAGGTCGTGACGACGGTCTCAAGGAAAAGATGATCGCGGTCAACCGCGTCACCAAGGTCGTGAAGGGCGGTCGAATCCTCGGCTTCGCTGCACTGACCGTGGTCGGCGACGGCGACGGCCGCATCGGCATGGGCAAGGGCAAGGCGCGTGAAGTGCCGGTCGCCGTGACGAAGGCCATGGACGCGGCTCGCCGCAACATGATCAAGGTCAACCTGAAGAACGGCTCGATCCACCACAACGTCCGTGGCGAGCATGGCGCGGCCAAGGTGCTGATGGCGCCGGCGCCCGCCGGTACCGGCATCATCGCCGGCGGCCCGATGCGCGCGGTGTTCGAAGTCATGGGCATCACCGACATCGTCGCCAAGAGCCTGGGCTCGAGCAACCCGTACAACATGGTGCGCGCCACGCTCGACGCACTGACGAACGCGACGACTCCCGGCAACATCGCCGCGAAGCGCGGCAAGTCGATCGAAGAAATCTTCGGTTAAGCGCAGGAGAACAGACATGGCTGACAACACGTCCAACAAGAAGACCGTCACGGTCAAGCTGGTGCGCAGCGTCATCGGCACCAAGCACGAGCATCGCGCCACGGTGCGCGGCCTGGGCCTGCGTCGCCTGAACAGCGTCTCGACGCTGGAAGACACGCCCGCCGTCCGCGGCATGATCAACAAGGTCGACTACCTGATCCAGGTGCTGTAAAGCGCCGGCCAGGTAAACGACAAGGGGCATCACATGCAACTCAACACCATCAAGCCGTCCGAAGGCTCGAAGAAGAACCGCCGCCGCGTTGGTCGTGGCATCGGTTCGGGCCTGGGCAAGACCGGCGGTCGCGGCCACAACGGTCAGAAGTCCCGCGCGGGCGGCTACCACAAGGTCGGCTTCGAAGGCGGCCAGATGCCGCTGCAACGTCGTCTTCCGAAGCGCGGCTTCAAGTCGGCGCAGCTGAAGTTCAACGGCGAAGTCACGCTGTCCGAGCTGCAGTCCATGGCCATCGACGAGATCGATCTCCAGTCGCTGAAGCAAGCTGGCTTCATCGGTGAAGTGATCCGCCACGTCAAGGTCATCAAGTCCGGCGAACTGACCCGCAAGGTCACGCTCAAGGGCGTGACGGCGACGGCCGGTGCCAAGGCTGCGATCGAAGCCGCCGGCGGTTCGCTGGCTGCCTGAACGCGCCCCCATTGACCGTTTCCTGAACGCTTCCACACGTGGCAACTTCCCAGAATCAACTCGCCAAGTCGGGCAAATTCGGTGATCTGTATCGCCGGGTGATGTTCCTGATCCTGGCGCTGGTGGTCTATCGCATCGGCGGGCACGTGCCCGTCCCGGGTGTGAATCCGGACGCGCTCGCGCAGTTGATGAAGAGCCAGCAGGGCGGCATCCTGGGCATGTTCAACATGTTCTCGGGCGGCTCGCTGGCGCGCGCCTCGGTGTTGGCGCTCGGCATCACGCCGTACATCTCGTCGTCCATCATCATGCAGATCATGGGCTACGTGGTACCGAGCCTGGAAGCCTTGAAGAAGGAAGGCGAGTCGGGTCGTCGCAAGATCACCCAGTACACGCGCTATGGCACGTTGGCGCTTGCCGCCGTCCAGTCGTATTTCATCTCGGCCGGGCTGCAGCATTCGCCGGGTCTCGTGCTGGATCCGGGCTTCGGCTTCGTGTTCGGCGCGGTGGTCAGCCTGACCGCGGGCACGATGTTCCTGATGTGGCTGGGCGAGCAGATCACCGAACGTGGCCTGGGCAACGGCATCTCGATCCTGATCTTCGCGGGCATCGCCGCCGGCCTGCCGAGCGCCATCACGCGCCTGCTGAGCCTGGTGAGCGAAGGCAACATGAACCCGGTCGTCGCGCTGTTCATCCTGGCCCTGGTGGCTGCGGTGACCTTCGCGGTGGTCTTCGTCGAACGCGGCCAGCGCAAGATCCTGGTCAACTACGCGAAGCGCCAGGTCGGCAACAAGGTCTACGGCGGCCAGTCGTCGCACCTGCCGCTGAAGCTGAACATGGCCGGCGTGATCCCGCCGATCTTCGCGTCGTCGATCATCCTGCTGCCGGCCACGATCGTGAACTCGCTGGCCACCAGCGACAGCCTGCGCTGGCTGAAGAACATGTCGTCGGCGCTGTCTCCGGGCCAGCCGATCTACGTGATGCTGTACGCCGCGATGATCGTGTTCTTCTGCTTCTTCTACACCGGGTTGGTGTTCAACAGCCACGAGACTGCTGACAACCTGAAGAAGAGCGGCGCGTTCATCCCGGGCATCCGTCCGGGGCAGCAGACCGCGAAGCACATCGACAAGATTCTGGCCAGGCTCACGCTGGCGGGCGCCATCTACATCACGCTGGTGTGCCTGCTGCCAGAGTTCCTGGTGTTGAAGTACAACGTGCCGTTCTACTTCGGTGGAACGTCGCTGCTGATCATCGTCGTCGTCACGATGGATTTCTGGGCCCAGGTTCAGAGCTACGTGATGAGCCAGCAATACGAATCGTTGCTGACGAAGGCGAAGTTCAAGGGTTGAAGTTGAATTCGAGGCGTCCGTGACCATCTGGTCCGGTCGCCGGTGAAGTTGGGTTTCGCGCTTGCCTCGGTCGACGAGCGAAGCGAGTGTTTGAAGAGAGTCAAGGAGCAGACCATGAAAGTCTCGGCATCTGTCAAGAAAATGTGTCGCAATTGCAAGGTGATCCGCCGCAAGGGTGTCGTCCGCGTGATTTGTACCGACCCGCGCCACAAGCAGCGCCAGGGTTGAGTCTGCGGACCATAGAAAGCATCACAAGGACACGCAAATGGCACGTATTGCAGGCATCAACATCCCGCCGCACAAGCACACCGAAATCGGTCTGACGGCGATCTTCGGCATCGGCCGAACCACCGCCCAGCAGATCTGTGATCGCACCGGCATCGCCTACTCGAAGAAGATCAAGGATCTCAACGACAGCGATCTGGAGAAGATCCGTGACGAGATCGGCAAGATCACGATCGAAGGCGACCTGCGCCGCGAGACGTCCATCAACATCAAGCGATTGATGGATCTGGGCTGCTATCGTGGCATGCGTCATCGCCGCGGCCTGCCGGTTCGCGGCCAGCGTACGCGCACCAATGCTCGCACCCGCAAGGGTCCGAAAAAGGGTGCTCAGGCGCTGAAGAAGTGAGCTGCTGAGCTCGGCTGACGGAAATCTAGGAAAATCATGGCAAAAGCACCGAATACCGCTGCCCAACGCGTCCGCAAGAAGGTTCGCAAGAACGTGGCGGACGGCGTTGCGCACGTGCACGCATCGTTCAACAACACGATCATCACGATCACCGACCGCCAGGGCGGCGCGCTGTCGTGGGCATCGTCCGGTGGCCAGGGCTTCAAGGGTTCGCGCAAGTCGACCCCGTTCGCTGCCCAGGTCGCTGCCGAAATGGCCGGTCGTGCCGCGCAGGAACAAGGCATCAAGAACCTCGACGTCAAGATCAAGGGCCCTGGCCCGGGTCGCGAATCGTCGGTTCGCGCACTTGCCTCGCTGGGCATCCGCATCACGTCGATCTCCGACGTGACGCCCGTGCCGCACAACGGCTGCCGCCCCCAGAAGCGTCGCCGTATCTGATTCGAATGCCTGGCCGGACTCGTCCGGTCGAGCTCGAATGGCAGTACTGAGCGCGCAGGCGTTTCGAGTACTGCTAGAATCCCGGGTTTCCCCGCAGCCGGCAATGGTCACGTGACTCTTGCCGGCTTGCATGTCTAGTGCGCCAGGCTTCACCCAGGCGTTCCCAGGCAAATCCCGAAGACCACCGTCTGAGCGCCATAACAACATTCGCCAGACTCGCGCCTCGTTTCCTGCAGCCTCGGGCTGCCTGAAACGGACGTCAGAAAACCATTCCACCAGGAAAACAACGTGGCACGTTACCTCGGCCCCAAGGGCAAACTTTCCCGCCGTGAAGGCACCGACCTGTTCCTGAAGAGCGCTCGCCGCCCGATCGGTGACAAGGTCAAGTTCGATTCGAAGCCCGGCCAGCACGGTCGCACTTCGGGTTCGCGCACCTCGGACTACGGCCTCCAACTGCGTGAAAAGCAGAAGGTCAAGCGCATGTACGGCGTGCTGGAAAAGCAATTCCGCAAGTACTTCGCCGAAGCCGAGCGCCGCAAGGGCAACACCGGCGCCAACCTGCTGACGCTGCTGGAATCGCGCCTGGACAACGTCGTCTACCGCATGGGCTTCGGTTCGACTCGCGCCGAAGCGCGCCAGATGGTCAGCCACAAGGCGATCACGGTCAACGGCGCCTCGGTCAACATCCCGTCGTACCTGGTCAAGGCCGGCGACGTGATCGCCGTGCGCGAGAAGTCCAAGAAGCAGCTGCGCATCGTCGATGCCCTGAAGCTGGCTGATTCGATCGGCCTGCCCGCGTGGGTGTCGGTCGATCTGGCCAAGCAGGAAGGCATCTTCAAGAAGGCCCCTGACCGCGACGAATTCGGCGCCGAGATCAAAGAAGCAATGATCGTCGAACTGTATTCGCGCTGATCCAAATTCGTGGCCGCCTTGTTCGCCCGGTGCGAACGATACGGCCGCCGTCTCGTTGCGAGGCGCCGGGCCTTGCTCCGTGGATGCACAGGCTCCCGGCGTGGTCCATCAGCCTTATCGGTGTAACGAGCCGAGGGTATTGAGAGGAACAGGAAATACATGCAAACCAATCTGCTGAAGCCCAAAGCCATCAACGTCGAGCCGCTCGGCGGACATCGCGCGAAGGTCACTCTCGAGCCGTTCGAACGCGGCTACGGGCACACCCTCGGTAACGCGCTGCGCCGTGTGCTGCTGTCGTCGATGGTGGGTTACGCACCGACCGAAGTCACGATCGCAGGCGTGCTGCACGAGTACTCGACGGTCGACGGCGTGCAGGAAGACGTCGTCCACGTGATGTTGAACCTCAAGGGCGTCGTGTTCCGCCTGCACAACCGTGACGAAGTCACGCTCGTGCTGCGCAAGGAAGGCGAGGGCCCGGTGACGGCCGCCGACATCCAGACGCCTCATGACGTCGAGATCGTCAACCCCGAGCACATCGTTGCCCACCTGGCCCAGGGCGGCAAGCTGGACATGCAGATCAAGGTCGAAAAGGGCCGTGGTTATGTTCCGGGCAACCTGCGCCGCTTCGGCGACGAGACGACGAAGGCCATCGGCCGCATCGTCCTCGACGCCTCGTTCGCGCCGGTTCGCCGCGTCAGCTACGCCGTCGAGAACGCCCGCGTCGAGCAGCGTACCGACCTGGACAAGCTGGTCATGGAGATCGAGACCAACGGCGCCATCTCGCCCGAGGAAGCGATCCGTTCGTCGGCCAAGATCCTGGTCGAACAGCTCGCCGTGTTCGCGCAGCTCGAAGGCAGCGACATCGCCGCGTTCGACCAGCCGGCCCCGCGTACCGCGCAGTTCGATCCGATCCTGCTGCGTCCGGTCGACGAGCTCGAGCTCACGGTGCGTTCGGCGAACTGCCTGAAGGCCGAGAACATCTACTACATCGGCGACCTGATCCAGCGTACCGAGACCGAGCTGCTCAAGACCCCCAACCTGGGTCGCAAGTCGCTCAACGAAATCAAGGAAGTCCTGGCTTCGCGCGGCCTCACGCTGGGCGCGCGTCTCGAGAACTGGCCGCCGCAAGGTCTCGACAAGCGTTGATTCGCTCGTCCAGGCCGCTTTTGTAGGTTCCCCGCTGCCGGGCCCGTCGAACGACGGGCGCCGAGTGCAAACCCCCGGTACCTGATCCGGCCGGGGTTCAATAAAGACATCCAAGGAAATCACCATGCGCCATCGTCACGGCCTCCGCAAGCTCAACCGCACCTCGTCGCACCGCCAGGCCATGTTCCGCAACATGGCCGTCTCGCTGCTGCGTCACGAAGCCATCAAGACCACGCTCCCGAAGGCCAAGGAACTGCGCCGCATCGTCGAGCCGCTGATCACGCTGGCCAAGGAACCCACGCTGGCCAACCGCCGCCTGGCCTTCGACCGGACCCGCGATCGCGAAATCGTCTCGAAGCTGTTCGACGTGCTGGGCCCGCTGTTCAAGGCGCGTCCGGGCGGCTACACCCGCATCCTGAAGATGGGCTTCCGCAACGGCGACAACGCGCCAATGGCCTTCGTCGAGCTCGTCGAGCGCTCGCACGACGGCGAAGCGGCCACGGACACGTCCGAAGGCTGAGCGCCGGCGCCCGCAAGGGCGTCAACGCTGCCGACAAAGGCCGCCTCCGGGCGGCTTTTTGCATGGCGCTTCCGGCGTCTTGGCCGCGGCAATGCACCCGTACTCGGCAAGTGCGACGCGACCCGCGACAATAGGCGCAACTGACCGGAACGGGAGCCGCCGCGAGCGACTCCCATGCACATGATCACCCTGCCATCGATCCGCGCCGCCCTGGCCTCCTTCGTCCTGTTGCTGACGCTGCTGCCGCTGACGCCGGCCCGCGCCGCCGATGACTTCCTCGACCCCGACAAGGCCTTCGTGCTGTCGGTGCGCGTGCTCGACGCCAAGCGCCTCGAGCTCAGCTACAAGGCCGCCCCGGGCTACTACCTCTACCGCGAACGCTTCAAGTTCGCGTCGGCCGATGCCAGGCTGGGCGACCCGCAGATCCCGCCCGGCAAGAAGCACTACGACACCGCGCTGGAGCAGAACGTCGAGACGTACCACGACGGCGTCGTCGTGGTGCTGCCCATCGTCTCGGCCGGCAAGGCGTTCACGCTGCACGCCACCCACCAGGGCTGTGCCGACAAGGGCCTGTGCTATCCGCCGCAGCCGCGTACCGTGGCCGTCACGCTGAAGGCCTTCGGCGCCGACGCGGACTCGGCCCAGGTGGTGCCCGAGGCCGACGCGGACGCCGCCGCGCCCGCGGGCGTCGTGCCCCCGGTCACCGTGCAGGCGCCAGGCAACGTGAGCGTGGGCAACACGGCGCTGCCCGATCCGCTGCGCAGCGTCGTCATGGGCGCCGGCGTCGCCGAACGCGTGGCGGCCAGTGCACCGGCCGGACCCGCGTCCGCCGACGTCGCCGCGACGGCGGACGCCGGGGACGGCGGCGTCGGCGCCGCGCTGGCCGGCGGCCACCTCTGGCTGATCATCCTCATCTCGATCGGCGCCGGCCTGGGGCTGGCGGCCACGCCGTGCGTCTGGCCGATGTTCCCGATCCTGTCGTCCATCATCGTCGGGCAGGGCAACGTGACGGCACGGCGCGGGCTGGGCCTGGCCGCGGCCTATTCGCTGGGCATGGCGCTGGTCTACACGTCGCTCGGCGTGGTCGCGGGCATCATCGGCAAGGGCTTCGCCGGCGACCTGCAGAACCCCGTCGTCCTGGGCACGTTCGGCGTGCTGCTGGTCATCCTGTCGCTGTCGATGTTCGGCCTCTACGAGCTGCAGCTTCCCGCGGCCCTGCGCGATCGGCTGAACGCGAAGAACGAGGCGCTGTCCGGCGGCCAGATCGGCGGCGTGTTCGGCATGGGCGTGCTGTCGGCGCTGATCGTGAGCCCCTGCGTCTCGGCGCCCCTGGTGGGCGTGCTGGTGTACATCGGCAACCAGCACGATCCGGTGCTCGGGGGCATCTCGCTGTTCTCGATCGCCGCGGGCATGAGCGTGCCGCTGCTGGTCATCGGCGCCTCCGCCGGCACCTTGCTGCCGCGCAGCGGCGCGTGGATGGACCTCGTCAAGCGCTTCTTCGGCCTCGCGCTGCTGGGCGTCGCGCTGTACCTCGTCCGCTCCATCGTCCCCGCGCTGTTCTCGATGCTGGCCTGGGGCACGCTGGCCATCATCACCGGCGCCGTTCTGGGCGCCTTCGAGCCCGTCACCAGCAAGACCTACGAAGGCACCGCCCGCACCGTCAAGGGCATCGGCATCCTGTTCGCCGTCGTGGGCGCCCTGGAGCTGATCGGCGCGGCCAGCGGCAGCCTCGACCCGACGCAGCCGCTCGCACGTCTCGCGCAGGGGCGCGGGAGCGTCGACGCCGGCCCGCACTTCGACCGCGTCGCCAGCGTGGCCGAACTCGACCAGCGCCTGCAATCGGCCGGCCGGCCGGTGATGCTCGATTTCTACGCCGACTGGTGCGTCTCGTGCAAGGAGATGGAGGCGCAGACCTTCGTCGACCCGGGCGTGCGCGCCAAGCTGGACAAAGCCCTGCTGCTGCGCGCCGACGTCACCGCCAACTCCGACGACGACCGCGCGCTGCTCAAGCGCTTCCACCTGTTCGGCCCGCCCGGCATCATCCTGTTCGACGCCCAGGGCCACGAACTGGAGGCGGCCCGCGTGGTGGGCTTCCAGGACGCTGCGAAGTTCGGCGGCAGCCTCGCCGCGGCCGGCCTATGAGGCTGTCGCAGATCGTGTTCTCGCAAGGCTTCGGGGCCCGCCGCGCCTGCGAGGGGCTGGTGGCCGGCGGCTTCGTCGCCATCGGCGGCGTGGTGCACGACGATCCGTTCGAGGAACTGGACCCCGAAGGCCTGGTGCTCAACGTCGAAGGCAAGGACTGGCCGTACCATGCGAAGGCGCTGATCGCGCTGAACAAGCCGGCCGGCTACGAGTGCTCCAAGAAGCCCAAGCACCATCCGAGCGTCTACAGCCTGCTGCCCGCGCCGCTGCTGCGCCGCGACGTGCAGAGCGTGGGTCGCCTCGACGAGGACACCACGGGCCTGCTCCTGTTCACCGACGACGGCCAGCTGCTGCATCGCTGGACCTCGCCCAAGCACCACGTGCCCAAGATCTACGACGCCTCCTGCAAGCACCCGGTGACGGCCGACCAGATCACCCGCCTGCTGGCCGGCGTGGTGCTGCTGGACGACCCCGAGCCGGTGCGCGCGATCGCCGCCGAGGCCTGGGACGGCGCCGCGGACGGCCTGCACGGCATCCGCCTGACGCTGGCCGAAGGCAAGTACCACCAGGTCAAGCGCATGCTGGCCGCGGTGGGCAACCGCGTGGAGGCGTTGCACCGCAGCCGCTTCGGCAAGTTGGCGCTGCCGGCCGACCTGAAACCGGGCGCCTGGTGCTGGCTGCCCGGAACCGGCGTCATCGCCGACTGACGCCATACCGCTGAAGGTACTTCGTCCCCGAATCGCCACACGGGCCGTGAAAGCATCACGGCACGGCCGCAACGACGAAAGGCACGGCTTGCCAGCGCCGCGCGTGGCCGGCTATGCTGGCCGTGCACCAGCGGGTATCCCGACGTCCATGCACCTGCCGCGACTCCAGCCGATTCGACGCCTGGCCGTGATCGGCCTGGCCGCGCTATGCGGCTGCCAGCCCGCGCCGCCCATCAAGGTGGGCTTCATCGGCGGGCTGTCGGGGCGCGTGTCCGACCTGACGGTGGACGCGCGCAACGGCACGCAGCTGGCCATCGAGACGCTCAACGCGAAGCCGGAGGGCCCGCGCTACGAGCTGCACAGCCACGACGACGGGCATGCCGCCGACCAGGGGCCGGCCGTCATCGACGCCATCGCCGACGAGGGCGATGCCTTCGCCATCGGCCCCCTGATCAGCACCATTGCCAAGGGGATGGCGCCCGAAGCGTCGAAACGGCACCTGGTGCTGATCAGCCCCACCGCCAACGCCGACGAGTTGAGCGGCATCGACGACTGGTTCTTCCGCGTGATCCCGACGGCGGGCCCCGGCGCCGACCAGCTCGCCGAGGCCGCCATCGCTCGCGGCCTGAAGTCCGCCGCGGTGATGGCCGAATGGCACAACCGCATCTTCAGCGAGAGCTTCACGCACCGCTTCGACACCCGCTTCCAGGCCTTGGGCGGCACGCCATCGCGCGTCGTCCGCTACGAGACCGACCAGAACCCCGACTACGCCGCCATCGCCGCCCAGCTCCTCGCCTCGCATCCGCGGCTGGTGTTGCTGGTGTGCAGCGCGGTGGATGCGGCGATCGTGTCGCAGCAACTGCGCCGGCTCGATCCGGGCGTGCAGATCGCGATGTCGTCGTGGGCCGCCAACGCGCAACTGCTGCAACTGGGCGGGCGCGCCGTCGAGGGCGCGCTCGTGATGCAGGTGCTCGACCTCGACAGCCAGGCACCCGCGTACGTCGAGTTCCGCAAGCGCTTCATCGACCGCTTCGGCAACACGCCCAGCCAGGGCGCCGTGTTCTCCTACGACGCCACGATGATGGCGGCCGAGGGGCTGCGGCGCAAGTCCGACAGCCAGTCGCTGCGCGACGTGCTGCGCGCGCCGGGCTCGTGGCCGGGCCTGCAGCAACCGCTGGTGCTCGACCGCTTCGGCGACAGCGTGGGCCGGGTCCACCTGAGCGAGGTGCATGCAGGACGCTTCGTCATGCTCAAGAACCTGTGAACGAACCCGCCATGCCCGCTCGTCCCGTCAAAACGCGCCCGCTCTGCGTTGCAAATGCGCGCCGGGGGATCCACCCCGGCTGTGCTTTGCGCCTTGATCGGACACGTTTTGACGGCCCGCTCGGGCGCGCCGGGTTCATCCACAGGTTCTGACGGAATGAACACCGCCCGCCCGCCCCTCAAGCGCATCCTCACGCGCCAGTACGTGCTGCTGGCGTGCGTTCCGCTGCTGCTGGTGATCGTGTTGTGGAGCGCGGTCGCTGTCCCGCAGGCCTTGCGCGACATCGAGGGCGAGAACCAGCGCACCGCGATGCTGGTGCGCTCGCAGGTCGAACTGCTCATCGCCGCGCCTCGCGAGGCCGCCGCGCGCGCCGCCACGCACGTGCGCCCGGGCGCGGGCGAGCTCGAGATCCGCGCCGCGCTGAGCGAGGCGCTGGACGAGGCGCAGTCGCTCGAGTCGGCGATCCTGCTCGACGCGACGGGCGTGGTCACCATCGCCGAGGTGCGGCCCGGCACGCGCGTCGGCAAGCAGGACTGGGAAGGACTCGACCTCTCGCGGCGCGCGTTCTACGAGCACGCCAGCACGGCCACCGCGCCGGTCTGGTCCAACACATTCCTGTCGCCTTTGACGGGCCACATCACCGCCGTGGTGGTGGCGCCGGCCGACGGCCGGCTGGTGGTGGCCGACCTGTCGCTCGACAAGATGGCGCGCCAGATCAAGGTGCCCGGCAACGGCGACCTGGCCGTGATCGTGTTCGACAGCCTGGGCCGCGTCATCGTGCACCCCGACCAGGAGCGCGCCAGCTGGCAGGAGAACCTCAGCCAGGTCGAGCTCGTGCATCGCGCGCTCAATGGCTACTCGGGCCCGGGCGAGCTGGAGCTGGACGGCAAGCGCTGGCTCGGCACGGTGGCGCCGGCCGCCACCACGGGTTGGTATGTGCTCGTCGCGCAGCCGCGCACCGCGATGTTCGCGCCGGTAGAGCAACTGGCCGGCGTCATCGGCATTGCGGTGCTCGTGGTGATGGTGATCGTGGCCGCCGTCGCCTTCAGGCTCGCGCAGCGCCAGGCCGACAGCTACCGGCAGCTCGTGAGCGCGGCGGCCGATCTCGTCGACGACAAGCCCGGCGAGCCCGACGTCGATCTCGACAGCGAGGAGGCCTACGCCTTGTGGGCGCAGCTGCGCCGCCTGCTCGATCGCGCCAAGGACCAGGAGCGCACCGCCCGGCACGCGCAGGCAGAGCTGCAGGCCTTGCTGGACGCGGCCACCGAGGTGGCCATCATCGCGGTGGATGCCCAGCACGTGGTGCGGCTGTTCAATCGCGGCGCCGAGAAGATGCTGGGCTACCGTGCGTCGGAGGTGCTCGGACAGCCCTGCCCGATCGGCGTGCACGACCCCGACGAACTCGCGCGCCGCGGCGAGGAGCTCACCTTCCAGTTGAAGCGCCCGGTCAGCGGCCGCGAGGCGATCACGGCCGTGGCCGAGCGCTTCGGCTACGAGGTGCGCGACTGGATCTACGTGCGCAAGGACGGTTCGCGCCTGAGCGTGTCGCTGGCCGTCACGGCCGTGCGCGCCTCGCTCGCCCGCGCGGGCGCCGGCGAGGTGGTGTTCGCCGCGGACAGCGGTATCGTGCCGCCGGGCAACGAATCGCTGGGCTTCCTGTTCGTGGGCACCGACCAGTCGGAGCGCGTGCGCTCGGGCGAGCTGGAGCTCGCGCGGCGGCGTGCCGAGGCGGCCAACCAGGCCAAGTCGGAGTTCCTCTCGCGCGTGAGCCACGAGCTGCGCACGCCGATGAACGCAATCCTGGGCTACGCGCAGCTGATGCAGCTGGAAGAGGAACATCCGCTCGACGGCCACCAGCGCGAACGCGTCGCCCGCATCGAGGCCGCCGGCTGGCACCTGGTGACCCTCATCAACGACGTGCTGGACCTGTCCACCATCGAGTCCGGCAACGCCCGCATCCAGATGGCCGACGTCGACGTGGCGCTGGTCATCAACGAGAGCATCCGCCTGCTCGCCCCGCTCGCCGAGAGCGCGAGGGTGACGCTCGCCGTGGTGCTGCCGCGGCACCTGCCGCGCGAGGCGTGGAGCGTGCGGGCCGATGCCACGCGCCTGCGCCAGGTGCTGGTCAACGTGATCGGCAACGCCATCAAGTACAACCTCGAGAACGGGCGCGTCGACCTGCAGGTGCACGTGCGCGCGCCCGCCGACGATGCCGGCGAGGGCGACGCGGGACGCCTCGTCATCGAGATCTCCGACACGGGACGTGGCATGACGGCCGCGCAGCTCGCACGCCTGTTCTCGGCATTCGACCGCCTGGGCCTCGAGTCCAGCCAGATCGAGGGCACCGGCATCGGCCTGGTGATCAGCCGCCGCCTGATCGAGCGCATGGGCGGCGAGATCGCCATCGACAGCCGCCCCGACGTGGGCACGCGCGTCACGCTCACGCTGGGCCGCTCGCACGGCATTCCACTGGAGCCCGGAGGCACGCTGGTCCAGGCCGCATTCCCGCGTGGCGCCGGCGGCCACATCGTCTACGTGGAGGACAACCCGATCAATGCACTGCTGATGCAGGAGGTCGTCGAGCAGCGCCCCGACTGCAAGCTGCACCTCGCAGTGAGCGTGCGCGACGGCATCGACCTGATCACCCGCCTGCGCCCCGACCTCGTGCTGGTGGACCTGCACCTGCCCGACGGCTCGGGCCTGGACGTGGCCGAATGGATGCGCACGATGCCGGTGCTCACGCGCGTGCCGGTGGTGGTGGTCTCGGCCGACAGCACCCAGGCCCAGCGCGACGCCGCCACCGTGGCCGGCGTACGCGCCTACATCGCCAAGCCGATCCGGCTCGCCGACACGTTGCAGCTCATCGACGAACTGCTGCCGCATTCACGCTGAGTTCGCCTTTACGCAGTTTCACGGCGAACAGGTGACAGCCTCCGGCGTTTCATGCCATAATAGCTTTCTCAGTCGCGGGGTGGAGCAGTCTGGTAGCTCGTTGGGCTCATAACCCAAAGGTCGTAGGTTCAAATCCTGCCCCCGCAACCACCGTTTTACAGAGGTGAAAACCTCGACAGCAACGCCCACCTCGCAGTGGGCGTTTTGCTTTGTGCCCACGCTGTGCCCATCTTGTGCCCGGGTCGTGCCCTCACGATTTCAGCGCCTGATCGAGGCGACCGTTGGGCCTCGTGCCCCTTGTGCGTGACCGTCTGGGGTCACTCCAACGTCGCGTGGTTCACTCAAGCGGACGACGTGGCGCAGCTTCAAATCTCGCAAGCAGGCCCCACAGCATTTGTTGAGCTTCAACCGCTGATCGATGGCCGCACGGCGCAGGGTCTCTGCATCGATCATTTGCCGGGGTCGCTCGATGAGGGCATTTCGACGTGGCCCGAGTTTGCAACGTGCGTCGGCGTGTATATGGCCGCGGATGAGTCGGTACATGTCATCGCGCCGCACGGGTTGGACGACCTCTTCGAGCTGCGTGTCCGTCGCAACCCTTCAAGGGTGAGCGTCGACGACTTCAGGGGGCGCGTTCGTGCCAGGCGCTGCCACGAGCGGTGGCCACGACTTACCATCTGCGCAGCGTGAGGTCGCAGACCGGCCAGGAACCGACGGTCGCGAGCGATGGTTTCGGGTGGGCCATCCACGCGCAGCGCGGCAATACTCAGGAGCGCTTGTAGCCCTTCAGCAGGGGTTACCGTCACGGCTTGTATCGAAGGTGGCGTGCTCGTTGTTGATCAGCGAGCTGTCGATCAGCAGGTGCCGCAGCGGCTTCTTGTACGGGAAGACAGCCTCGTCCGTGAACGTCAGGAAATGCACGCCGTAGTACTCGAAGGGGAAGTTCTCGTGCTTCTCCGCGAGGATGGCCTGGATCTCCTTCGTGAACTCGTCGACCGGCTTGCACACCATCTTGATGCCCAGGTGGTCGGCGCCCTTACTGTTGTTGCGCCCATCCAGGTCGTGGCGGCCCGGCAGGTCATCGAAATAGATCTCAATCAGCAGCTCGGGCAGGTCGCAGCAAGCTTGATGCCACCAAGATCGAGCACAAGCTTGCCGTCAACGAGGCGGTGAGCGCAGTCGAGCGCGAACGTGACAGCATTAAGAGCAATCTGGAGCGCTCGGAACTCGAAAAGCAACTCGCCGAGAAAGCACTGACGGACAAATACGAAACGCAGATTCGAGACCGCGACGCAGCAATCGAACGCCTGCGAGACATGAAGGCGCGCCTGTCTACGAAGATGGTCGGCGAGACGCTTGAACAGCACTGCGAGACCGAGTTCAACCGTATCCGCGCGACGGCCTTCCCGCGGGCGTATTTTGAAAAAGACAACGACGCCCGAACCGGCAGCAAGGGCGACTACATCTTTCGCGACACGGAAGAGTCCGGCGGCGAAATCGTCTCGATCATGTTTGAGATGAAAAACGAATCCGACGGTGGTGCCGCCAAGAACAGGAACGAAGATTTTCTGAAGGAGCTTGACCGTGATCGAATCGAGAAGGGCTGCGAGTATGCCGTGCTGGTCTCGCTGCTGGAACCCGACAGCGAGCTGTATAACACCGGCATCGTTGACGTATTCCATCGGTACCCGAAGATGTATGTCATCCGCCCGCAGTTTTTCATTCCCAGCGGCGCGTTTCGAACCGCCGTGCATCCTTGCGCGCCTCTTCGCGCGGCGTCACAGGAAAGGATCCCATGAGTGCATCCGAGTCTGAAGAGAAGCGCCGTGCAGCGCGACGGCAGCGGGCCAGCGTCGTCTTCGTCTCTCTTGGTTCAGCCCTCACAATGGGGGCAATGCTCGCACTCGCTGTAAAGATGGTCGTCGCTGGCCGCGGCCTTGAGATTCACCGTTCCTTTTGGCTTGTGCAGGACACTTGGCTTGGCTTCCTTGTGACGATGGCCGTTTGCGTCGCCGCAGTGCTTGGCGGCCTTGCTTGGCGCGCAGTGCAACGACGGCGCGAAGCTCGGCTTTGGAAGGAACATGAGGCCAAGTGGGCTGAGGGCCAAAAGCCTGGCACGTAGGCCGGTAGTCGGCCACCTGCTGCCATTCGCGACTGACTGGTTTGGGGTGCGGTCACGAACGGCTCCTGCGCTGGTCGTATGCGGTCAACAACCGCTTGGCAGGGCCAGACGCTGCGCTGCCGTGCACAATATTCGACCATGCCGATCGACACCTCCGCCCCGCACCGAGTCGTTGTGGTCGGGTCCAGCTGCGCAGGCAAGTCCACATTCGCCCGCGCGCTCTCCGAGGCCAGGGGCGACTCACACATCGAGCTCGACGAGCTGTACTGGAGCCACGCCTGGCAACCCAAACCAGAGGCTGAATTCCTTCGGCTTGTAGAAGGGGCGACGGCCGGCACGGCCTGGGTTGCCGCCGGCAACTACAGTCCCGCAAGAGAGCTCCTGTGGAATCGCGCGACCACGATCGTCTGGCTCGATCTCAGCCTGTCACGCGTCCTGCTGCGCGGTCTCCGACGTTCCTTGCGACGCATCGTCGGTGGCGAGCCGCTGTTTCATGGCAACAGAGAAACTCTGCGCCGAACCTTCTTTTCTCGGGAATCCATCCTCTGGTGGATCGTGACCACGTTCCATAGACGTCGTCGTGAATTCACGCAGTTGAGATCGGCAGATGAATTTCAGCACCTCACCTGGCTGCGTGCGCGCACACCTGCCGAGGCTCAAGGTATCCTCGAAACGTTGGCGCGAAGTGGTGTGCCCTCGGCCGACCGCCGCATCTGAGTGGCTCATGCCGGCCAATTGCAGCCGGTCGCGACTGACCGGTTTGAGGTAGGCTGTCGCTATGAACCTTGCGTGGGATGACTATGCAAAACGATCGGGCCCGTGAGCCATTGGGGACACAGATGCTGGCACTCGAAACCAGCTTCGTCGCTGCGGCGGCAACCGTCGCAGCCATGCCAGGAGTCGAGGAACGTGCCCACGGCTGGCGCGAACTCGCGACGCTTCTCGTCGGAATGCCAGATGCGTTCAGAGCGACGGCGTATCGCAGTCACCCTGAGCTGGAGAACGCGCAGCCATACCCCGACACCCGCCTGAGCGCCGCAGAACAACAGCTCGTCTCCCTTCTCGATCAGTCCGATTTGGAGGCCATTGACCAGGCGCTCGTCGACAATTCGGTGGCCTCATGGCGAACGGTAGCGCGTGTCATCGGCGGTGCGATGGTCAGCCTGAAAGCCCAACTTCCTTCGGTACCACTTGGACTCTACGTTCGGCGCATCGCAGTGCTTGTTGACGGTGGAGCGTTACTGGCACAGGGGGACGTCGATTTTATGCGCCTCAGCGAAGTGAAGTTGTCGGTTGCGGTCAAGCACGCGTAGAAGTGCGCATGCCTGGCCGGCGGCGCCTAAGACGCTGTTCGGCCAAAAGCCGTCGCTTAACAATGTCGGGTTTGCGGTGGAGACTCCGTTCTACCATGAGAGACGCTAAATTTGGCCAACAGGCGCCGGCCGCCCAAGCCAGCTAAAGGCGCGTAAAGGGTCGAGCAGCCGCATCTAGGCCAAGAGGCAGGCGGTAATCTACCGAGCGGCGTGTGTTCACCATGCGCGGACGAGTCCCGGCGCCGAACAATTAGGAGCGGAGATGCAGTTTCCGATTGACATCAAATCGCAAGTTGATAGTCACAATGGTCAGCTCACGCGGGCCGTCAAACTTCATCGAGGGCTGAGCACCATCGTTGGGCCCAACGGTTCGGGCAAGACTCACTTGCTGCGCGGACTTAAGAAGGGATTAGAAGAAATCGTTGGTGACGGCAAGGCAGTGCGCTTCATGTCCGCAGGACGTCTTGGACCACTCGAGTCTTTCCGCTCGGACTACGACGGGCATCGCAATGGAACTCCCTTGTACGCAAATGCCAATTTCGGCGCTAAAGGCGATCTTGAACGCCGAAATTTGAACGAGACACTGAACGGTGACTTCCAAACGTTGTCGGCGAGGGCGGACATCTTTGTGATGATTCAAGAGCGACTGCGAAAGTTGTTCAAAAGGAACATGGAAGTCGACTGGGACGGCGGGCAGCTAAAGATTAATTTTTCGCGAATGGACGTCGCTGGTGAGCCGTATTCATCAGGTAGAGAAGCATCTGGTCTCTTGCAATTGGTTGGCCTACTCTGCGCTGTCTACAACGATGAGATCGGTGCGTTGCTGATTGACGAGCCAGAGGTTTCTTTGCATCCTCAGCTACAAGCATTTCTGCTCAGCGAGATGGAACGCATTGCAGGCATCCCAGCCGCCGGTAGCAATCGAAAGTTGATCATCATCGCGACGCACTCCACCGAGATGATTCAGCTTGCGGCGGCGGCGGATGTTCCCTCGGTCATTTTCTGCTATGACTTGCGCAGCGAGCCTGTACAGATCTCACCCACGGCTGGTGAACTGAGCAACAAGAGGATTCAAAGTCTTGTAGCTCGCCTGGGCCAAGAGCACAAACTTGCTCTGTTTTCAAAGCGGCCGCTGCTGGTCGAAGGCCCATCCGATTTGATCGTGTGCAGTGCCTTGTCCAGGCGCCTCGATCTGCATTTGGAGGCAGCGGGTTCGCAGCTTCTCCCTGTGATTGGGACAGGGCAGATGCCGATTGTGGTCAAGTTTCTTCGATTGCTCGGCAAAACCCCGGTGGTTCTCGCCGACGCCGATGCCATTGCGGATAGTCTTGAGCTTGCCAAGGAGTTCGTGGCAACCGATTCGCGGGCGGATGATCGAGCTCAGAAGCTGGGCTTTGAATCCGCGACGAAGCTTCTAGGAAGCGTTTACACGACATTCTGCAAGGCGGTCGATACCCACTGGTCGATTTTGGCGCCTCTCGCGCAAAAGCATCCGTATTGGATCAATAGAGCAGGCGCTGAAGAGTCGCAGTCGAAACGACGCGCTTCGCTAGCGACGCTATTCGTATTTGGTGACGCCCCCCTTCCAACAGTAGAGATGCAAACGGCCTGGGGTGGAGTGAAAGCGCAACTGGTAGTGTTGCTCAACTTCCTGGAAGATCTCGGTTGCTTCATCCTCAGACGGGGGTCCATCGAGAGCTACTACCAACTTTCAGACCCACTCACGTCGACTGAGAAGCCGAGCGCGGCCGTAGACGAGGTGTCACACATCGACAGTCAGGGGCCGGTACAAATACGTCAGGATTACGCGGACATCATCCGTTGCATTGAGCACGCGGCCGCCGCGAAGCCAATTGTTGAGGCGGAAGCATTGCGTGACCTTGTGCTAGCCATTGCCGCACCAGCACTTGCACACTCCCAGAACGGGCTTGACTCAATTTCAGTGCAGCAGTTGGCACGCAGCGTGTTGAGAGAGCGCGCTTCATTGTTCGAGTTCTCTGTTTCTTCAGGCAATATCATCGTTGCCCTCAAAAGCAAGATCCTTATCGTTCCCGGCTTCCCGTTGACGCTAGTGCCCGGCGAGGACGTGGTGAAGACGGTGAACATTGCTCTTGGATTGAGCTCGCAGCGAGCCGCGATGCCCGCGTGAGAGCGTTGCGCTTCGCATGCGGAGTACCGTAGACGGGGAACGTCCGCTTCTTGGCCTCAAATCTGAGGGTCCCAATGTCTCTAATGGGTCGAGCCAGGCCGCCTGGCCATCGAGCTCGAACGGTGGGTATGCACTAGATAGCAGTCGGACGCCCGGGCACAGCGCCTGCGCGACCTGGCCGCCGCCTCCTAGGACGCATGTCGGCCAGGAGCTGCCGGTCACAACCGACAGCTTCGCGGCAGGCCGACCCAGCTAAAGTCTCGTCATGCCACATGCAGTTCTCGCCGAAAGGCTGTACGCCGAACTCACCCTCGGCTGCGAAGCGCGCGGCTGCGGAAAGGTGTTCCTGGCGAAGACGCGGGCTAGCGATCCAGTCGAGCCTTGGGCGCTGCGAGCCGCCGCGGAGGCCGAACGCATCGGCTGGCGCGTCACGGGTGGGAATGCAATCGTGTGCCCGACGCATGCGCTGAGCAAATGAGCCGCCATTTTGCGGCTGGTGCCGGCCCAGGTCCAGTCGTTAGGATATGTCCGGTATCGGGCACCGTAGAGAACGCCGATGCAACGACCGAAAATGCAATTCACGATCGATACTCGAATCTAGAAAACTCGGCCCAGTCCGCAACAGCGCGTTGGTTCGCGAAGAATTCGCAATGCGAAGATTGAGATCAATGACCGCCCCGACCTATGATGATCAAGACAGCGGGACTCGAATCTGCCACGCCTGCATCGGTGACAGATTTTTGGCTGCGGAAATCGAATCATCGCGCGAGGCCGACGAGTGCACCTACTGCGGTGAGTCCAGGCCGTCGATGACCATCGAGGAGCTTGCCGACCGTGTTGAGACGGCTTTTGCAGATCACTACACGCGCACGTCGAGCGTAAGCGCTAAGCCAGCGGCGTTCTTGCCTATGAACCGGATCTGTGCAGGTCGGAGCGCAGCGGGTTGCCGGCGAAGTTCTGCTTCCACAGCCTGGGTGTGAGCTCGGCCACGCGCGAGGCCGGGTGCTGGCCGACGCGCTGCAGTACGTCGACGAGGTACGTGTAGGGATCGACGTCGTGCAGTCGACACGTGGCGATCAAGCTCTGCACGATGCCGGCGTGCTGGGCGCCGACCTCGCTCCAACAGAAAAGCCAGTTCCTTCTGCCCAAGGGAATCGGGCGTAGGGCCCGCTCGATGTGGTTCGTGTCAATGGGCACGTCGGGGTCGTTGAGGAAGATCTCGAGTCCCGAGCGGCGCTCTCGCACGTAAGCCATCGCCTTGGTCAGCGGGTTGGTGGGCAGCAGCCCCTGTCGCTCGAACTGCGCGTCGACCCAGGCGAAGAATTTCTCGACCAATGGTTTGCTGTGCGCGAGCCGATGTTCCCGCTTGGCCTCTCCCTTCAGCTTGGCCTGGCGGATCGCCTCCTCGATCTCGTAGAGCTTGCCGATCTGGCCCAAGGCCTCGGCTGCTTCTTGCGGCTCGGCCGCCTGAGCTTCGAAGAAGGCGCGCCTGGAGTGGGCCCAGCATTGAGCGTTGGTGATGCCCATCTTCTTGGCATACGCAGCGTAGGCCTCGTAGCCATCGCTGAGCAGTACGGTGCCCGGCGTGAGCTGCAGGCCCAGCGCCTGCTCGACATGTTCATGGCGGCGCGACTCGAAGTGCGGGAAGCAGACCTCGTCGAGTTCGCCGTAGATCGGCCAAAAGTAGGTCACCTTCATCTTGCCCGCGCCCGCCTGGCCGGCCTTGATCGGCGTCTCGTCCATCGTGTTGACGCGACCAGCGCGGATCGAAGCCAGTTGGGCCTCGTAGATCGGCTTGAGCAGCATCGCTGCCTGCTGCACGAGTTGCGTCAGCCAGGGCCGGCTCAGGTTGAATCCGGCGTCGATCAGTCGTTGATGCTGCCGGTACAGCGGCAAGTGCCAGCGGAACTTGTCCAGCAACACGCCCACGATGAAGCTGACGTCAGCGCGACTGCCCTCGATGACGCCCACCGGGGCCGGCGCGCAGTGCAGGGTCTGGGTGTCGCGGCGCTTGATCACGGGGCGCACGTACTTCAGCACCACGAAGCTGCCCGGGCGCTGCGCCAGGCGATGGCTGACCTTCTCGCCGATGAGCTCGTACTGCTCGGGTGCCAGGCCCTGGGCCTCGGCGCTCGGCACATGGATGGTCTCGACGGGCACCTTGGTCTCGTCGAAGAACGGCGCACCGGCGCCGTCCTCGGCGAAGTCGCTGCGTGTCTTGCGACGCGTGTGAGCCGCCACCTTGCTGCCGCCGGTGGCCGCGCCGTCCGGCACCGGCAACTCGCCCACGACTTGGCCGAGGTGCATCTGGTGCGGGTCGGGTTCGGGCGCGAAGCGCTCGCTCTTGCGGCCGAACAGTTGTCGCTTGAACCACTCGACTTGGCGCTTGAGTTCGTCGATCTGTGTGGCCTGGCCCTGCAGGAGCCGGGCAACCTGCCCGGGCTCGAGTGCGGCCACTTGCGCAGCATCGGGCACTCGGGTCGACGTGGTGGGCATGACGACAATTGTCGTCGCGACGGCCTGTCAAGGGGGCGTCGTTCTGGCATCCTCGCGCAACAACTGATAGCGCTTGTAGACCCGCTTGATCTCGATGCCTTCGAGCATGAGCTTCAGCCCCGTGTAGTCCATCTCGCGGTGCCGAACCTGGGTCCAGTCGGCGATGAACTTGCCCGCCTCGAGACGCTTCGCCCACAGGCACCAGCCGCTGCGGTCGAAGTACAAAACCCGGATCTGCGTGGCACGCCGGTTGACGAAGGCGAACAGGTGTCCGCTCAGCGGATCGACCTTCAGCCCGTTGCGCGCCAGCGAATACAGACCGTCGAACGACTTCCTCATGTCCACGGGCTCGCCGTACAGGTACACGCGAACATTGCCTTCGGGGAAGAACATCAGCCACGCACGATGTGCAGCGTGAGGCCGCCGCCCAGGTCGAGCCTGAGTTCGAGCCGGCCGCTCGTCGCCGGCGGCGCGCCACCGAGTTCGCCCAGGTCGACGAAACGCGTGCCTTCGTCTTCGACCGCCGCCGGCACCGCCGACA
>Ga0302157_10001633_pt1 | contig 27010 bp, 26 predicted proteins | sample I_Bog_N3_3_FD_193502 | JGI IMG/M metagenome (GOLD analysis project Ga0302157, IMG submission 193502) | Peat permafrost microbial communities from Stordalen Mire near Abisko, Sweden - I_Bog_N3_3 | ecosystem: Environmental > Terrestrial > Soil > Wetlands > Peat | place: Sweden: Abisko, Stordalen... | reverse complement strand
CCCTAAAGCAGGGCGACTTCGCCTAAGTAGCTGAAAAGTATGATGAATAAACATTGAAAAAACTTGGCGTAGTTACTCTGCCCAGATGGTTATAATTGACTCATAGCCTGAAATTCAGGCAAAACACCCGGCCTGACCGCCGGGTATTTTCGTTTAACCTCTAAGCTCTATGCTCAACAAGACCCCGAGTCAGCTCAGACTGGCTAACTGGAAAACTGGCAACTGAGAACGGACAACTCAACAAGAACCCGCACCTAACCCCAGGAGAATGAATATTTTGCCGATAAAATCTCTGTTTTCAATACTTTGCCCCCGAGGTCACCCGCTAAACCGCTGATTCCAGAGACCCTCCGGAAAATCATAGTAGGGGGGTGGGTCGCCGGTTAGCCGTGCGAACTCCACGTCTTATCCGCGGAGTTGCACAGCTTCTCCAGCGAACAATCCACACAATGCGGCTTGCGCGCGATACAGACTTGTCTTCCGTGGTGAATCAGTTCGTGGCTGAACTGGATCCAGCGATCCTGCGGGATGATCTTCATCAGGTCCTGCTCGACCTTCTTCGGATCGGTTGCTTTGGTCAGTTCCAGCCGTCGCGACAGCCGCAGCACATGCGTGTCCACGACAACGCCCGCTGCGATGCCGAACCAGCTTCCCAGAACGACGTTCGCTGTCTTGCGCGCGACGCCGGGAAGCTCGGTCAGCTCCTCGATGGTCTGCGGAACCTTGCCGTGGAACTTCTCCACCAGCACGCGCGCTGCGCCCTGGATGTTCTTCGCCTTGGCGCGATAGAAACCAGTCGTGCGAATCAGCGGCTCAATCTCGGGGAGCGATGCGCTCGCCAGCGCTTTGGGCGTCGGGAACGCCTTGAACAGCGCCGGTGTTGCCTTGTTCACTCCAACGTCGGTGGTTTGTGCCGACAGGATCGTCGCAATCGTCAGCTCGAACGCATTGCGATGGTGCAGCGCGCAAACCACATTCGGATACGCCTTCCGCAGCGCGGCCAGAATCGCCGCAACGCGCTCCGGCGCAAGCGGCTTCACGGTCTTCTTGTGCCGCACCTTTGCCGGAGTCTTGGTTGCCTTCACTACTCCTTACTCCTTACTCCTTACTCACTACTCACTGCCTTAGCCAAGTCTGTCCAGCATCTCCATCGGCTGCAACCGAACGCAGCTGAAGATGGGAAAGTCCTTCAGCGTGTAGAGGCTGATCTCGGTCTCGCGCAGTTGCTGGACGAGGTCGAGAAAGTCCTCCGGAAAGTTGGTCTCAAACGCCACCACGAACTCCTGGTCGTCGAGCCCGAACGAGTAGGTCGTGTTCAGCTTCACGCGTGGATACGAAAGCCCCACGCGAATGTGCTCATCCATCAGCCGCTTGCGCTCAGCCAGCGACAGCAGATACCACGGACGCGTCTTCCAGAACGGGTAGATGAAGATGTACTTCTGTCCACCGGGACGAATCGCGCCGCGGCCTTCGCCCTCGCTCTCGTCCTCGCGGCCAATCTGGTACTGCGAGCGCTTGGTCATGGCGAGGAAGCTGTGCGGCGTGGAGAGATATCCGCCCAGCGGAGTCGCCAGCAGCTCACTGCGCATCTGGTTCAGCTCGTCGACCGCATAGCCGATCGTCCACACGCACATGTCCACATCGCCGCGCGTGCCGATGGTCGAATACGTCAGCGAGAGGAACTCACCGGGCTTGTTCCAGCGCTCCAGCACGTCGGCAAACGCAGCCTTGTGCGCTGCCTTCTCGGCTGCGGGAAGTCTGCGCCACTCTGGCATCAGCTTGTAGAAGCTGAAGCACACCACTTGCCGCTTTGCCGGCGTTTCGCCGTGCGCAGCGGGCTTTGGCGCCGTTGCTACTGCTGTTGCTGTCTCTGCCATCTTGCACTCCTCAACGCTCTTTGACATCTTGATGCTAGCAAATCCGGCCCAATCGCACCGTCCCGATATACTGGAGTTACATGTCCAAGCTCCTTGCGGTACTTCTCGGTCTGAGCGTCGGCGCGCGCTACTTTGTGGTGCTCACACTCATGGCGCTTCAGTCTGCCTGCATTCCTATTCCGTCGGAGGTCATCATGCCCTTCGCCGGATACGCTCTCGCCCACTCGCAGTTGCAGCTCATCGTGCTGGCGACGCTCGCTTCGCTGGCCTCGAATCTGGGCTCCGTTCTTGCCTACTGGATCGGCGCGCTGGGCGGCCGTCCGCTGGTGGAGCGCTACGGTCGTTACATCCTGCTCAGAAAGCACGACCTCGATGTCGCCGAGCACTTCTTCGCGCGCTACGGCTCCATCGCCGTGCTCGTCGGCCGCATGTTGCCCATCGTGCGCACCTTCATCGCTCTGCCCGCGGGAATCGCCAGGATGAACCAACTGCGCTTCCACATCTACACCTTCCTGGGCTCGTGGCCGTGGTGCTACGCGCTGGCTTACGTAGGCATGAAGCTCGGCGACCGCTTCCTGACCGATCCGCGCTTTCTCCAGGTCTTCCACCGCTTCCACCTCGCAGTGGAGTCCGCGATTCTCGTCGCCGCCGTCTGGTTCCTCTGGACGCACTGGAAGAACCGCACCGGCGCCGAACCCGCGTAAACGCTATCGTTAGTGCAAACCGCGGTTTGTTGCACCTGCTCCTTGCACTGAGCGATACTTAAGAGTCCGCAACACGGAATATTGCTCGTAGAAGGGTCACACCAGGAATGTCAACACCCAGCGCCGCCCAGCAGGATGCGGCCAGCATCAAGCCTGCCGCAGGAAAACTAGGCATCATGATCCCCGGAATGGGAGCAGTTGCCACCACGCTCATCGCCGGTGTTGAAGCTGTACGCCGCGGCTTCGCCAAACCCATAGGCTCCATGACCCAGATGGGCACGATTCGCCTCGGCAAACGCACCGACGACCGCACACCGCTTATCAAGGATTGGGCTCCGATCGCCCAGCTCGACGACTTGGTCTTCACCGGATGGGACATCTTCGGCGGCAACCTCTACGACGCCGCAAAGACCGCCTCCGTGCTCGACCGCGACCAGCTTGAGAGCATGCGACCGTTCCTGGAGTCCATCCAGCCGATGCCCGCGGCCTTTGAGGATCGCTACGTTAAGCGTCTCACCGCGAAGAACAAGAAGACCGGCAAGAACAAGTGCGATCTCGCCAACCAGATTCGCAACGACATCGCCGAGTTCAAGTCGAAGACCGATCGCCAGGTGATGATCTGGTGCGGTTCGACCGAGATATACCATGAGCCCAAGGCCGTCCATCAGACGCTCGCGGCCTTCGAGAAAGGCCTCGTCGACGACGATCCGGACATCGCGCCCTCCATGCTCTACGCATGGGCTTGCCTCAAAGAGGGCATTCCCTTCGCCAACGGCGCGCCGAATCTCACCGTGGATATTCCCGCGCTCAATGAGCTGTCCCGCGCGATGAACGCGCCCATCTGCGGCAAGGACTATAAGACCGGACAGACTTTCATCAAGACAGTGCTCGCGCCGGCCTTCAAGGCTCGTCAGCTTGGTGTCAGCGGCTGGTACTCGACCAACATCCTCGGCAACCGCGACGGCGAGGTGCTCGACGACCCCGACAACTTCAAGACCAAGGAGGTCTCGAAGCTCGGCGTGCTGGAGCACATCTTCCAGCCGGAGAAGAACCCCGACCTCTACGGCGACATCTTCCACAAGGTCCGCATCAACTACTATCCGCCGCGTGGCGACAACAAAGAAGGCTGGGACAACATCGACATCTTCGGCTGGCTCGGCTATCCGATGCAGATCAAGGTGGACTTCCTGTGCCGCGACTCCATCCTCGCCGCTCCGCTCGCGCTCGACCTCTGCCTGTTCATGGATCTCGCGGCACGCACGCCCAGCCTGCGCGGCCTCGGCATTCAGGAGTGGCTGAGCTTCTACTTCAAGGACCCCGACTCCGCGCCCGGCGTCTATCCGGAGCATGACCTCTTCATCCAGTCGATGAAGCTCAAGAACACGCTCCGCCACATCATGGGCGAGGACCTCATCACCCACCTCGGCCTCGACTACTACGGCGATTAGCCGCCATGACTGCTATTGACCTGCAGCGCCAGACACTCCGCCTCTACGGCGAGTTGCTGGCGCGCAGTGACGTTTGGGGAGGCAAGCTGGTCTTCACCTGTGGCGACGGCGCATCAGCGACCGGCCTTCCGGCGGCGGTCAGCATCGCCGGCGGAACCACCCTCGTTCTCGACTCTGACTCAGCTACCGTGAAGGCTGTCTTCCGCAGCGGCGGGATCGACTTTGTCGTCAACACGCTCGACGAAGCCCTGCGTGTCCTCAAGAACGAGATCCGCCAGCACAAGCCGCTCAGCGTGACGCTCATCGCTGCTATCGAACCCACCCTCGCCGAGATGACCGAGCGCGGCGTTGTACCGGACCTCCGCTTGGATGTCTCCTCATCGCAGACAACCGAACTCACAGCATGGCTCGCATCGCGATCCTGGTCCGTTCACGAGTTCACAGCGGAAACCACAGTCGCCCTCCGCGCACTCGACACCCGTCTTTTGGACGCGATGCCGCCAGACGACAGCATCCGCCGCGCATGGCTGAAGCGCATTACGCACTATCAGCGTCCCACAGCCGGTGGCTTGCGTCTCTTGTGGCTCACTGCTGAGGAGAAGCGCATGCTCGACGCTTAGCGATTGTTCCTTTGCGAAACTTAGCTCACTTTGCGGACTTTGCGTGAGATATCTGTGCCTATTGTGCCATCACAGCCAATATCTCCGGCCACAGCGCCTTCACCCCGTTCTCGCCCTTGGACGACACGGCCAGAATCCGCTCCTCGCCGTGCGCCTTCTTCAGCGCTGCCAGAGACTTCGCCAGTTGATTGCCGCCCAGCCGGTCGGACTTCGTTCCCACCACGATATGCGGCCGCTGCATCTGCCGCAGTGCGGTAATCAGCATCGTATCGCTCTCCTGCGGCGGGATGTTGGTGTCCACCAGGCACACGCACAGCGCCAGCGTCTCGCGCTCGGCGAGATAAGGCTCAATGAACTTCGGCCACTCAGCCGAGATTGACTTCGAGATCTTCGCGTAGCCATAACCCGGAAGATCCGCAAAGATCAGCGCCGGCCGCGCGGAAGGCTTCTGCTCTGTGCCCTCATGCAGTGCGAAGAAATTGATTGCCCGCGTCCGTCCCGGTGTAGACGAGACCTTCGCGGCCTTCTCGCCAAGCAGCTTATTAATGAGCGACGACTTGCCTACATTCGACCGCCCCAGAAAGGCGATCTCCGGCGCGTCATAGGTCTTGCTCGCATTCGGAAAGTGCTCAGGGCTTGTCGCCGAAAGCAGAAACTTGGTCACAAACTTCATGTCACAACGATAGTCCATTGCGAACATTGCGTTTGAACATTGCGCCCATAGCGTTCGCTTTTTGGTTCCTTCTGCAGTTACTTGAACGAGCTCCACCCCTGCCGGTTCAGGCTCCAGAACAGCGTCCCAAGTAGTGCCATACCCGTTGCAACCATCGCCACGCCCAACTCAGGATGGCCAAGAAGCACCTTCCCAAACCCGAACAGCATCAGGTAGACCATCGTCGAAGCCGTAATCCAGTGGAAGAAGTTCCAGCGCAGCGTCGTCTCGCTGCGCGTCGACTCCGGCGCAAAGCTCCGCCAGCCCATCGACGCCGGACGCACGCGGTCGTAGAAGTTCTGCAGCGTCACGCGCGGCTCGGGCCGCGTCAGCAGCGTCACACTCAGCCACACCAGCGTCGTGAGCGCGGTCGTCACGAGCATCAGCCATGCAAATCCGTGCGGATCGTCGGAGTCCAGCGGCTGCAACAGCAGGCGCGCATCAACTCCATGCAGCCATCGCACCACGGGCAGCCCAAGCCTTGATTGCAGCGTTAGCGAGATCGTGGCCGCTGCGGTCATCGCGGAGATCTCGCTCCACGCGTTGATCCGCCACCAGTACCAGCGCAGGATGAACACCAGTCCAGCACCCGCGCCCAGCGCCAGCAGGAACTTCCACGCCGCGGCAATCGAGGCGCCGTGCGTCTGCATATAGAACGTGGCGCCCGCGGACATTAGCGCAACAAAGATCGTCGCAATCCGGCTCGCCCCAACATAATGCCGCTCACTCTTGCCGGGCACCAGGAAGCGGCCATAGATATCGTTCACCAGGTAGCTCGCGCCCAGGTTCAGATGCGTTCCAATAGTCGACATATATGCCGCCGCAAAGCCCGCGAGCATCAACCCGCGCAGGCTTGGCGGCAGATAGTGCACCATCACCCACACGTACGCACCCTCGGCGCCGCCCTGAGCCGCGCTCGGCGCGGGCAGCAGCACCAGCGCTACCAGCGCAGTCGCAATCCAGGGCCATGGACGCAGCGCATAATGCGCAATGTTGAACCACAACGTCGCGCCAATTCCGTTCTTCTCGTCCTTTGCAGAGAAGATCCGCTGCGCAATGTAGCCGCCTCCGCCTGGCTCTGCGCCGGGATACCAACTCGCCCACCAGTTCAGGCTCAGTAGCACCAGGAACGTAAGAAAGAAACTCGAGGTCCGCGAGGGCACAAAAGCCAGCGTCGTCGTGTGATGGATGGCGTCGTAGGCATTCACCTTCGTAGTCAACCCGTGCATTCCGCCGATGGCGCGCACCGCAAAGAACGCCAGCAGCACCACCATCGACATCTTCAGCACAAATTGAACAAGATCGGTCCATAGCACCGCCCACAGACCGGAGACCGCGTTGTAGGCCAGCGTCAGCGTCAGGCACGCGAACACCGCCGTCAGCTTGGAGCGCGTAGTGGTCAGTCCCAGCGTGAGAGTCAAGACCTTCACCATAGCCAGGTTCACCCAGCCCATAATGATGGTGTTCACCGGCAGCGCAAGGTAGAGCGCTCGGAACCCGCGCAAAAATGCCGATGGTTTGCCCGCATAGCGAAGTTCGGCGAACTCGATATCGGTCAGAACCTGCGCACGCCGCCACAGCGGTGCGAAGAAGAATACCGTCAGCATCCCGGAGAGCGCAAAGCTCCACCACAGCCAGTTGCCCTCGATGCCTTGCTTGTAGATCAGCCCGGTTACCACCAGCGGCGTATCCGCGCCGAAGGTCGTCGCTACCATCGACGTGCCCGCTAGCCACCAGCTTACGCTGCGCCCGGAGAGGAAAAACTCGCTCACATTGCCAGACGCGCGCCGCATGTAATAGAAGCCGATCGCCAGGTTCAACGCGAAGTACAACACGATGACGACCCAGTCGATGCCGGTGATTTGCATGGAGCCCCTCTCCTATCGGGAAGTTGTCTCAACAGAGTACGCCACGGCACCCGGAAGGTGTCATCTTGTTCGCTTCGCAGTATCATGGGCAACGAATTCATATCTTGCCAGCTACGAGCAACGCAGAGGGGGATTCTTGCTCGCGCAATCAACGACCAGGACACAGAATCTCCGCCATTCGCTCCTCTGTGCGTCTTTTTTCGCCGCTTGCTGCCCGATGCCTGCTGCTGCAACTGCGCAGACGGCTTCACCGCCTCCTCAGCAGCCCATCGGAATCGCCTATGATGCTGCAGGCAATCTCTACATAGCGGACGCTGCGCGCCACCAGGTCTTTGAAGCCACACTCGCTGGCGCCTGGCTAGTCGTCGCGGGCAGTGGCGTGCAGGGTTTCTCCGGCGATGGCAGCATAGCCGCCACCGCCGAGCTCAACTCGCCTCAGTCCGTCGCGGTCGGCGCCGACGGCACACTCTACATCGCAGACACGGGCAACCAGCGCATCCGTGCCGTCACGAAGGGCATCATCACCACTTTCGCCGGCAGCGGCATTGCGGGCTTCTCCGGGGATGGCGGCCCCGCCGCAGCAGCTTTGCTCGACGATCCCATCGCGCTGACTGTCGATGCCAACGATGCACTGTTTTTCTGCGACAGCGCCAATCAGCGCGTTCGCCGTATCGCGGGCGGCATCATCACCACCATCGCGGGCGACGGCATCCAGGGCTTCTCCGGCGACGGAGGCCCAGCCACCTCGGCCGAACTCGACACGCCATCTGCTGTCGCGATCTCCAGTGATGGCCGCATCTACCTAAGCGACTCGCACAACAATCGCATCCGCGTCATCGCTATCAGCGGCATCATCACCACCTATGCTGCACAGCTCGCGTTGCCACTCGGCATTGCCGTCGCCCCCAGCGGCTCGGTCCTGGTCGCCGACACCGACAACCAGCGTCTGCGCTCCATCGACATCTCCGGCAACATCAGTACACTCGCTGGCAACGGCGTGCAGGGAAGTGCGCCCGACGCTGGCAACGCCGTCGCGTCGTCGCTCAATACCCCCACCAGCGTCGCCATCTCCAGCTTCGGCGACCCCACCTTCGCGGACACGGCGAACCACTCCATTCGCATACTGGCTCCGAACGGAAACCTGTATCTTCCCGCAGCCCTTTCAGCTGGCCGCTCGTCCAGCATCGCGCTAACGCTGCCCTCAAGCGCTATATATGGACAATCCGCGGCCACGGTCGCCGTTACGGGCAGCGTGCCCACGCCGCAAGGCACTGTGCAACTCGTAGACACCGGCACAGCCATCGCTCAGAGTCCGCTCTCGGCTGGCGATGCAACGCTGTCGCTCGCGCATCTCTCTGCAGGCAGACATACACTCCATGTGGCCTACAGCGGCGACGGCCTCAATCCCGCTGCAACCAGCAGCGATTCCAGCATCACCATCGCTCCCGCCGCGCTGCTCGCCACGGCCAACCCGCAGACCGTCACGTACGGCACGCCCATCCCGGCGTTCAGCGGCTCCCTCAGTGGCGTCCTCGCGCAGGACACCGGCAGTGTCGCAGCCCTCTTCACCACCACTGCGCAGATCCTCTCCCCGGTCGGCACGTACCCCATTGGCGCATCGCTCAACGGCCCTGCGAGCGCCAATTACACCGTCGCTCTCAGCCCAACCTCAGGATTACTGCAGATCGTTGCCGCGCCTACGAACACGCTCGCGCAGAATCCCACGCAGAACTCCTTCGCCGGTCTGCCGCTGCTGCTCACCGCAACCGTCGTCTCTGGTACCAGCGGCTCGCCTACAGGCACGGTGAACTTTGTCGAGGGCGCAACTACGATTGCCTCCGCCACACTCAACCACGGCGCAGCGACGGCGGCGTATCTGTCGCCCACCGCTGGTACGCACTCGCTCGTTGCCTCCTACACCGGCGACGCGAACTTCACCCCCAGCATCTCGCCCGCTATCACCGCCGTCGTGCTCGCCATGCCGGGCTTCTCGCTCGCCGGCAGCGGCAGCACAACACAGACTGTGCAACCCGGGTCCATCGCAACGTATGCCTTTGCCATCGCCGCGCAGCCAGCGCCATTCACCGGTGCCGTCTCCATGAGCATCAGCGGCCTTCCTGTAGGTGCCACTGCCAGCTTTGCCCCAACGCAGGTAGTCCCCGGCACCGCCACGGCGACCACCGTGCTCAGCGTGCAGCCCCTCGCGCCCATCGTGCAGACGCCCACCGCATTCCAGCATTCGATCCTCTGCGCATTGCTGCTGCCGCTCTTTCTTCTGTGTCGTCGTCGCAGTGCGCCCGCCGGTGCGCTCTGTCTGCTGGTCTTCGCGCTCGGCTGCGGCTCGCGCAGTGTTCCGGAGCAGGCCCAGCCTAGCCAGTCCTACACGCTCACCGTCACCGGCACGTCTACGAACCTTGCTGGCGCGCTCGTCGTGCACTCCACAACGGTCACGCTGAACATCCAGTAGCGAAGTCTCTAACGCGCCGGCCCCAGCTTCTCGTACTCCGCAATCTGGTCCAGCGTAAAGCGATGCATGTCCACCCCGCCCTGCCAGGCCTTGTACCAGTCCACCAGCCAGTGCAGCGCCGTCTCCAGGCGCAGCCGCGGATGCCACGCCAGCTCGGCGCGTGCACGGCTGGCATCGAGCTTCAGATACCCGGCCTCATGCACTCCGGGATCGGCGTCCAGCACCCAGCTTGCCTTGCCGCCCCAGAATCCGGTCATCTGCTCCACGATCCACCCCACGGTCTGCGCATCGTCCTCGCTTGGGCCGAAGTTGAACGCCGTAGCATAGTGCGCCGCCTGTTCGGAGTCGCGGCTCATCAGCTTCTCCGCCAGCAGAATGTATCCCAGCACCGGCTCCAGCACATGCTGCCACGGACGGATCGCCTGTGGCCGGCGAATCCGCACCGGCTCGCCGGCAAGAAAGCCGCGCACCAGGTCAGGAATCAGACGGTCGTTCGACCAGTCGCCGCCTCCGATGACGTTGCCTGCGCGCCCGGTGGCAATTGCGCAGCGGTGCTCAGCCATCGCCGCCACCGGAAAGTAGCTCTGGCGAAACGCCGCCGAAACAATCTCCGCACACGCCTTCGAACTCGAGTATGGATCGTAGCCGCCCAGCGGATCGGTCTCGCGATACCCCCACAGCCACTCCTTGTTCTCATAGCACTTGTCGGTCGTCACGCCCACCACCGCTCGCACACTAGGCGCCCGACGCACTGCATCCAGCACGCGCGCCGTCCCAATCACGTTCGTCTCGTAGGTCCCAATAGGGTCCTCATACGAGTAGCGCACCAGCGGCTGCGCCGCCAGGTGGAAGACCACCTCCGGCGCAAAATCCAGCAGCGCCGCATCCAGCTTCGCCGCGTCGCGGATGTCGCCGCGCAGGTCCTCGATGACGCTGCTCACCTTCGCCTCGGTAAAAAGATTCGGTTCTGTGCATGGGTCCAGCGAGTAGCCCCGCACTACCGCACCCTTTTGCGCCAGCCACAGCGCCAGCCAGCCGCCCTTGAAGCCCGTATGCCCGGTCAGAAAGACCCGCTTGCCCTTCCAGATGTTCTCTCGCGCTACCACGTCTTCCACGGTGCCTTTCCTTCGCTCCACAGTGACTCCAGGTGCTGCTTGTCGCGTAGTGTGTCCATCGCCTGCCAGAACCCGTGATGGAAGAACGCATGTACCTCGCCGGCAGCTACCAGCTTCTCAATTGGCTCACGTTCAAACATCTGGCTGTCATCGGTCACAGCGTCAATGGCTTTGGGGCTCAGCACAAAGAAGCCGCCGTTGATCCATCCGCCTTCATCGTTCGGCTTCTCCTGAAACGAATAAATCTGAGTGTCCTTCAGCCCCAGCGCACCGAACCGCGCGACCGGCTGCACGCTGGTCAGCGTCACCAGCTTGCCGTGCTTCTTGTGGAAGGCAATCGACTTGGTGATGTCCACATCCGCCACGCCGTCGCCGTAGGTCATGCAGAAGGCCTCTTCGCCCTCGATATACTTCGCCACGCGCCGCAGCCGGCCGCCTGTTCCGGTGCTCTCTCCGGTATCCACCAGCGTCACCCGCCAGGGTTCGGCCTCGCTGTTGTGCACCACCATCTTGTTCTCCTTCATGTCGAAGGTCACGTCCGACGTGTGCAGAAAGTAGTTCGCAAAAAACTCCTTGATCACATAGCCCTTATATCCGCAGCAGATGATGAAGTCGTTGATGCCGTGCTGCGAGTAGATCTTCATGATGTGCCATAGGATCGGCCGTCCGCCGATCTCCACCATCGGCTTGGGCCTCAGCGCCGTCTCCTCGGAGATCCGCGTGCCCAACCCGCCTGCCAGAAGTATTGCCTTCATTTCTTCCGCTTCCTCTATACTCCGGATCGCATTCCTCTGCGCCCTTTGCGTCTCTTACTTTGCGCACTCTGCGTCAAAGCATTTGCTGTTGTTTTTGCTGTTGCTTTTGCTCTTGCTCTTCAAACCCAGGTATCCGTTCATGATACAGCGAAGCCTCCGTAACCCTTTGGTATCCTTGAATCATCTATGAGTGAGCGCTCCGACCAGCTTCGCCGGCAGATCCTGCAACTTACCGCCGAGTTCCATGCAGAAGCCTTTCCCCGGCGCGACTTCGTCCCCGGAACATCCGTCGTCCCCGTCTCCGGCAAGGTCATTGACGCCGCCGACATGAGCGCCGTGGTCGACTCCGCCCTCGACGGCTGGTTCACCACCGGCCGCTGGGCCAAGGAGTTCGAACGCAAACTCGCCCGCTTCATCGGCGTCCGCTCGGCTTCGCTGGTCAACTCCGGCTCTTCTGCGAACTTGGTCGCGCTCTCTGCGCTCACCAGCCCCAAACTCGGTGCCCGCCAGCTCAAGCCCGGCGATGAAGTTATCACCGTGGCTGCCGGCTTCCCCACTACAGTCAACCCCATCTTCCAGAACAGGCTCATCCCCGTCTTCATTGACGTGACGCTGCCGACCTATGAGATCGACGTCACCCAGCTCGAAGCCGCGCACAGCCCTCGTACCCGGGCGGTGATGATCGCGCACACCCTCGGCAACGTCTTCAACCTCGATGCCATCACCGCCTTCTGCAAGAAGCACAAGCTCTGGCTCATTGAAGACTGCTGCGACGCTCTCGGTTCCACCTATAAGGGCCAGAAGGTCGGCACCTTCGGCGATATCGCGACGGTCAGCTTCTACCCCGCTCACCACATCACCATGGGCGAGGGCGGGGCCGTCCTGACCGACAAGCCGGCTCTTCAGGTGCTCATCGACAGCTTCCGCGACTGGGGCCGCGACTGCTGGTGCGAACCCGGTGTGGATAATACCTGTGGAAAACGCTTCGACTGGCAGCTCGGAACGCTGCCCTGTGGCTACGACCACAAGTACACCTACTCCCACGTCGGCTACAACCTGAAGGCCACCGACATGCAGGCCGCGCTCGGTTGCTCGCAGATCGACAAGCTGCCGGACTTCATCCAGCGCCGCAAGGACAACTTCGCCTACCTCAAGCAGGCGCTGGCTCCGCTCTCCGAGTTCCTCCAGCTCCCCGTCGCTGGCGAGAACGCCGACCCCAGCTGGTTCGGCTTTCCCATCGGCATCAAGGCGGCCGCGCCCTTCACCCGCGACCAGCTCACCGCCGCGCTCGAAGCCCAGAAGATCGGCACCCGCCTGCTCTTCGCTGGCAATCTTCTCCGCCAGCCCGCCTATGAGGGCTGGGAGTACCGCGTCGTTGGTGAGATGACCAACACAGACTATGTGATGAATAACGTCTTCTGGATCGGCGTCTTCCCGGGCCTTACCCCGCCCATGCTCGATCACATCGCCCAGACCATGACCGCCTTCGTCGCCACGGCCAAATCCGGCCTCGCGGTCGTCTAGGCCGCGCTGTCAAGCGAAATCTTGTAAACCTAAGCAGTCAGTAGACTTACCGTGCCATGCGGCAGCCGGATATAAGTCCACTCTTGCTAAAATCTTCTATATACGTCAAGTTGCTCGAAGCTCGATAGCTCATGGCCCGCAGCTCGATAGAAACCAAGCCATGGAGCTTGCTAAGTCCAATCTTATGAGGATTTTACAAAACATCCTCTTTAGAATCAGGATTTTACGGGTGGCCAAAACAGAGATCCAAAGCTAAGTCTTTATTATTGAAGATTTTGCGAGAAATCGGGGGAGGGGAGTCAGCGATACCAGGCAGCAGTTCGCCGCAGTGCATCATCCAGCGGCACGGTGACATCCAGGCCCAACTCGTCCCGCGCCCGGTCGATGGAGGGAACGTAGCTGTTGAGCCGCGCGGTTGGGTCGGGTGTGCCATCAATCTGGACGGCCAGCCCCGGAGCCAGCGTGGCAGCTGTGAGCCGCGCAGCCTCGGCGATGGTCATCCCGGCGTCGGAACCCACGTTGTAGGCCCGCCCAGGCTCACCGCAGGCCAGCAGCGTCCAGAGCCAGGCGGAGAGGTCGCTCATGTAGAGCCAAGACCGCCTCGGCGTGCCGTCGCCCTTGATGTGGATCGGTTGACCGGAGATCGCCGCACCCAGGAAGTTGCCGATGGCAAAGTGCCTGTCCAGAGGCAGGTGGGGGCCCACGAAGGCAAAGCAGCGCGCAATCACCGCTGCCAGCGCCGGACTGGCCGCGGCTGAGCAAAGCTCCTCGGCCTCACGCTTGGCCGCCTCGTACGATCCTGCAGGAAGAGCGGGCGCGAGGTCGATGTAGCTTTCCGGCGTATGCAATAGGCTTGTGGCCCGTCCGTAGACCGCGCCGGTGGAGGTATAGAGCAGGTGGGTGGCGCCGGTGGCGAGGGCAAACTCCAGCACCCGCCGTGTGCCGGCGAGGATGGAGTCTTCCAGATCATCGCCGCCACTAATTGGCTGGCGCGCGCCGGAGTCAGTCGCAGCGTGAACGATGTGAGTGTGCGGGTCAGCAGGGAACTGGAAGCTGCGCACATCGCCCTCCAGCAGCGTAATGGCAGCGTCATTCGCTATCCACGGTGATTGAGCCAGGAACCGAGCTGTGTCGCGCGTCAGAACGGTGGCGCGCAAGCCGAGTTTCAACTCGCGGTTGGCATGGAGCAGAGGCTCCAGCAGCCAGTGGCCGAAGAACCCGGTGCCGCCGGTGACAAAGATTCGCGCGCCGTTCAGCGTGCGAAAGCTCTCTTCGGTCAGCGCCAGCACCTCGCGCAGGTCATTTGCCGGCAGCGGCTTGGGTTCCATGCGTTAAGTATGCCTGTAACCACAGTCTGTTTTTTCCACCCGCTCAGAAGGCCTGAGCCGAACTTGCTATCGTATGCATCGAACCATGAAGGGGAACACTTTGCCGGCAAGCACTCTAAGAAGCCCGACACACCAGGAGCCGATGGGCCTTGGCCGCTTCTCGCACGCATGGCGCGCGCTGCGTCATCGCAATTTCAAGCTCTTCGTCACCGGCCAGAGTATCTCGCTTATAGGCACCTGGATGACGCGTATCGCCACAAGTTGGCTGGTCTATCGTCTGACCGGATCGGCGTTATTGCTGGGAGTGGTTGGCTTTTCCGGCCAGATACTTACGTTTGTGCTCGCGCCCTTCGCCGGAGTGCTCATCGAACGCATGGACCGCCGCAAGTTGCTGGTCTGGACGCAGGCGCTGGCCGCCGCGCAGTCGCTCCTTATGGCCGGCCTCACGCTCGCCCGCATCATCACCATCCGCGAGATCATCTTCCTAAGCGCCCTGCAGGGCCTGATTAACGCTTTTGACATGCCCGGCCGCCAGAGCTTCCTCGTGCAGATGGTGGAAGACAAGCAGGACCTCGGCAACGCCATCGCCATCAACTCATCCATGGTGAACCTCGCTCGGCTGGTGGGCCCTGCACTCGCTGGATTGGTGATCGCGTGGGTCGGTGAAGGCTACTGCTTCCTCATCGACGGTATCAGCTACTTCGCCGTAATCGCGTCGTTGCTGATGATGGTCGTCACACCGGCCGAAATCCGCCGCGCGACGACCACTATGGTCGAGCAGCTAAGGGAAGGCTGGAGTTACGTCACCACCTTCCGCCCCATACGCACTATCTTGCTGCTGTTTTCGTTGACCAGCCTGATGGGATTTCCGTTCATGGTGCTGTTGCCGATCTTCGCCGGAAAGATTCTGCACGGCGGCCCGCACACGCTGGGCTTTCTTACCGGTGCCTCAGGCATCGGCGCGCTGGTCTCGGCGATCTCATTGGCCCTGCGTAAGAGCGTGCGTGGTCTGACCACCATGATCCAGATATCAGCGCTCATGTTCGGCGCCGGGCTGATTCTCTTCGGCCTCTCGCACACGTTGTGGCTCTCGCTGCTGTTCATGCTTATTACCGGCTTCGGCATGATGCAGGGTCTTGCCGCCAGCAACACTGTGATCCAGACGCTGGTGCCAGAAGATAAGCGCAGCCGCGTGATGAGCTACTACACCATGGCGTTCGTCGGCATGGCGCCCTTCGGCAGCCTGCTGGCTGGCTTTATGGCGCACCACATCGGTGCGCCGCACACGGTCATGGTGACCGGCGGCTTCTGCGTGCTGGGAGCCATATGGTTCACAACGCAACTGGCCTCGGTGCGCGATGTGATGCGCCCCATCTACCAGGAGATGGGCATCATTCCGGGTGAGCTGGATCTCGAAGACCGCGCAGCGACGCAATAGGAGGATGCGTCTTTAGCCCTGGAGGAGTTCTGCAAACAGCGCAAATCCGCGGTCCTGCGCAAGGCTCATCGCCGTCTGTTCCTTGTTATTCTTCGCGTCTATGTTTGCCCCGTGGTCCACAAGCAGCCGCCCCAGCGGGACGGCACCTTCCACGGCCGCAAGCATCAGCAGCGACCAGCCGTTCTGGTTGACAAGGTTCGCATCGAGGCCGTGTTGTAACGCTTCGCGCAACCCTGCTTCGTCGCCGCGTTTGATCAGGTTTTGTGCGCCGCGGTAGGTCATTGCTACTCCGCCAACTGCTGTGGCTTCTTGCCGAAGTCCGCGCCGAAGTAGAAACGTTCGACGACCATGCAGTAGATGTGCTCCAGAGCAAGGTGCGACTCCTGAATATTCATTGTGGTGTCTGATGGAATGATGACGTTGATGTCGGCGAGCGCTGCCATCGCACCACCCTTGTTGCCGGTATAAGCGATTGTATGAAGGCCCATCGCCTTCGCAAGCTTTAGAGCCTTCACGCAGTTCTTCGAGTTACCACTGGTAGAGATCGCCAGCAGCACGTCGCCCTCAAGACCCAGCGCTTCGACCTGCCGCTCGAAGACGTTGTCGTAGCTGTAGTCATTGCCGATTGCGGTCAGGATGCTTGTATCAGTCGTCAACGCAATAGCGCGGAGAGCGGGACGGTCGACCGTAAGTCGCGAAACGAACTCCGCCACCAGATGCTGCGAGTCTGCTGCGGAACCTCCGTTGCCGCATACCATCAGCTTGCGACCGGCCTTCATCGCCTCTGCTGTGATGCGCCCGGCTTCAACCACCGCTTCGTGGATAGCCTCGTCGCTCAGGACGCGGGTCATAGTTTCAATGGACTGGGCAAGTTGCTTGCGAACGAGGTCAATCATGGATCTCCAGGGTGTAGCTGTGACAGAAGAAGTTAGAACGAGGCGGTCTCCACCGGCAGCGCAGCTTCTGAAGAAGTGGGGCTTGTCAACGGATACCCCGCGGGATGTTCAAAGTTCACGCGCTCCAGCTCCACTGCATAAGGTCGATGTTGTAATTGGGTATAGATCGCGCCGATGTACTCTCCCATTACGCCAAGAAAGACCAGCAGCAGCGATTGAATAAAGAAGATGCCGATAATCATCGGCGCAACGCCGACGGTGAATGTCGACCAGTACAGCAACTTTGCCGTCAGGTAGCCGATCGCAGTCATGAAAGAGAGTGCCGCTCCGATGAAACCTGCAAATGTCGCCAGACGCAGCGGAATTTTGGAGTAGTTGATGATGCCCAGCATCCCGATGTCATAGAGTGTGTACCAGTTGTTCTTGGTTACGCCGAACTTCCGCTGAGGCTGGTCGTAGAACAGCTTCACCGTAGGCAGGCCGATCTCTGCGATCATGCCACGAAAGTATGGATAGGGATCGTCGAAGCTGCGCACCAGATCGACCACCTTACGGTCGTAGAGTCCGAAGCCGGTGTAGTTCTGAATTGTCTCCACCGAGCTCAGCCGCTCGACCAGCTTGTAGTACTGCTTGCGCAGCCAGAACATCAGCGAGTTCTCTTCGCTGCTCCGCTTGATGCCCAGCACACAGGAGGCGCCGTTTTCCCATTCCTTGATGAACGCGGCAATCATTGGCGGAGGGTCCTGCAGGTCGGCAACGATGCCGATTACAGCGTCGCCGCTGGCCGAAAACAGTGCGTGCATCGGCGAGCGGATATGCCCGAAGTTGCGAGCGTTCACGATGATCTTCACATTGGGATCCTGTGACGCTATCGACTTCAGAATCGCGACTGTATTATCCGAGGAGTGGTTGTCTATGAAGATGTGCTCGTAGGGGTACGTTCCTATATCCGCCATCACCTGGCGCACCTGCTTGTACAGGTTCATCACGTTGGCCTCTTCGTTGTAGCAGGGCGTGATGATGGAGATGGTTTTCTGGCTCACTCGAGGTACCGCTCCTTGCGCCACAGTGCGCTGGGTTCAAGTCTAGCTGATAGCAAGTGTAGCGCTCCATGACAGCTAGATCGGCCGCTTTCGGAACGTCACGTGTTTGTGGCCCACGAAGCTGTAGATTGTCGATATTCCGATGACGACTGCGCCGGCGATATACCCGGCCATAGCCTTTCCGGTCACAAGATGTTGCACCGTCAGCAGCGCCCAGCCGCCTAGGTGGCTCTCTACCGCAGCCAGTACTGTATGCGCAGCTGCGGTATGGTGGTGGATCCCTGTCTGAAGCAGTCGCGTAAGCGCGGATAGCGCAACCAGTCCAGGAATCATCCCAGTGCCATACACGGCGAAGCACTTTAGCCACTCCATCAGATAGTCGCCCTGAGTGCGAAAGACGAAGAGCTTGTAGCCGAAGTAGGCTATGGTAATGTTCACTGGCGTCGAGAGTATGGACGCCAGTACCACCGTTAGTGATATCCATCGCAGCGGCAGTGCGCGATTCAGTAGCGTAAGTGCAAATGCAAAGCAGATGTAGCCGAACAGTGTGTTGAACACGCCCACTGCTATGTATCGGCCGAACTGGCTTGGTGGAAACATGCTCACCAGCCTTTGCAGGCGGCCTTGTGGCAGAAACGGATCCTGGGGAATCGGAACGACCGGCGGATGTAGCTTGCGGGATGTCTGCGAATCATTCATGCCGCCTCCGCGTTTGCTACAGCACGCTGCGGCCGCCATCCACAATCAGGTTCTGCCCGGTCATGTATGAGCTCGCATCCGAACACAGAAATAGGACTGCGCCCTGATACTCGTCCTTGTGTGCCATGCGGCCCATTGGTATGAGGGCATGTAGCTTCTGCGTGAACTCCTCTGGCTGGCTGGTAAATACGCCGCCGGGTGAGATCGCGTTCACACGAATGTTATGTGCCGTCCAGTAGGTCGAAAGGTAGCGCGTCAGCCCGATTAGCGCCGTCTTCACGACCGAGTAGGTCACTGGCTTAACCGGCTGCTGGTCTTCCGGCAGGCCCTCTTTGCGGTAGAGCCGCTGATCCGGCGCAATCACGCCCAGATCCGACGAGATATTCAGGATCACGCCACTGTTGCGCTTCACCATCTCCTGCCCAAAGATCCGGGAGCACAGAAATGCACCGGTTAGTCCCACGGCAATGTCATCGTTCCAAACCTTCAAAGGAAAGTTCTCCAGCCGCGACCACTGCATTGGCTTGCCTGCTGGATCGTCCTCAACCTTCGGATTATTCGCGGCATTGTTGATGAGAATATCAATGCGGCCGAACTCCTTTACGATCGCATCGCGCGCTTCGAGCAGCGATTCCTCACTGGTTATATCGGCCGCCAGTCCCAGGCACTTTGGTCCATGTGCGGCACTTAGCTGGTCCGCGCGCAGACCCGGATTCGCGGCTGCGAGATCGAGCAGCACTACATTCGCTCCCGCCGCGGCGAGGATCGCTCCGTGGTGATAGCCCAGCAGCCCAACGCCTCCCGTCACAATGGCCACGCGGTCGGTCAGGTCGAAGAGGTCCTTCACACGGTGGTTCACGCGCTCTTGTTCAGTTGTCATTCTCAATACCAGTTTACAGGGTGCGCGTTTGCCCGCCGTCCACCACGAAGCATGCGCCGGTAGTAAACGCTGACAGAGGCGAGCAAAGATACCCAGCCAGGGATGCAATCTCCTCTGGCGTTCCGAACCGCTGCAGCGGGACCTCATTCTGTAGCATCGCTTCCACCGCCTCGCGACGGGTATTCAAGTGGCGTTCCCATGAGCCGCCCGGGAAGTAAATATTGCCGGGAGCAATCGTGTTCACTCGCACCTTCCGCGGCCCGAGCTGCCGTGCCAGGTTTTTCGAATAGTTCACCAGTGCAGCCTTCGATGCGGAGTAGGGCAGCGGAGCCAGCGTGGCCTCCAGCGCGACGATCGAGGAGATGTAAAGAATCGATCCGCCGCCATCGTTCTTCAGCAAGTGCGGCAGCACGGACTGAGTCAGCCGCGTCGATGCAAAGAAGTTCAGCTCAAACAATCGCGTCCACTCATCTTCGCTCTGTTCCCACCCGGGTTTACCGCTGCCTGTGCCCAGGTTTGCGATCAGGTGGTCGATCCTGCCAAACTCCTTCACCGTGCGCTCAAAGGCCCGCTCGATGGTGCCTATGTCCGCGAAGTCGCCGGCGATGGGCAGGATGCGTGTGTGGCTCTTCGCGTTGGCCAACTCCATTGTCGTCTGAGCCAGCGAGGACTCGTCGCGCCCGGTGAGCACAACGTTCGCTCCCTCGGCCAGCAGCGCGGCGGCAATCGCCCGCCCGATGCCTCGTGAGCTTCCGGCAACGAACGCGACCTGGTTGGTGAGATGAAGATCCATGGAGCCTTCCCGCGAGAAGTGTAACGCGCCGCGCTAAACTGCCGTCCATCCGCCATCGATGTTGAAGTTCTGCCCCGTAACGTAGCTGCTTGCATCGGAGGCTAGAAACAGCAGCGCGCCACAGAGCTCGATCGGACGGCCGATCCGGTTCAGCACCGTGTAACCCTTCAGACGCTGCACAAACGGTGAGTCCTCGGAGATGGAGTTTTGTCCCTCGGCGTCCTCGGTGTTCGAAAATGGTCCCGGAGAGATGCAGTTGGCGCGCACGCCGTCACGCCCCCAAAAACTCGCTGTGTAGCGCGTAAACGCCGTTAGCGCAGCTTTGGACGCGCTATATCCGGGCGGGTTCAGTGAACTCGTACCTTCATACAATTGCGGCCGCGGCGCTACAGTCGCATACATCGTCGCAATGTTGATGATTGATCCACGGCGCTGCTCCTTCATCTTGTGCCCCAGCCGCTGCGTCGTCTGTACTGCCCAGTAGACGCCTCCCTGAAGGTTACGTTGCCACTGGTCGAAGGTCGAGTTCTCGAGTGATCCCTCCGGCACGTTGAACCCCGTGGCCGCGCCGAGCTCATGCGCGTTGTTGATAAGGATGTCTATCGACTCCTCCTGCGCCGCAATCTTGTCGCACAGTGTATTCAGTGCCGCGACGTCGTACATATCAATCTGCTCGACGGCGATCCTGTCCGTGCCGAACTCATTGGCCCACAACTTCGCTTCACTCTGCAGACGGTCACTGCGGCCCAGCGCTACCACGCGGACTCCGTTCGCCAGGAGCGCCAGAGCAAAGGTTCTGCCCAGAAAGCCCGAAGCGCCGGTCAGCACCGCGGTCTTGCCCTCCAGGTTGAAGAGTGAGCCGGTCTTAAGGTCAGCGGCAGAAATCGGCATTCGTTCTCCTTACCAGTACTTCTTGACAAAGGCCAGTTGCCCACGAAGAAAATCTACTTCGTCGCCGATGGTACTGCGCGCCACCTGCAGCGTCACGCCTCCGGTGTAGCCGATGCTGCGGACCGCGCGGAAGACGTCGTCGAAGTCCGCCGATCCGGTGCCCAGCGGTCGCGTCTCCAGGCCGCCCTCGGGTTTGCGGAAGCGGTCCTTGATGTGTACAGATCCAATTCGCTCACCATACGCCGCGAACTCCTCGCTTGCCACATAGCCCAGACCCGAGCTGTTGCCGGAGTCCCAGTTAACCTTCAGGCTGGGATGCGGAATCAGCTTGAGAAACGCGGCAAACTCCGCCGGGGCAAAGTCCGCCTCCAGGTGCAATTCCACGCCGTGCTGCACAGCGAGCGGCAGCGCACGTTTGAGCACCTCGATCACCGTCTGCTTCTCGCCTTCGGTCGTCATCTTCGACTGGTCGACGAACGGAAGCACAATCTTCTTCGCGCCAATTCGGGCAGCCAACGGAATTAGCTCGTGCAGATGCTGCTCGCGCGCCGCGCGCTGTTCGTCAGAGCAGCGAATTAGCGGGAAGTCCATAAACCAGTCGCCGCAAAGCGCGGGCGTGGCGATTCCGTGCTCGTGCTTCAGCGCGTCGAACTCCGCCAACCCCTCTTCGCTGAAGATGGGGTTCGCGGTGCGACCATACTCATCATGAATCCATTCGATATAGTCGAAGCCCGCGGCTTTCGCCCTCGCGAACTCCGTGCGCCACTGCGCACGAGGAAACGACTGGAAGCGACCATCCTCCGGCGGCGAGAGGCGACCCTGCATCACGCCATACGTATGTGACATCTGGCTCACTCCGGCAGCGGCTTCACGATCATGTTGGCAAGGAACTCCTCGCGCGGAAGGAACGGGAACAGGTCCTCGAGCGGCTTCGACACGAAGCTGCCATCGGGCTTCTGGTAGCTCTGCAGGCGCGGTGCGCGCACCTCATCGGGCAGCACGTTTACATCGCACAGGACTGGGCCATTCATCTTCAGGACCTTGCGGACCTCGTCGCGAAGATGCGTCTGGTCGTGGATAACATATGTTCCCAGCCCGTAACTCGCTCCCACCTTGGAGAGATCGGGAATCGTCATGCCGGTGTTCTTGTCCGCGCCGATGCTGGCCTTGCCGAAGTACGCGGCCTGCGAGGCGCGGATGGAACTGTAGCCGTCGTTGTTCAGCACGAAGAACTTGATGGGCAGTTGCAGCCGATGGATCGTCTCCAACTCCTGGATGTTGAACATGAATCCGCCATCGCCGTCGACTGCAATTACCTCGCGGCCCGGATTGGCAATCGCAACCGCGATCGCCATCGGGATCGCATAGCCCATCGAACCAAGCCCGGCCGTGTGGTACAACCGCTGCGAGTGCAGTGTCGGACAGGCCAGCAAGTAAATCTCAATTCCCGAGCCTGAGTTGCCCACCACGAGCCGGTCTTCTGGCTTCACCTCGTTGCCCAGCACTTCAGCCAGGTTGAAGATTGAGACCAGACCTTCCGGCTTGCGGTGCTCGTCAGTCACCACGGGATAGCGTGTCTTCCAGTCGGCGCAGCGGTCCAGCCAGGCCTGAATGCTGCGCGGCTTCAGCTTGTCCTTGTGCTTCAGCAACTCGGTCAGGAAGGCCTTGGCGTCGGCGCACACTGGCTGTTGCAGGAAGGGGTGCAGCTTGCCCAGCTCCGCTGCATCGATGTCCACGGCGATCTTGTAGGCCTCGCGCGCCAGATTGTGCGGAGCGTAGCCCGTAATCGCGAAGTCCAACCGCACGCCGATGGCCAGCAGAAAGTCGCAGTTCTGTAGGGCAAAGTTAGCACCGCGCGCGGCGACCGAACCTGGACGTCCCACATACGTGGGATCGTCCGATGGCACCAGGTCTGCTGCGCACCATGTTGCAACCGTTGGAACTCCGAGCAGCTTGCGCAGCTCTTCAAACTCCGCCTCTGCGCCTGCCAGCCGGATGCCGTTGCCGGCAAAGAGCAGTGGCCGCTCACAGGCGTTGAAGGCCTCAATCACATGCTGCACTTCGGCCGGGACATTCGCCGTGCCGTGGATGAAGTCGGCATGAGCATACTCATTAGGGTCGAAGCCACGCAGCTGCGTCTCATCAATCGGAGCAGCCTGCACATCCAGCGGTATATCAATCCACACCGGTCCGGGACGGCCATGCATCGCAAGATAGACGGCCTTCTCCAGGTGGTAGCGAATGTCGTTCGGCTCCAGCACCGTCGCAGCGTACTTGGTAATCGGACCGACGATGGCGCAGATGTCCACTTCCTGCACGCCGAGTTGGCGCATCCCCAGCGGTTTGCCGGTCGCGGCGTCGAACATGCGGTCCGGTCGCTTCACCTGTCCGGAGAGGAACAGCGTTGGCGTCGAGTCCAGCCATGCGCCCGCAACGCCGGTCACGGCGTTCGTTCCGCCCGGTCCGGTGGTGACCATGCACACGCCGAGTCCATGGCTGGCCTTCGCATAGCCTTCCGCGCAGATGGCAGAGGCCTGCTCGTGCGAGTTGCAGATGGGTGTGATGCGAGTCTCCGTGGCCAGAGACTGGTTCAGGTGCATCGCTCCGCCGCCGGTGACGAGGAACACATTCGTAATGCCCAGGTCGGCAACGAACTTCAACACATAGTCGGAAAGCTTCATCGCTTCCTATGGTAAACGCTCTCGTCTACTCCTGCGGCACGTGCCTGCGCGCGACCTCGCAGATGGCTGCCAGCAGCGCGGCCGAGATACGTATATCGGCCTTGGGGTCGCTCACAAAAGGGGCCGTGGAATCCAGCACTGCTTCCACAAGGCGCGCGTTCAAGGGGCGCAATTTCGGGTCATACAGCAGATCGTCGGACATAGGGAACCTCGGAGCCTGTCTGGCCCTCGAACACCTGAAGTCTGAAATGGAGCTTTCGCAGTCTGCTCTACGATGAACCGCTTGGGTGAACCGAATTCTACGCCTGATTGGGCCTGATGACAGCCAAAATCGTCCCAGCTCGGTTCCTGGTTGGTTATTCCGGCGGACGCAGCAGGAACACATCGCGACCACGCAGCTTCCGCGCCGCCAGAACGGCATCGGCGAAGGCTCGCACGGCTCCGCGGCCACCGAGCTGTGCGGCGACGAATCCCGTTCCCGCGGCTGCGCGCTGGCTGACATACTCCAGCACCTCGGCAGCGGCGTCTGCCGGGCAGGCACACAGGCCGGTCAACTCCATCGCGGCCAGGTCGTTCACGTCGTCACCGAAGAAGCACATCTGATCCAGCGCGAGGTCGAACTTGGCCGCGAAGTCGCGGACTGCAGTCGGCTTGTCGCGCGTGCCCTTGGCGACGAACGGAAGGTGCATCTTCGTCGCGTACTGATCGACCAGCGGAGAAGCCTCTCCGGAGATGAGCGCCAACTTCACGCCGAGCCGCCGCAGCAAGCTGATGCCCATGATGTCGGTGAAGGTGAAGCTCTTGCTCTCGGTTACGGCTGAAGGCTCCTCGCCGTTCGGAGACCAGGTGAGGGAACCATCCGTGAGCACGCCGTCCACGTCAAACGCAATGGCCTGCAACTTCTGCAGGCCATTGGTCAGGTTCGTATCGGAAGCAGCCATCGGCTAGACCGCCGCGCCTACGCGGCGCAGCTTCTTCATCACCGGGATCTCATCGTCATAGACGCGCTTGATGCCATCGCCCATCGACTGCTCGACGAGGCGGATGTCGCGCACCAGCCGCGAGATGCCGTTCGGCTCAAGCGAGGCTGCCTGATCCGATCCCCACATCGCGCGGTCCATGGTGATGTGCCGTTCTACGCAGCACGCGCCCAGAACCGCAGCCGCAACCGAGGTCGGAATACCTGTCTCGTGGCCTGAGTAGCCGACCGGAACGCCGTAGCGCTCAATCATCGTGGGAATCGCGCGCAGGTTCAGCTCCTCGTACTTCGCCGGATAGGTTGAGGTGGTGTGCATCAGGATCAGGTCCTTCTTGCCCAGAACATCGACTGCGTGGTCGATCTCCGCGTAGGTGCTCATTCCGGTGGAGGCGATGACCGGTTTGCCGGTCTTGCGCACGTGGCGCAGCAGGTTGTCGTCCGTCAGCGACGCGGAGGCGATCTTGTACACGGGAAGGTCAAACCGCTCCATGAAGTCTACTGAGGGCTCGTCCCACGGCGAGACCAGCCAGGGAATCTTCACCTGCTTGCAGAAGCTGGCGATCTCCTCGTAGTCTTCCTCGTCGAACTCCAGACCGCGCTTCAGGTCGCCGTTGGTCTCGCCGAACGGATTGGGCCGCGGTGTCGCGAGCTCCTTCTCCGTATAGACGATCTCCACGGTGCGCTTCTGGAACTTCACGGCATCGCAGCCGGCTGCGACCGCGACGGAGATCAGCCGCTTGGCCAGATCAACGTCTCCATTGTGGTTGATGCCGATCTCTGCGATCACATAGCAAGGCTTTCCGGGGCCAAGCTGCTTGTTCCCAACTGTAACGGTGGTCATCCAAACTCCGGGAGCCCGCGAAGGTCGCAAGGCAGGTTAGATCGGCTGCTCAGTGTCGTGTGCTTCCATCCTACAGTCGCACTGAGATGCGAGTCTACGCTTCGCTTCATGTGTGAGTCCATAAACGCGATTCCCGTGAGCGGCTGGACATTTCGTGCGCTCTTCGGCTGAGCATCGAGTGAGGTCCATTCCGGAGACCCACCCCCTACTATTATTTTCCGGAGGGTCTCTGGAATCAGCGGTTTAGCGGGTGACCTCGGGGGCAAAGTATTGGTTCGAGAGACTTTATCGGCAAAGTATTCATGATGAAGCAGTTAACAGGCAATAGCGAACAGTTAACAGCGATGCAACTGGGCAGTTGGATCTTCCTTTCTGAGCGTTGGGTTAAATGCGAAGGCTGCAAGCGGCTTGTGCCGGTTGCAGCTCTGGGAACTTCTCTTACTTAACCCTACTTCTTAAGAATAGCAGAACGGACAATATAACTACGCCAAGTTTTTGCAATCTTTATTTCATATATTTTGCAATGAGTTAGGCGATTTAGACGGCCGGAGGGGGCTTGACAAGAATTTGGTCGTGAGGCGACCGATAGGGTAGCGGGTCTTGAGGAGCTTAGAGCGTAGAGATGTTGAGATAAGAGGAAAGGCAACGGCAAAAGCGCTCTCGCATCCTTCGGCAAGCTCAGGACCCGCGAAGGAAGGTGCAAAGGCCGCGGAGCAGTAGTGGCCTTTCAGGGGTGGTAGGAGAGGGAGAGGGTGTTGCCGTCCGGGTCTTTGAACCAGGCGACCTGGGCGCCGCCGGGGGCGTTCCATACGCCGTCGGGTTCCTGCTGGAGGACGCCTAAGCGGAGGAACTGGACGCCTTTGGCCGAGAGCTCGGCGACGGTGGCGTGGATGTCCGTGACCTGCCAGCCGAAGATGGTGAAGGGGAAGGGCGTGAAGTCCGGGGTGCGGGCGAGGCGCAGCATCTGGCCGTGGGGGCCGATGCGGAAGACCAGAGCGAAGTCGTCGGCAGAGACGAAGGTGAGGCCGAGGGTGTTCTCGTAAAACTCGCGCGCGGCGACGGCGTTGGCGGTGGGGATGAAGGCGATCGGGCTGAGGTCGGCGAGGGACATCGGATGCCGTTGTTATATCACCGCACGGGCGGCAGCTCTGTGATGGGGGACACGCGCGACGGGGCTGTCAGCCGACGGCCCCGTCGCGCGCGGATTACCGGCCGTAGATGTGCTGCACGGCGACGCGATAGCCCTCGCGGAAGCCGATGCGGTAGTCGCGGCGGTCGGGCGGCGGGATGAAGCGCGGGTTGCGGTACTCGTCGCGGTTGTTCACGTTGGGCGGGCGGTGGTTGTCGAAGTCCTTGCGCGCGCCCTCGACGCCGTCATGGTAGCCACGCTGTTGAGCGGCGATGAACTGCGAGGGCGGCGCCTCCCAGGCCTGCGGCGGTCCCTGGTAGTA
>Ga0302157_10001623_pt1 | contig 27110 bp, 20 predicted proteins | sample I_Bog_N3_3_FD_193502 | JGI IMG/M metagenome (GOLD analysis project Ga0302157, IMG submission 193502) | Peat permafrost microbial communities from Stordalen Mire near Abisko, Sweden - I_Bog_N3_3 | ecosystem: Environmental > Terrestrial > Soil > Wetlands > Peat | place: Sweden: Abisko, Stordalen... | reverse complement strand
GCTCGGGTTCGGTCCCGGCCTCGGTCCCGGTCCCGTGGCCCGGACGGTCGGCCAGCAGCAGGTGCACGAACCAGCCGGTCAGGACGGCCAGGGCGGCGTCGACGAGCAGGATGTTGCGGTTGAGGAGGCGCTCGCTCCGGATGCCGGGAATGGCGTACAGGACGTGGCCGAAGGGGGTGTCACCCCCCAGGGCGCACAGGACGCCGACCACCAGGATCACGTACCAGACCCACCACTGGCGGGCCTCGGGCCGGGTGCGCCAGCGCCGGAGGAGCAGGGAGCCGGCGGCGATCAGGGCCAGGACGCCCACGTAGCTGGTGACCTCGGGGAAGTTGTAGCTGCCGGCGTACCCACCCGGGACGTTCTGGGCCGTGCCCAGCACGAACGGGGACACCAGCAGGCTGACCAGCTTGTAGTTGAGGGAGCCGCTGGAGAAGTAGGCGTAGCTGGTGGCCCCCCGCTGGGACTGGGACAAGAAGGTCAGGCCCGGGAGCCACTGGGCGCCGCCGAGGGCGATGCCCCCGGCCAGACCGGCCACGATCCCGACCACCGAGGTGGCCAGGGCCCGCCGGGCGTCCCGCCCGAGCAGCCCTTCGCCCACCAGCCGTCCGACGGCGTAGATGGCCACCAGCACCCCGCTGTCGATGGTGGCCTCGGAGTTCCCGGTCAGGAGGGCCAGGCCGAGGGAGACCGCCAGCACCAGGGCCCAGGCCCGGGCGCGGTCCACCCGGGGCACGGCCGCCCCCGTCCCCGCCCCGGCCGTGCCGCCCGCCTCCGCCCGGGTCCGAGGTCGGGTCAGCCCGTGGACGGCCACCAGCATCCAGGGGAGCCACGAGGCGCCCCCGATGAGGTCGATGTGGACCATCTGGCTGGTCATGTAGCCGGCGAAGGCGAAGGTGACGGCCCCGAGGGTGGCCGCGGTGGTGCCGAGAGGCTGGCGCCGGAGGAAGAGGTACATGCCGGCCAGCGCCACGTCGTAGGTGAGGATCAGGTTGACGCTCCAGGCCGTGAACAGCGGGAGTACGGCGGTCAGCCAGGTGACCGGGTAGGCCGCCCCGGCGTTGAACCCGGCCAGCAGGGGTGTCCCGCTGAAGAGGTACGGGTTCCACAGCGGCAGCGTGCCGTGGTCCAGGTCCGTGCCCACCAGGGCCCGCATGGGCAGGTTCTGGATCAGGTTGTCCCCGGTCAGCCACGTGAACCCGACGAGTTGGGGGCCGACCACCACCACCACCGGGACCAGCAGTGCCACCACCATGCCCGGGTGGGTGCGGACCCAGGCGAGGACCCGCCCGGGCACGGCGTGGCCCGGGGCGTCGCCCGCGCCGGGTGCCGGGGTGTGGGTGTCGGTGGCGGTGCCGGCCGTCACGTCGGAGGGTGCACGCAGGCGGCGGAGCGAGTGCGGCGAGGAGGCTGCCCCCGTCGGTCGTTGCGATGACCCGGTGGACGGGGCGTCACGCGAGGAAGCTCGACCACCAGCTGACGACGTGGCCGATCAACTGGGACCACTCGTTGTGGAAGAGCAGGATCAGGATGAAGGGCAGGAACATCAGAAACGGCTGCAGCCGGTAGTACTCCGGGAGCCAGCGTGCCGGCAGGAAGCGCTCGAGTACCGAGGCGCCGTCCAGGGGCGGGCACGGGATGAGGTTGAACACGCCCAGCACGATGTTGGCGAAACCGGCGATGAAGATGATCTGGCTGAGGAGGCTGGGTGGGTAGTACCCGGCACCCACCGCCGCCCGGGACAGGGGAGACGCCGTGGCCACGAAGAGGACGCCGAGCAGTGCGGCCAGGGCGAAGTTGGTCAGCGGGCCGACCAGCGACACGATGACGGTGTGGTTGCGCGGGCTGCGCAGCCGGTTGGTGCTGACCGGCACCGGCTTGGCCCAGCCGTAGGCGCCGATGCCTGACAGGGACAGGACCGCGGGCACCAGCAGCGTTCCCACCGGGTCGACGTGCTTGATGGGGTTGAGGGTCAGCCGGCCGGCCCGCTTGGCCGTGTCGTCGCCGAAGGCCAGGGCCACCACCCCGTGGGACAGCTCGTGGAGGATGATGGACGGGACCAGGACCAGGAAGTAGATGATCTCGAACCGGCTCAGCTTGTGGGTGCGCAGCAGGATGGCGATCAGGGCCAGGGCCACCACCACGATGATGATGGTGCGCTGGTCGGTCTGGAACCGGCGGCGGGGCGGTCGGGAGCCCGGGGCCGGCCCCGTGAACGCCATCAGTCTGCGGTCCCGCTCAGGGCCGGCTGGCGTGGTGGATGCAGAATCGGGTGGACGGCATGGCCTCCAGCCGGGCCGGCTGGATGGCCTCACCGCAGACCTCGCAGGTGCCGTAGTGGCCCGCCTCGAGCCGGGCGATGGCCTCGTCCACCTCTTCCAGCGACTCCCGCAGCTGTAGGGCCAGCACCTCGGCCTCGCCGCGCTCGGCCGTCACTTGGCTGGAGTCGGCGAAGTTGGGGTCGTAGTCCAGTCCCCCGCCTCGCCCGTCGGCGAAGCCCAGCTCGGCCAGCTCGGCCTGGAGGTGGTGGCGCTCGACGTCGAGCAGCCGACGGTAGTCCGTCGTCGGCGGATTGCTGGTGGGGGCGTCGCTCGGCACGGGTCGATCCTACTTGAGCTGGGACGCAGCGGCTCGCGGGTGGGCGGCCAGGTAGGACGAGCGCAGGTGGTCCTGGCTGAGCTTGGTGTAGATCTGGGTGGTGGCGATGGACACGTGGCCCAGGACCTCCTGGACCACCCGGATGTCGGCACCGTGGGCCAGCATGTGGCTGGCGCACGAGTGGCGGAGCACGTGCGGGCTGACCACGTCCCCCAGCCCCACCCGCTGGGCGTGGTGGGTGACGATGGCCCAGGCCCCCTGGCGGCTGAGGCGTCCGCCCCGGGTGTTGATGAAGACCGCCTCGGCGTCGGAGCGCCGCCGCCACCGGTCGGGCTCCAGCCGCGGACGTCCCGAGGGCCCCAGCCACCGGTCGACGGCCAGGCGGGCCGGCCCCCCCAGCGGCACCAGCCGCTCCTTGGCCCCCTTTCCGAAGACTCGCAGGAGGCCGTCGTCGCCCTGGAAGTCCATGAGCGAGAGGCCGACCACCTCGGAGATCCGGGCCCCGGTGCCGTACAGCAGCTCCAGCAGGGCGCGGTCGCGGAGCGCGGTGGGGCCGTCCCCGCTGACCGAATCCAGAAGCATGACCACCTGCTCCTCGTCGAGGGCCTTGGGCAGCCGCCGCGGCAGCCGGGGAGACCGCACATCGACGGTGGGGTCGGCCCGGAGTACCCCCTCGCTGACCAGGAACCGGTAGAGGCCCCGCAGGGCGGTGGTCGACCGGGCCATCGAGGCGGGGGTGCGACCCTGGGAGCGCAGGTCGGCCAGGTGCCGTTCGACGGCGTCGGTCGAGGCGCCCACCGGGTCGACCCCGGCCTGTTCGGCCCACGCCTCCCAGGTGGCGATGTCACGGCGGTAGGCCAGGAGCGTGTTGCGCGACCGGCCCTTCTCCACCGCCAGCCACGACAGGTACTCCTCGGCCCCCTCGGACAGCGGGAGGTTCATGGTCGGCCGGCGTCGAGCCTCCGCCGGGCCAGTCCCACCCCGAGGATGGTGATGGCGTCGACGACGGTGCCGTCGTCCACCGAGCCGTCGAACCGGTCCAGCGGGACCTCGACGATCCGCATGTAGCCCTCTTCGATGCCCTGCCGGTCGAGGGGGACGGCGTGGAGCCCGGTGGCCAGGTACACCGAGGAGACCTCGTCGCAGAAGCCCGGCGTGACCAGGCAGCGGGTGAGCAGCGTCAGGTCGTCGGCGGTGTAGCCCACCTCCTCGGCCAGCTCCCGACGCGCCGTGGACTCAAGGGCCTCGCCGGCCACGTCGCAGGTCCCGGCCGGCACCTCGAGGACCCAGCGGTCGACGGCCGGCCGGTACTGGTGGACGAGGACCACCGTGCCGGCGTCGGTGACGGGCACCACGGCCACCGCCCCGGGGTGGCGGACCACGTCGCGGTCGAAGGGCGTGCCGGCGGGATCGAGGAAGGTCGAGCGGTAGAGGGCGATGGCCCACCCGCGGTGGACCAGGGTCTCGTCGACGGGCCGGAAGTGCGGCAGGTCGGCCCCGGGGCCACCACCGCCCCCCGGCCCCTCAGCCGACGGCACCGATGTCGATCAGCCGGGGGTCGCGTCCCTCGGCCCGGACCAGGGCCGCGCCCACCAGCTCGCGGAAGAGCGGGTGGGGCCGGTCCGGGCGGCTCTTGAACTCCGGATGGGCCTGGGTGCCGACCCAGAAGGGATGGCCCGGGAGCTCGATGAACTCGACGAGCCGGTTGTCCGGCGAGGTGCCCGAGCAGACCAGGCCCACCTCCTCCAGGGTCCGGCGGTAGCGGGGGTTCACCTCGTAGCGGTGCCGGTGCCGCTCCGAGACCACCTCGGTCCCGTAGGCCCGGGCCACCTGGGACCCGGGCACCAGCCGGGCGCTGTAGGACCCCAGGCGCATGGTGCCCCCCTTGTCCACCACGTCGTTCTGGTCGTCCATCAGGTCGACCACCGGATGGCGGGTGGTGGCGTCGAACTCCCGGGAGTTGGCCCCCTCCAGGCCGGCCATCGACCGGGCCGCCTCGATGATCATGACCTGGAGCCCGAGGCACAGCCCGAGGAGCGGGAGCTCGTGCTCGCGGGCGTAGTGGGCGGCGGCGATCTTGCCCTCGACCCCCCGCTCGCCGAACCCGCCCGGGATGACCAGGCCGTCGAAGCCCCGGAGGCCGTCGTGGTGGAGCAGGTCGGGGACGGTGGCCGCCTGGATCCACTCGACCTCCACCTTGGCACCCCAGTGGAAGCCGGCGTGCCGGAGCGACTCGACCACCGAGAGGTAGGCGTCGGGCAGGTCGACGTACTTGCCGATGATGCCGATCCGGACCGGGCGGACCGCCGCGTCGACCTGGTCGACCAGCGCCTCCCAGTCGGTGAGGTCGATGGGGTGGGACGCCTCGTCGATCCGGAGGATGCTCAGGATGTAGCGGTCGAGGCCCTCCTCGTGGAGGACCAGGGGGATCTGGTAGATGTTGTCGGCGTCGACGGCGGAGACCACCGCCTCGATGGGGACGTCGCACAGCAGCGAGATCTTGCGCTTCAAGTCCTCGGAGATCATCCGGTCCGACCGGCACACGATGACATCGGGTTGGATGCCCTGGCTCCGCAGGTCGGTGACCGAGTGCTGGGTGGGCTTGGTCTTCTGCTCGCCCGAGGGCCGGAGGTAGGGCACCAGGGTGAGGTGCACGTAGCAGACGTTGTCCCGGCCGACGTCCCGCCGGAACTGGCGGATGGCCTCGATGAACGGGAGGATCTCGATGTCGCCGACCGTCCCGCCGATCTCCACGATGACCACGTCGACGTCCTCGGTGCCCAGCTCCTTGACCCGCTTCTTGATCTCGTCGGTGATGTGGGGGATCACCTGGACCGTCTTGCCCAGGTAGTCGCCCCTCCGCTCCTTGGCGATGACCGACGAGTAGATCCGCCCGGTGGTGGCGTTGGAGTTCTTGTGCAGGTTCTCGTCGATGAATCGCTCGTAGTGGCCGAGGTCGAGGTCGGTCTCCCCTCCGTCCTCGGTGACGAAGACCTCGCCGTGCTCGAAGGGGTTCATGGTGCCCGGGTCGACGTTGATGTAGGGGTCGAGCTTGCACATGGTGACCCGGAGCCCGCGGCACTTGAGAAGGCGTCCCAGCGAGGAGGCGGTCAGGCCCTTGCCGAGGGAGGACGACACGCCGCCGGTGAAGAAGATGAACTTGGTGTCCCGCCGGGTCGCCGACCGGGGGCCGCCGGTGGCGAGGGGTGGATCGTCCGGCGGCTGTCCCCTGAAGGGTTCCTGCGGGCCGTCCATGTCGGGCACCCGATGAGGCTAGCGGATGCGCGTGGCCCATCGTGCGGACCTCAGTGGTGGCGCGGTGCCACGGGGCTGCCGGGGCCGGCCGGGGCCGGTCGGGCCGAACCGTCAGGCCGTGGCGTCGGCGGTGGCCGTCCCGTCCAACAGCTCGCGGGCGTGCTTCCGGGCCGATGCGCTGTCCGGCCGCCCCGACAGCATCCGGCTGAGCTCGGTCACCCGGGCCTCGTCGTCGAGGAGGGTCACCACCGAGGTGGTCCGGCCGGCCCGCTCCTGCTTGCGCACCTCGATCTGGTGGTCGGCCTGGGAGGCCACCTGGGCCAGATGGGTCACCACGAGCACCTGGCCATGGCGGCCCAGTCCGGCCAGTGCGGCTCCCACGGCCGTGGCGGCTGCACCTCCGACCCCGGCGTCGACCTCGTCGAAGACCATGACCCCGGCGCCCTCGGAGATGGCCAGCCGGATGGCCAGCATGACCCGGGCCAGCTCCCCTCCTGACGCCGCCTTGGCCAGCGGTTGGAGCGGCTCGCCGGGATTGGCCCCCAGCAGGAACACCACGTGGTCGGCCGGACCGTCACCCTCCACCGTCACCGAGAACCGGGCCGACGGCATGGCCAGCGTCTGGAGCGTCCTGGTGACAGCGGCGGCCAGCTCCGGCGCACGGGCCCGCCGCTGCACGGCCACCGCCTCCTCGGCCGTGCCCACCTCGGCCCGGGCCTCCCGGAGCCGGTCCTCCAGCGCGGCGGCCCGCTCCTCCTCGCCGGCCAGTGCCGCCATCCGGGCCCGGGCCTCGTCGGCGAAGGCCGACACCTCGCCCAGGGTGTCCCCGTACTTGCGGGTCAGCTGATGGAACAGCTGGCGTCGGGCCCGGACCTCCTCGAGCCGGGCCGGATCGTCCTCCCAGGTCTCCACCACGGACCGCAGCTCGGTGGCCAGGTCGGCCAGCTCGGCCATGACCGAGCGCAGCCTCGACTCCAGGGGGGCCAGGGGGACCCGACCGGCCAGCGCCTGGGACGCCCCGGCCAGCCGGTCGAGTGCCGCCGCGCCGTCCTCGGAGCCCGAGACGAGGCCCAGTGCCTCGGCGGCCGCCTGACGGTGGGCCGACGACGCGGCCAACCGGTCCTCTTCCGCCTCGAGCCGGGCGTCCTCGTCGGGGTCCTCGATGGCGGCACGGTCGATCTCGTCCACCTGGTACCCGAGGAGGTCGGCCTCGCGGGCCCGTGACCGGGAGTCCCCACCGAGCTGGGCCAGTTCGTCGGTCAGCGCGGCCAGGTGGAGGCGGGCCTCCTCCATGGCCGACAGGTCGATGTGTCCGAAGGCGTCGAGGGCACGGCGCTGGGCGTCCACGTGCACCAGGGCCTGGTGCTGGTGCTGTCCGTGGAGCTCGATGCGTCCGGCGGCCGCCTCGGCCAGCGCGCCCACGGTGGCCATGCGGCCGTCGATCCAGGCCTTGGACCGGCCCGCACGCGCCACTGATCGGGCCAGGACCAGATCCTCGCCGGCGCTGTCGGTGCCGTCGCGGTCGGTGCCCTGCTCGATGCCGTCCGCCGGCACCAGCCGGAACCGGCCCTCGACCATGGCCTCGTCGGCCCCCGCCCGCACCACCGAGGAGTCGGCGCGGCCACCGAGCAGGAGGCTGAGCGCCTCGACCACCAGCGTCTTGCCGGCCCCCGTCTCGCCGGTCAGTGCCGTCATGCCCGGCTGCAGGGCGATGGTGACGTCGTCGATGACCCCGAGGTTGCGGACGCGGAGCTCGACCAGCACGGGAACCACGTCGACCGCCACCCCGGGTTCGTCCCCTACCGGTCGGCCAGGTGGAACTTGGCCCGCAGGATGGCGTGGAAGTCACTCGACCCATTGGTCACCAGTCGGGCCGGCTGGTCGCCTTCGCGGCACTCGACGGTGGATCCGGGCTCGAGGACGGCGATGGAGATGCCGTCGACGACCAGGACGGCCGACCGCGGCTCGAGGATCTCGAGCTGGAGGCGCTCGGCGGGATCGAGCACCAGCGGCCGGTCGAAGAGCATGTGCGGCGAGACCGGTGTCACCACGATGGCCCGGAGGCGCGGTGACAGCACCGGCCCGCGGGCGGACAGGTTGTAGGCGGTCGACCCCGTGGGCGTGGACACCAGGAGCCCGTCGGCGGCGTAGGTGACGAAAGGCCGGCCGTCGATCGACGTAGCCATCCGCACGGTGTGCCCGGGGACGGTCTTCTCCACCGTGGCCTCGTTGAGGGCGGTCCGGATGGCGATGTCGGCCCCGTCGGGTCCGGTGACGTGGACGGCCAGCGTCATCCGCTCCTCCACCTGGTGGGTGCCGGCCAGGAAGGCGGCCAGGGCCTCTTCCAGGCCGGACGGCTCGACCTGGGTCAGGTAGCCGAGGCGGCCGATGTTGACGCCGAGCACCGGGATGCCTCCGGCCAGGGCCGCCTCCACGGCGCGCAGGAGGGTGCCGTCACCGCCCAGGCTGACCAGGAGGTCGGCGCCGTCGACGGACACCGATCCATCGGGTCCGATGGCCGGGACCGACCGGTGGCCCTGCTCGGCCAGCCAGGTGCCGGCCCGCTCGGCCAGGGCGGCCGCCTCGGGGCGGAAGGGATGGGTGTAGAAGGCGATCAGTGCCATGGGCCCTTCATCCTCGCGGATCGTGCCGGTGCGCCTCGGCCACCACGTCGTCGAGCAGGGCCGACACGGCGTCCCGACCGGCCCGGGGGGGCTGGGGACGGCCGGCGCCCTCCGCCGTGCGGGCGTGGACCAGGAACTCGACGTTGCCGGCCGATCCGGTGATGGGCGAGGGCATGGCCCCCATGATGGCTGCTCCGGCCGAGGAAAGCGCATCTGCCACCTCGCCGAGCGTGCGCCGGTGCACGCTCGGGTCCCGGATCACCCCGCGGCCGCGTGAGGCCTCGGCCCGGCCCGCCTCGAACTGGGGCTTCACCAGAACCACCACGTCGGCACCGGGGGCCGTCACCGGGCCGACCAGGACCGGCACGGCCCGCACCACCGAGATGAACGAGAGGTCGGCCGTGACCACGCCGACCGGGGCACCACCGACCGTGTCGGGGGCCATGTCGCGGATGTCCACCCGCTCCAGGTTGACGACCCGGGGATCGGAGCGCAGGCGCTCGTGGAGCTGCCCGTGGCCGACGTCGACGGCGAGCACCTCGGATGCCCCGGCCTGGAGCAGGCAGTCGGTGAATCCCCCGGTGGACGCGCCGGCATCGAGGGCCCGGCGTCCGCGCACGTCGATGGCGAACCGGGTCAGCGCGGCGTCGAGTTTCTCGCCTCCCCGACCCACGAAGCGGGGCGGGCCCCCGGACAGCTCGATGGGCTCGGCGGGTGCCACCAACCGGGCCGGCTTGTCGGCCACCGTCCCCGCCACCAGGACCCGGCCAGCGGCGATGAGTGAGGCCGCCTGTTGCCGGGTGTCGACCAGCCCCCGATCCACCAGGGCCCGGTCCAGCCGGAGCCGCGGCGTCCGGCTCAGTCGGCCGGTCCGGTGCTGGTGGTCGGCGTGCCGGCGGTGGGTGGCGTCGCCCTCTTGGCCGGAGCCTTCTTGGCCGCCGCCGACTTCTTGGCCGGAGCCTTCTTGGCGGTGGGGGCCTTCTTGGCCGGAGCCTTCTTCTTGGCCGGAGCCTTCTTGGCCGGAGCCTTTTTGGCCGCCGACTTCTTGGCCGCCGACTTCTTGGCCGCCGACTTCTTGGCCGCCGACTTCTTGGCCGGAGTCTTCTTGGTCGCCGACTTCTTCGCCGTTGCCTTCTTGGCTGTGCGCGTGGTGGCGGCCCTTCCGGCGGCTGCCGTCCGCCCGATGAGGACGGCGACCTGCTCGGCCAGGTCCTCGAGGTTGGTGATCCCCACCGCGTCCAGCTGGTGGGCCACCTCCTTGCGGACCTGGGACATCAGCGCCTCGCGGCTCTTCCGGCTGCGGTCGAGCAGCTCGTCCACCTTGGCCCGGGCGTCACCGGTCTGGAACTCGCCGTTCTGGACGAGCTCGGAGACGAGCTCTTCGGCTTTGGACCGGGTGAGGTTGGTGAAGGCCACGCCCACGTCGAGGTACCGCTGGAAATCGTCCCTGTGCACCATGCCATCCACCCTACCTGGACGGCCTGGCGGTGGCACCTGGCAATGGGGCGGTTCAGCCGGTCCGGCGGGCCAGGCTGGCGCGGACCAGTGAGACGAAGTCGGGATACCGGACCGACACCGGCACGTCGAAGTGGTCGGCGCCCGGCGGGGTGACGCCCGAGTCCACCAGCGCGTACGGGATCCCCAGCCGATGGGCCAGGCCCCCGTCGGTGCGGGGCTGGTCTCCGACCATCACCACCGAGCGGTCACCCTCGGCGAACCCGTACTTCGCCATCATGAGTGCCGCCATGGGCTGGTGGGGCTTGCCGGCGATCTCCGGGGTGATCCCCGATGCGGTGGCCACGGCGGCGAGGATCGATCCGGCCCCGGGCATCAGGCCGGCCGGAGTGGGATGGGTGGGGTCCTCGTTGCTGGCCAGCAGCCGGCCCGAGGTGCGCGCCGCGGTCGCCGTGGCGGCCAGCAGGTCGAAGTCGAAGGTGTGGCTCCAGCCCACCACGGCGGCATCGACGGGGCCGTCGTCCACGGTGTGCACGCCGCGGGCCGTCAGGGCCTCGGTCACCCCGCCCTCGGCCAGCACCTTCACCGACTGACCCGGTGCCAGCAGCGACGCCAGGGCCTCGGCGGAGGTGACCAGATCCTCATCGGTGGCCGGGATGGCCAGTCGCTCCAGGCGGGCCAGGAGCTCGGCGGTGGTGGGAGCCGAGTTGTTGGTGGCGAAGGCGATCCGAACGCCGTGGGACCGGAGGTCGGCCACGGCGGTGGTCACGTCCCCGATGGCCTCGCCGGTCAACCAGATCACTCCGTCGAGGTCCACGATCCACAGGTCGGCCGATGCGAAGGCGTCCACGTCCCCCCGGTGGCCGGGGTCGGGGTGGTCCGCCGGGCCCGCCGGCGTCATTCGGGGCCGGGGTCGCCCGGCCCGGTCTCGCCCGAGCCCACCTTCGTTCCCTTCCCGCTCCGGCGGGTGGCCCCGGCCAGCTGGTCGGCCGACTCGAGGACACGTGCGATGAGCCCGGACAGGTGGGTGGCCGAGTCGCCGGTGAGAACGGAGTCGCCGGCGGGAACCGTGTGGCCCGCCGCGCCGGGTGCTCCCGAAGCGGCCAGGCCGCCGTCATCGATGTGATCCGCGTGATCGCCGCCCGGATCGGGGATGGTGGACGGGTCCGACCGGACAGGTCCGGCGGTCATCTCCATGGTGGGCTGGAGGGGCCGGGCGCTGAGGTCGGCGATGCGCTCGCCCGTCCGCTTGGTGGCCTTCTCCCAGTAGGACCGGAACATGCCGATGTCGAAGGCACCGTCGCGGACACGGGCCTGGTCGAGGAGGCGGGCCGGGGGGTCCTTCAGGTCCCGGACCACGCCGATGAGGGCCAGGGCCCGCAAGGTGTACCAGGTGGGGTCGAACTCCCACCAGGTGAATCCCTGCCGCGAGGACGCCGGCAGGTAGTGGTGGTTGTTGTGCCACCCCTCTCCCCCGGTGATGACGGCGATGATCAGCGAGTTGCGACTGGTGTCGGGCGTGGCGTACCGGCGACGGCCGAACAGGTGGGTGGCCGAGTTGACCAGGAAGGTGCCGTGCCACAGGAGCACCGTGGACAGGAAGAATCCGATGAGCAGCCCGCCCCACCCACCGATCAGGAAGCAGCCGATACCGAGGAGCCAGACGGGCACCCACGAGAAGCGCTCGAGGAGGCGCAACTCGGGGAAGGCGGCGAAGTCCTTGATGGTGGACAGGTCGGTGGCCTTGTACTTGGTGGACAGGATCCAGCCCACGTGGCTCCACCAGAACCCGTCCCGTGGGGAGTGCACGTCCCCGTCCACGTCGGTGTAGCGGTGGTGGATCCGGTGGTGGCCGGCCCACCACAGGGGGCCCTTCTGAGCCGCCGTGGTCCCACCGAGGGCCATCAGGAACTGGGTGACCCGGTGCATCCGGTAGCTCCGGTGGGAGAAGTAGCGGTGGTAGCCGGCCGTGATGAAGAACATCCGGGTCACGTACAGGACGGCGCACAGCACCCAGTCCTGCCAGGTGACCGACACGAAGACGGCCGCCAGCGGGGCCAGATGGACGGCGAAGAACGGAATGGCGTTGATCCAGTCCGTCCTGTCGACGCTGTCCGCACTGTCGGCGGACCCCTCCGCCACGGCGGCGGTCGAGGTGCCGGTCGGCACGGTGGCGGGTGCGCTCATCGGAGGGTGGGTCCGCCAACGGGTGACGGAAGGGAAAGGCTACCTGAACGGCGCGGACCCCGAGACGTCGCCGGTGGCACCACGGCCGACCTCACTTGGGCACGTACAGGTCGCCGTTGGACCCGGTGACGACGCTGATGGGTGTGAGTCCGGTGGCCGCCGGCCCGCGGATCACCGCGCCGGTGTGGGAGTCGAACTCCGATCCGTGGCAGGGGCAGGCGATGAGTCGGGCCGAGGGGGCGTAGGCCACGGTGCACCCCTGATGGGGGCACACGGCGTCGAAGGCCACGAACTGGCCCGACGGTTGGTGGATGACCAGGGCCGGGTCGCCGGTCGCCGGATCGGTGAACGATGCCGAGCCACCGGCCGGCACGCTGGACGCCTTCCCCACCGAGACCCCCGACGGCTGCACCGGCGCGGTGGTGGTCGACGCATCGGGTGAGCCCCCGACGGTGGACGTCGTGGACGCCGGCCCGCCCGTGGTGGTGGTGGGCGGGAGGGTGGCGGGACTGGCCGCCGACGCGGTCCCGCCCACGGCCCGGCCCAGGGCGGCCACCACGCCACTGCCGATGAGGACCACCGCCGCGGCGATGCCGGTGAGCGCGCCCTTGGACAGCACGTCCCGGCGGGGCAGGCCGTGCACCGGCGCCGTGCCGGGTGCGGCGCCCCCCTCGGTGCCGGGTGCCGACCGCCGCCCGGCGATCCAGGTGTCGAGGGCGGGCGCACCTGCCGCCCCGGCCAGCACCAGTGGGGTCCAGGCGAAGAAGAACACGATGTCGGAGCCCGTGAAGTACGGAGACGAGTGGAAGCTGACGGTCAGGAACAGGCCGAGGGACAGGGCCATGCCGGCCACGGCGGCCACCCGCACCCAGAGTCCGACGAGGATGCCGAGCCCGATGGCCACCTCACCGAGGGCGATGACCAGTCCGATTCCCGAGGCCACCGGCACCAGATGGCTCACCAGCCCGTGGATGGGGCTCGAATGGGCGGCGCTGGCCAGCTGGGCGTGGATCCCGAAGGGGTTGGTCGTGTCGAAGAATTGCGGATCGGCCAGCTTCTGGCACCCGGCGTAGAGGAAGGTGACCCCGAGGAACAGCCGGAGCGGCATCAGGGCCCACCCGGTACCCACCGTGCCGTCGTCGGAGCGGACCGACCACATGGTGCGGTCTCCGGCCCCGGGCCCACCAGCGGGGCGGCGCAGCGGGCTGCTGTCGGGTGTCACCGGCTCGTTCTCATCTGCCCTGCACGATACAAGCCGGTCAGGCTGTCACCGCACCGCGGGACCCCGTCCGGTGGCGCGGGCCGCCCGGGTCGTGGGGCCGGACCGACCGGCGCCGCCGGCCCGGGGCGGTTGGTCGGGCCCCGGTGCGGGGCGTAGCATGCGGTCCATGGACGAACTGGCAGTGGCATCGGTGGGGACGACCGAGTCCCCTCCGCGGTCCAAGGCCGACGACACCATGCGCCACCTCCTGCGGGTGCCCGAAGACAGGGCGCCGATCGACGAGTCCGAGACCCACCGGATCTTCAGCCTCTCGATCTTCTTGTCCGCGCTCCGGTGCCTGCTCACCTACATCGCGCTACCCGTGCTCCTGCCGGCCATCGGGCTGGCCCGGGGGGTGGGGCCGGTCATCGGGATCCCCATCGGCGTGCTGGCGCTGACCTTCGACTACCTGGGCATCCGCCGGTTCTGGCTGGCCGACCACCGCCAGCGCTGGGCCTTCACTGCCCTCTACGCCGTGGTGGGCACCATGGTCTTCATCCTGCTGGTCATCGATATCGTCGACCTTCTCACCTGAGCCGGTCGGGTCCCCACCCGACCGCGTGCCCGGCGCCCCCGGTCTCCTCCGGCCGTCGCCCTCGGCCATCACCGAGGCCGGTGCTGTGGCCGGTGCTGTGGCCGGTGCTCTGGCCCCCGCTGGCCTCCCTCACGGTCCCCCGGCTCGCGCCCTCAGGGGGTGACGATGGCGAAGCTCGGGTCGGGAGCGTCGAGGACCGCCACGAGCCGGCCCACCACCCCGAGGTCGCCGTCGTGCGCCACGCCGTCGAACCCCCGGCCCGTCACCAGGCCCACCAGGGTCGACGAGTCCAGGGTGAGCCGGAGGTCGGCGAGGTCGGCATCGCGGGTGCCCGGTGCCCCTCCCCCGCCCCGGCCGTCGGCTGCAGCCGGCCGCCGCCGGTGCGTGAACACCCCGTTGCGGAGCGTCGTGCGGTGGGCCTGGCCGAGGTCGGTGACGTCCCAGTCGATGGTCAGCTCCTCGTCCCAGGCCCGGGGCCCGTTGACGCGGATGGCGATGGCGTCGAACAGCTGCTCGACGGTGAGCGCGGCCAGCACGTCGCGGGAGCTGGTGACCGGAGGCGTCTGCATGACGCCGTTGCGCAGCTCGTACGCCCCCATGAGGTAGAAGTTCCGCCAGGTGCCGTTCTCCGCCCCGTAGGCCAGCTGGTCGTACACCTCGGCCAGGTCGTGCTTGGCCCGGGTGTCGTCGGGATCGGCGAACACCACGTGGTCCAACAGCTCGGCGGCGAACCGGAGGTCCCCCCGGGAGCGGTACTCGGCGGCCTTGGCCACGACCTGGTCGGCGCCGCCCATGCACTCCACGTACCGCCGGGACCCGGCTTCGGGTGGGTGCCTCCACAGGTGGGCGGGATTGCCGTCGAACCAGCCGAGGTACCGCTGGTAGATGGCCTTCACGTTGTGGCTCACCGAGCCGTAGTAGCCGTGGGTGTGCCAGGCCCGGTCCAGTGCCGGGGGCATGGTCATCAGCTCGGCGGCCTCGATCCCGGTGCAGCCCTGGTTGGCCAGGCGGAGCGTCTGGTCGTGGAGGTAGGCGTAGAGGTCGCGCTGCAGCGACAGGTAGTCGACGATCCGGTCGGCCTCCCACGTGGGCCAGTGATGGGAGGCGAAGGCCACGTCGCACCGGTCGGCGAACCGGGTGATGGCCTCGTCGAGATAGGCCGCCCACACCCGGGCGTCCCGCACCACCGCGCCGCGCAGGGTGACCAGGTTGTGCAGGTTTCGGGTGGCGTTCTCGGCCATGCACAGGGCCCCGGAGTCGGGGAACAAGAAGTTCATCTCGGCCGGGCACTCGGTGCCCGGGGTCAGCTGGAACTCGATGCGCACGCCGTCGAGGCGCTCCTCCTGACCGGTGTGGGTCACCAGCAGGTTCGGCGGGATCAGGCCGATGGACCCGGTGGAGTTGGTCATGCCCAGGCCGCACCCGATCTGGCCGGCCGGCCCCTTGTCCAGGGCGGCCCCGTACATGTACAGGGCCCGGCGGCTCATGGCCACGCCGGCGTAGACGTTCTCGGAGACGGCCGACTCCATGAACCCGTCGGGGGCGAGGATGGGCACCGGTCCGTCCACCACGCCGTGCACGCCACCGAAGTGGTCCACGTGGGCGTGCGTGTAGATGACGCCGGTGACCGGTCGGTCGCCCCGGTGCCGCCGGTAGAGGCCGAGCGCGGCCGCCGCCGTCTCGGCCGACACCAGCGGGTCGATCACGATGACGCCCTGCTCGCCTTCCACCAGGGTCATGTTGGACAGGTCCAGTCCCCGGACCTGGTAGATCCCCTCGGTCACCCGGTAGAGACCCTGGCGGGACACCAGCTGCCCCTGCCGCCACAGGCTGGGGTGGGCGGTGTCGGGGCACGGCCCGTCCAAAAAGGCGTAGGCGTCGTTGTCCCACACCACCCGTCCGTCGGCGGCCGTCACGACGCCCGGCTCCAGCGAGCCGATCCACCCCCGGTCGGCGTCGTCGAAGTCGGCGCGGTCGTCGGGGTCGGCGGGGGCAGTGGTCATGGCGGCATCATCCCAGACCGGTGCCCACGACGGGGGCCGCCGGGCCGGTCCGGACGGTCCGGTCAGAGCCGGCCGGTGGGTGGGGGTCGGGCCGTAGAGTGACAGCCGACCGGGAGCGCCAGGGGATGGAGAGGATCACATGCTGACCGACGGACTCAACCACGTGGCCACGTTGACCAACGACGCCAGGCGGCTCCACGCCTTCTACGAGGAGGTGTTCGAGGCCGAGGTGGTGCGCGACGGGCCCGAGGTGGACGACGCCGCCGTCCGGCTGTCCATCGTGATGATCGGTCCCCACACCGAGCTCAACGTGTTCGAGATCGACGGGAACACCGAGGCCGACCGGCAGGTGCCCATGTTCGGGCGCGGACGCCTCGACCACTTCGCGCTGCAGGCCGCGTCGCTGGAAGCCTTCGAGACCATCCGCGACCGCCTGATGGCCCGGGGGTCGTGCGACTCCTTCGTCACCGACTTCGGGCCGATGCTGAGCCTGTTCTTCCGGGACCCCGACGGCCTCGAAGGGGAGGTGTGCGTCACCAACCCCGATGCCGTGCCCGGCGTCGGCAATCCCCCCGGGACCCCGGCCCGCCGGTACGTGCCCGAGGAGTGACCTCCGCCCGCCCCGCGCCACTCAAGCGGCGGGGCGAACACGTCGATAGCCACGGAAGTGGCAACGTCCCTGACCCAACCGAACCCGCGCTACCGGGGCGGCGACCGCCTGGCGCGCACCGTGGCGCTGGTGGCGCTGACCTGGGGAGCCGTCTACCTGGTCTGGCGTCTCCTCGACACCCGGGGCGACGCGCAGCCCGTGCTGTTCGCCGCCCTGCTGGCCTGTGAGTTCTTCGGCTGGACCATCCTGGCCGGCTTCACGTTCATGGCCTGGCGCATCCCGTGTGCCGAACGCCCCCCGGTCGGCTGGCGACCCACCGTGGACGTGTTCGTCTGCACCTACGACGAGGGCCTCGACGTGCTCATCGCCACCCTGGTGGGGTGTGACCGGATCACCTATCCCCACAGGACCTGGGTCCTCGACGACGGGCGCCGGGCCGAGGTGGAGGCCCTGGCCGAGCGGTTCGGGGTGGGCTACATCACCAGGCCGGGAAACCGCCATGCCAAAGCCGGCAACATCAACAACGCGCTGACCTACACGTCGGGCCAGCTGGTGCTGGTCCTCGACGCCGACCACGTCCCCCAGCCCGACATCCTGGACGCCACCGTCGGCTACTTCGACGATCCCTCGGTGGCCCTGGTCCAGACCCCGCACGACTTCGGCAACCTCGACTCGTTCCAGCACTTCGAGACGGGCCGGCACGACCAGAGCATGTTCTTCGAGGTCCTGATGCCCGGCAAGGGACGGCACAACGCCGCCTACTGGTGCGGCTCGGCGGCCCTGATCCTCCGCCACGCCCTCGAGGGCATCGGCGGCATCGCCACCGAGACGGTGGCCGAGGACTTCCACACGACCATCCGCCTCCACGGCCAGGGGTGGAAGACGCACTATCACGACGAGACGCTGGTCCAGGGCCTCGCCCCCCACAACCTGGCCTCGTTCCTCCTCCAGCGGGACCGCTGGGCCCGCGGCAACCTGGGAGTGCTGCGCACGCCCGAGAACCCCCTGGTGGCCCGGGGCCTCACCTTCAAGCAGCGCCTCAGCTACCTGGGCTCCCTCGAGGCCTACTTCATCCCGCTCCAGCGCCTGATCATGCTCGGCGTCCTGATCACCATGCTGGTCACCGGCATGGTGCCCCTCCACGCCGAGCTCTGGCAGTTCGGGGTGTTCTGGGCGCCGTGGATGGCGCTCAACCTGGCCGCCTCGGCGCTCCTGTGCCGGGGCCAGGCCAGCCTCTGGGACGGGTCGTACTCGACTCTCTTGACCTACGAGATCTTCACCCGGGCGGTGGTCTCGCTCGTCCACCCCATCCGGAACAGCTTCCGGGTCACCCCGAAGGACGGGATCGACGACGGGGGCTGGGGCGCCGCCGTCCAGCTGCGGCTGGTGCTGGCCCTGGCCGGGGCGCTGGTGGCCGCCATCACCCTGCGGTGCCTGGCCCTGGCCGGCCTGGTCGGCCTCCCGCCGCTGCACGGACTGGCCGTGGTGGTGGGGCTGGCGTTCGGGGTGGCCGAGCTGGTCCTGGTGGCCGCGGCACTGTGGCGGGTGACCCGTCGCCATCAGCTCCGGCACCACTACCGGGTCCCCGTGGAGATCTCGGGCGTCATGGACGGGAGCCTGGTCCGAGTGGTCGATCTCACTCCCGCCGGGGCGGGGGTCATCGGGTCCGCTCCCCGTGCGCTCGGGAGCGAGGTGCGGCTCCACCTCGACCTGCCCATGGTCAACGGGGAGATCCGGGGCACCGAGGTGACCTTCACGGTCCACTCCTGCCTCGAGGCCGGCTCGGGCTGGCGCATGGGGGGCACACTGACCCCGAGCAGCGAGGCCGACGGCGAGGCGCTGATCGACCACTGCCATCTGGTGACCTCCCGGGCCCGACTGACCGAGGCTGGTCGGCTGCTGCCCGGCGAACCCGTCGAGGGCTCCGACCTCAGGGTGGTGGGGCCCCGGACGGCGGCGTCCGACGTCACCGAGCTGGAGCCGCTCACCGCCAACGGCTGACCGCCCCCGTGGCCGATGGCAGGCGGGACCCCGGCCCTGTCACACCCCTAGGCTGTACTGCAGTCGTGGCTGCCCCTACCCGAACCAGCCCGCCCGCCGTCGGGCTCGCAGAGGATGGGTGCGCCGCGCCCGGGCACGACCCGCTGGGGGACCTGCCCTCCGACTCCATCCTCCGCGACCTCCACCCCGCCGTGGCCGCCTGGTTCATCCGGAGGTTCCCGGGCGGCCCCACCGAGCCGCAGCGGTCGGCCTGGCCGAGCATCGCCTCCGGCGGGGACGTGCTGGTGGCCTCCCCCACCGGGACCGGCAAGACCCTGACGGGCTTCCTGATGGCCATCGACACCGCCTACCGGGCCCACGCCGCCGGGGTGGAGCGCACCGCCACGGGGCCCGGCGTGGTCTACGTCTCCCCCCTGCGGGCCCTGGCCACCGACGTCCACGAGAACCTCCAGGTGCCGTTGGCCGGCATCGCCGACGAGGCGGCCCGGCTCGGGCTGTCCGCCCCCGGGCTGTCCGTCGCCGTCCGCACCGGCGACACGCCGGCGACCGAGCGGGCGGCCATGCGGCGGCGTCCACCCGACCTCCTGGTGACCACCCCGGAGTCCCTCTACCTGTTGCTCACCGCCCCCTCCTCGCGTGCCCTGCTCCAGGGGGTGCACACCGTCATCGTCGACGAGGTGCACACCCTGGCCCGCGACAAGCGCGGTGCCCACCTGGCTCTGAGCCTCGAGCGCCTCGACCACGTGGTGGCGGCGGCCGGCGGCCGCCTCCAGCGCATCGGCCTGTCGGCCACCCAACGTCCCCTCGACGTGGTGGCCCGCCTCCTGTCCGGATCAGATCCCACCCGACCGCCGACGACCATCGTCGACTGCGGCCACCGACGGGACATCGACGTCGCCATCGAGCTCCCCCAGTCCGAGCTCGAGGCGGTAGCGAGCGGCGGCCAGTTCGCCGACGTGCTGGACCGGATCGCCGCCCACGTGCTCGACCACCGGACGACCCTGGTCTTCGTCAACACCCGCAAGATGGCCGAGCGGGTGGCCCACCAGCTGGCGCTGCGGCTCGGCGCGCCCGACGACGAGCCGGACGGGTCGGCCGGCGCTGCATGGACCGACGGGTCCGGCGTGGGTGTCGACGGGCCGGCCGGGTCAGCCGGACCGGTCGGGTCGGCCGGACCGGTGGGGTCGGCCGGCGGAGGGTCCACGGCGGTCCCCGATCCCATCGACGCCGCCCTGCAGGTGGCCGCCCACCACGGCAGCCTCTCCCCCGCCCGGCGGAGGATCGTCGAGCAGCGACTCCGGGCCGGCGACCTGCGGGCCCTGGTGGCCACGGCCTCCCTCGAACTGGGCATCGACGTGGGCCCGGTGGAGCTGGTGTGCCAGATCGGGTCGCCGCGTGCCATCGGCACCTTCCTGCAGCGGGTGGGACGGGCCAACCACCAGCTGGAGGGGACACCGGCCGGGCGGCTCTATCCCCTGACGCGGGACGAGCTGGTCGAGTGCACCGCGCTGCTGGCCGGCGTGCGGGCCGGCCACCTCGACGTGCTGGAGCCGCCGGTCGCCCCCCTCGACGTCCTGGCCCAGCAGCTGGTGGCCGAAGTGGCGGCGGCGGGCGAGTGGGAGGTCGGGCCGCTCTACGAGCTGGTGACCCGGGCCGCCCCCTACGCCGATCTGGACCGTGGCACCTTCGACGAGGTTGTGGACCTGGTCTCGTGGGGCATCACCACCGGGCGGGGCCGGCGGGGGGCCCACCTCCACCACGACGCCGTCAACGGACGCCTGCGGGCCCGGCGGGGAGCGCGGCTGGCGGCCCTCACCAGCGGTGGGGCCATCCCCGAGACGGGTGACTACCGGGTGGTGCTGGACCCCGACGGGGTCACCGTGGGCTCGGTCCACGAGGACTTCGCCGTGGAGGCCACCGCGGGTGACATCTTCCTCCTCGGCACCCACTCGTGGCGGGTGGCGAAGGTGGAGACGGGAACGGTGCGCGTCCACGACGCCGGCGACCTCCCCCCCACCATCCCGTTCTGGCTGGGCGAGGCGCCGGCCCGCACGGCCGAGCTCTCCGAGGAGGTCGGCGCCCTGCGCGGTGCCCTCGAGCCGCTGCTGGCCGAGGGTGACGGTCGCCGGGCCCGCCAGGAGGTGCGCCGGCGGGCCGGGGTCTCCGACGAGGTGGCCGACCAGGTGGTGGCCTACCTGGGTGCGGGGCTGGCCGCGCTGGGGAGGCTCCCCACCCGCGACCGCATCGTCATCGAGCGCGTGTTCGACGACACCGAGGGCACCCAGCTGCTGGTGCACTCGCCCTTCGGCGGGAGGATCAACCGCGCCCTGGGCCTGGCCCTCCGCAAGCGGTTCTGCGTGTCGTTCGATTTCGAGCTCCAGGCAGCGGCGGACGACGACACGGTGGTCCTCTCACTCGGGCCCCAGCACAGCTTCCCGCTGACCCAGGTCCCGGGCATGCTGACCAGCCGCACGGCCGTCGACGTCCTGACCCAGGCCCTCCTCCCCCACCCCATGTTGGGCGCCCGCTGGCGGTGGAACCTGAACCGGGCCCTGGTGGTGCCCCGGTCCCGTGGGGGACAGCGCCGACCCATCCACCTGCAGCGGATGGAGGCGGAGGACCTGTTGGCCGCGGCCTGGCCGTCCCTGGCCGCCTGCCAGGAGAACGCCCCGCCGGGCCCGGTCCCTGTGCCCGATCACGTGCTGGTGCGCCAGACCGTGACTGACTGCCTGACCGAGCCCCTCGACGCCGCCGGACTGGTGGCGCTGCTGGAGGGGCTGGAGTCGGGCCGGATCGGGGTCCACTTCGTCGAGTCGGTGGAGCCCTCACCGCTGGCCCACGGGATCCTGACCGGCAAGCCCTTCACCTTCCTCGACGGCGCCCCCCTCGAGGAACGCCGGACGCGGGCGGTGGCGGTCCCCCGTGGACTCGGGCCGTTGGACGCCTCGGGCCTCCCCCCGGGCCTGCCGGTCTCCGCATCGGAGCTCGGGCCGCTCGACTCCGACGCCGCGGCCGAGGTGCTCGACCAGATCGGGCCGCGGCCCCGGGATCACGACGAGCTGCACGACCTGTTGCTGTCGCTGGTGCTGTGCCGGCCCGTGCCCGCCTGGCAGTCCTGGTTCGACGAGCTGGCCTCCGATGGCCGGGTCCGGCTCGTCGACGGCCTGTGGTGCCCCACCGAGCGGGCCGTCGCCGCCGAGTCGGTGCTCCGTTCGCTGGTCGACCCGTTGGCCGAGGCCGACGAGGCCCTGGCCGAGTGCGTGGGTGGGCATCTCGACCTGGCCGGACCGCTCACGGTGGCCCGCCTGGTGGAGGACGCCCCCCTGCCGTCGGGCACACTCCTCGGCGTGCCGGTGACCGGGGCGCGGGCCCGGACCGCCCTGGCCCGGCTCGAGGCCGCCGGCTCGGCCATCCACCTCCCCGACGACCGCTGGTGTGCCCGTCACGTGCTGGTGCGGATGCACGCCGCCAGCCGTAGCCGCCGACGCCGCGCCGTCGAGCCCGCCGCCATCGCCGACTTCGTCCGGTTCGTGGCCTGCTGGCAGCACGTGGCCGATGGGACCCAGCTCGAGGGTCGGGCCGGACTGCTGGCGGTGATCGAGCAGCTCCAGGGCCTCGAGGTGGCGGCGGGCGAGTGGGAGGGCCACGTCCTGGCGTCACGTGTGCGCGGGTACGACCCCCGGTGGCTGGACGAGCTGTGCCTGGCCGGCGAGGTGGCCTGGGCCCGGCTGACGCCACGCGTCGAGGCCGCACCGACCGACGGGGGCGACACCGGTGCCGGTGCGGATGCCGGTGCCGGTTCCGGTGTGGATGCCGGTGCCGACCCGGGTGCGGGCGGACCCTGGACCACGGTCGGTGGGCCGGGTCGCCGCGGCTCGGCCACGCCGTCGCCGGCCACGCCGCTGGCGCTGACGACGCGTGAGGATCTCCGGTGGATGCTCGCCGCGGTCCGGGCCGGGGCGCCGGCCTTCGAGCCCGACCGGGGTGCGTCGGCCGACATCCTGGCCGTGCTGCGGAGCCGCGGGGCGTGCTTCCGGTCCGAGCTGTCCGGTCCGTCCGGGCGACTGCCGGTCGAGGTGGACGAAGGACTGTGGGACCTGGTGGCCCGGGGCCTGGTCACCGCCGACGCCTTCTCGGCCGTACGGTCGCTCCTGGCCGCCCGGGGCCGTCGACCGTCACCCGGCCGCCGGCCGCCGCTCCGGCGGTCCACCCTCGGGCCGCACCGCGCCCCGGCAGGAACCGGCATCGGCGAGGGTCGGTGGTCGTTGGTGCCCGAGCCGGACGACTTCACCACGGACGAGTCGGTGGCTCCCGCCTCCGAGGAGCTCGCCGAGGCGGTGGCGTGGCAGATGCTGGTCCGGTGGGGCGTGGTCGCCTGGGAGCTGTGGTCCCACGAGTCGTTCCACATCCCCTGGCGGGACGTCGTGCGGGCCCTCCGGCGGCTGGAGGCGCGGGGCCAGGCCCTGGGGGGCCGGTTCGTGGCCGGCATGTCCGGTGAGCAGTACGCCCTCCCCGATGCGGCGGCCCTGCTGGGCGAGGTGCGTCGGGACCCGCAGCGAGGGGCCGAGGTCGTGGTGGCCGGGGCCGACCCGCTCAACCTGACCGGCGCGCTGCTGGGCGGATCGCGGACTCCGGCCATCCGGCACCGGACCGTCCACTATGCCGGGGGTGTGCCGGTGGACACGGCAACGTCGGACACGGCAACGTCGGACACGGCAACGTCGGACACGGCATCGTCGGATGCGGCCCCGTCGACCACCCCGTCGGGGGGCGCGGTTCCGGTGGCCTCAGGGGCGCCGGCCGGTTGACCCCGGGTTCCGGCGCCACAGCTCGGCGTTGAGCACCGTGGCGAAGGATACCCACACCAGGTAGGGCAGGAGCAGGGCACCCGCGATGCGTGAGATCCGGCTGACCTTCACGGTGGCCACGGCCACGGCGACGACCAATGCCACGCTGTCGAGCAGGGCCAGGCCCGGCCGGCGCCGGCCGAAGAACAGGACCGACCACAGGCCGTTGAGCGCCAGGTGGATGGCCATCCACCGTTCGGCGTCGGCCCGCTGACGGGCCGACGCCCGCCTCCGGGCCGGGCCGGGGCCCACGTCCGGATCGACGGGGGCGGCCTCGGGCCCTCCGGTCTCCCCGGCCGGCGTCGCCCCGGTCGGAGTGGTCTCGGTCGGAGCGGTCCGCACCAGGTACCACGAGATGCCGATCAGGGCGTAGAGGATGGTCCAGACGGGCCCGAAGACCCCGTCGGGTGGTTGGAACGGGGGCCGCTCCAGTGTCGGCAGCCACTGGCTGATCCCCTTGCGAGCCGCCAGCCCGGACACTCCCCCCACCGCCTCGCAGGCGGCCACGGCCCCGAGGACACCGGGCACCGAACGCCGGGTCGATCCCGGCATCTACGGATTCCCGCCGGCCGGGACCCGCCAGTCCGGATGCAACCCCTCGTCGAGGGCCACCCGGAGGGCCTTGACCGTCGTCCCGTTCCCGACCGTCCCGATGCCGTCCGCCAGCCAGACGATGGTGGCGGCCGGGGCCGAGGGGGGTGCCCCGTGGTAGTGGCCGACGAGGCCCAGCGCCTCGGCGTTGATCAGTTGACGCTCCGTGTCGACGTATCCGGGATCCAGGTTGTAGGCACGGATGCCCCGGTCCCCCAGTTCCACGGCCAGTAGTGGGGCGAACCGGTGGAACGCGGCCTTCGACGCGGCGTAGGCCAGACCCCAGCCCCCCTGGCCGACCGGCCCGGGTGGATCGGCGGTGGCGGTGTGCGAGGTCACGTCGATGATGGTGCCGCCCCCCTGGGCCAGCATGGTGGGGAGCACGGCGCTGATGAGGACGAACTGCGCGGTCACGTTGGCGTCCAGCTTGGACTGCAGCTGGGCCACCGTCATGTCCAGGATCGGCACCATGCTGCCAGGACCGGTGTCGACGGCGTTGTTGACCAGGAGGTCGATCCCTCCCCACTCGCCCACGATCCGGGACACCACCCCGGACAGGGCGGCGTGGTCGTGGAGGTCGGCGGGCAACTCGAGGGACCGGACGCCCGACCGGCGCACCAGGTCGGCGGTCTCCTCGAGGCTGCCCGGGAGCGGGCGCCCGCCGCCGGTGTCCGAGTCGTCCCGCCCCTCGCCGGCCCGTCGGGTCCGTCCGGTCACGGCCACGTCCCAGCCGGCTGCGCCCAGGGCCAGGGCGGTGGCCTTCCCGATGCCCCGGGTCGCCCCGGTCACGAGGGCTCGCCTGCCGGTGCAGTCGGTGCTCACGCCCCGGTGTCTAGCAGAGCGACGGGATCACCTCTGGTTCTGGACGGGTGGAACTGCCCGGACCGGGGGGCCGGACCGGGCCCCGTCCGCCCGCATCGGCACCCTGGTCCCGATGCCCGGCCCCATCCCGTTGCTGGCATAGTCACGCCGTGTACTTCCGGCGGCTGTTTCCCTCGGCGACCTTCCGGACGCGCCTGGCGGCCATGGCCGCCTTCGTGGTGGCGCTGGTGGTGCTGTCGATCGCCGCCATCTCGTTCATCGGTATCCGGCACGTCATCTACACGACCGTCGACAACAGCCTGACGGCCCAGGCCGACAGCGCCATCGAGTCGGCCGAACGCTCGGGTGGCCTGGCCCCGGCGAGCTTCTACGGTGTCACCGCGGAGATCGTCCCCTCGCTCAGCAGGGGGCAGGGGGACCCGCTGCCGGTGACCTCCCAGGTGCTGGCGGTGGCCAGCGGGCGCAGCGGCCCCTTCTTCGTCAACATCTCCCTGGGTGGGGTCGCCCAGCGGGAGTTGGTCACCCCCGTCCCCGGAGGCATCTCCGCGGGCAGCGAGCTGCTGATCGACGGTGGGGCGCTGCAGGTGGCGACGCCACTGACCGAGGTCAACCGGGAGTTGGAGATCCTCGTCTGGTCGGTGCTCGGTGCCGCGGTCCTCGGGATCATGGCGGCGGCAGTGCTCGGTCTGGCGGTGGCTCAGGTCGCCCTCCGCCCGTTGGACGAGCTGGCGGCGGACGTGGAGCAGATCTCCACGACGCTCGACGTGGCCACCCGGCTCGAACCGGGGGCGGCCGACGAGTTGGGCCGGCTGCGGCTGGCCTTCAACCGGCTGCTGGATGCCGTCGACTCGGCGCAGGCCTCACAGCGCCGGTTGATCATGGACGCCTCCCACGAACTCCGCACCCCGCTGACCAGCCTGCGCACCAACGTCGAGCTGGTGCCCCGGATCGCCGAGCTCCCGCCCGAGGAGGGCGTCCAGCTGTACGCCGACATCCTGACCGAGGTGGACGAGCTCTCCCATCTGATCGGCAACCTCAGCGAGCTGGTGCGGGGGGATCAGGTCCCGTCACAGAAGGAGGTGTACGCGTTGGACGAGGTGGTGGGCCGTGCCGTCGGTGCGGCGGCGGCGTACGGGCGGTCGCGGGAGATCCACCTCGAGCTGGTGGCCGAGTCGTCCGCCGTGTTCGGCCACCCCGACGGGATCGAGCGGGCCGTCGCCAACCTGCTCAGCAATGCCATCGCCTGGGGGCCGACGGGCAGCACCGTGGAGGTGGTCACCTCGGAGGGCACCGTCGTCGTCCGTGACGAGGGGCCGGGTGTGGCGCCGGAGGACGTCGACCACATCTTCGATCGCTTCTACCGGTCCAGCCAGGCCCGCGGCCGACCCGGCTCGGGCCTGGGGCTCGCCATCGTGGCCCAGGCGGTGGCCACCGACGGAGGGTCGGTGGCGGTGCGGAACCGGGACACCGGGGGCGCCGAGTTCTGCCTCACGCTGCCGGTCCACACCGGGGCGGACGCTCCGTAGTCCGCGTCGTTCCCGGCCCGGGTGCCCACGGCCCACGGCCGAGGGGGGCGGGCCCCCGTCAGTCCAGTGATGCGGGATCGACGCCGATGCTGCCCGCCGCGCTGCTGGCGTAGGCGGCCAGGGCGAACCGCAGGACCGAGACCGCCTCCTCGCCGCTCCACTTCATGGGACCCTCGCCGGTGTGCAACCAGCGCAACCAGTGGCGGCCCGAGTCGCGGAAGCTGCTGGCCCAGTCGTCGTCGAGCGCGTGGTACGAGCGCATCTGGCCGTCGGCGTAGACCTCGAGGCTGGGCTCCTGGACGCCCCGACCGGTGCACCGGTTGACCCGGGCGAACCCGCGCCGGCCGGTCACCTCCCACCGCTCGTCGTTGGTGTAGTAGTCGGAGCGGAGGTACATCTCGGGGGCGAGGGTGATGTCCCAGACGCCCCGGATGCCGTTCTCGTGCTCCCACACGAGGGTGGCCGGCGCGTCGATCTCGATGCCGGCCATCACCTCGGTCCCCCCGATCCAGGCCCGGACCTCGCGGATCGGTCCGAACAGCCACAGGGCGGTGGCCAGCTTGTGCCAGCCGTCGTCGAACACCAGGATGCCGCGGCCCTGGCGGATCTGCTTGAACTGCCACTCGTAGCTGCTGCCCGGGACCTCCCAGCCTCCGAGGCCGCTGGCCACCATCTTCATGTGGTAGCCGCTGACGGCGCCGATCTCGCCGGACTCGACGACCTCCTTCAGGCGCACCAGCGGCTCGTAGAAGATGTAGTTCTCCATCACCCGGAACTGCCGGTCGTGGGCCCGGG
>Ga0302157_10001606_pt1 | contig 27258 bp, 29 predicted proteins | sample I_Bog_N3_3_FD_193502 | JGI IMG/M metagenome (GOLD analysis project Ga0302157, IMG submission 193502) | Peat permafrost microbial communities from Stordalen Mire near Abisko, Sweden - I_Bog_N3_3 | ecosystem: Environmental > Terrestrial > Soil > Wetlands > Peat | place: Sweden: Abisko, Stordalen... | reverse complement strand
ATGGATCGCGGCTACGAGCGCTTCGAAGAGAAACTGGCCGGCGTCGGCGCGCAGATCCGCCGCATGGGCAATGTCTTCCCGCCCAGAAACGATGAAACAAACGCCGATTGAGTTTCACGGTCTCCCAGCCTAGGGCGTGTTCACACTACCTTCTATGCTCCGGCGATTAGTGTCCTGAGTCTAAAGTCATTATCATAATTTGAGCTGTCTTTCTGAGCGAACGGGGCCCCAAACGCTTTTCAGTTTGGGGGTGGTGAGTCGAAGAATCTGCATCTTCGCGCGCTGAATCCTGCGACCAACTTCTGACTCAGGACACCAGAGTAAGCCACAAGCGTCAGGGCACGACTTCACAGGCTGCGGAAAAACTCAATCGGGCGGTAGGCCGGGGATTTATCCCCGGCATAAGGCCAATGGAATCCATGCGGGCTTTAGCCCCTGAGGTATGCTTTTCGGGCATTTCGCCCGAAAACCAGCCTTTTTCCGCAGCCTCTTCAGTCCTGCCGCAAATGCAACTAAATAGAGGTCGGGCTTCAGCCCCTGAGGGATGTTTTTCGGAATTTGGCCCTAAGTCCGGCCTTTTTCCGCAGCCTGTAAAGCCGGGTGCCCCATATCTGCCGGGTTCGTTGCGGCAGATGTGGGAAACCACAAACCCGCCCCGCTCACGAATAGGTGGCTAGCGCCAGCTCACGGCCACATGCCACCGCAGCCCCCGCTCGGCGGCCTTGCGCAGCACCCGTTCATATTCGCGCAGATCGATCAGAACCGGCGCCGTCTCCGAGCCCAGGGCGGACGGGGCCGCCGCCAGAAAACCGATCAGCGCGCACACGGTGCGCAGGCCATCGGAGGCGCTGAACCATTGGGTCCGCGGCAGAGGCCGTTCCCACTTGTCGTCCGCTACCCCCTGCTCCAGCAACAGCGCCATCGAATTCTCGTCGGCGGAAAAAAACTCCAGCAGCGGATGCACATCCAGCCGCAAGGCCAGCCGCTCCAGGGCATCTTCGTTGCGAGCCAGGGCGTGGCCGTTTACAAAGATGTCAAATCCCGGATCCTCGCCCTCTACGACAATGAACAGGCATGCGGCCATCCTCTTGAGTCTAGTAGAGATTGAGGCCGAATCGCGGAAAAATGGAGTGTGGTCACCCAATCGGTTACCTTCGGGCCGCTGGACGCCCCAATGGTACTAAGCATTCACAATAAATCCTGCTTATCCTCAGCAAACGTCATAGAATTGCTTCCAATGCCGATAGTATTGGCAGACAGCGGTGAGTTCCAGAGGTTGATGTGGTCGATTGGAGCAAATTACCAGACGTTGGAGCCGTCGCGTTGCTGACGTGTGCCTTCGCGTCGGTGGCGCGCCACAGCCACACCACAGCCTCCAGGGTCTGGCTCACGGCCTGGGTCATGATCGCCCTTCACTTTGCCGCCAGCATGTTCCTGGCGGCACCGGGCATTTGGGGAACCCTGATTCTCTGTGTCAGTCTCATGGCCCTCACCTGGTCCGGCGTGCTCTTCATGTGGGCCGCTGTCCCTTACCGCCAACAGCGCTCCAGCCTGTGGATGCTTTCACTACTGATGCTGGCGAACACCCTTTACATCGCTGTTCTCGTCGCCGGACCTTCCGCGGGCTGGCCGCTGCCTCTGGCTGCGGCTCTCCTGGGTGCCTTTCCGTTCGGCCTCGCCTTGCTCTCGCTCCGCCGCTTTAATCACCCGCTTCGCTGGGCAACGGTCCTGCTCTACAGCTCTCTCGCGGTCTTTCTTCTTATCTTTCAGCGTCGTCCCGGCAATGGCACTGACCTGGCGCTGAATGCCGTGCTCTTTACCGTTTATTTTGGCTGCTGCATCCACTTCTTCTATATGTACCGGCGCGCCACCGCCGGCGCATTCGTCACCATCGCCGGATTCTTCGCATGGGCTTCGGTATTTGTCGTCGCGCCGCTCATGGCGGCCTTCTTGCCACGGGTCCGGGTCGAGAGCGAGGTCTGGAACCTGCCCAAATACATCGTAGCTGTGGGCATGATTCTGCTGCTCCTTGAGGACCAGATCCAGCACAACAAGCATCTCGCCCTGCATGACGAGTTGACCGGCCTGCCCAATCGCCGGCTCTTTCAGGACCGGCTCACCAACGCCGTGGAGCGCGCCCGCCGCACGGGATCGCAAACCGCCCTGCTCCTGGTTGATCTCGACCACTTCAAGCAGGTCAACGATACGTTGGGCCATCACATTGGCGACCTCGTGCTCAAGAACGTTGCCCAGATCTGCTCCGCACGGGTTCGCCGTTCCGATACTGTGGCTCGAACCGGGGGAGATGAATTCTCAGTGATTCTCGATGAGCCCACCAGCCACGCGGATGCCGAGAGCGTTGGCCGTTCGCTGATGCAGTTGCTCAGAGAACCTCTGCAACTGGGCAACTATACGGTGAAAATCGGCGCCAGCGTCGGAATTGCGGTCTTCCCCGAAGACGCGCCCGACATGGAATCGCTGTGCATTACCGCCGACCTGCGGATGTACGACAACAAGCACAGAGCCTCACCCATCGAAGTCTGAACCCTGGCCGTCCCACCCAAGCGCGCCCCCATCCCGCAGCCAGCCGCACCGCGCCGTAGGCGCATTGGTCATTAGCCCCGCACCGCAGCCAGTAGCCCCGCACCGTAGGCGCAGTGGTCATTAGCCCCGCACCGCAGCCAGTAGCCCCGCGCCGTAGGCGCAGTGGTTGTTAGCCCCGCACCGCAGCCAGTAGCCCCGCGCCGTAGGCGCAGTGGTTGTTAGCCCCGCGCTTCAGCGTGGGGTGGGGTGGCTTAAACAACACATCCGGAGTCCCGTAGGGACGGCGCATTCTCGGCGCACACATCCTTTTGGCTTTTTTGCGAAAAGAATGGAAGAACACAAACCGGGGGTTTTCGCTGCCCCAATCATCCTTCGCGCCCCGAGGAACCCATACAGAAAGGCCCGGAGCACTCCTCCGGGCCTTCCTGTTTACCTTCGCGAAAAAACAAGCAGCAGAAACTTCTTTAGCTAAAAGCTAAGAGCTAATAGCTAGAAGCTGTACTCACTGCCCGCCGCCTGGTCCGCGGCCGCCGCCTGGTCCACCCGGCCTTCTGCGACGCCGGCGGCGATTGTTGTCCATCTTCGGCCTGCCAGCGCCAGCCGCGCCAGCGGGCTGTCCGGCTGGAACCGGAGCGCCATCAACGCGGTTGAAGTTCGGTTCTGTCTCCTCGTCGAACTCCTCGCCGCCCTCCTCGTCGAAGTCGTCTCCGCCTTCGATCAGGATGGTGCTCTGGTTCGACTTGGGCTGCCGCTCATCGAACTCATGGCGAGGCTTGACGAACGCGGCGGGAGCGGCAACCGGGGCTGGAGATTCAGATGCAAAGTTCTCCGCCTCGTCCGTTTCAACCGGAGCCGGAGCCGATTGGCCCAGCTTGGCCCGCTGCTCCCGGATAAGAGCCTTGCGGCTGAGCTTGATGCGGTTGCCTTCAATGGCCAGAACCTTCACCATCACCTGATCGCCCTCGCGCAGCTCGTCCTTCACTTCCTTCACGCGATGCTCGGCGATCTCGGAGATGTGCAGCAGGCCGTCGGTGCCGGGGAAGAGTTCGACAAACGCGCCGAACTCGGCCAGGCGAACCACTTTGCCCAGATAGACCTTGCCAATCTCCGGTACGGCGGTGAGGTTGCCGATCATCTCCAGCGCCTTCTTCAGCCCGTCGGCGTCGCACGAGGCAACGTTGACCCGGCCGGTATCGTCCACGTCGATCTTGGCGCCGGTCTGCTCGATGATGCCGCGGATGGTCGCGCCGCCCTTGCCGATCAGATCGCGGATCTTGTCGGTGGGAATCATCACGGTTTCAATCCGCGGCGCGTAGGCCGAACGCTCCGTGCGCGGACCGTCGAGAACCGCATCCATCTTGTCCAGCAGGAAGAGCCGTCCCCGGCGCGCCTGTTCCATCGCCTGCTCAAGGATCTGGCGCGTCAGCCCGCCGATCTTGATGTCCATCTGCAGCGCGGTGATGCCCTTGCGCGTACCGGCTACCTTGAAATCCATATCGCCGTAGTGGTCTTCCGCGCCGGCAATGTCGGTCAGGATGGCGTAGTCGTCGCCCTCCTTCACCAGGCCCATCGCCACGCCGGCTACTGCGCCCTTCAGAGAGATGCCGGAGTCAAACAGCGCCAGACTCGCGCCGCAGACCGTGGCCATCGACGAAGAGCCGTTCGACTCCAGAATGTCCGAGACGATGCGAATCGTGTAAGGCGACTCTTCGGCGCTGGGAAGAACCGCGCTGATGGCGCGCTCCGCCAAGGCTCCGTGGCCGATCTCGCGCCGTCCCGTGCCGCCCATGCGGCCCGTCTCGCCCACGCAGAAGGGCGGGAAGTTGTAGTGCAGCATGAAGGGCTTCTTCTTCTCGCCTTCATAGCTCTCCAGCCTCTGGCCGTCGTCGGTGGTGCCCAGCGTGGCCGTCACCAAGGCCTGCGTCTCGCCGCGAGTGAACAGCGCCGAGCCGTGCACACGGGGCAGAACGCTGGTCTCAATGGTGATCTGGCGAATCTCGTCGAAGAGGCGGCGATCGGGCCTGATCCGCTCCTTGGTCACCTGCTCGCGGAAGATGCGCTCGCGCAGCTTCTCATAGTAGTGGGCCAGCTTCTTCTTGGCCGCCGGATCGTCGGCTGGCAGCGCGGCAGCCAGCTCGTCCTTGATCGCCTTGATCAGATCCTGGCTTTCCAGCTTGGCGTGCGTCTTGGTGTCCAGCGCATCCTTGAGCCGGTCTTCAATCCTGGCCTTCAACTCGGCATAGTAAGCCTCGTCGAACTCCGGCGCGGTAAAGGCCCGCTTCGGCTTGCCGGCCAGCGCCACCAATTCCTCGATAGCGGCGCAAATCTTTTTCACCTCGTTGTGGCCAAACTCGATGGCCGCCAGGATAACCTCTTCGGTCTCCTCCTTGGCGCCCGACTCGATCATCACAATGCCGTCCTTGTGTCCGACGACCATAATGTTGACCGTTGTAGCGGCACGCTCGGAGTAGGTGGGATTGATGACAAACTCGCCTTCCACCCGGCCCACGCGCACCGCGCCAACAGTAGCGCCGAAGGGAATGTCGGAGAGAGCCACCGCGCAGGCCGCGGCATTGATCCCCACCACATCCGGGTCATTCTCCTTGTCGGCGGAGAAGACCAGCGCGATCAGCTGGGTCTCGTTGCGGAAGCCCTCAGGAAAGAGCGGGCGCAGCGGGCGGTCGATCTGCCGGCAGGTGAGCACTTCCTTCTCGCTCGGTCGGCCCTCGCGCTTGATAAAGCCGCCGGGAATCCGTCCGCCGGCGTAGGTGTACTCGCGGTAATCCACGGTGAGGGGGAAAAAGTCGATGCCTTCCCTGGGTTCGTTGGAGGCTACGGCAGTGGCTAGAACAACGGTTTCACCCGTGGTCACCAGCGCTGCGCCAGAGGCTTGCTTGGCCATGCGCCCGGTCTCAAAGACCAGCCGCTTGCCGCCGGCAAGCTCGACGGATACTTCATGCTTAGACATAGTGTCCTCTTTTCATTGTGTTCGCTTGGGAAACTTGTGGGGGGAGTGTGCCGCAGTGCTCCGGCAAGCTGGCAAAGGCCAACGCCGAACACGCTGCGGAAAAACGCGATGCGGAGGGAGACGGGGGTTTTAACCCCCGTGCATGGCCAGCAGAGTCTGCGCGGGCTTTAGCCCCGGAGGAATGCTTTCGGGAATCGTCGCGGCCGCGTGAAGCGTCCGGGCACGACTTCAGTCGTGCAACAAACGGCGCAAAATGAACCTGGGCTTTAGCCCCCGAGGGACGCCTTTCGCGGCTTTCGATGCGAACGGGGGGTGCCCCAGATCCCGATTCTGGGACCTGGGATACCACGATGCTCACATGTCTGGAACCGTGAAAATATCCATACCTCTGCGCCGTCCCTGGCAGCGGGTCCACTTCGCCAGGTACACCATGGCCCCAGGTCCTGCGTAGAACGGGGGCCGTGACCAATCTTCGGTCTGGGCGCTTCCGGGTCAAGGTTGGCTTTCTGGGTTCGCTCTCCGGCTACTTCCGGATCCCGAGTTTGCCGATCACGTCGCGGTAGCGATCGGTATCGTGCGTCTTCAGGTAATCCAGAAGGCGGCGGCGCTTGCTGACCAGTTGCAAAAGACCGCGCCGGGAAGCGTGGTCCTTCTTGTGCGTCTTGAAGTGCTCGGTCAGTTCGCTGATGCGCGCACTCAGAATCGCGATCTGGACCTCCGGCGAACCGGTGTCCGTATCATGGGTGCGGAAGCTTTCAATCAGGGTTGTTTTCTTTGCGGTCGCCAGCACGGCGTTTGTTGCTCCTCTTGTCTGCTCAGTCCACTCTTAAGTGTCTAATGTGAGATTACCATGACCGCGCGGGTCTGCGCCATGCGGCCGGCCCGCCACTCCCGGAGGGAGTAGGGAAAATAGCCCAGGACAAGCGAAGCGCAGTCCTGGGGCAGCATCCCCATTGAACTCCCAGCCCCGTAGGGGCGCCTCGAACTCTCTCTCGGGCCTGCTTCATTCCTGAACCAGGCCCGTCCGACGCGCTGGGTGCCCCATCCTTTCGCCTTTTTTCTGGCGAAAGGGTGGGAAGCCACGAACCCCAACCCTTTTGCATATAATTCCCCCCTTATCCGGCACAATCAAGAAAAGCGGTTGCACTCCGGCCGGCCAGCTTCAATCGCCGGCTGCCCCATTCTTGCCGCGTCCTTGTTTTTGCGGCTGGAATGGCAAGCCGCCGCTCCAAGGAGAACCGCCATGATCGAACGATTGAGCACCATCCCGGATAACCCCGCCATCGCACAATGCTGCAAGGCATGGCTACGCGCCTTCGACAAGGGAATGGCTGAAAAAGACAACCGGGTTTACGCCGCTTTCATCGCCGGCAAGGACTATCGCCGCACTATCCCTCCGCTCGCCGGAGAGGAAAGCATCCGCAATTTCATCGCCTGCGTCGCACACGGGATGCTCATCGGCGCAGTGACAGGTGCAGACGCCACCAAGCTCCTCTACGCCGCTCAGGTTGCGCTCGCCGCGGTCCGCCGCCAACCCTCCCCGCCCAAGGTGGATGCCGCCTGAGCACCCCCCCACCCCACCTTTTATATTTTCAAAACCTTGCAGGTAATTAATTCGGCAACAGACGCCGGCTGCCCCCCGGAGCCTGCCCCAGGCTTGCCGAAGGAGGTCTGGACTTTCAGACCTTGGAAACCTCGAAACCCAATCAGCTTGTTCTTATCAAGCATCATTCGCCCGGCAATCTCTGACGAATTGAAATCGCCGGCGGGTGGGTAGGTCAGGGCTTCAGCCCTGACCTTCCGAGTCTGAAAACGCCGGGCATTATAGCGGAACCAGAATTGGTGTCCCCCGAAACCGCGGCACTCAAGTTGACGCGACCAACAGGGAGCGGCAACCCTCCACGAAATTCAATAGGGCACAGTCATTCTGGTTCCGCTCTAGCCCCTGACGAAAAGCTGCCTTGGCCAATCAACTCAGGAACGGTGACCAAATAGAGAGCGCAACTTCCGGCGGACTCCACTCGCAGCGATCATTTCTTAGCTTCTTCCAATGCATCTGGTCCGCTTCTGGACATCTTTCTGCTCGACTCCTCAGCGCATGGCCACCACACATCCACTGCCGCCTCCGGTCAGCGCGCCGTCTCCTACGCATGTCGCGGCAGGAGCGGCGGCAAAAGAGGCGGCAGGACCGGCCCAACAGGCGCTGGTGCCGTGCCCCCACCCGCCGGCTGAAGAGCAAGGGATGGAACTGACGGCGCCAGTGGCGCGGCTGCCGGTGGAGCTGGACGTGGCCATCCCGGTGCGGCCGTTCCGCGTGCGCAATCTGCTGGCCCTGGACCCTGGGCAGGTGATTGAGACCGCGTGGGCGCACGGGGAGGATATGCCGCTGGCGGCGGGCGAGGTGCAACTGGCCTGGAGCGAGTTCGAGGTTGTGGAGTCGAAGCTGGCGGTGCGCCTGACCCGGCTGACGTGAAAAGCAGGGACTAGGGACTCAGGGACTGGGGCCAAGGCGGGGTGGGAGAGGCCGAGGAATGAAGGCGAGCGGGAAGGCAAGAGGGGTGGGCGGACTCGGAGGCTGGCTGCTGAAGCGGCTCAGGAGCGGCGCGCGCAGAACGCCGCGCCTGGAGCTTGTGGAGCGGATTGCCCTGGCCCCGCGCCAGTCGCTGGCCCTGGTCGAGGCCGAGGGGCGGCGTTTTCTGGTGGCCACCTCCTCCGAGGGCGCGCCAGTCTTTTATGCGCTTGACGAAGCGTTGAAACCGGCCCAGGCCCGGCTGGCCGCCCACCGGCGGTCCGGCCCGGCGCGGGCCGCGGCGAGGGTCTCATGGTAGCTTCCTGGGCTCTTGCCACTCTGGCGGCGCCGGTCTCCGCGCCCCTGCTTCCGGATCTGAATGCCCGGCTGCACCCCGTCGACTCGACGCCCTGGACGATCCTGCTGGTTCTGACCCTGATCACCCTGCTGCCGGCCATTCTGATGTGTATGACGCCGATGGTGCGCCTCCTGGTGGTCTTCCACTTCCTGCGCCAGGCGCTGGGGACGCAGACCGCGCCCTCCAATCCCACGCTGCTCGGCCTGGCGCTGATGATGACCTGGTTTCTGATGACTCCGGTCTTGAATCAGGTGGACCAGCAGGCGGTCGAGCCCTACCGGCAGGGGCAGATCTCCGGCTGGGAGGCCATCGACCGCGGCGCGCAGCCGGTGAAGCTCTTCCTGCTCAGGTACGCGCGGGAGAAGGACCTGGCGCTGTTTACCGCCGCCGGCGAGATTCCGCGGCCGGCCAGGCCCGCCGACCTGCCCATGCGGGTGGTGGTTCCGGCCTATATTCTCTCCGAGCTGAAGGCCGGCTTCGCCATCGGAGCGGTCTTGTTTCTGCCGTTTCTGCTGATCGACATGGTGACGGCGGCGATCACCACCTCGATCGGCATGTTTCAACTGCCGCCAGTGGTGGTTTCAACGCCGCTCAAGATTCTGCTGTTTGTGATGGTGGACGGCTGGAACCTGCTGGCCAACTCGCTGATGAAGAGCTTTTGACCCGCGGTTGCGCTCGTGTGGAAAGGATTGCCGATGACGCCCGACCTGGTTGCCGAACTGCTCCGCCAACTGATGAAGGAGGCGCTGATTCTGGCCGCGCCGCTGCTGGTGGCAACCGCGCTGCTGAGCTTCGTGCTGAGCCTCTTCCAGACCTTGACGAGCCTGCAGGAGCAGTCGCTGACCACGGTGCCGCGGCTGGGGGCCGTGGCCCTGATTCTGCTGGCCGGGATGCCGTGGTTCCTGGGCCGGATGGCGGAGTACACGGTGAGGCTGCTCTCGGATTTTCATCGCTATGTGGGGTAGAAAAAGCAGCTTCTAGCTACTAGCTGATGGATGGAGATGCGAAGAGCATTGCAGACAGCAGCAACAGCTAAGAGCTAGAGGCTAGCAGCTAGAGGCTTAAGAAGATGCAGGATTGGGCGAACTTTTTGAGCGCTATGACGCTGGCTCTGGTGAGGGTGAGCGGGATGCTGGCCTTCGCGCCCTTCTTTTCTTCGACCTCGCTGCCGATCCGCGCCAAGGCGGTCTTCGCCGGGGCGGTGGCCTACCTGCTGGCGCCGCTGGTGGCCGCGCTGCCCAACGCGCAAGTTTCCCTCAGCTTTTCCGCGCTTCTGGGTGAGCTGGCGGTGGGGATCGTCTACGGCCTCTCCCTCGCCCTGCTCAGCGAGATGATGCTCTTTGCCGGCCAGATTGCGGGCGTGCAGTTCAGCTTCTCGCTGGTCAACCTGCTGGACCCGAACTCGGCGATCCAAACGCCATTGCTGGGCGATCTCTTTCAACTGATGGGAACGCTGGTGGTGATTACCGCCGGCCTGGACCGGATTCTGCTGGCCTCTCTGGTTCGCAGCTTCCGCGTCGCGCCCATGGGCGGCTACGCCCTCGCGCCCGCCTCGGTCCTGGAGATTGTCCGCGCCGCCGCCGGCGTCTTTCTGGCCGCCGTCGAGCTGGCCGCGCCGGTGCTGGCCGCGACGCTGCTGATCGAGGTGGCGGTCTCCCTGATTGGCAAGCTCAGCCCGCAGTTGCCGGTGATGATGCTGACCGTGCCCATGAAGACTCTCGCCGGCTTTGTCATTCTGGCCGGCTCGCTGGCCCTCTGGCCGCGCTTCATCGAGGCCCGCTTCGCCGGACTGCTCGACATGGCCCAGAGGCTGATCGCCGCGCCCGGCCAGAGTCTGGGAGGATAGCCGATGCCCGGAGAGCGCACCGAACAGGCCACCCAGCACCGGCGCGAGAAGGCGCGCAGGGAGGGCGACGTTCTGCACAGCCGCGATCTGGCTGCCGCGGCCGGAACCCTGGCCGGGGTGATGGTGCTGGGCGCGCTCGGCAGCCACCTGCTCGTCGTGTGGCGGGAAGACTTCGCCGCCTTTCTCGCTCTGGGCTCCGCTGCCCGCTGGGAGCCGGCCGAGATTCAGCCCACCCTCCACGCCTTGCGCCGGCTGACCTTGGGGATTCTGACGCCGGTGGGCGCGATGATGGCGGCGGTGGCCGCGGCCTCGCTGGGCGCGGGCCTCGTGCAGACCGGCGGCGTCAGCTTTTATGCCGGGGCCGTGGGCTTCAAGCTGGAGCGCATCAACCCGGCCTCGAATCTCAAGAACCTCTTCAGCTTGCGCGCCGCCGCGCGGATGGCCAAGTCGCTGATTCCGGCCGCTCTGCTGGGGGTCTTCGCCGTCGAGCGCATCGGGAGGCAGTTGACGATCCCGCCGTTTTCGACCGAGCGGCTGAGAGTGCTGGGCGCGGATGTTTACGGGCTGCTGCTCGCCGCCGCGTGGCTCCTCTTCGCCTGGTCGCTGATCGACTACCTGGTGGAGTGGCGGAGCCGCGAGTCGCGCCTCAGGATGAGCCGCGAGGATCTGCGCGACGAGTTCAAGGAGACCGAGGGCAATCCGCAGATTCGCGGGCGCATCCGCAACCTGCAGCGCCAGGCGCGGCGCCGCAGGGTCAAGGCCGATGTCTCCAAAGCCGCCGTTGTGCTGACCAACCCGACCCACTACGCCGTGGCGCTGGGCTTCGATTTCGCCACCATGGAAGCGCCCAAAATGTTGGCCAAGGGGCGCAACCTGCTGGCCGAGGAGATCAAGGCCGAGGCCCGCTGGGCGGGAGTGCCGATCATCGAGAACCCGCCGCTGGCCCGCTCGCTCTACCGCTCGGTCGAGGTCGGCCAGCCGATTCCGGTCGACCTCTACGCCGCCGTCGCCGCCATTCTCGCCTATCTCTACCGCCAGCGCCTGGAGGCCGAGATGCGCGAGCGCCGGGCGCGCGAGGCCGCCGCGCGAACTGCCCAGGCCTCGGCACAGGCCTCAGCCCAGTCCCGCCGTCCGGGAGCCGGTTTTAGAGGAGGTCCGCAATGAGCACGACCGCCCTGCCCGCCAGCACCCTTGCCGCCCAGCCGTTCCTCGAGCGGCTCCGCGAATACGTGCTGCCGATGGCGGCCATCAGCGTGATCTTCGTCATGCTGGTGCCCCTGCCGGCCGTCGGCCTCGACCTGCTGCTCTCGCTTTCGATGGCCGCCTCGATCATCGTCTTCCTCTCCTCGGTACAAATTCGCCGGGCGGTGGAGTTGAGCGTCTTTCCCACGCTGCTGCTGCTGCTGACCCTCTTCCGGCTTGCCTTGAACATCGCCTCCAGCCGCCGCATTCTGCTGCACGGCCAGGAGGGCACGGCGGCCGCCGGCAAGGTCATCGAGGCCTTCGGCCAGTTCGTAGTGGGCGGCAACTACGTCGTCGGCTTCGTGCTCTTTCTGGCTCTGATCGCCATCCAGTTCTTAGTGGTCTCTCATGGCGCGGTCAGAACCGCCGAGGTGACGGCCCGCTTTACGCTCGATGCCCTGCCGGGCAAGCAGATGGCCATCGACGCCGACATGAACGCCGGCCTGATCGACGAGAGCGAGGCCCGGCGCCGCCGCCAGGCGATTGCCCGCGAGGCCGAGTTCTACGGGGCGATGGACGGCGCGGCCCGCTTCAACCAACGGGATTCCCTCGCCACGATTCTGATTACCGGCATCAACATCATCGCCGGCCTGCTGATCGGAACCTTGCAGCAGGGCATCGAGCTGGGCGAGGCCGCGCGCACCTACACCGTGCTGACGGTGGGCGACGGCCTGGTGACGATCATTCCGTCCCTGCTGGTCTCGATCGCCTGCGGGATCACCTTGACCCGCGCCAACTCGGCCGGCCTGCTGGGCGCCGAGATTCACCAGCAACTGCTGGCCAAGCCGACGACCTTTTACATTGCCAGCATGGTTTGCGGGGCGATGTGCCTGATCCCTGGGCTGCCCAAGCTGGTCTTTCTGCTGGTCGCCGGAGGCTTATTCGTTGCCGGGCGGCGCGTGGCGGCCCGTCCCATGGCGGCCCCAGTGGCTGAGGCGGTGGGCGAGAAGAAGAAGCCCGGCGAGGCTCAAAGCTCGGACCTGGCCAACCTGCTGCGCCTGGAGGAGTTGACCCTGGAGATCGGGTTTCAGTTGATTCCGCTGGTGGACGAGAAGCAGGGCGGGCAGTTGCTCAGCCGGGTGCGCGCGCTGCGCCGCCATCTCTCGGCGGAGATGGGATTTCTGGTGCCCCCGGTGCACATCTCCGACAACCTGCGCCTCAAGCCGCGCGAGTACCTCTTCAGCCTGCGCGGGATGGAGATCGGCCGCTGGCAGACCGAAGGGACGCAACTGCTGGCCGTCTCCGGCGACCCGGGGCGCCGGCCGCTGGCCGGCAGGGAGGCGCGCGAGCCGGCCTTCGGAGTGCCCGCGATCTGGATCGCGCCGGCTCTGGAGGACCAGGCCATCGCCGCCGGCTACTCGGTGGTGAACGCGGTCACGGTGATCACCACGCATTTGGGAGAACTCATCCGCCGGCACGCCTTCGAGCTGCTGGGCCGGGCCGAGACCAAGCGGCTGATGGACGCGCTCAACGAGAGCCAGCCAAAGCTTCTCGAGGAACTGGTGCCCAAGCTGCTCACCCTGGGCGAGGTGGGCCGGGTCCTCGAACAACTGCTCCGCGAGCGGGTCTCGATCCGCGATCTGGCCGCAATCCTCGAGGCGCTGCTCGAGACCGCGCCGCTCAACAAGGGGCTGGTCGGGCTGGTCGAGGCCGCGCGCCAGGCGCTGGGACGCCGCCTGATCCAGCCGCTGCTTGACGGCGAGGGCCAATTGCCGGTCCTGCTCCTCGACCCGGCCCTCGAAGAGGAGATTCTGGCCACCCTCGCGCCGGAGGCCGGTCAGCGGCTGCTCGCCTCCGCCGCCGCTCCGGCAACGCCGGTCGTCCGCCGCTTGGCCGATTCTGTGAGACGGCTTATCCCCGCCTCCTCCGCCGCGGCGCTTCCCGTGCTCTTAGCCCCTAGTCCCGCCCGTTACCACGTGAAGCGCTGGCTGGAGCCGGTTGTGCCTCGCCTGGCGGTGGTGGCCGCGAGCGAAATTCCTCCCGAGATTCGCCTGCGGCCGGTGGGAACGGTGCGGTGAGGAAAAGGCAGCTTCTAGCCTCTAGCTACCAGCTGCTAGCTGGTTGGGTCGGCAGGAAGAGTTTTTGGAGACGTACCGAGCTAGCAGCTAACAGCTAGCAGCTAGAAGCTAACAGGGCGTAGCTGGGAATTGGTTGAAGGGGATCATGATGGGAACTGAAGCGGCGAATGTGGCGGCAAGCCAGAGGGTCGAACGCAGGCGCTCTCCGGGGGACGGCTATCCGCCGGGCGGCGCCGGGCTTCCGGTGCTGAGCGGCGAGCAGGAGCGGGTCCTGCTCGACCACCTGCCGATCGTGCGCTTTCTGGCCCGGCGGATTCACGAGCGGCTGCCCCAGCATGTGGATATTGAGGATCTCGTTTCGGCCGGGGTGGTGGGGCTGATGGACGCCTTCTCGAAGTTCGATCCGGCCAAGAAGGTGCAGTTCCGCAGCTACGCGCAGTTTCGCATCCGGGGCGCGATTTTGGACAGCCTGAGGACCCTCGACTGGAGCCCGCGGGAGCTGCGCCGCAAGGGCCGGGCGGTCGAAGAGGCCATCCGGCTGCTGACCGCCAGGCTGGGCCGCGCGCCGGGCGAGGCCGAGGTGGCCGCGGAGATGGCGCTGGGCCTGGAGGAGTACCAGCAGTTGCTGGGCGATCTGAAGGGTCTGGAGATCGGGACGCTGCACCTGGCGCGCAATGAAGACTCGGGCGAGGAGGAGCTGGCCTATGTGCCGGGCCGCCCGGAGGAGGATCCGCTCTTTCGCTGCCTCCGGGGCGAGCTTGAGGAGCGGCTCTCCGAGGCCATCCAGAATCTGCCCGACCGGGAGCGCCTGGTGATGAGCCTCTACTACTACGAGGAGATGACGATGCGCGAGATCGGCCTGGCGCTGGGGGTGGTCGAGTCGCGGGTCTCCCAGGTGCACGCCTCGGCGGTGGTGCATCTGAGGGGAGCGCTCAGGGATCTGGCGGCGCGCGGGGCCTTTGACCGGACGCGCGGTTCGAAGCCGGTCAAGCGGGCGGGGCGGTGAACGGCGGTTATCAGTTGTCAGTTGTCAGTTGTCAGTTTTCAGCCTTCAGTCTTTGGCGGACGGTTGCCGGCAATCAGGAAAGTGGAAAGAGCGAAGAGCAGCCCAAAGCCGGTTTTTTTACTGACAACTGACAACTGAAAACTGACAACTGTTTTTCGAGGGTAGGGCGGACCATGGAGAAAACACTCAAGCAGAACGAGATCGATGCCCTCTTCCAGGCCGCGCGCAGCGCGGCTCCCGAGGCCAGGAAGACCGAGGTGCGCGCCCGGGTCGTTCCCTACAATTTCTCCTCGGCCGGGGAGATCTCGACCGAGCAGTTGCGCGCCATCAGCATGTTGAACGATTTGTTTGCCCGCAACCTGACCCACAACCTGGCCGCGTGGCTGCGCACCCGATTCCAGGTCAATCTGGTCTCGGCCGAGCAGATTCCCTTCAACGAGTTTCTGTTGCGCATCCCCGAAATCAGCTATGTGGCCTCGGTTCGCATGGAGCCCCTGGGGGCGCTTTCGGTCTTGCAACTGGACCTTGGTCTGGCGCCTCCCATCATCGATCTTCTGCTCGGCGGCGCGGGCCGGGATGGCCCGCTGCGCGAGCTGACCGACATCGAGGAGTCAATCCTGGCCAGTCTGGTCGAGATCATCTGCCGGGAGCTGACCGCGGCCTGGCAGCCGGTGGGGCTGAGCTTCAACTTCGAGCGCCGCCAGATGCAGACCCAGGCGGCCCGCATCATGTCGGTTACAGAAAAGACGCTCTGCCTGAGCTTCGAGATCCGCATGCCGCACAGCTCGGGGCTGCTCAATCTGGCCTTTCCCGCGGTGGTGGCGAACACGATTCTGCGCCGGCTGACCTCGGACTGGGGCCGTTGCCGCCGCCATGCCGGCGAGACGAGGGCGCGGATGGAGGCCGCGGCGCGCCGCATCCGCTTCGGCGCAAGCCTGCAACTTCCCGCGGTGCGCCTGCCGGCCAGCGCCCTTGAGAACCTCGAGCCGGGATCGGTTCTGCGCTTCGATCTGGCCGCCAGCACCCTGCCCGAGTGGAAGGTCGGCGGCCAGACGCTCTCCACGGCGCAGGCCATCCGGCAGGGCGCGCGCCGCGCTGCCCGCATCGAGCGGCCGCTCCCGGAGGTCGAGCGATGAAGAACTATCTGGAGTGCTGGATCGGGGTTGCGACAGCCCTGTTCTCCCAGGCCCTGGCCGGAGAGCCGGAGCTTGTGGAGTCACTGCCCATGCCCCTGGCGCCGGGCGCCTTCGGGTTTGCCGCCAGGATAGCGGGGGATGAGGAGGGCCGCTTTTCCGTCCTCCTCGACCCGGCGATTCTGGAGTCGCCGCTGGTGGGCGAGGGGATGGACCAGAAGGCCGGCTGGGCCGAGCTGTTGCGCGAGGTTGCCGAGGCGGCCGCCGGAGAGCTGCTGGCCAAAACGGGGAAGAAGTGCCGCGTGGAGAAGTTCGAGGAGATTGGCCCGGAAAGCAAGATCTCCCGCGCCTTTCAGTTGAAGTCCGGCGAGCGCGCATTCGCCCTGCTGATCCGGGACGAAGTGCGCGCTCCTGGGCCGGCCGCTGCCGCCTCCGCGGCCGAAGCTGTTGCTCCGGCGCGGAGCGGGCCGCCGGGGCTGAGCGCGGGAATTGAACTGCTGCTGGATGTCGAGCTCGAGGCCGCGCTGCGCTTCGGCTGCACGGAGTTGCCGCTCGCCGAGATCCTCGACCTGGGGCCCGGGGACGTGGTGCAACTGGATCGCAACGTCGCCGACCCGGTGGACCTGATTGTCGGCGACAAGATCGTGGCGCGCGGCGAGGTGGTGCTGGTGAATGGCAACTTTGGCCTGCGGGTGACCGAGGTAGCCTCGCCCCGCAAGCGGCTGGAGAGCATTCGATGCCTTTTCTGAGCCGGAATAAGAGCCTTCCATTAACCGGGGGGAGCCAGTTGGCTTGGGCGGAGCCGGCCCTCGATCCGGCTCCGGGAGGAAGACTTCCCGGCGCGGCGGCCGGCCGGAGCGCGTTCTTTGAAACCTGCGCCAACCCCGGTTGCGCCTCGGGCTGGCTGCACCTCTGGCGCAGCCGCCAGGCGCCGGTCTTTGAGGGCGGCTGGAGCTGTTCGGCCCGTTGCACCGCCTCTCTGGTCGCCGCGGCCCTCAGCCGCGAGCTGGACGGCAGGGGAGGGGCGCAGGAGGACCACCGGCACCGTATCCCGCTTGGCCTGCTGATGCTCGAGCAGGGTTGGCTTTCGACCCGCCAACTGCGCCGCGCGCTGGATGCGCAGCGGGGGGCTGGAAGCGGGCGGCTGGGCTACTGGCTGACGCGCCGCGAGGGGGTGAGCGAGCAGCTTGTGACCAGGGCTCTGGGCTTGCAGTGGAGCTGTCCGGTGCTGCCCGCGGATTTTCACGACGCCGAGGCGCTTGCGGTGCTGCTGCCCCGCATGTTTGTGGAGGCGCTGGGCGCGCTGCCCTTGCGGTTGGCCGCGGGCCGGCTGCTTTATCTGGGCTTCGAGGACCGGCTGGACCCGGTGGCGGCTTTGGCCGTGGAGCGGATGAGCGGCCTAAAGGTGGAAAGCGGGCTGGTGCGGGAGTCGCTCTTCGGGCCGGCGCACAGGCGCATGCTGAGCGCGCGATTTCCATCTGCGGATCTGATCGAGGCGGGGTCGGAGCCCGCGCTCGCGCAGGCGCTGGCCGGAGCCATTGAGCGCGCGCGCCCGGTTGCCTCCCGCCTGGTGAGAGTTCATGAATACTTGTGGCTGAGGATGTGGCGCGAGGCGCAGGCCGGCCCGATGCCGGAGCGGAATTCGATCCAGGACCTGATCTGTTTGATCGGAGCGCATTGAAATCACCATGCGGCGGGCAAGCGGAGAATTGCCGCTCATGGGTTGGCCGGCGGGGCCGATAACCACCAGAGCAGAGGAGCCCGGGAATGAGTGAAGTTCGAACCCTGATTGTTGATGATTCCTCGGTGATGCGGAAGATTGTCGAGCGCGCCCTTCGCCAGGCGGGTCTGGACCCGCTGGTGGTGCTTGAGGCCGGCAGCGGCACCGAAGGGTTGGACCTGTTGAAGATTCAATCGGTGGACCTGATTCTCTCCGATATCAATATGCCCTCGATGGATGGGCTGGAGTTTCTGCGCCAGATCCGGGCGCAGAACCTGGCTCCCGGCGTTCCGGTGGTGATGATTACCACCGAGTCGAGCGAAGAACATGTCAGGCAGGCCATTCTGGCCGGAGCGCAGGGGTATATTCGCAAGCCGTTTACGGCCGAGCAGGTGAAGGAACGGGTGCTGCCGTTGTTGAATGCGGCGTAGCCGGGAGGCATCCGGGTGCTGTTGAACGGGGTGCGCAAGGCCGCCATCGCCACAGCGCGGGAGGGCGGAAAGACGGGAATGGAGCGGGCGATGACGCTATCGATGCGGGAGTCCATGCATCTGGTCTCTGATCCAAGGAACCTGGATGCGAGCGTGGAAGAGGTCTTTCAGTTGATGCTGGGGGTAAACTGCCGGCGCTGCCCGGGCCCGGTGGAGGCCGGCGAGCCAGAGTCGGTGACCGCGGTGGTCGGCTTTGGCGGCCTGCTGAGCGGAGCCTGCGTCTTCCGTAGCGGGGGCGCGGCGGCTATCCGGATCGCGGCGCGCATGACGGGCATGGAGTTTGAGGAGATCGACGACACGGTCAAGGACGGAATCGGCGAGATCTGCAACATGCTGGCCGGATCGTGGAAGAGCAAGGTGCCGGGCCTGGCGGCCAACACCGGCCTGTCGGTGCCGGCAGTCATTACCGGGCGGGATTACTTCCTGCATGTCCAGGCCCCCGAGTTCAAGCTCCACCACGCGTACAGGTTCGACGATGCGAGCTTCGAGGTCACCATCATCTGCGACGGGCTGCAATGAAGCAGGGACCAGGGACTAGGGACTGAGGGACTAGGGACCAGCGAGTAGGAAATCCGGTCTCTGTGCCGATGCGCCGCCGCCTTCGGAGATCCCATCGCCAATTCCTTGAATTCCGCCTGGCCCTTCTTCCCTGTTCCTTATTCCCTGTTCCTGGTTCCCTAGTCCCTAGTCCCTAGTCCCTACGTCCCTAGTCCCTACGTCCCTCTCCCTATTCTGATGCTCCTCTAATTCCTCCAACTCATTTCCGGTCCTCCACCTGCATCCTCCATCCGCGTTCGGGAAGGATCTCCGATGGACAGCGGGTATTATGCGGCGTTGACCGGACTGATCGCGCGGACCCAGGCGCTGGACATCGCGGCCACCAATTTGGCCAATGTCTCGACCCCCGGCTACCGGGCCGAGCAGGAGTACTTCCGCTCGGTGCTGCTGGGGCCGGACGCGCTGGATTCCAATCAGGACTCGCAGTTGGGGCGGGCGGTAAATAACTTCGGCCTGCTGGGCGGCGACCGGCTGAACCTGGGCCAGGGCGCGATCGAGCAGACCGGCAATCCGCTGGATCTGGCGATTGAGGGCGAGGGGTTCTTCATGGTCGAGACGCCGAATGGGCCGCGCTATACCCGCGACGGCGGCTTTCATCGCTCGCAGGGAGGACAACTGGCGACAGCGAAAGGCGATCTGGTGCTCTCCTCTGCCGGACAGCCGATTCCCATTCCGCCGGGCGCGGTCTCGGTGGGCCAGGATGGGGTGCTTTCGGTGGCTGGCGGGGCGGTAGCCACGGTGGGGGTGTACACCTTTCCCAAGGCCGTGGAGTTAACCCCCGAGGGGACAAACCGCTATCGCGCGCCCGAAGGCGCCGCGCCCGTGCTCTCGCGGAATGCCGCCATTCACCAGGGCGCAATCGAAAGCGCCAACCAGAACGTCATCCAGGGAACGCTGAACCTGATTCTGGTTCAGCGCGAGGCGGAGATGATGCAGAAGGCGTTGACCGTCTTCCACACCGAGTTCAACAAGATCGCCAGCGAGGATCTGCCGAGAGTGTGAAAAGCAGTTCTCAGTTGTCAGTTCTCAGTTGTCAGTCAACGGTTATCGGCGGTTTTGGAGTTAGGAGAAGTTCCCGAACAATTTGAGCTTTCAATCACTGAGAACTGACAACTGAGAACTGAAAACTAGCGACAAAGGAGCAACAATGATTCGAGCCTTGTACACGGCGGCCAGCGGAATGAGCGCGCAACAGTTGAACCTGGACACGATCGCCAACAACCTGGCCAACTCCTCCACCACCGGCTTCCGGCAGTTGCGGCTGGAGTTTCAGGATATGGTCTACCAGAATCTGGTGACGCCGGGAGCGGCCCAGAGCCAGTCGACGGTCTCGGCGGGGTTGCAGATCGGCCTGGGCACCAAGTCGGCGGCCACCGAGGTGATTCAGACGCAAGGCTCGCTGAACCAGACCTCCAATCCCCTCGATGTGGCCATCGAGGGCACGGGCTTCTTTCAGGTGCAGCGCCCCGACGGCTCGATCGCCTACACCCGCGCCGGCCAGTTCCAGTTGAACAATCAGGGAACGATTGTGACCACCGACGGCGACCCGATTATCCCCACCATCACCATTCCCCCCAACGCAACGGCGGTCACGATTACGCAATACGGGGTGGTGAACGCCACCCTGCCGGGGCAGCAGAACCCCTCCCAGTTGGGGCAGTTGCAGTTGGCCACCTTCCCCAATCCAGGGGGGCTGGAGAGCATGGGCTCGAACCTGTTGCAGGCCACGCTCAACTCCGGCGACCCGGTCCTGGGCAACCCCGGAGGAACGGAGGGGCTGGGCACGTTGCAGCAAGGGTACCTGGAAAACTCGAATGTGGACGTGGTGACGATGTTTGTGCAGATGGTGCTGGCGCAGCGGGCCTACGAATCGAATTCCAAGGTCATCAAGGCCGCCGACGATATGTACTCCCAGGTCAACAATATGACGCACTAAGCAGCGAACAGTGAACAGTGGACAGTGGACAGTGACTTGAGGGCGTCATGGGAACGGGGCCGATGAGAACCGGGTTGAGAGTGGCTTGGGACGTGGGGTTGCTGGTTCTCGCAACGGCGTCGCTGGCTTGCGCTCAGTCGCCGAACGCAGCTTCTTCCGGTGCGCAGGTGCTGCTCTCCTCGGGCGGGCTGAATGCTGCTTCGGCCGCGGCGGGAGGAACAGCGGATGGGCAAGTCGTCCGCGAGATCCTCGATCCGCACAGCGGGGATCGCTGGATATTGCTGCGCAATGACCAATGCCCCGGCGGGCCGGGACGCATGGTGCGGATTGCGGCGGATCGCAACGCGCTTGGCCCCGCACCCTTGCGCGCTGCAAACCATCGAGAGACGGTTCGGCTGCTTCCCGTCATTCGCGCCGGGGACCGGCTGACGGTCGAGGAGCACACGGCGCATGTGGATGCGGCGCTGGAGGCGCGGGCTCTCGGCGCAGCCGCGGCCGGCGCGGCCTTTGAGGCGCGGCTGGCGATAGGCGGCCGGGTGGTGAGGGTTGTGGCTCTGGGGCCGGGCCGCGCGGCGCTCGAACCGCAGACGGAGGCGCGGCCATGAGGATCCTAACGGGATGGGGGCTTCTCTCCGCGGGTATCTTGTGCGGAGCCATCGCGCTCGCGGGGGCGCTGCCGGCCTGCGCCGCCAACAAGAAGCACATTCCGCTGCTGGGGGCCAAGCCGACCCCGCCGGAGGCGGCCCTGGCCCACTACATCGAGCGGGTGCGGGCGCAGCAGGCGGCCGAGGTGCTGACGCCCGGCTCGATCTGGAGTCCGGAGGGGCGGCTGGTGCGGCTGTCGACCGACGCCAAGGCCTTCCGGCTGCATGACGTGTTGATGATTGTGGTGACCGAGAGCCTGGCCGCCTCGACCGACGGGCAGGTGAAGAACTCGCGGGCCTCGAATGCCAACTCCGGGCTGACCTCGCTGATGGGTCTGCTCAAGAGCACGAACGCATTGCAGAACTTGGTGGGCATGACCGCCAGCTCGGGGCTTTCGGCGCAGGGGCAGAGCACGACCAACTCCAGTCTGGCGACGACCTTCGGCGCCGAGGTGGTGGATGTGCTGCCCAACGGCATGCTGGTCGTCCAGGCCACCCGCCAGTTGACCTTCTCTCAGCAGACGCAGTTGATCAAGCTGCGCGGCCTGGTGCGGCCCGAGGATGTGAGCGCGCAGAACCAGGTATTGTCGACCGCGATGACCGATCTTGAGCTGGAGGTGACGGGCAAGGGCATCGTGAACGACTCCACCTACCGGCAGAACCCGCTGGTGCGCTTTCTGGAGAGGCTGCTGATCTTTTGAGTCGAGCTACTAGCCTTTAGCTTTTAGCTGGTTTGGCGTGAATTCGGGCGTTATTGGAAGAAACGGAAGCTGGGAGCTAACAGCTAGAAGCTAGCAGCTATCGCCGGCTGAAATTGGGAGTCAAGATGCAAGTCGCGAGCCAGAGACCGGTGAAGAGCGCAAGGGGCCAAAGCCTCTGGTGGCGGGCGGCGCTGGCCCTGGCGCTGCTGCTTGTTTCGGGGCTTGCCCGCCCGGAGAGCGCCGGCGAGTTGGCGCGGATCAAGGACGTGGCCTCGATCGAAGGAATTCGGGACAATCAGCTTGTGGGCTACGGGCTGGTCGTCGGGCTGCGCGGCACCGGGGACAGCTCGCAGACGGTCTTTCCGGCGCAGACGCTGATCGCGACGCTGGAGCGGATGGGGATCACGGTCCCCCAGACCGGCTCCAACAGCGCCAGCAACATGCAGGTGAAGAACATGGCCGCGGTCTTTGTGGTGGCCACACTCCCGCCCTTCAGCCGGCCCGGCTACAAGGTGGATATTACTGTCTCCTCGGCGGGGGACGCTCGCTCGCTCGAAGGGGGCATCCTGCTGATGACCCCGCTCTACGGCCCCGACGGGCAGATCTATGCGCAGGCCCAGGGGGCGCTGGTCGTGGGCGGCTACCTGGCCTCGGCCGGGGGCAATACGAAGCTCTCGAACCATCCGACGACGGCGCGGATTCCTGGCGGGGCGCTGGTGGAGCGGCCGGTGCCCTTCGATCTGAAGCAGATGCATGTGGTCAGTGTGGTCTTGAACGACGCCGACTTCCATACCGCCGAGCGAATGGCCGCGGCCATCGACAAGACGCTGGGCGCGGCGCGGGCGCACGCCGTCGATAGCCGCCGGGTGGAGATTGCCGCCGCGCCGGGCGAGGATATGGCGGAACTGCTGGACAAGGTGGAAGGGGTCGAGGTCGAGGTCTATCCGCGGGCGCGGGTGGTGGTGAACGAGCGCACCGGGACGGTGGTGATCGGAGGCACGGTGCGCCTGCAGCCGGTTTCGATTCTGCATGGCGGGTTGAGCGTGAACGTGATTGCGGTCAACGAGATCTCGCAGCCCAATGCGCTCTCTTCCGGCGGCACGACCCAGATAGTGCAGCAAACGACCGTCGAGGCCCGGGACAAGCCGGTGAACCGCATTGATTTGAAGGAGGGCGCGACGGTGGAGGATCTGGTTCAGGAGTTGCAGCGCACCGGCGCGGGAGCGCGGGATGTGATCTCGATTCTGCAAGCCATGAAGGAGGCCGGCGCTCTGGAGGCCGACCTGGAAGTCCTCTAATCTTTCACCTCTTCAAGGGGGGTTCCGGAATGCTCTCGATGGCAGGGATCACGGCAACGGCGGCTGGAGGCGCAGGGCAGATCGCGTCTTCCACCGCCCCGCAGCCCAGGCTGGTTCATGCGGCGCATGAGTTTGAGGCGCAGATGATGAAAGAACTCTTAAAACCGATGACCGGCACGAACGGCCTGGATGGAGAGGATAGCGACTCGTCCTCCGGCTCGAACGGAGCGCTGGGAGAGTTCGCATCGGAGGCGCTGGGACGGGCGCTGAGCGAGCAGGGAGGGTTTGGGATTGCCAGCAGCATTGTGCGGGAGCTTTCCCCCCGGGGTAACTCTCCCGCAATCTCGGGGGTAATGGAGGGTTTGCACGGCAATACCGTCATAAACTCTCTCAAATGACTAAAGTGATGAGCAGGGATGCCGATGAAGCGGCCAAGGAGAGTAGCAGCTTATGGATATTCGCAGCAGTCTTGAAGGGTTGAAGTCGCTCCTGGGAACGCCCGAGGCGACTCCGGCGGCCGCGCAGCAGCCCAGGAGCGGCGCGACGGCGGGCGGGAGCGCGCTGGGAAGCGACCGGGCGACGCTGAGCAGCGCGGCGAACGAGGTCTATCAGACGGCCGGGGACTCCGCTGTCCGGATGGAGAAGGTGGCTGGCATTCAGGCGGCGCTGGCGGCGGGAACCTATGACGTGCCCGCCTCGGCGGTGGCCTCCAGGGTGGTCGATTCGATGCTGGGCAACCAGTCGTAGCGCGGGCCTCCATCCAGCCGGAGCTTCCGCGGCAGAGTGCGGGTTGATCTGCGGTGTTTTCCGTCCGTTCGCCGGAAGGAAGGCGAGAGGATAAGGCGCGGAGCATGGGTGGGAATGCAAGAGCGAAAGGAGCATTTGCGTTGCAGGAGCTTGGAGAGTTTCGCGGGCGTCCGAAGCTGAGGGATATGGTTGCCGAGGCCTCGCGGGCGCTGGCGCGGCTGGATGCGGACCGGCTGGAGGAGTTGGCGCTCTGCTGTCAGGCGCTCAACCGCGCCCCGGCCTGTGGCGATCTGGAGCAGCGGGATGGGGACGGGCGCGCGGCGCTGGCCGAAGAGGCTCGGGAGGCCGCGGGCGATCTTGCGGTCTTCGCCCGTGTCCTGGAGGCGACGCGGGCCAACCTGGAGGTAATGAACCGGCTGCGGGAGATGCACACGGGCCGTTTGGAGTACCGGGCCGGCCGCCTCGAGTATCGGCCACAGACTCCTGGATGGCGGCCAGCGGAGAGCGGGCATGGGGACAATTAACTCAGCATTCAGCATCATGAGCGGCGCGCTGGACGCCGACCAGGAAGCCCTGAATGTGGTGGCCAACAACGTGGCCAACGCCAACACGCCCGGATACACGCGGGAGACGCCCGGCTGGCAGGAGAATCAGCCCATCGCGGCGGGAGGAGTCTCCTATGGGCAGGGTGTGACGGAGACTGGCGCAACCTCGGAGCGGAATCGCGTGCTGGAGGCGCGGCTGGACCAGCAGCAGCAGTTGGCTTCCGCCTCCGGCTCCCGCCTGACCGCGCTCAATACGCTTCAGGCGCTCTTCACGCCGGATTCGGGCTCCTCCGGTTCGACGGCGGGAGACATCGGGGCCGACATAACCAGTTTCTTCGATTCGTTTTCATCGCTCGAGGCCAATCCCACCAACAACGCGCTCCGCCAGAATGTGCTTTCAACGGCGGGGACGCTGGCCGCCGACATCTCCAACGCCGCAACCAGCCTGAATGCGCAGCGGGCGGCGCTGGACCAGGAGGCGGCCGGGGTGACGAGCCAGGTGAACTCGCTGACCAGCGCCATTGCCCAGCTCAACCAGCAGATCGAGACCACCTCGCCCAACGCCGACGCGGGCACGCTGGAGGATCAGCGGCAGCAGGATCTGAGCCAGCTTTCGCAGTTGATCGGGATCAACCAGATTACGACGGAGAATAACGGGTTGGCGATCACCACGACCTCGGGGCAGTTGCTGGTCTCCGAGGGTTCAAGCTGCCAGTTGACAACCGGCACGGTGAATGGAGTCACCAGCTTCTATCTTGGCAACACGGATATTACCTCCCAACTGGCTGCGGGTGGCGGCTCTCTGGGGGGCGATCTGACGGCGCGCGACGAGGACATTCCGGGCGCGATCCATTCGCTTGACCAACTGGCCTACGGCATCTCGACGGCGGTGAATGCGCAGAACAATGCGGGAACGGACCTGAATGGGAACGCCGGCACGGCGGCCAATCCGCTCTACATCTTCTCGCAACCCACGGCGGTGGCGGGCAGCGCGGCCTCGATGAGCGTGGTGATGACCGATCCCAACCAGATTGCGGCGGCCGGCGCGGGGGATGGCACAGGCGACAATTCGAATGCGGTCGCGCTGGCCAATCTGGCTAACCAGCCAGCGGTGACCGGGCAGACGCCGGCCGGCTACTACTCGAGTTTTGTCTCGACGCTGGGCGCGACGGTCTCGAATGTGCAAACGGAGAATACCGCCGAGAGTGCTTCGGTGACCCAGTTGCAGGCGCAGAACAACGCGCTTTCCGGCGTCAATCTGAACGACGAGGCCTCATCGATGACCACGCTGGAGCGCAGTTATCAGGCGGCCTCGCAGGTCTTTGCGATGCTGAACACCATCTTGGCTTCGGCGTTGAACCTGGGAGATCAGACGTCGGTGTCGTAAAGACAGGGACTAAGGGACTAGGGACTAAAGCACTGAGAGACAATGGACCAGGTTGCTGGAAACGATTTCCGTTCAAGCTCGATGGACCGCAAGGATGAGAAGGTGAGACTTTCTTTTCTGGATGCGCCGCCGATTACCGCAGTGCTCTCTTCTAGTCCCTAGTCCCTCAGTCCCTAGTCCCTGTTCCCTGTTATTACCGGAGGAATGCGATGCGGGTGGATCCGTTTTACATCACAAATCTGGTGGGTTCGCTTGACCAGGATCAGTTGACCGAGCAGCAGTTGACCGCCGAGCTTTCAAGCGGCGTCAGGATCACTTCCCTGAGCCAGAATCCAGTGGGGGCGGGCGAGAATGCGCTGCTGCTCAACCAGATTCAGCAGGATGATTCTTTCACGCAAAGCTCCAGCCTGGTGACGGGGCAGTTGCAGGTGGCCGATTCGGCGTTGAGCAGCGTGGTGACCGAGCTGACTTCGGCTATTTCGCTGGCCACCAGCGCCAATAACGGCACAATGAATGCGAGCAACGTGAAGTCCATCGGCAATCAGATCTCCGGCATTCTCGACGAGGTAACGTCGCTGGCCAATACCAGCTATCAAGGCCAGTACATCTTTGCCGGCGGCCAGACCTCGACGGCCCCCTTCTCTACCTCGACTGCCACATCGCCGGCCATCACTACCTACAACGGCGACGAAGGCATGAATTATCTCGAGACGCCGAGCGGGCAAAAAATTCAGTTGAACGTGCCGGGCAGCCAGATCTTCCTGGGCAGCGGGGCGAACAGTGTCTTTGGCGCGCTCAACAGCCTGATCGCCGACTACTCCAGCGGCACGGTGGACAGCACCCAGGCGGCGAGCGATACGGCGGCGTTGAACTCGGCGCTCAACTACGTCTCTCAGCAGCGCGTGACCATCGACAACTCGATCAGCCAGCTCAGCGCCGCCTCCGGCGCTGTAACCAATGTGAAGACCCAACTGACGGCCGCGCAGACCGAACTGATGCAGGCCGACATTCCCACCATCTCCACGCAGCTTTCCCTCGCCGAGACCCAGCAGACGGCGCTTGAAGATGTGATCGCGCAATTGAATTCGACGCAGAACGACCTCTTCAGCAAGCTGCCGGCGTAAAGACAGGGAACAGAGAGTAGGGATCAGGGGGATACTTCGCATCTCTTGCTGAAAGTCAAGCGATATTCATCAGATTGAAATCGTTCGCGCAGCCTGAAAGAGAGCTGTTCCCTGTTCCCTAATCCCTATTCCCTACTCCCTATTCCCTGCTCCTTGCCCCCTGCCGCTATACTCAATGCGAAGGGACTCATCATGTTTGCGGCGCTTCGCTTTCTCTGGAATTCGACGCGCGGCCACAGGCTCACGCCTTGGCGCAGCGAGTTTCTCCGTTGGCGCATCGAGACCTACTCTGGCAAGCGAGCCGAAACGCTGACCGCCAAGGATGTGATGAGCTTTCTCTGGAGCTCGCGCTGGGAACTGTTGAGCTTCCTGGGCTGGATTGGGCAGATGGACCGGGAAGTGCATAAGAGCAGCTAACAGCTATCAGCCGGCAACTGTAAGCTGATGGCTGTTCGCTGTAGACTGTACGCTGTATGGGATTCC